>Ga0335398_10008495_pt1 | contig 12152 bp, 3 predicted proteins | sample BON03_FD_205742 | JGI IMG/M metagenome (GOLD analysis project Ga0335398, IMG submission 205742) | Freshwater microbial communities from Lake Bonney liftoff mats and glacier meltwater in Antarctica - BON-03 (spades assembly) (version 2) | ecosystem: Environmental > Aquatic > Freshwater > Ice >...
CACAGGAACATGTAGTGCTTGAGCAATGGCAGAGGCCTAGTAGCAGCCAAGTCATGAGTCGTGCCGCCGCCCAGGCCAGTCGGATATTGGTGGTAGGGTCTTGGATAGGGTTCATCACAAGTTGGTGGTATATTGCACAAGCGCTGTCTACGGATAATCCCGGCTCAAGGTTAAGTATGAAGGACATTGCGCCCAGTAGTAGTCTGTGGGATGGAGAATCCACACATTCCTGGGTTTTCCCCTTGGTAGGGTGCAAATTGAAGAGGCTCAAGTCCAGCTCGATAGGACCTAGGGAGATGGGGAAAGGACTATCCCCCTCGTCTACCCATGTCCTGATGATCTTGCAAACACTTTCCTCGATCAGTGCTGGTTTACAGTGATTGGAGGTCTGTTTAGCAATCTGTCGCGAGGTGAGTTGAGAGAGATCGCGGGTCGAGGTGTTCATAAGAGGCCGTAGCGCCGGGTTGAGGGTTGTTTGGATGTTTCTGAGCGCATTTACGATAAGAGGTCCCTTTAGGAGAGGGGATATGCCGTATGCCTCCACCCTGTCGGCTGCTCGAGAGTGTATCAATCCCACTTCTTGATCCGGGGTGCGTATGGAAATCCCACTCTCACGGGGGGTAGTCATATTCCTCTTCGAGTCCTTTAGGCATAGAATGTTTTTGGGTATGCGGGCGAGGGCTACAGCCGTACCTCCAAAGGCTTGTTCATACCTCATGTTACCCTGGGTGCGGCTGGTAAGGGTCTTGAAAAGTAGGGCGGCCAAGGGGTCGTTGATGATATCTTGGCCAGTTACAACCCCTGTCGAACTCCCTTTAGCCATGCTCAGGCCTACTGGGTAGAAGGGGGTGCGATCGGTATTACTGGAGTCTCCTGTGGCTCGGGCCGTGACTCTGACTATAGTGCAGGCTTCGCCAGGGATGTCTTGGTATGAGGAGTGGCCAGATGAGGTTGTTTCGTATCATGTGAGGGGGCAATAGTGTAGTAGGTACTCCTCCGGCTTATTAGAACGGATCCCTATCATCAGGGCAATTTGAAGGGCCCATAGGGTAACCTGTTCGAGGGGGAAGAGGTCCTCTGGGGTGTGTCCTCCGGCTCTTATTTGTCTATTGAAGGGGAGAATAATCCTGGATTGGGTCCAGTTAATATCCCCTTTAAAGAGTGTTATTTCCACATCCATGCTATCAAGGACACTCTGTAATAGGTCAGGGCTGAGACGTGGACCCAGACAGTAGGTAATCAGTTGTCGGAAGCGTATGAGGAGTTTGGCTTCTGTGGCCGCGTGTCCGTCTCCCATTTCCGTATGGTCTGCTCGAAGCATGGTGAGCATTTTGGGATAGTGGATGCGGATGGTAACGGCGGCTACTGAGTTTTTTTCCCTCTGGGTGCTCTGTTGCAAGATTCGGAGTGAGAGGGTGAGAGGTAGGCCTGTTGTGTAAGGGCCCGGGTCCTCGTTTGGAGGCATCAGGCGGTTGCGGATAGCCATGAGGTCCATGCTAAAGGTGGAGTTTTCATGGTTAGTGATTATATGGCTTAGTATACCTTGTTGTCCCTGTGCTCCACCGCATGTGGCTCCAATGCGGATAAACCCAGAGCGTCCCTGTCCCTTTGCCGTGAGCAGGTTTGCCATACACGTACCTCTAGCTGAGGTGTGTAGTTCCGCCACATGCCAAAGTCCCGCTGCCGTTATTTGGAACATGATGTTGTCCAGGAAGTCTGTTTCGGCAATTCCTGCAGCTCTGAACATGGCTATGGCAAATTGAAACTCTCTTTTTGCGTCGATTGATGAGGGTTCTAGTACAATACTATCCTCTTCAATCTCAGCCATCGAGTCGGCACGGTGAAGGTGCCAAGTAGGTTGGCTGTCTTGGCCTTGGATCCGGAGGGATTGTGTTCTCGTCACGTAGAGGTCATATAGGGTTTTAACCGAGGCCGTGGTCCGAAGGATGGAGATGGTGGCCGATCCTGTGCCCATCCTGGGATCAAGATGATCTGGGGGCCGGAAGGTGATATCGCGGTGCCAAAGACCCGACGTGCCTGGTTGAAAGCCCACCTCGGCGAGGGCTGTGATAAGGGGCGTGACGGAGAAGATATTCAAGTTTGAAAGAGTGAATGTTTCGCTCTGTCTGAGCGTTCCGGTGGGGGGGTCTTGAGGTTGACCGTTGGCCTTGTATGCTAGCCTATTCTTGCGTGCTGGGTTAATTCCACGTTCGACATGACGGGTGACCCTGCCCTGGAATAATTTAAAGGAGTCCGCGAGGCCCGTCCATGCAGTTGGTTCAGTGGGATGGGAGGTATCTGTGCCTTCCAAAAAGGTGTGGAAATTCTCCGGGAAGGCACCGGAGACTTCTTGGAATCGTGAGGCATCCGTCGTTTTATCAGCATCCCCCTCATTAAGAGCCTGCGTAATGGCCGTGGTAGCCTGTTCCTTGGTAAGGTTGAGGGCCGTCATCAGCATGTTTACTGTGGCGAGATCTTGAGTAAGAGGGCTAGACATACGCAGTCGGTCGATCCATTCTTCAATAGAGGCCTGAGTGTCATAGGAGTGGGTGGGCGCCGGTCTGTGTGGAGGAGTGGGCGCCGAACCTGCCAGCAGAGGAGAATCTAACATGTCTGCGTCTGCGCCCCCTAGTAGGCTGCCAATCTTGAGATAGACTGTGATACCCTTGACTACTCCCTGGTGTGCTAGTGGGGCACGGGAGTGGAGTAATTTTCCCCCGTATAGGATATTGAGGTGGTGAGTGGAGATGGATAAGAGGGCGCTAAGTCCCGTCTTAAGGGTTTCAAGGGATGTGGGTACTGGTATCGTCTGGGTATAGGCCGGTCTTCTAGATTTGTGAGTCCACGTGTCTGGGATTTGGACGAATATTTGGTGCGTGGGGGGGGTTTCCTCCTGGGGTAGGCCCGGTTCTTGGCTTTCTGGGTTTAGCCATTCCGCCTGTTCCGCCTGGTGGGCTTCAGTAATTTCATCCTCACTAAGGGGGGGTCTCGCCGCACCAGGGGGTGGGGGGGGAAGGAACGCATAAATGGTGGCCGTTCCCAAAGTGATATGGTTCAGGCTGTCTTCATGGGATAAAAAGATTTCTCTTTTTGTCCCAACATTGATGTGGGCATCAAAGGAGGTTCGTCGGTCATGTGTCCAAGCCAGGTGACTCGGATGTTCCCCCAGGGTGTGTCCAACCCATGTTGTATGAGGATCACCTGTCGCCAATGAAGCAGGGTATCGCCCTCGCCTTGTTCTGAGGCCCATAGACGTCGGGGTCCCGGGGGGGGGTTGGGGTCGGTAACCGTCTGATGGCCGTTTGGTGCGGTGGTTGGAAGGGCGGATGTCCCCGCTGCTGCATGACTCTTCAGCCGGTTGTCACTGAAAGACTGGTGCATCAGAGAGTAAACCGGTAAGAGATCCGTTTTGTCCAAAAAGAATGGACTCGCTGTGAGGGGATTCCCGTGGCTCCGGAGGCCCGAATGCCCCTGGGGGTATGGGACGGTGTAAATGGTCAGGCCGAAGGACGTACTTTGTATTAGTGCCTTTAAGCCTTCCGGTCTTTGGGAGGTGCCCGTGCGGTCGGGGTGGCTCATGGGATCTTGGCATGGATAGGAGTAGATGGGTAATGGGGTGCCTGGTATCTGTAGACCCGATGCCCGTTGGATCAGTTGGCTGATCTGTCTGAGCTTTCTGTCGTCATGGGTATCTCCCGGATTGAAGAAGTGAGGGCCTAGGAATGTACCTTGCGGAGAGCGTTGTTGTAGTGCTACCATTGAGTTGTTCCGAAACTCTGGCAGGCTACCCAGGGGGTGGTGTTGGAGAAGGATGTGAATGAGAGTCGGCAATGGGCTGTTGAGGGGAGCCCAGAGTTCCCTCAGGAAGGCACTCCATTCCTCCATTGTACTAGGTAGCAGAGGCTGGCCGGACATCACATTGATCTCGAATTTCATGAGGTTAGGGAAGTCCCATTGGCCCGCTCCTGTTTGTACATGTATCCATCGTGGCATGTCACCGGTGGCCTCCTTGTCCCGTGCCCATCCCCGTGGGCAGATAATGTCGAGGAGACCCAGGCATTGATAGATTATGTCTTCGGTAACCGTCAGTTGTCTGCTGACCAGGGAAAGCGCCTGTGTATGTCCTTCCAATACGGTCGCCATGCCGATGACGGCGTTTCCTTCCATTTCTTGGAGTTGAGAACATATGAGATGAGCGTATAGATCTGGTATTTCTTCCCGTCCCAAGAGGAGCCAGGCATTATCCCGCTGGTGGGTGGTTAAATGGGACTCGATAGTAAGGAGGTGGTGGAGGGTGCGGAGCCCTGCAGCGTAGTTGTTATTTGTTCTGTGCGGGCGCTGTTGGGCAAATATAGATTTGAGGGACAGCATGGTTTGTAGGGTCCATTGCCATGTTGTTTCGACCGACCAGCCCCTAGGGGGGGCTCGTGGACACCCTGATTGGGGGTTCGCCTGTGGTCTCGTAGCTGTCATGCGGTTGATGCATTCGATGGTGGTTAGTTGGATATCTAGGGCTCGGCTCCGGACGGGGTCGTACTTATCGGGTCGTGATATTTGCATCTTTCGGGCCTTGTCCGCCGTCTGCAGGAGGCGGTCGGTCCCAATCTCGAGAATCTCTTTACAAAAACTGAAATCCTGGCACAAGAGACAGAGGACTTCGACTGTCAGTAGGCTACGGTTCATGTCCGAACTCTTGTGGGTCCGATGGCAGGTGGAGTCCAATCGGTGAATGAGTAGGGGAATTGTTTTAGCCTTGTCCACCGTGGGCCACATCCAGTGAAATTCAGGAAGCGCATCTTCCAACCAGCCGATGAGAAGATCGAGGGTGTGTACATCCCCCCCTACGCTAAGTGTGTACACGGCCTGGTTCAGCTCCATCCGGATATTGACCACAGCAGTGTTTGCCCGCAAACTGAGAGTTAACAACAGGCCCGCTGCTTTGGTATAGGGCTGAGACTCTTGGCTTTGACTCAGCTGGCGTGTCGTAGTCAGCACATGCGAAAGCAGGCCCCCAGAAATGATCAGATTGATCATGGTGAGCACTTCCCTTTCGTCCGGTGTCCATGGTTTCGCTTCCAATTCCGTATATAGGCTCTCTACACCCCAGAGGCTCACTGTGGCAAGGTCATCCGCCAGTGGGTGGGCTATGGCCTGGGTGAGGGAGGCAAGCAGGTCTCTAGAGAAGGACATAGCTAACACGAACTCCTTCCAATGACTATCCTGTGTCGGGTTGGCCTCGGGGGTCGTGCTTAAGAGGTTTAAAAGTGAAAGACCTAGCCTTTGGCTGTCTTGGTCCCTCCGCTCACGGCGCTCCGGTTCCATAGGGGCCTCACCCATCTCTACCTGGTCCTCCCGGTACTCAACTTGGCTGGCCAGTGTTCCATGTGGGTGGATCCAGATACTCAGAGTGTCCGCCCAGTCGGCCGCCGTAGTGGAGTGCCTAGTGCGGCCAGGGGCTGGAATGAGCCATAGGCGAGTGAAGTGTTGTATGTGAGTCGGGTCCGGGCGAGTAGCGGCCCGGTAACCACAATGGGAAAGGAGTTCAACCAAGAGGGCTCTGCCCACCCGGCCTAGTTCGGCTCGGTAGGGTCGTTGTTGTTGGGTCAGGAACAAGATCGGGAGAAGCTCACGGAGATCATGGATGAGAATTCTGTGGTGATGTTGGAGGGCCCAGATTTCGCCATTTGAGAGGGAGAGGTGGTCGGGAACATTCTCAGTGGGATTGCCTAAGTCAAGAAGAGCATGGAGGATTTGGAGAATATCAAGTCCTCGGTGTTGAGCCTCGGTCCTTGCCAAGGGCGGGTCCTGAAATGTCGGAAGAATGGTTGGTGTCGGGCTAACCACCCTTGGGGGGGCCGGGTCCGGACAAACCGTAAGACGTGGGTGAGTGTCGGGGTAGGTATCGGAGGCTCCTGGCGGGGGTTCGCAGGGTCCCGTTCTGCTGGAGTGCCAGGGTTTCGGTGCTAATCCATGGCGCGATAGGCCTGCGGCGAGAAGTGATTGGAGTTCATTGCGTTCGTGTATGCTGGCCATGGAGTACCTTGTATTCGGTCCCAGAGTTATCACAAATAGATCGTAGGGTCTTGTTAATATAGATATGATTAAGGCCACCCCTCCCACAAAGGCTCTGCTGAAGCCGAACAATTTCAAGGCCTCACCCAGGTCGCGGGAGAGAAGTGAGAGTTCGGCGTATGGTCCGACTTCCTTACTCTGTACCAGGGCAATTGCACTGCGATGTAGGGACAACCATAAAACCTGGAGCTCCTGCCTAAGATGGCGTTGCCAGTGGCCCTCGGGTCGCGTGTATGAGTCGATGTGGAGTTGCCATCTTGTGCAGACCTGTCTCCATTTCCGTAGTCGCCACATGTTGTCTTCCGTGGCAGGAAGGGTGTCAATAATATTGCTGAGGGTTTCAGGAGGTTGGGCGTGGAAGAGGTTGTGGCCTCGTCGGATTGCCTTATGCCGGTCGAATGTGAGGCGACCATCATTGGCTACAGTGACAGCTTCCTGTCCCCATTGTATCAGGCCTCGGCTGAACTCCGGCAACCCTCGTAACTGTAAGGCATCTCCCCGTGTGTATACCGGTATTCCTCCCGTCTGTTCCGTTCTGTCCTCTGGATCTTTGCCGCATCTCATGTGGTAGCCAAGCGAGGCGGAGATATATACCTTGTGGCTGGGCGTGAGGATGACCACGTTACCCGGTGGGTCAAGTACAAGGTTGAATACCCTTGTGACTGGGATTGTGTGTGCCTGCCGGGTGCGGATAGGGTATCGGGTTAAATCTGCGGCAACCTTCCATTGTATGTCGTCCTCTTGGGCGGCAACCTGCCACCTACCTTCTTTATCGAGGCGAAGATGGCCAAAATTCCGAATGTGATGGTGTCTGGTGAGTGTGAAGCCCAGTCCCGTCGATAGGGTAGTCTCTTGAATAACCCTATTGGCTATCGGGTCGGTTGCTTGGGGGACCTCAAAAGTCATCACACATGCAATCTTAGCCTCAAAGAATTTGCCTTGCTTCTCAGCGAGGACAGTGTCTCCCTTTTTGAGGGAGCCAATGGGACGGGTGAGCTCATCAGCGGGTACACGTGCAGCCCAGTGGAGAGGATCTTGACCGAGGAGGGCTGTGTTTGGTCCGAAGCATGCAGCCCCCTCTGTCGTCAACCGTTCTGCGGAGGCTAGACTCGGTATCGTGCCCATGTGCTGGCAAGGAGAAAGGGGGATAACATCGCTGACGGTTGGGATGGGTTCGTCTCCTCCCTGTTTCTTTTCAGTCGTCGTAGGGTTGGGTGCCATAAAGGCCTCATCAGATGGCCTGTCCCGTTGGTTTCGCCGTCTGTTTCTTTCCCTTCCCCCCAGGCGCTGCCTTGCTGTGCTCGTCAAGCCGCAGGGCAAAGTTCGTGCAGTCGGGTCGATTTTGGGTTTGGAATTGCCGTTCCTATAGAAGAGATTGTGGTCGTACAAGGTGGCCTCGTTCGCCCTGAGGGCGGTTCCCTGAAGCATAGAGGGTACCTCGAGACTGGCATCGGGTGGTCCTTGTTTATGACTGGGGCTAGTCGCAGTGGCTTTGTCCCTGAGAATAGTCATAACACTAACCATTAACTGCTCCATCACACTGTGTATTATCTGCTCCTTTCCCTCGATGTCCCGTACCTGTCGCTGAACTGCGTAACGTTCCCGTCTCTTAATGGTTCTACTGGTACCCCGTGGGGGTAGTGGTTCCGGAGTGAGACCGTTCCCCCCTTGAGAAGACAGACTCGAGGTAATGCTGGCCTCCCAGCTGAGAGGATCTTGGCCGGGAAGGGCTGTATTTGGTCCGAAGCATGCAACCCCTGTCTTCTCAGTGGCCGTGGGGTTGGATTCCTGCGAGACTTCGTCAGCTGGCCTGCCCCGTTGGTTTCGCCTTCTGTTTCTTTTCCTGCCCCCAAGCGCTTCCTTGCTTTACTCGTCAGGCCACGGGCCCGGGGTCGTGCAGTTACATTGGTTATGGGTTTGGGTTTGCCGTTCTTATAGAAGAGATTGTCGTCGTGGGGTATGGCCTCGGTCTCTGGAGGGTTGGGTCCCTGAGAGACAGAGGGTACCCCAGGATTCGTGACAAGTCGTCCTTGTTCTTGTTTGTGGCTTGGTGCGGTGGCAATGTCTCCTGGGCTAACTATCCCCGTCTGTTCCTTTGTGTCTTTAGCCCGTGTTTGACGACGAGAGGCGTAGATTTCCGATCTCTTGGTGGATCTACCGTTACCCCGTAGATATGGTGGTTCCGGAGTTTGATGCGAATTTCCGATGGCGGTAGTTTTATAAAACTGTGAGCGAGGGTCGGTATCAACCATTTTGCAGAGATCTAGCGCAAAGCGACTGGCTCGAAAGAGATGGTGACCAGGTTCAACTTCAAGGAGTTCTAGATTGTGGCCGCCATCCTCACTCTGGGGGTTAGGTCCCCACCGTATTTCGTGTTCATGCACCCCCTCTCCCTTTGGGGTCTGGATAAGAATGTCTGAGTACGTATCCGGGGTCCCAGAACCTCCAGGTTGGGAGTGGGTTACGCTAGCGCTGTTTGCAGGGGTTCCGATCGCCGGAGTGGCGTGACAAGTTGTGTTCGTTGTGTCAGTAGTAACCCGTTGGGAGTGGACATCTGCAGCAGTCCCGTCGATTCCCCCGCGGGCAGCCTCGCTCGCCCATATGGCTAGCACACGAGACGTCTTTTCCGGGTGCGAGAGGGAATCGTCATGCATAATGCTCTTGATGAGCCCTTGGCTAGTCTGCTCATTATTTAAGCCAGCACTCGAGGATGCTGGAAGCCGTGGGAGCGTTGGGCCAGTACTCCCCCGAGCTGATGTAGCATTCCCAGTATTCCCCTCTCGATTGTCCTGTGCCCGGCGGACTGCCTCATGACCCTCATCGGCACCCCCCGTGCCGTCCCCCTGCATGACTACCCGACCGCTTTGCTGGTTTCCCGTAGGTCTGGTTCCCTGGGATCCCGTCCTAGCCGCGTCAAGGTCGCCGCTGCACTCCTCTGGTATTCGCTGTGCTGTTTGAGCACCCAGAGCGGAGAGGCCTGTTGTAGGTTCCCCCACGGGCCCCTGTGCCGTTTTGTCACTGACAGCTATGGACTTGAGTGATGCGTGCGTCTCGGGGGTGAAGAGGGGGATTGGCCTCTCAGACACTCTCTTGGGATGGAGTGTAGTGACCTGGGAATAGCTAGGTTTAGACTGGTCCGCAGAGCCATATCGATGGCCAGTCTTCTGCACAGCGTAGGTGGGGAAATTCCCGATAAGGGGTTCGGGAGATGATAAAAAGCTGTATCCCAGGGTCGCAGCCTCGATGTATACAGAGGCCAGGTCTTGGGTTGTAGAGGTGTTGATGAGGACGTTTCCGCCGGTGGCTAGCTGAAGGCCACAGAGTTGAGAAAATTCCCTATCAGAGGGAAGTTGCCCGTAGCCCTTGGCGGCGGCCTGGCTGGCTAGTAGCCATCCCTCGGCTGTGAGGATGGGATGGTTCGCTATGAGATAGGCCTTGCCAATCTGGATAATGATATCGTCTTCTTCTTCCTCAAAAAACCACACTCTCTGGAGAGTCGCCAACTGGGCTCGGCGCACATCCCCGACGTTACCGGAGGGGAGGGATTGTATTACAGTGGCGCCGCCCCTTGCATCTCGTATCTGGGTCCAGCGGGCTACTCCGGCCGTTAGGAGCAGGATGTGTGTGTCGCTTGTGAAGCTAGGTGTGAGCCTGTACTCCTGCACTGCAGCTTGAATCGGTTGGGTCACTACCGTCGAGTGGGAGAGGACTCTGGTATCCGAGTCGCGATTCCTTGGGGAATGCGGAATCGTGTTGGCGATTGCAGGTCTGGGCTCCAGCTCCTTCGTGGAATTTGCCGTGTTCGACTTGGGGAGTTCCCTGATTTAGGCGCACTGGGTCTCCGTAGAAGTCGGTGGGCAGGGGGCAAAACGAGGAGGCATCCGAGGGTGCTAAAGTGGGTTCCTCCCGGTTGTCCTGGGCGGTTGCGCCACTGTTTTGCTTTTTGTTCAAGGCGGTTGACAGTTGGGGTGCGGACTGTTTCAGTCGATTATCACCTAGGCTCTTATCAAGTAGAGGTGTGCGAGCCTTCTTCGGAGGCAAGTCGCCTGTGGTGTTGACAAAGATGAGTCCTCCGTTGGGGAGAGTCTTGACCGCCCCGTGCCAGAAGTGTGCATATCCATATCTTAAGTCCTGTCTCAACCCCAGCTGGGTTTGGGTATCTTCGGGGTATGAAAGGGAGCTATACTGTTGGGAGCCAGATGCCGGTGTGAAGAGGTAGCCCATCGTTGCTGCCGGGACATATGTGTCCCAGCTGAAGCAGGCCGTGCTAGATGTCGAAGGTCTTTTGGCTGACCGTTGGCGTCTGGTCAAGGTGGGGTTCGCAGTCGTGGATTGGCCAACAGGTGGTGCATTGGTCGCAGTATCGGATGTAATGGGCTCAGGGGCCCCATTGGCCAAGCCTGTGACTTCGCTGGGGACTATGTCTGGTTCCGCGCTGTGAATGGCTGTATCTTGTTGTTTTTGTGCTTGATTAATCGCCATAGGGAGGACCATTGGAGTGTCGGCAGGTTCTCTCCGGGGCATCGCGCGAGATTTCCAAGCAGGGCCGTGTAGAACCAAGGCGTCTGGCTCGGGAAGTTGTGGCCATTCCTCTATGACGATGGGGGAGGTTGGCAGGTGAAGACCAGCGTATGGGAGCGAGTCGGTCCGACTTTTGGATTCGCTGTTCATGGAGTCATTCTTCAGACTGTCTGTATCAGATCCATCGACATTGTGTCCCTTCCTGCCAGGAGAGCCCCTATTGTGGTTGTCAGTGGGCGTACTCGTGTCGTCCCCTTCCGGCTGGGTTGGGGGCTCCATAGAGGCCTCCAATGGGACTGATGTTGTGCTCTCCGTACCGCCTGCGAGTTCCTGACCTAGGAATCCGTGCATATTTGGAGGTGGGTTAATTGTGGCTTCGGGCTCAGGAAGGATTGCGTCCTGAATGGCTAAGGACCCTAGGTTGGGCTGGTCCAAATGATCCTGTAGCAGGCCCGAAGTCGTTTCTCCAGCGGGCTCCAATCCAGTGTCTGGTGGGGGTTCAGTCCAAGTCGGGTGCCCGTGGTCCTCGGCCGTTTGGTGGTGATCTGGTGCGCCCTGAAGGGTGGAGGAAACTCGATTGGGCTGGTCCTCTGATGCCGTAGACCCATCCTTTGGCGAACTTTTCGGTTCTGCAGAAGGGGGAGGGGGGCCGAAATCCAAATCGGTACAGAATGAATCCCATTTCTCCTGGCAGAGTCTGGCCGTGTAAGTGTGGTGGGCCTCCTGCCTAGCTAAAAAATGGGCGTGGCGACTGAAGCCGTCCGTGTCGTCCTGTGGCTGCGTGTGGAGAACCGTGGGTCTTTTGCCCTCGACTCGAAGTCCTCGACCTCGTCCTTTTTCCATCCTTCCTTGAGGTGGGCGGCTAAACTCCAATGTAGTCTGTCCCCCACCCATGCCTCGATAACCCCCTTCCGACGCCCGTAACCCCCCTCGGGCTTTTCCCTTGGAGCTTTTACTGGCTCCATCTTGCATTCCTCCTCTACACCGAGGCATAATCGTCAGGTGCGGCTCCGGGTGGAGACCATTTTCGAGTGCTGTGCATTCGGCCCGGAGGATTTGGCGGCCGGCCAGTATATATAAGTCCTCCAGAGGTGGGAGGAGGAACTTGGAGGAACAACGGAGCAGGTTTGTGGCAATGGAATCGGTGGACTGAAAGGGTACGACTTGAGTTCGCCCCATGAGGTCTCGGACAAAGGTTTGGGAAGGGTTAAGCGACCGGGTCAACAATGTGTCGTCGGGGCCGTGGGTCACTGCCTGAACTGGCGGCAGATGATCATGGGGGCCATTCGCGGGGGTTGAGGATGTCTCTGTTACATCTGGGGCGTTACCTACTGTTGGGGCTGACTCGGTCGAGCCTAGGTCTTGGTGAGGTTGGTCTGGCCCATGGCTCCTAAAGCGCACGTAAAGTGATGGTTCCTGAGGAAGGTTACAAGCCTGTATCTGCATGGTGGGTGGCAGGGGGGAGCCCTCATGGCAGACGTCAAGCTCGGAAGACAGGGGAATGAGTGAAGTAGCCAGCAAGGCGCCAATAAAGCTCTGAATCTTGTCCTCATCCTGGT
>Ga0335398_10008497_pt1 | contig 12150 bp, 5 predicted proteins | sample BON03_FD_205742 | JGI IMG/M metagenome (GOLD analysis project Ga0335398, IMG submission 205742) | Freshwater microbial communities from Lake Bonney liftoff mats and glacier meltwater in Antarctica - BON-03 (spades assembly) (version 2) | ecosystem: Environmental > Aquatic > Freshwater > Ice >...
TATATATATATATATAGACATAAATGTATGTATGAATATGTATATGTATATATACATCTATATATATATATGTGTGTGTGTGTGTATGTATGTATATGTATACGTATATATACATATATTTGTACATATATATATATATATATATATATTTATGTATATCAGGTTGACCCCGCGACACACCGGAGCTCTGGCGTGGTACCGCGGGCCTGTGTGCGCGTGTGTCGCGCGTGGGCTGGTGCCGCCGAATATTTACATAAACGGATCGTATATCACGAGCACACGAGCACACGCACAGGGACACGCATAGGGAACTGATGAGCGTGTGAACGAGCGGGAGACATCACGCGAGTAGATGCTACATGGCCGTAGCGCGACGAGGGACCCACACAGGGGACCCACACAGGGGACCCACACAGAGGGGACCCACACAGGGGACCCACACAATGGACCCGCACAGGGGACCCACACAGGGGACCCACACAGAGGGGAGAGTGGCTTTGGGAGCTGTATAGGGGGGGGGGGGTCCCTTGGATATCTAGATGTCTGGGGGGTCACCCGGCGAGTCGACGCAGACCCTACGGCCGTCTCACGCGCCAACCCGATTTACATACATACATACATACTTCTGGTATATTAGGTGACGGGTGACGGCAAGGAACTCACCCTCGTGACGGGAGACAATGTTCCAACCGTTTCGCAGGCCGTTCGTTACGTATACACGCATCGTCCCAGGGTTCAGGTTAGGGCCCGACCTTTTTACATACTTCTGGTAAATCAGGTGACGGCCGACGGCAAGGAACTCATCCTCATGACGGGGGACACCCTCTGCTTCTGTCGACGCCGACCCCACGGCCGTCTCACACGCCGATACGGTTTACATTACATACATACACACTTCTAGTATAGGCCTTTGTTAGGAACTCCAAAACGCGTCCGGGTGGGGGTGGGGGTCCTGTTTTGTGGTGAACTCAGACACTTTTTGTGGTTAGATACCCCTTATTAACCAGGGGTGAACCCTGGGCAAAGCACCTAACCAAGGCTTCTCTATCGCAGGTGACGGGCGACGGTAAGGAACTCATCCTGGTGACGGGGGACACGCTCTGCTTCTGCGCGCTGTCGACGGACGCAGCTGGCCACCCGTGCATCTTGACAAGCCTGGAACATGCGGTGACGGAGTCTGGCGCCATCTCGTCCATCTCTCTGTCAGCGGACTCCCGCAACTTACTCGTCAGCGTCGGCCGGGCTGAGATCCATCTGTGGCAGTTGCACAAGGAGGACGGCGCACTGGGAGGGAGGCTGATCCAATGGTTCGATAGGCCAGCCTGCCTTTACTTCTCGAAATCAAACCCATCCCTTCCTTCAAAACTATTAACTCCCATAGAGATCAATCTATGGTAGTTGAACACGTAGGACGGCGCACTGGGAGGGAGGCTGATCCAACGGTTCGATATGCCAGCCTGCCTTTACTTCTCGAAATCAAACCCATCATTTCCTTAAAAACGATTGAACTGCCATGCAGATCCGTCTGTGGCAGTTGTGTACACGAGAGCGGCGCACTCGGAGGGAGGCAGATCCAACGGTTCGACAGGGCATCCTGCCTTTACTTCTGGAAATTTAACCCACCCCTTCCTTTACTATTCAAATAGATCGATAGATAGATAGAGATAGATAGATAGAGATGGATATAGCCCCGTCTTTGAGCTTTATCTGAGGACCCAGCAGCGGGCGCGCTGCGTGGCCTTATAGTCCTATTCGTTGTCGTAGCAGTAGTAGTTCGGGTTAACCCGAACTACTACCACTGCTGCTGCTGCTGCTGCTGCTGCTGCTGCGGCTGCTGCTGCTGCTGCTGCTGCTGCTGCGTCTACGACTACTACTACTACTACGACGACCTACTACGATCACTACTACTACTACTACTACTACTACTACTACTACTACTACTACTACTACTACTACTACTACTACTACTACTACTACTACTACTACTACTACTACTACGTGCCGACGCCGATCCCGACGCCGATGCCGACGCTAACGACGACGACTACTGCTGCTGCTGCCGCTGCTGCTGCTGCTGCGGGTTAACCCGGACGTATGCCTGGTTCTCTGTGTGTATAAGCAAGGGTCGCTACTGTACGCCAATTGTCCTCTAAGCGCTTAGCGGACACGTGGCATAAATGCGGCTTGTCCTCTACAAAACAGCGATTCCCTGACAAGGCTTTCCGTTGGCTGGCCCTAGAATAAACCGCTAGCGGCCTCCCGGGGACTTGGTTCCAGGGAGTCGCTGTTGTGTACTGTACAAAAGGTCACTGCCAGCTGTCCTCTGAGCACTTAGATGGCAAGTGGCATAAACGGTACTTGTCTTGTCCTATACACCCAATGTGCGACTACTTGGCGACGTCACATCCGTAACGCCTCGCAGGCTACAAACTCTGAAGTTAGGCAGAACCAGACGGATGCCACAACACGCAGCACCATGAGTTCTCTGTGTTGAGAGCCATGCCTCGTTGCACGCCTACCTAGGAAGGTCGGGCCCAAGTCTGGAATCTGGGACGATGCGTGTTTACGTAACGAATGGCCCGCGAAACGGCTTGAGCATTGGTAGGAGGGTCGGTCCACGCCCTGGAAGCCGGAGACGGTGGGCGTTGGGCAGTGTTCATGCCTTTTCTCAAGCCGCGCATGCCGCAAACACGTACCGTCCCAGATTTCAGGTTAGGGCCCGACCTTCCTAATGCTTCGCAGGCTACAAACTCTGAGGTTGGGCAGAACCAGACGCAAGCCACAACACGCAGCACAATGACGTCTGTGTTGAGAACCGTGCCTCGTCGAAACTCTGAGGTTGGGCAGAACCAGACGCAAGCCACAACACGCAGCACAATGACGTCTGTGTTGAGAACCGTGCCTCGTCGCACGCGATAGACTACAGGATAGTTCCTAGTAGTTTCCCCAACCCTGTTCCTGAGTTGGAATGTGTGACACTGCCATGGAGACTACTGCAGGAGGCTTGACCACAGCAGTGTCACACACTCCAACTCAGCAACAGGGTTGGGGAAACTACTAGGAACTATCCTGTAGTCTTATCGACTACAGGAGAGTTCCTGGTAGTTTATCGGCGACTACTTGGCGACGTCACCCCCCGTAATGCTTCGCAGGCTACACGCTCTTGAGGTTAGGCATAACCAGACGCAACCCACAACACGCAGCACCATGACGTCTCTGTGTTGGGAGCCGTGCCTCGTCGCACGCTGACCTAGTTTGGTTCTGGGAACTAACAGTAAACTACTGCTCTAAGCAGGTACCTGGGGCAGAAGCAGAGCCGCTTCGTCATTCGATCGGCGTTCGGCGGCGCGGACGACGCCTTCGTCATCAGCGGGAGTGAAGACTCGCAGGTCTATATCTGGCACCGCCACTCTGGCGCGCTGCTTAAAGTGCGCATCTATCGCATTAAACTCATATATATATGCATGCATACATCTATCTATCTATCTATCTATCTATCTATCCACCTATCCATCAATAGATCGACGGATCTATCTATCTATCTACCTACCTACCTACCTACTTACCTAACTTCTTACCTCCTACCTGCTTGCCCATCCATCTATCCACCCAACTACCTACTTACCCAGCCACCCATCCACCTGCCTGCCTGCCTGCCTGTCTGTCGATCTACCTACCTACCTACCTACCTACCTACCTACCTACCTACCTACCTACTTATCTACCCACCTACCACCCACTCACCCACTGCCTGCTGGCCTGCCTGCCTGTCTGCCTGCCTGCCTACCTAACTACGTATTTACCTACCTACCTACCCTACCTATGTACCTACATACCTACCTACCTGCCTGCCTGCCTACCTATCCAGTCATCCAGCTAACTAGCTCGCTCGGCTGTCTGCCTGCCTTCCTGCCTGCCCACAGTACCTACCCATCTAACTTTACCTACCTACCCACCCACCCACCCACCCACCGTACCTATCTACCCACCCACCTACCTACGTAGACGCCTGCCTGCCTGTCTGCCTGCCTACCTGACTGCATACCATCCTATGTGCCTACCTACCTATCTAGCTATACCTAGCTACCTACCTTTCTACCTACCTACCTACCCACCCACCTACCGACCTCACCTGCCCCTTACCTACGGGTTAAGGGTTAATCCGAGCTAAGGGGTTAACCCGAACTGTCTGTCTGCCTGCCTGCCTGCCTGTCTGCCAACTACCTACCTACCTACTTGCCTATCTAGCTACCTATCTAGCTATATCTACCTACCTACCTACCTACATCTACTCACCAATTACCTACCTACCTACTTACCTACCTATCTACTACGTAACTGCCTAACTACCTACTTGCCTAACACCCTATACTTTACTCTTCCTTCCTGTCTGCCTGCCTGTCTGCCGTATGCATGACACAAACACACACACGCCTGCGCGCATGTATGCAGACACGCACGCACACAATGTATGTATGTATGTATGTATCGGGTTAACCCGATGTACATGTATATGTGGTAGGCAAGCAGGCAGGCAGATATAAATAGAGAAATATCCGTATAGGTATAATAGATAGATATAGATAGATCGATCGATAGATCGATAGATAGACATCGATTGATAGATTGATATATGCCTATACTTATGCATAGGTATAGATAGATGTAGGTGCAGGCTTTTTGTGTGTGGGTCCGTCGCACCGCCGTTGGCCTTTTTGCTACTTACTTAGTGGCATCGTCTGATCGGGGCTAAACAGGGCTCCGCCGCGCACCGTTAGAACAGTAGTCGCGTACGGCTCCCCAGAACCATACTGAATGAGCGTGGCGACAAGGCACGGCTTTGAACGCAGACGGTATGGTGCTGCGTGTGGCGGCCCGCGTCTGGTTCTGTTTAACCACGGAGTTTGTAGGTACCGACTGTAGAGGACAAGTACCTTTATGGTGCGTGTCCTTTATTTCTGCGGCCAGCGTGTAAGCGCCTTCTCAGGGAGTCGCTGTTTTGTTGAGGACAAGCACTGTATGCTACTTGTCTTCTAAGCGCGTAGGAACAACTGGCATAGCGACCTTGTTGTAAGCAGTCGATGCCACGCATATCTTGATACAAACGGTGCTGTTTCTCAGGACCACTTATCACAGATGACCTGTTCTGATCAGTGGTTCGGTTCCCATGTATTCACCCACGGGGTCGTGGGTTCGACTCCCGGTTCTGCCACATTCTCGTTTGTGGTTTGTAACGGACCGTGTGTGCTCTACACCGACCTTTCCGCATGCACCCGCAGGTTCTTCCCGGCCACTCCCGTTCCGTTAACAGCGTTGCGTGGAACCCCACCTGCCCCAACGAGTTCGCGTCAGCCAGCGACGATCGCACGGTCCGCATATGGGGACTCCCGCAGGAAGACAACCGGAGCACGATGAGGTGACGCAGCCTCGAGGGGCGAAGACCGACTCTGGGCCGTGGGAGCAGGGTTTGCGACTCATCGGGTTAACCCGAGGTCTGTTCAGGGACGGGCTTCTCTCTGCTTGTGTGTAGCTGGAGAGGATCGATTACTAACACTACTGCTACTACTACGACTACGACTACTACGACGACGACGACGACGGCTACTACTACTACTACTTCTACTACTAATACTACTACTACTACTACTACTACTACTGTTCTACTACTAGTACTACTGTGACGACGACGACGACTTCTACTACTACTTCCACTACTACTACTACTACTACTACTACTACTACTACTACTACTACTACTACTACGGCTGCTGGTGTACTTCTGCTACGACTACGACTATCAGGGCGGATTGGCACTTTGGCAGGAAGACGATGTTTTGTGCGCTTGTTATTCTACGGATGAGAGTAGAACGGCGCTGCTCCATGATGCAAATGTGGAGGTGCCCTCGGCGGCGGTCTTTCGTGTAGACTGTTTAATACAAGAAGATTATGTGACCGGGCAGCCCGACGAGCGCACGGCGCAACGGAGAGGCGGCGAGGCCGGTTGACGGGCTCTCCCTACACGCCACAAGCGCGGCGCGCGCGGGCCTGTGTGGGCTGCTTTCTTCGTGTCGCGCTAGCGTCGCGAGGGCCCTGTGCTCAGTTTATTTTTTGGTTTCTGTGTGTGTAAGCTTATATATTTGTACACATCACACATCACAGTAAAGATACACATGTAGTTTATATATATACACACAAAATCTGGATTACAAAAAAAATGTGATTGTCATGTGAATATACACGGATACGGAATTTGTGAAATTAAATGAAATGACGAATATGATGTTTTTCTTTAAACATGAATACACAAATAAAAAAAAATTATGTGCGCTGCATATGCATTCGGTTCGTCGCGTATACTATTCGGTGCTGTTTGCGCCACAGCGCTGTTCTGAACTGTTCGTCTGTTCGAAGTTTGTCGCTGCGTGTAAAAGTAGAATATATCACGTGTATAGCGTATGTGGCGGTCACTATCTATATATTGAACTATACCCCAACAATTCGTGTAAATACTTCTGCGCCGCCACACAGCACACAACGAGGCACGCGAGCATAACGCGCGCAGACCCGCGACAATCAATCAATCTCAAAATCCTCAAAGAGCCACACACGAGCACGAGCACAATAGCAATAAGAGAAGCCACATCCCAGCACCACCATACGGGCGGCAAACCCTGCGTCGCGAAGCGACGCAGGCTTGGGGGGCTAAGAGCAAAACGCTCAAGCGTAAGCTTGCGCGACTCGCTCAATAGTTGCGTTGCACGCTTTTTCAGAAGCGCGCGAAACTGTCGAGGAAAACCACCTCAGGCTGCCTCAGGTGTATCATCTTCCTAGAGAAGAAGAAAGAGACCCGGGCCCGTGATCTCGCCTATTATACACTATCACTATCTAGAAAGTCCATAAGTGCCACATGCATCACGGCAGTTACTCTACAAATCTAAGACTAAAACAAAGGCTATATGAGTCCGCGCGGAGGGCACTGCGACTACGCTACGTATACGTAGGGGCGTCGTCCTCCCGAGTGCGCCTCGCGACGCCAGATGGCCCATCGCAACGCATCACCCGATCGTCCCTTCCCTCCTCTTCCTTTCCGTCGCCCCCCGCCCTAACTCTCTTGTCTCCACGGCGCGTCTCCATTTCGCCACCACCGTCGCGACCCTCGTCGTCGCAGACCCGCGACAATCACACCAGAGCTCCAGCATGGCGCAGCGCAAACACACAAGTCATCGCACAAAGCAGAGCTCGTGGCCGCGTAGCAGGCGAGCAGGCACATTGCACATTCCAAATAACACACCACGCCACTATATTTTGCTCGCCCCAGTCTATGTCCCAGAGCCCGAGCAATGCTATGCACTAATTCGACAAACTAATCCTAATAAGTATACACTCCCTACGTGTTGACGGACGTGCACTACTGACTATACTATAGAAACTAATACCACCACTCGCTACTCACCCCCAACCCATCTGTCGAATGAAGAGCTAGCGCAGGTGGCCGTGTGCCCACCACCGTTGCAGAATGTCCCAAATTGAGCTTCCCGCCGCCAAGGAACGATTCAGATCGCCTCGACCTTGGACGTATTCCTCGAGCAAACGCAACGTGGGGTAGTCACGCACGGCAGTTGACGGCAGTTCCCCAACAAGCGCCTTTGCTCTGGCCGCGAACTCCAGTGCCACCTCAACATCGATACCGGCCTCGACAAAGGGAGTATCGGGCTCAATGTCTCCGAGAAACTCCATCGCTAGCCGATGGATGGCGTCCGCGGCAGCAGGCCCTGTGAGAAGCGTGCTGGCCTCAACCTCGCGGACAAGCCGATTGCATTCGTCGAGAAGGTGAGTGTGGGAAATCACACCGCAACGAGGATCTGCTTGCCCAGGCTCGCGGAGACGGATGACTTGCACCGAACCTGTGAACACGGCCTGGGCCCCGCCCGTCTCCTCCACCGTGCACTGGCCTAGTGGCTCGTGAGAGTGCAGGGACGACCCGCCACCACGGGCAAGGCAGTGAGCAAGGCCTTGCATAAGGCTAGGGCTTTGGTCAGCCGCCGGGGCTCCCTGAGCGGTCTCCGGCTGAGGGTAAAGGTGCTCGCCACGCGAGCTGGAATCAGGCACGATGAGATCGACGTTGGAATGGCTCCCCGGAAAGCCACTCGAACCAGCAGCCTGATTGTTGGGCTGGAAGTCTGCCCTGTGGACGACAAGGACGTGCACCGGCATCACCTTGGTTGCATGGCACGCGAGCAGACACGCGGCCTTGGACCAACCAGCGAGACAGATCAGGACGATCTTCTTGCAGGCGAGGGCTGCGGCAGCTTCAAGAACGCCGTCGAGTTGGTCCAGAATCCCCGCACCGCGTCCAAAGACCAATTCCACGGTGTGCCCGGGGAGATGAGCCGCCAGAGGTCTAAACGCGCCAGCGGACGCATGGCCCGAGTCCACCATGCATACGGTGAGGACACGGCTGAGCGACGCAGGCATGCACTGTGTCAGCGTTTCCACGCACGCGAACGAGGCCCCCGTCAGCATTTCCGCCAAGAAGCCCTCGATCGCGGCAGTGACATCCGGAAGCCGATGCGAGATCGTCCGTGCGCAAACATCAAAGTGCCCGCCGCTGACCCTGAGGACCCGCGCCGCGCCGTACCGCTCTATGCGGTCGTCCTGCAAGCCGGGGAAAGCCTCGGCAAAGAAAGCCCAGCGCTCACTGGAAAGCACCAGAAGGATGGCCTGCTCCGGCGAGTCTAGCGCAAACGGCTCAACGTTCCGACCCCACTGCTGCTGCAAGAAAACGTTGTTCTGCCGTATGACGTGCATCCGCCGTGTTACTTCCGTCGAAACCGCGAGAAGATCCTCGACGGTGGACCCCGGCTGTTTGCCAGCAGAATGCTCCGCCACATACATTGCGAGCATGTTCTCAGGTAGCGTCAACAACTCCGGCCACGCGGCGTCCGCGTCTTGAACATCGGTGTTGACGGTGTGCATCAGCACCTTGGCGGCGTCTCGTAGCCCAAACTCCTTGACATACATGCCAGGAGGAATCGGCGTGATCGGATCGACCAGCACGAGTCGTCGCGGGTGTCCACCACGCACCCTAGCCTGGTGCGCGACTTGCAGAGCAAGGGTGCCTCCGAAGGAGGCTCCTATCAGGTCGAAGGGCTGCATACCCAGTCGGTCGACCAACGCCATAGCAAACAGATCTAGCATCTCCTGATCGGTAACGTCTGTTGTACTCGAAAGGGACACGTCCAGAATCCCGGGATGGAGCAGCGCGTACACGTCTTGCCCTTCCAACGCTAGGTTCCACAGCCTCTCGTAGCCACGAGCGTCACCGTAGAGCGTGGGGATTATTACTAGGGGCGCCTGCGCGTTCGGACCGGAAGACGACTTGGCTCGCCGGAGAAGTTTGAGCTCGCACTTCTTACGCGCCGGGGAAGCGCTGCTGACTAGAACAGCGAGCTTCCGCGCCGTCATCTCGTCCAGTTTGTTGAAGGTCGTACTGGGAAGCTTGGCTCCAGACAGAAGCTCCAGTTGGTGGGAGAGCTCGGCGAGATTTAGCGAGTCGAGGCCGGCCTCGAGGAGGGGTGCATCTGCGCCCACATCCCGCCCGGCGCTGTTGCGCACCGCGGCAAGAACTGCTTGCAGGCCTGATTCGCCACCCCACTCAATGGCGGCGGTCTCGTCCGCCTCTATGGCCTGAAGCTGACCGCAGCTTTTCCAAGGAAACGAACGGTGTCGAAAAGCTGGCGCCTCCGTTGCATCCGGCCCACGCAGCTTCGGTCTGGCGTCCCCCTGCAGCACCGCGTGGGCAATAGTGCCCGCGAAACCAAAAGCGCTCACCCCACCGGCCGTACCACCACCCGAAGCATGCCTGGGTAGAGCGGAAAGTTGCGTCGGCAAATCACATCGCGAACCGGCCAAGAGCGCCCGGTCCAAGAGCTCGTTGGGACGACGCAGTTGCGCGTTAGGCGCAGCCATTCCCTGCTGCAAGGCGCTTGCAAGCTTGAGCAGGCCCACGGCACCGGACCCCGGCTCAGCGTGGCCCATATTTCCCTTCATTCCTCCGATTGGCAGTGCGCTCGCTCTGCCTGCCACGGCAGCCGCGATGGCGGATGCCTCAATCGGATCGCCTATGCGAGAGCCGTTCGCAGCAGCTTCAACAATGGTCACATCGTCTGCAGCTGTACCAGCGCGCGCAAAAGCGGCCATCAATAGTGCCAGCTCTGCGAGACCGTTGGGCGTCGTGAGACTTGCGCTCTTACCGTCCTGCTGAACTGACGTCCCAATCAGCGCAGCGCCGCGTGTTTCGATACCGTCCGCCTGGAGAACAGCGCACGAACACGTCTCAGCTCGGGCGTATCCATCCGCAGCCGCGTCAAACACATGTGAACGACTTGTCGCCGACGTCATCCCCACTCGGGCGAGCACGGCGCATGCAGAGGCGGAAAACACCATGTTGACCCCACTCGCGAGGGCCGTTTCACTCTCTCCATTCTGCTGTGCCTGCACGGCGCTATAGCAAGCAACGAGGCCCGACGAGCAGGCCGTGTCGATCGAGATGCATGGGCCGTGCAGCCCCAAAACAAAGGAAAGCCTACCAACTACCACTGAGCACCCCGCCGCCGATAACGCGAATACACTGCCACCAGATGGGCTGGTTCTGAGGACGTCGACGTACTCGCTCGCCCACATGCCGACGAAGACACCGGTTTGCGAAGTGGCCAGCTCCTGCTTTCGCAGGCCGGCGCCATGCAAAGCTGCGTAGCCGTGTTCGAGCACGAGGCGCTGCTGTGGATCAATCACGGCAGCCTCGGCCGGCGACACACCGAAAAAAGCGTTGTCGAATAGGTCCGCGTGCTGCAGCAAGGCCGCAGCCTGAAGCCCCTCCGGCGGCGAATCCCAGCGCGAAGCAGGGATCGGATGGACTAAATCCGCTCCTGCCGCTGCTGTTGCCCAAAGGACGGACAGTCCAGCGCCCGCAGCAATCACATTGCTCGACGCGACGATTCTTGAGATGGCGGTCCCGGCGAGTCCAACCGCCTTTGGATCCATACGGCGGCTGATCGTGGGTCCGTGGCCATGCAAGTGCGACGTCAAGAGGCGGGCGGTAGGATAGTCGAAAACGAGCGTGCTAGGCAGCGCGGCGCCAGATACGCGCTGGAGCTGATTCCGAAGCTCCACCGCGCCGAGTGAGTCCAGACCTGCTTGCATCAACGCTTCATCCTCGTCCACCGCACTTCCTACCAAGTTGTTGATGAGCTCGAGAACGATTTCGAGGTCGATGGGGCGCCCAATGTGGGGCATGGGCCGCACCGAAGCCGCCATCGCGCTCGGTGGCGCCACGCCGGCAAGGAGAGCGGGGACATAGCCTGCCGCGCGCCTCAGGTCGCTCCAAGACACGACTAGCATAGCCACTACCGGCGGGCGCCACGGCTCCAGAGCGCCCCGTAGCCCGAGAACTCCCTCTTCCATCGTAATCAATCGGACGCCCGCCGCCTGCAACCGGCTGTTCACGGCGCCACCGGCAGCCATCCCCACGTCCGCCCATGGGCCCCATTGGATGCTCGAGGCAATCAGGCCATCTCCCCGGCGGCAAGCCGCCAGCGAGTCCAGGCAAGAACTCGCCGCGCTATAATTGGCCTGCCCAGCGCCTCCAAGCAGGGCGGCGACCGACGAGAACATCACGCATGCTTGCAGGGGAACGCCAACCGATGCCCGTTGCAGGCCCCAGGCGCCGTGTGCCTTAGGCGCGTACACCCGACGCAGTGCTCCCGCCGTTTGGGAAGCGAGCATCCCGTCGGCCAGGACACCTGCAGCGTGCCAGATTCCTCCCAGCTCTAGCGTGTCGTTGATGCGCAGGCTGTTCAACAGCTGCTGGAGATCAATGGGCTCGGACGCGTCGCAACGGGCAGTTCGCACGATGCACGCACCCGAGCGCTTCAGGAGCTGTGCGTGAGCGGGGCCGACAGTCCCGCTGCGCGAAGACAGCACAACGCCCACCGCGCCCACAGTGACCAGCCAGCCAGCGGTTAGCAGGCCGAGCCCGCCGCTGCCGCCAGACAGGAGTTGCGCGCCTCGCAGTCCAGCGCTCGCGCTACCCAGCTTTCTGAGATGGCGCAGCCTGGGAGCCGAGTAGACGGACCCCTGTACGTGCGTCTC
>Ga0335398_10008499_pt1 | contig 12149 bp, 10 predicted proteins | sample BON03_FD_205742 | JGI IMG/M metagenome (GOLD analysis project Ga0335398, IMG submission 205742) | Freshwater microbial communities from Lake Bonney liftoff mats and glacier meltwater in Antarctica - BON-03 (spades assembly) (version 2) | ecosystem: Environmental > Aquatic > Freshwater > Ice >...
TTGCCGCAAAGTTGCCAGCCAGTCCCAGGTCAGCAGCAGCAGTGCCCGAGGTATCGCTGATGATCAGGTCACTGGCGGTGGAGCCAGTGTTGTCGGTCAGGAGCAGGCCGTTGCCCGCGCTGTTGAGTGAAGCGGTGACACCCGCGCCCGCATCATTGATGAGATTGACCACATCACTGATGCTGGCTGCCGAAGATAGATCGATGGCGCTGGCGGCACCGGCGCGGTTGGTGATGCTGATGGTGCCCAGCGTGGTGATGCCGCTGCCGCCGTTGAGATTTTTCAGCAGTTTGGAATTGAGCGCTGCCAGCACGCGCGACCCTTGCAATACGCCATCCGCATTGTCATCACTGCCCAAAATGCCCAGGTCGGTCGCTGCCTGCGAGCTATTGAGCGCCGCTACGGTGAAGGTGCCACCGCCTGCGGTGTTGTCGGTCAGTTGCAAGCCTGCGCCACTGCCAGCGAGGGTGACAGCGCCGCTGGAGGCGGTGTTGATGTTGGCTGCCAGATCGGCGATGGTCGTATTGGAGCCAATGGTGATGTTGAAAACTTGACCATCACGCGTCGTCAGGCTGAAGTCGGCCAGTGATGCGTGATGCCTGACGCCGTTGCCATCGTTGAGCGAGGCTAGCTGCGTCTTGCTGCCGACGGTGCCAATGGCGCTGGCGGTGAGTGTGTCGCCCACTGCTGCGACATTAAAGCCAAGCGTCGCCCTGGTGCCCGAACTATTGACATCACTCACCGCAAGGTTCGTTGTCACGGCTCCAGTGTTGTCGGTCAGCACAAAGCCATCGCCATCGACACTGGCGGTGACATTGATGCCGTCGGCGTTGTTGATGCCGGTAAGCACATCCTTGACGCTGACGGCTTTGCTCAGGTCGATGATGGCTGAAGCGCCGCTGCGATCAGTGATGCGAATCTTGCCGCGGGTGACGCCTGCGCCGCCGTTGAGTGTGTTGAGCTGTGTGTCGGTATCGAGGCGACCTTCGCCGAACTCGAATGTGAGCGTGCCGCCTGCTGGAGCGACTGCGGTGGCGTCCTTGTCGGTGAAGCCTTGGGTGATGGTTTGCTGACTGCTGACGAGCCTGGCGACGGAGAAGCTATAGGTGCCTGGCGTGGAGGAGGCGGAAGTCGTCGCGGTGATGACCGACTCATCGCTGCTGGTAGCGGTGGTCGCTTTGAAAATGTTGCTGGTGAGGAAGGAACTGGAACTGAGTTTGAGCGATAGCAGCTTGGCGTTGATTTCCTGAAAGGCGACCTGCTGACTGGTGAGGATAGCGTTACGCGATTGCACGAACTGTTTAGGTCGTGACTCGATCGCGATGAGCTGATTGATCAGCGAAGCGGAGTCGATACCGCTGATCAGGCCAACACCAGTTGAGATTCCACTCATGACTCGTTCCAATTCTTCGTTCACCAAAGCGAACGGCTAAATACGCTATCCCCACCTGTCTTCTGATCTCTGATCTCTGATCTCTGACTTCTGACCTCTGGCCTCCGCCTCAGTCGTCCACCACATTGCCTTCGTAGAGGCTCTTCCAATTGCGATCGCGGTAGTCGCTGACTGGCTCAGGCGCTGCCCACTCGATGCGGGCGGATTGTCTGAGCAGGTCGCCAGCCCACAGTGCCAGCGTGCGCTGGAATAGGTGCGTGACCCGTTCATCCGTGATGGGCTCAAGCCGTTTCGACATCCTGTCCATGCGGGCCTCCTTGTTTGGCGGATTCTTGTCAGGCGATCGCTTCCAAATGAATCGCGACGAGGCTCGCTTATCGGCCTCCTGTTTCTTATCGACTGCCTTCGATACCTCGCTTGAACGACCACAGGGGTCAAAGGTCAAAAGCCCACCAGAATCTGCAGAATGTTTGGACGTGAGGTTGCGTTGATCCGAAATAGATGAAATGGAAAGGCGAGTTATCGGTCGATGGGGGTAGGGTTGCTGCGCTGACGACGCTACGCAGCGAGCGGCGGAGGAGGCGAGCGGGGATCTTCTCGCGAGGGCATCTGTGGTAACTCGGACGGGGACTCGAGCAATGCAAGGTAGAATGCGACATGCAGGAAGATGCAGATAGAATCGACGGTAAGAATCACCATGACGCAGCCACGCGATCCATCTTGTGCCGGGTATCGCAACTCGCTGCTGTCGCGGCGGCATGTTCTCAAAGTCGGCGGCATGGGCGCTCTGGGCTTGAACATGCAGACGCTGCTCCGCGCCGCTGACGCCAAGCAGACGCAGAAGCTCATCGCCAAGGCCAAGTCGGTGATCTTTCTCTTCCAGTGGGGCGGGCCCAGTCACGTGGATATGTTCGACATGAAGCCCGAGGCACCAGCGAATATTCGCGGGCCGTACAAGCCGATGAAGTCGAGTGCCAACGGAATCTGGGTCAGTGAGAAGCTAGAGAAAACCGCGAAGATCATGGACAAGGTCACGCTCATTCGCAGCATGACCCACACCATGAACAACCACAACTCCGCAGGCTACTACGCACTCACCGGCAGCGCCCCGGCAACCGACGATCAACGCCTTCGCGATTCCATCGATCTCTTTCCCGCCTACGGCTCCGTTGTCGATAAACTCGCGCCGCTTTCCGGGGGGCCTGGCGGTGGGGAACTGCCGACGAGCGTAGCTTTCCCGCATGTGATTTCCGATGGCTCAAGAACACCGGGGCAGCACGCCAGCTTTCTGGGCAAGGTGCACGATCCGCTGTTCGTGGGCAACGATCCCAACGCGCCGGACTTTTCGCTGCCGCAGTTGAGTCTGCCCAGTAATCTTTCGATGGATCGGTTGGAACGCCGTCGGCATCTGCAACAACTCATCGATCAGCAGTCGCGACTACTCGACTACTCCGGCGAAGCGCGGGGCCTGGATAGCTATTACGAGAAGGCACTGACGATGCTCAGTTCGCCTCGCGTCAGGCAAGCATTCGACATCTCCAAAGAGCCCAAGGTCATGCGCGATGCGTATGGCAGATCAACCTACGGCCAATCTTGTCTGCTGGCGCGCAGGCTCGTCGAAGCAGGTGTGAAGTTTGTCACTGTTTACTTTTCCAACTCCATCGGCGGTCGCAGCAAGACCGATGGCGGTTGGGATACGCATGGCTTCGACAACACGCGAATGTTCCCGATTGTCGCGGCTTACCACCTGCCTCGCACCGAAGAGACGCTGCCCACGCTGCTTGAAGATCTCGATCAGCGCGGCCTACTCGACACGACGCTCGTGATCTGGATGGGTGAGTTTGGCCGCACGCCCAAGATTAATGGCAACCAGAGCCGCGACCACTGGCCACAGTGCTACACGACGCTGCTCGCAGGCGGTGGCGTCAAACAGGGCTATGTCTATGGCGAATCCGACAAGCACGGCATGCACCCCGCTGCCAACCCTGTCAAACCGGATGATCTGGCCGCGACGGTCTATCACCTGCTGGGCATCCCGCACGAGACCGAAGTGCACGATGCTGAGGGAAGACCACTGGCGATCACGCGCGGCAAGCCGGTGATGGATGTGATGATGTAATTCGCCGCTTGCGGCGTAGCGAGGTCATCGCGGTGATAATCCTTTTTTCAACGTAGTAACCGCGCAGCGGGGACGCTGCGACTGTAATGAAGAAATTAAAAAAGTCTGGTGATCATCGGCGGCGTCGCAGCAATCGCATCGAGTGAGACCGTGTGTTGACTCACACAGTTCAGATATGAATGAATAATGATGTACAACGTTCTGTACAGACGGATCCATTATGAAAGCGCAGGAAGTTACAACTTTTATCGATCATCGTGAGAATCTTCGCAGGGATATCGATCGTGTTCGTCGCACGGGTCGCCCATTGCTGGTCACGAAAGATGGCAAGCCTGATGCGGTGGTGCTCAGCCCCAAGGCTTACGATCAACTCGTGTCCGATTCGGAATATGCAAGAAGTGTTCGCCTCGTGCGCCAGAGCATGGAAGAGTTTGAAGGAGGCAAAGGCATCGCGGCAGCAAAGGTTTTTGCGAAGGTGCGAAAGAGTCTTGGCATTAAGTAAGCCATGACCTACCAGATCGACTTCTCGCCTACCGCAGAAGCCGAGTTAATCGCGGCTGCCGTCTACATCGTCCGTGAATCGCCAGATGAACTGCATGAAGGTGAATGATTCAATTTGAGCGGCTGTTTTGCGAACGCGCAGCGAGGACGCTGCGGCTAAGAAGATCATTGACCATCACCGCTTGCTCGCGCCTTTGCCCATCGTCTTGCCCAGTCGAATGAATCCCAACTCTGCGATCATGCTCAGTGCTGCGGTGAGCAGGAACACGTGGTATCCCATCTTCAGCCAGGGGAGTTCGAGCGTGATCTTGGAAGTGAACTGGATGTTGCCGGTGAAGAGGATCAGGGCCAGGAACGGCGCGAAGGCTCCGCGAATGCCGGTGAGGGTGACGTGGATGCCCATGTAGAGCGAGACCATGCGGCGGTCAGCGAAATCGTTGTGTCCCAGGTTCCAGGCAAGCATGCCGCCGCCGCGTGCGATGCCGTTGAAGACGCGTGCGACGCCGATGATCGGCAGCGAGTGAAACATCGCCCCGAACCAGTTGCCCAGTTGCGTAATGACCCACACAGCGCCGTGGCGTGCGCGGAACTCGATGATGTGTACACGGTCCAGATACCGCGCCCAGAGCGGCATGGTGATCACCGCCAGCGTCAGCGGCAGCGTCGTCGTGAGCAGGTTGCTGATCTTGAATTCATTGGCCATGCCTTGCGTCATGTCCGCGATGAGATAGACGAGCACAGCATCGCCCATCATCGCAGCGGTGCCGTTGACGAATTGCCAGAGCATGTAGCCGCGGAAGAGTTTGTCGTTGCGTAGCACCGTCCAGAAATTAGGGCGCGAGGCTTGCGGGTCGTACTCATAGATCGTTGCCGATTCGCCGTGCGGTTGCGGCGTGGCTTGTGGCTGGATTTCGTACTTGAGCAGTTCCTTCTCGCCGCGCAATCGGATGCGTGAGTAAGCGATGACGCCGATGATGGAGATGAGCATCGTGGCGGGAAAGATGATGCGGAATGATTCGGGATTGCGATCGAGCATGTCACCGGCAAGCACGGGCAGCAGGCCGATGATGACGCTGTTGGATAGCGCGATGCGACCGGTGATGCGAGCGCGCAGGTGTGCCGGGTAATTCTGCCGCCACACGGTGGAGCGCAGGGTGATGATGCCCGTCTGCATGCAGCGTGCCATGATGACGAGTGCCGCGAGCATGAGCGGACTGCTGCCTTGTGCCACGCCGTCGGCATCAGGCGGCTGCGTCGGAATCAGTGCGATCGCGCCGACGCAAAGGAGCATGCACACCTGAAGCATGACGATGAGCGGCACCTTGCGGCGGCCTCTCGATAAACGTGCCCAGATGAAGCTCGTGAGATTGGCAAAATTGGCAGAGGCGACGATGGCGGCGAACACCATCGAAGGCACGTGAAAGATTTTCGCGGCGACGATACCGATGACGCCGCCTTCGATCATGGCCAGCGAAGCGGGGTAAGTCAGGGCGGTGACGATCTCGTGGCGATAGCTTTGCCGCGTCATGGGCGGAAGCATGCGGGGATGAATGTTGCCGAGAAATCGAAACATGGTTGAAGCTTGCGAAGCGGCGAGGCCCCGATTGTAGGCAATTAAAAACCCTCGAACGGTTCGAGGGTTTTTCATGGCGATAATTCATCTGCACTACATCGCCGCTGCATCGCAGCGATGCGAGATTCATTGCATCATCATTCCGCCTTCACGCGGATGGTGCGGAACTCGATCTTGCTCTTGGGGTCGTGGCATTGAAAGGCGAAGTAGCCGCCGTTGAGTCGGCTTTTGTCAGAATCTTTTTCGGTGTATTCGTTGACAACTTTGCCGTTGAGTTTGATGGTGACGGTACGGTCCTTGACGATGATGTGGTAGTCGTACCACTCGCCGTCTTTGACAGGGGATTTGTCGAGGTTTTTGTAGTTATAGACGCTGCCGGTCTTCTTGGGGTCGCCGTAGGAATCGGAGCAGACCTGGCATTCATAGCCGGTCTCGGTGGGCCAGCCGGTCTTGATGTGCTTAGCGTGAATGTAGATGCCGGCGTTGCTCTTTTCGTGTTGCTTGACCTGAGCGCGGAACTCGAAATTCTTGAAGATGCCTTTGTTCTCGCCACCCATGTAATACATGTGGCTGCGACCGCCTACGGTGACGATCGCGCCATCGATCACCTTCCAGGACTCGGGGCTTTCGTTGGGAACCCAATCGCCCAGTTTCTCACCATCGAACATCAGCACGAAGCCATCCTTTTTTTCCTGTTCGGTGAGCGTGTTGGGTTTGGTGTCCTCAGCGAAAGCGAAGGAGGCGAGGAGGAGCAGAACGAAGGTAGCGAGCAGACGTTGCATGATAAACCTTTCATGGTTGAGGTAGCGAGATATACTACCATTGGGCGAAGGTGGTTGCGTGGTGCAGGTGTTGCAGTTTTTGACATCTGAAATTGTAAACTGTCTCGCCGTTTTAGCCTTGTCTTGAAGTGACTGGCATTGTCATTGAGGAAATAATCGATGAGTGACCGATCTGAGCATCTCAAACGAATTACCATCGAAGACGGCAAGTGCGGCGGTCGGCCATGCATTCGTGGCAAGCGCATGCGCGTGACGGATGTACTGGACCTGTTCGCTGCGGGAGCAGCTGCTGAAGAAATTCTGGCAGACTACCCCATGCTGGAGCGGGAAGACCTTCTTGCTGTCTTTGAATATGCAGCTCGACAGGCAGACCATCCGGTGCTCATGAGCGCATGAGATTCATCATTGACAATCAGTTGCCACCCGCGCTCGCAACCCACCTTTGCCGCCAAGGACATTTTTTGAGCTTGTCCTTGTCAGATCCAAACGGGCCAGCCTTCGTATGGATTCGATTAGGTAACTGTCGCATCGCCTCATTGCTTGCGGCTTTCGATTTGCGAATGGCAGATATTCTGCGAGAACTGGAAGCGGGTCAGCGCGTGATTGAGGTTCGCTAATTGCAATGACCTACGAGCACAAACGTCATCGGCTCAGTCAGCAAACAAAGCGATGGCAGACCACGTCTCACTTTACATCCGGCAACCTCACCGTTGCGACCTTCAATATGCCCGGGTGTTTTTGAAGTTTTTCGATCAGCGCCTCGGGTGCTTCGCCATCAATCTTCAAGAGCATCAGTGCGGTGTTTCTGCGACGGCTGATGGTCATGTCAGCGATGTTGGCCTTGGCTTCGCCAAATTCGTTGCCAACTGTGCCGATCATGCCCGGGCGGTCTTCGTTCTGAATGAGCACCATCGAGCCTGCGGGGATCATGTCCATGTGGTAGCCGTTGATCTCGACAACGCGCGGACGCAGGTCGTTATACACACGGCCAACAATTCGGCGAACCTCATCGCCAGGCAGCGTGCTGTCATCGGTCGAGCCGACGGGGCCTTGCACGGTGATGGTCAGGCGTGTGCCCAGGGTGTCATCATCAGTCTTGGTCGTTCGCAGGGCGATGCCGCGCTGGGTAGCGACATGGCTGGCGCTGATGACATTGATCGGCACATCCATGTGGCGTTTGAGCAGGCCCACAAGAGCAGTGCGTTCGATAGTGCCCGCAGCAGCGGCGAGGCTCGAACCATTAAGCTCGACGGTGATCGATGCGATGCCGCGGGTGATCATCGGGCTGACCAGTTCCGCCATGCGACCTGCGAGATCGACGTAAGCATTCTGCAAAGGATCCAGATCAACGCGCATGCCGCCCGCGTTGACTGCACCGATGATGCCTTCGCCGCGCAGATAAATCATCAGTTGGTCGGCTGCGGCAATACTCACCGCTTCCTGACCTTCCTTGGTGCTTGCGCCCAGGTGAGGCGTGGTGAGAATCTTGGGATGATTGCGAAGCTTGCTGTCCTCGGCGAGCGGCTCTTTGACGAAGACATCGAGTGCAGCGCCGCCGCACTTCTTGCTTTCGATGGCGGGAATGATCGAGTCTTCATCAATGACGCCGCCGCGCGAAGCGTTGATGACAAGCACACCATCGCGGCAGAGCTTGAAGGTTTCGCCGTTGAGCATGCCGCGCGTCTGATCGTTGAGCGGCACGTGGAATGTGAGGATGTCCGCATGAGGCAGCAGGGCGGAGAAGTCGGTGAACATGCGCGCTTTGCCATCAAGCATGGTGGGCACGTTGATCATCGGATCGAACGCGACGATGTTCATGCCAAAGGCCAGCGCACGTTCAGCGACAGTGCGGCCGATGCGACCAAAGCCGATGACGCCCAGCGTCTTACCGTGGAGCTGCCGCCCGATGAGTTTGCGGTCGAATTTTCCTTCGCACATGCCTTTGTAGGCAGGGCCGATGTTGCGAGCCAGCGCCATCATGAGCGTGAAGGCGTGTTCAGCGGTGGAGATCGTCGAAGCATCCGCCGAGTTCATCACGAGGATGCCTTGCGCGGTGGCAGCATTGAGATCGATGTTGTCCACGCCAACACCTGCACGGGCGATGACGCGAAGCTTGCTGCCACCTGGCTGCTTCGCGGCGGCTTCGAGCATCTTGGCGGTGACCTTGATGCCCGAGCGCACGATCATGCCATCAGCCTGGGCGATGATGGCGGCAAACTGTTCATCAGTTTCCTCCTTGCTCTTGGGGCGATGAACAAGCTCGACATCAGGCTGACTCTTGATGAAGTCTAAACCTTCCTGAGCAAAGTCGTCGGCAACGAGAAGCTGAAACATCTTGGTGGCAGTTTTCATGGCGGGTTCGGTAGGGGTGGCGGTAGGCATATCGAGAACCTTGAGTCCAGAAGTTTAGAGTGAAAAGGGAAGAGGCGAAAGCCCATCCACGCATGCGCGTGGGGCGGACTTCCTTTATACAGTTTTGATTAAGTAGTGGGACGAGACCAATTCAATCCAGGAAATCGCGCAAAATCATTATCCATCGAAACAAACTCGCAATCATGTTCAATCGCCATTGCGGCAAGATAGGTGTCGGTGATCAGGTTTCCGTTTGCTTCAACGGTGGCGCAAAGTTGCGTGAAACACGCCCAATGGCTCGCATCGGGATGAAGCATGACACAACTCGGGTGGTTTCTGAAGCTGTTCGAGAATCGGATGGTTTGGTCGATTGGAGAGGGATTCTTGAATATCTTCGAGTTGGTGGCGATGCGGAGAAAGCCCACAAGAATCATGTCCATCATGGCGAAACGCTCCCCCCGATTCAGAATATCTTCGAGCAAGCGAAGACACACTTCGTGGTAGGGAAATTCTTCACGATAGGCGTAAATCAACACATTGACATCGATAAGCTTCATACGATTTACAAATCCAAAAGCTCTGATGTTTTGTCAAGGTTCACACCTGGATGGACGCCTCCTCCGAGCCGACAGACCTCCAGTTTGAAACCATCTGAAGTACTGTGCGATGTAACTCGATCAATCTTTTCTCGAATCGCCTCTTCAACAAATGATGAAAGCTCAACGTGTTCACGCTGAGCCGTCTCATGCAGCGTATCGAACAGTTCGTTGTCGATCTCAATAGCTCGTTTCATACGAATGCTCCGGCAGCAAAAGGTGTGGTACACCTATTTGGCAGGATATTCTAGGCATGGTGGCTGGCCGAAAACGCTAGTGTAGCGGCTTTGATGGTCAGTTCAATTTCAGAATCCTCATGTGCCGCGCTGACGAACCAAGTCTCATACTGACTGGGCGGCAACGCCACACCATGCTCGAGCATTGAGCGGAAGAAAACCGCAAACGCTTTCGTGTCGCTCGTGAGTGCCTGGTCGTAATTCGTCGGCGCTGATGCGGCGAAGAACGGACAGACCATCGAGCCAACTCGCGTGACAGCCAGCGGTACGCCCGCGCTCTTGGCCGCATCAGCGAGACCGGCGGCGAGTTTGGCGCTTTGTTTTTCCAACACGTCATACGCTTTGCCATCGCGCAGCAACTTCAATGTGGCGATACCTGCCGCCATAGCGAGCGGGTTGCCGCTGAGGGTGCCTGCTTGATACATCGGACCATCGGGAGCGACCTGGCGCATGAGGTCTTCGCGTCCGCCGTAGGCTGCGCAAGGCAGGCCGCCGCCGACGACTTTGCCCAGACAGGTGATGTCGGGATTCACTTTGTAGATCGACTGTGCGCCGCCATACGCAACGCGGAATCCGCTCATGACTTCATCGAAAATCAGCAGCGCGTTGTGGCGATCGCAGATGGTTCGCAGAGCCTGCAAATACCCTGGAGCAGGCGGCACGCATCCCATATTGCCCGCCACCGGCTCAATCACGATGCCTGCGATATCGCTGCCATGCTCTTCAAAAACATGCTGCACCGCGTGCACATCGTTGTAAGGCACCAGCAGCGTGTGACTCGTAATCGAAGCAGGCACGCCCGGCGAAGAAGGCACGCCCAGCGTCGTCGCGCCGCTGCCTGCCTGCACCAGCAGCGAATCACTGTGCCCGTGGTAGCAGCCGGTCGCCTTGATGATCTTGTTTCGGCCAGTCGCAGCGCGGGCCAGACGAATCGCGCTCATCACCGCTTCAGTGCCGCTGTTGACAAAGCGCACCACCTCAACGCTATCGACAGCCTCAATCACCATCTCCGCCAGTTCACTCTCGGCTTCCGTAGGCATGCCAAAGCTGAAGCCGCGCGAGGCGGCCTGTTGCACCGCTTCGACCACTGCGGGATGCGCGTGGCCGAGGATGGCCGGGCCGTAGGAGCCGACGTAGTCAATGTACTTGTGACCATCGAGATCAGTGACGAACGGGCCTTTTGCGCTGCTGATAAAGATCGGATCGCAGCCGACGGATTTACAGGATCGCACAGGGGAATTGACGCCGCCTGGCAAGACAGCTTTGGCGCGGGCGAAGGCGGCAGCGGAGGCGTTAAAGCGACTGCTGGAGGGGGAAGTTGCGGTGGGTTTAGCCGTACTCATGGGCCAGAAAGTGTAGCAGAAAGGGCGTTGTCGAACGGCAATTGCCTCGTTAATGGAACTGAGAAAATAGGTCACTATTTGCCGTGGCGGTAATGGTCGATACAATGATTAACTTGGAATGAATGAATATGCGAAGCACAAACAACGCCAACATCATTATTATTGGTGAACCCCACACACGGTAGGGCCGCGTTTGTTTTTACGACGACTGCGACAACCCTGCCAACAAGGCGGGGTTTTTTGTTGGTCGCGAGACGGGCTGAGATTTGTGATTATTTACTATGTCTGATTGAGAAAATCCGCCGCACTGTCTTTTCGCACTGACGACCTCTGTCCTCTGACTTCTGTCCCCTGTCCCCTGACCTCTTCCCCCGGACTCCCATGACCACTTCCCGCCGTATCGAAATGTATGACACGACCCTTCGCGATGGCTCGCAGGGTGAAGGCATCAATTTTTCGCTGGTGGACAAGCTCAAGATCACCCGCCGACTTGATGCGCTGGGCATCGACTTCATCGAAGGGGGCTACCCGCTGTCGAATCCCAAGGATGCCGCCTATTTCGAAGAGGCGGCCAAGCTCAAGCTGTCACACGCCAAGATCGTCGCCTTCGGCATGACCCGTCGCAAAGGCGTCAAAGCTTGCGATGATCCAGGCATGAAGGCCCTCGTCGCCAGCAAGGCTCCGATCATCACCATCGTCGGCAAGACCTGGGACCTGCATGTCGATGAGGTGCTGCGCGTCAGTCATCAGGAAAATCTGGACATGATCCGCGATTCGGTCTCCTTCGTGCGCGAACAGGGGCTCGATGTTTTCTACGATGCGGAACACTTCTTCGATGGCTTTAATGCGAACCGTGAGTACGCGCTTCAGACGCTCACGGCTGCGATCGAAGGCGGCGCATCACGCGTCGTCCTCTGCGACACCAACGGCGGGTCCCTCTCGGCCTGGGTCACCAAGGCCATCGAAGATCTCCATGCCAGTCTCGCTGACGTCATCAAGGCATCCAAATATTTCGTAGGCTTTGGCATCCATGTGCACAACGATGGCGGCCTCGCCACCGCCAACAGTCTCGCTGCTGTCGAAGCGGGAGCGGTACAGGTGCAAGGCACCATCAACGGCATCGGTGAACGCTGTGGCAATGTCGATCTCACCACCGTTGCTGCGAACCTGCGACTGAAAATGGGATACGACTGTCTCGTCGGTGATTCGATTCAGAAACTGACCGATGCGAGCAGGTATGTTTATGAAGTGGCG
>Ga0335398_10008510_pt1 | contig 12138 bp, 18 predicted proteins | sample BON03_FD_205742 | JGI IMG/M metagenome (GOLD analysis project Ga0335398, IMG submission 205742) | Freshwater microbial communities from Lake Bonney liftoff mats and glacier meltwater in Antarctica - BON-03 (spades assembly) (version 2) | ecosystem: Environmental > Aquatic > Freshwater > Ice >...
CATGTCAATATGTCCGCGCGAGCTGCAAGCTATGTTACATGTGTTCCAACAATGGAGCATTCAAAATTGTATGCAAATTAATACAGACAAAACAAAAATAATGGGCTTCTTCGACACCCCTGCCTTCCTCCGCGCCCGGGGGGGACAACATCAGCCTGGCCCAACCATGCCCCCCTTTCACGTGCACTCACCCTTCCCAACCTCCGACCCTCGCTCATACCCTATCCACGAAGTCTTCCAGATTGAGTACCTTGGCCTTTTTTTGACCATGCACCTCGCTATTGTTGACGCCATACGACGTGCTTCCCAGGGTCAAACACTTGTTCTAGCTGTTTCTTACTCGCTCTGATATGACAAGAACTCTTCCCAGCTTACCCCTACACAAAACGTAGGTCTCTGGAAAGCAATAGTACTACCCTATTTTTTCCAGAACTTGCAGTACATCCAAAGCGAAACAGACATTAAAAAAATTCAAACTAGTCTCAACCTGTCCTTGGCGAGAGTCTTGCATGTATATGGCGACCATACTGCACTTCTGGCAGATACAGGAATCCCCCCTCTCCAATTAACAAAATACGTTCACTTCGCCCAACTCCATTTTAGGCTCGCCATAACCAGGCCAAACACTCCTCTTGCACTTCTCTTCAAAAAACTTAACACGCCCTTTCCTCTCTGCAATTTGACACCACAACCCTGGATTATCACATACGGTACGCAACTCACGCTTTCAAGATAGACTTACATACTGACCCTCTCCCTCACATGGCCTCACAACCCTCCAAAAATCGTGAACGTGCATTTAGAAATATGATGAGATTTTTTTTGGCAATCTGTGGAAAGGGCAACTCTACAACGTGGCTCACACGCCCTCTGGACAACCCCTTGGGAGAAAGGCTTCATACATTTACATTGCCAGGGACGATCTGCAACGTTGAGACCTTTTTGAACCAGCCCAGTTTTTACGTACCCCCCACAACCAACTTCCATTTCTTCGACTTCGAACCCAAGCCACCAGCTACATCTCTACTCACCTCCACCTGAGCAACACTCACACCTATACCCCGTATGCCCAACAATTTTGTTCCTCGTGTCTTCCCATACAAATCCTTGGAAATGAGGCTCATACCCATCTTCATTGCCCTTATTCCTCTCCACTCGCCCAACCTGCAATCCATAGCCTTATGCTCAACCTCGGATGATTCGATCTTTGGCCAAGGGCAACCTACACTGACACCCAAAAAGTAGCTGTGTTACTCGGATCTATCCCACCAGAACTTGATAGACAACATGAAAAGGCATGGGTTCTCCTCACCTTTCCCACATGTGCACAACGTATGTACTCAATTCAATCTCACTCCCGCCTTACCCAACTCCCTGTCCTCCCCTCTACCTCCCTCCTCGCCACTATCTTGTCCTCGCCTCCATTGGATGATATTCAAGTTCACTGCCAAGTATGTCAGAGTCCGTTTGACGAACATAAAATGCTTCATTGTAACATATGTAACACAGGATGGCATATGGACTGCCTTTTCCCACCCCTCAGTATCAGGAAATTACGCTGGTATGTATGTGTCGTGTAAGAATGTGTTTATATGTCACAATGACCTTTAACGACATATATATGTCGAATAATTTTTATCTAATTAGTTTACGACGGCTAATTTTTAATCCGACATATACATGTTGTATAAGTATTAAACAACACATAATGTTATACAACATATATTCTTAAACAAAATATGTTCTTCGACGACATATATTTTGAAACCACATATAGCTTCAAGTTCTTTAACCACATATGTGTTAAGCGACATTTAATATTAAACAACATATATTCTTAAACAACATATAGACCTTCCAACAACATGTTAGCCTGCTAAGTTATACAACATATACCTTTAAAGGACATATACATCGTATAAGCTTTATGTGACATATATATGTTGTATAATTTTAAACAACATGCAAATACATTTCAAACCCTCCAGAACATATATATACATTCAACAATCAATTATTTTTGGCCATAAGAATAACAATTGTTGCGTATCCACTATTTAATGGCACCACCTGGACTCGACCCTGTGGAGGGGAGCCAGAGGTTTGCCCCTTATCTTGTGAGACTTCTCGTCTTCAGATCTAGGGCTGTCACGTACAAGCTTGTGGGCTACGTGTCCCTTGTTCGAAATGTATGCATGTGTCAATGTATGTGTATGTGTCTACAGTCTGGCTAGTATAGGGAGTCTATTTCTGATCTCTTCTTGTTTCAAACTCTTTGTAAGAATCTGATCCCATTCACTACCCTCGGCGGTCTGTGGGGAATTTGACTCAAGGTTCCCCTGTCACCTCTGGCGAACTAATCCGGAATTTGGTATCGGCGCACTCTGAATATTTCTGTGTTCATCTCCTCCTCATACTGCATTTTGACGTCAGTGTAAGCGTCACTGCTGATTTCCCAGTAAATTGGTCTCAGTGCCAGAGGTCTTGAAAACATCCAATCTTTGAAGGAGTCGTCTTTGAGTGCCTCTCCCTCCTTCGACGACTGCCACTTGAAAGTTTTCCTTCGCTGAGGCCACTACCTCTTTCAATCTCTTCGTACTAAGCGTGTTGAACGGTGGAGACGCTTCCTCCGACTCAAAGTCGTACTTGATGGCTGCGTGGGCAAGGTTGAAAAAGGTCGGTTGGTCCTGTCACAAGCATCCCTCAGGCTTCAAATCAAATTCTGTATCCAGCGCACCATCATCAATATCACAAATATTCAGTTTTTCTATTTCTTCCCACTTCCACATTCAGATATGTGGTAGTGTAACAGGAGGATGTAATAGACTGATTTTGACTGCGGGGTTGACTAAATGATAAGGGAGCAATTTGTACCGGAACTGCTCCCTTATTTTGAAATCTCCTTATTCGAAAGACCAGGAACAAGAATAGTAGGGAAAATCGGAAGTCAAAATCAGTCTATTGATTTAGAGACTATTTCCACAAACTTACATTAAAATTCAGCCAGTCCAGAGGACTGGTCTTGAGATACTTGTCGACCTTGTCACAGTTCTCCAGTCTCCACGTCACAGCCATCTTCTCCACGCCATACATGCAGTCCCACAACAACCGGATCACGCATTCCATTTCTGTAGGACAATCAAGGTACGCCCGTATACTTCAAAAAAAAAAATGACTCGCTATCACTAATCCACGTTTCCGGACTATCCATTAAAATTTACCATTTTTTTTTGGAAAAAAGAAAAGAAAAAAAAGGTACTTCCAAACACTCCCACCTGAATTCCGGCAACACACCCACATGCAGGCCTATCATGAGGGGTCAGAGTTTAATAACCAAGTTTAGTACATGGCTTGTGCGCAGCTCGCCATAGGGGGACTTGCGACTTCGACCCAGACGGTCTTCTCCTTCGGGTTTTGTTCTTGGATTTTATTTATGGGGATTGGTCCTTGCAGACCAGTCCCCCCCCCTCCCCTAGAGTGGACTTCCTTTCTGCCTCTAGTTGCTGCTGTGTTAATTACACCTAAGGGTGCTGAGTCACCAGGCAGTCGTCGTATAGGAGTAATAGGTGCGCTGGTTTATTTTCTTCCATCCGAGACCGTCTAGGACAAAATATCCTCTCCCTAGCCGGCCCGGTAGCGCACTGAGACATTGAGAAGTAGCCGATTGCCTGGAGGTAGCGGACTCCGTAGATGCCAGAGCCTGCCCACAAAAGACAGCTGACATCGACGGTTTACCGTGACGCTACTCCCCTGATGACACCCACACGGCCTTGGGCCTGTCCATACGTTTATAGAAACGCTCTTTTGCAACACACTGCAACACGCTGCAACACGCTGCAACACGCTGCAACACACTTTACCTGCTCATTCAAGGGTTGTCCTGGGGTTCGAGTTCTTGAAACCCCTCTTTTTCAATCACTGGCAGCGAAAAGCACCCGGGCAGTTTTGCAAGTTGTAAATGTCTTGGTGTTGCAGTGTGTTGCATTATGTTGCCTTGTATTGCGTTGTGTTGAATTGTGTTGCAGCGAGTTGCTGGGCGTTGTAGGGCGTTGCGGTGTTTGGCCGTGTGTTGCAGTGTGCTGCAGTGCATTTCAGTGCGGCGTTGCAGTGCGTCGCAGTGTGTTGCAGTGTGTTGCAGTGCGTTGCAGTGTGTTGCAGTCCTTAGATGCTATACGTCGTGGGGTATAGCATCTAAGGATCGTGTTTCAGAACGTGGGGGTTAGAACTGAGCTCAAAGCATATCCGAACAAAATGTATTCTAGTAGCCTGAGATCTCAAAGTCGCGTTGCAAGTGTCAAATCTCCAGTTTGTTTCCCCCTTTTTCCTTAGCCCTTCCACAAGTCTAGAGAAACTTGTGGAGACTTTAGCAGAATATCATCTCTTTTATAGGGCTCTTTTGCAAAAGAGACCTATAAATTTGAGGAGCCTACTAATGTCTGAGACATCCCACGCACGGAGAAGCTCTGGTTTCGCAAAATGGCTGCATCTGGATTCCAGATGTAATTTTTGAACTGAACAACACTCAAGAAAGAAGATCAGTGATTGAAACCAAAACTGCAGGCGGCAGTCGTACATATATGGGGTGGCTACAGTTAGTAGGCTCCTGCAAAAGAGCTTTATAACAGAGATGATATTCTGCTACAGAGACCTGTAATTTTAAGGAGCCTACTAATCGTAGCCACCCCATAATGAATTATCCACGATCTCGTCCGCCCAGGTCAAGGTGGAGAAGGCGTCGTCTTTTTGGCAACACACTGCAACACACTGCAACACACTGCAACACAATGCAACACACTGCAATACACTGCAACACATTGCAACACACTGCAACACACTGCAACACACTGCAACACACTGCAACGCACTGCAACACACTGCACTATGACACTGCCATACGACGCCTAGACTCTTCTCTTATTTTCGTGAAAGAAAATAATACTTAAGATTCGAGCTTGCAACGTGCCATTCTCAGGCGCGCAGAATCAACTTTGTCTTCGTCTTTGTCTCTGGCTTCAAACTTTGTCTTTGTCGCCCTATCTGAGATCAGACGTCTAACAAAAACAACTGTCCGATTTCAAATCGGACATTGAAGAATTAAATTCCGAAAATCAAAACGGGAAGACGTCCGATTTCAAAAAAGGAGGGAAAAATAGGGGAAAATCAGACTCACTAAAATCCGTCGGGCTAGTGGTCCGACCCCGATGGAGCGCGGCTGGCTCCGGGGCTAAAGCCCCTCCGCTTGCCGCGCGCCAATTTGAATTCGTACTGTGGAATTTGAGTTTTTCGATTTGGTGGATTTCGGGGGTATAGCATTTTCAGTGGAATGTGTTCTGTACATAGGCCTTGCACTCTCTGAAGCCACTGTCTGAAGTCATTGTCTGAAACCACTCTTTGAAGCCTCCGTCTGCAGCCACTCTGATCGAAAGAAACCCCCCCCCCTGGTAGGTTTCCTATTTACTATGTTCCCTAATCAAGAATCTGGAGCAAGATGACCTCCCTCCAACAATTTTTAATAGTTTCGAAGGGGGTCCTTTTCCTCAGGGTTCTTGATTAGGGAACATACTAAATAGGAAACCCCCCCGGGGGAGGGGGTTTCTTTCGGGCAACTCTCTGAAGCCATTGTCTGAAGCCATTGTCTGAAGCCATTTTCTGAAGCCACTCTCTTCTACAAAGACCGTGACCGGGAGGTCCAAGGTGGAGAAGGCAACAGTGTGTGCGTATGTGTGTTTGTGCATATGTGTGTATGTGTGCGTATGTGTGTATGTGTGTGTGTGTGTGTTTGTGTGTGTTAGAGAGTGTTTATGTTTGGAGGATAGAGGTTTTATTGGTTTGATCTCATTTGTAAATCGACAACGTCTCTCTTTTTGTTTTGTGTGGGGTTGTTGTGTACTGTCTCTTTTGGTTTTGTTCGGGCTTCTTGTTCACGTGTTCCTTATTTTTTTGTTCGGGGTTCTTGTTTACGTTTTCCTCCGTTTTTGGGTGGCAATAAATCTCGTTTGCAAAAGAGCTCTGTATAAATAGGGCCCTTTTGCACATGAAAGACATTGCACGGCAGGACGATCCGTGTTGCAGAGTGTTGCAGTGCGTTACAGTGTGTTGCAGAGTGTTGCGGAGTGTAAAGTGTTGCAGAGTGTTGCAGTGTGTTGCAGAGTGTTGCAGTGCGTTACAGTGTATTACAGAGTGTTGCAGGGTGTTGCAGAGTACTGCAGTGCGTTACAGAGTGTTGCAGAATGTTACAGAATGTTGCAGAGTGTTGCAGAGTGTTGCAGAGTGTTGCAGAGTGTTGAAGAGTGTTGCAGAGTGTTGCAGAGTGTTGCAGAGTGTTGTAGAGTGTTGCAGAGTGTTGCAGAGTGTCACAGGGTGTTGCAGTGCGTTACAGTGTGTTACAGTGTGTTACAGAGTGTTGCAGAGTGTTGCAGAGTGTTGCAGTGTGTTGCAATGCGTTGCAGCGTGTTGCAGCGTGTTGCAGCGTGTTGCAGCGTGTTGCAGCGTGCTGAGTCATTGTACGGCAGGGCAACCCGTCGTTTCGTGAGAGCTGCGATAGGCAGGAAAATGTCAAAAAGAGACCCATATATGTGGAACAAGATCCATGAAAGAGACCTGTAAAAAAGACTAATAAAAGAGACCTGTAAAAGAACCTTATATAAGAGACATATACAAGAGATGCGTAAAAGAGACCGGTAAAAGAGACATACATACGTGCAAAGAGAGCTGGGTTGTTTGTAAGTGGGCTGCGGTAGGTTAAACTTTATACGTCTATATATATTTATATATATATAAATACATTTGTGTATGTATATAATATGTATATACATATTTCTGCGGCAGGCAACACATTATACATCTATATGTATGTGTTTATGTGTATCTATACACATATGTGTACATGTATATATGTGCAAATATGTTGTTCATGTATATATATATCATATATATATGTGCATATACATATTCTATGTATACATATATTACACAGCTGCGGTGGGTAAAACATTATACATTTGTACATATTTGATATACATGCATATTTGTGTACATATATGTATATATATATGTATATATATATATATATGTATATACATGTATACATATATATGTACATTCACATATATGTATGTATATATGCACACATGTGTGTATCCATGTATATATGTAACATAGATATATATAATACATAGCTGCGGTGGGCAAAACATTATACATTTATACATATTTGATATACATACATATATGTGTACATATATGTATATATATATATATATATATATATATATATATATATATATATATATATATATTCACATATATATGTGTGTATATGCACACACATGTGTTTATATTCGTTGCAATCCTTTTCTTTACACAAAAGGAACCTCTAAACACAAAAAGAGACGTCTGAATATGTAAAGAGACCCATTTCAGAGATTGATTTTTACAGTCACCTCTGATCACAAGGAGAGACCTCTGAACCCAAAAAGCGACCTCTGAATACCCAAACAGACCCATTACAGAGACTATTTTATTACAAAAAGAGACCTCTGAAAATGTAAAGAGACCCATTACAGAGACTGTTTTATCACTAGAGGGCGAGGTTGAGCAGCTCTGAATATGTAAAGAGACCCACTAATATGTAAAGAGACCCACGAATATGCAAAGAGACCCATGAATATGTAAAGAGACCCATGAATCTATAAAGAGACCCATGAATATGTAAAGAGACCCATCACAGAGACTGTTTCATTACCAGAGGGCGAGTTTGAGCAACTCAACCGCAAAGTCTACGGTATCCGGACGTTTCAATTGATCGAGGCTACCGCTCGCCTCACTCTGCGCGTACGTGTGTAGGTCACATTTCATGTATGTAGGTCTATTTCCCTGTATGTGTAGGTGTTTATTATGTATGTAGGTTTCTTTTCGAAGTCTCTTTTGCGTGTCAGTTGATCGGGGCTAACGCTCGCCTCATTCTGCGCGGATGTGTGTTGGTCTCATTTCATTTCTGTTGGTGTGCTTCAATGTTTGTGCAGGGGTTTTTTATGTGTTTTTGTGTGTTTTTCATGTATGCAGGTTTCTTTTCGATCTTTTTGAAGTCTCTGTTGCGTGTCGGTTGATCGAGGCTAACGCTCGCCTCACTCTGCACGTTTGTTGTAGGTCTCATTTCATTTACGTAGGTCTATTTCCGTGTATGTGTAGGTCTATTTCCGTGTATATGTAGGTCTCTTTTCATGTATGCAGGTTTCTTTTCGAAGTCTCTTTTGCATGTCAATTGATCGGGGCTCACGCTCGCCTCAATCTGTGCACATGTGTGTAGGTCTCATTTCATGTGTGTTGGTGTGTTTCCATGTATGCAGGTCTCTTTTAGACGTCTCTTATTCGATTCAGTTGATTGGGACTACTGCTCACCTCACTTTGCGCGTTTGCATGTCGGTCTCATTTAATATCGGTACGTCTATTTCCGTGTATGTGTAGGTCTCTTTTCATCTATGCAGGTCTATTGCAGTGTAGCTGAGGTGTTGTTTTGTATCTGAGGTGTTATTTTTCACACCCACAACTGCCATCAAACCCATTGAATTGTAGTATGTTGCAGTGAATTGTATTGTGTTGCAGTGTGTTGCAGTGTGTTGCAGTGTGTTGCAGTATGTAGGTCTATTGCAGTGTAGCTGAGGTGTTGGTTTTCTTTGTTGGTCTCAGTCCATGTATGCAGATCTATTTCCGTGTGTGTTGGTGTCTTGTATGTATGTAGGTCTCTTTTAGAATTCTCTTTCAGGGTGCTTTGGTTAGTAGGCTCCTTAAAATTATAGGTCTTTTTTGCAAAAGAGCCCTATAAAAGAGACCATATTCTACATAAGAGTCCTATAATTTTAAGGAACCTACTAATCGTAGCCACCCCATATGCGTTTCAGTCGATCGGGGCTGCTCGCCGCAATCTGCGCGTTTGTGTGTGGCTTTCATTTCATGTTTGTTGGTCTGTTTCCATGTTTGCAGGTCTCTTTTCATGTTTGTAGGTCTCCTTTATGCGTCTCTGACGCGATTCAGTTGATCGGGGCTCGTATGGGGTGGCTTCGGTCAGTAGGATCGATAAAATAATAGGTCTCTTGAGCAAAAGAGCCCTATAAAAGAGACGATATTCTGCAAAAGAGACCGGGCACGCAGCGGCGAGGCGCACCGCGCTGAAGCTGCTGCGCGTCATCAGGGTAGGTAGAAATTAGGGGGGGGGAAAATTTGAGGTCCTAATTCCGGGGGTTTCTCCGATTTAAAATCCAAAATCTGAGGTGTATCTGATTTTTAGACCCAAATTTCGGGGTTTATCTGAGATTTCTTAGATTTATCAGATATCTCAGATATCTCAGATAAACCCCCGAAATTTGGGTCTAAAAATCAGATAAACCCCCGGATTTTGGGTAATTAGACTAGATGACCCCCCCCCCATTTTGTGTCCCTCTCATTTGGACGTACCCTGATGGCGCGCGGCAGCTTCGGCGCGGTGCGCCTCGCCGCCGTGCGCCCTAATTTCATCGATCCTACTGACCGTAGCCACCCCATACTCGCCGCACTCTGCGCGTGTGCATGGTCTTCTGTCGAGCGCTCTCTTTCAAACACTAAAGAAAAAAATTCTTTACTTTTTCGTGTAGGTCTTCTTTCCAGGTCTTTTCTGCGTTGTAGTTGATCGAGATTTCTTCTCGTATGTATGTAGATTTCTCTTCAAATACGTAGGTCTCTTTTCGTTTCTGTAGGTCTCTTTCATAAGTCTCTTGAGCGCTACCTTTCAAACACCCCAACGCATATGTAGGTTTCTTTTCGTTACGTTGGTCTGTTTTCATTTCTGTAGGTTTTTTTTATAAGTCTCTTGAGCGCTCTCTTTCAAATACCCCAACCCACCCACCACCCACCCACACACGCACACACACTCACACACACACACTCATACACACAAACCCCCACACCCATGCCCACACTCACATCCACACCCACACCCAAACTCACCTACTCTCTCTGTCTCTCTTGTTCTCGTGTACGCTGTCTTACAAGCACCCCAACCCACCCACCACCCACCCACACCCCCACACACACCCACACACACACACTCACACCCCAACAACCCCCCACACCCATGCACACCACTCACCCACCCACAAATACTCACTCACACTCACACATACACACATACACACACCTGGATAGTATAGATGTTACCCGCGATAAACTCGCGCGTTGTTTTCTGTAATTCCAATGGCAGCCCTGTGATTCAAGGAATTCATTAGGGTGTGTTGCAAGGAATTCATTAGGGTGTGTTGCAGTGTTTTGCAGTGTTAAGCAGTGTGCTGCGATAAACTCGCGCGTTGTTTTCTGTAATTCCAACGGCAGCCCTGTGGTTGAAGGAATTCATTAGGGTGTGTTGCAGTGTGTAGCGTGTGTTGCAGTGTTAAGCAGTGTGCTGCGATAAACTCGCGCGTTGTTTTCTATGATTCCAACGGCAGCGAGTTCGCAAGATTCAGATGATAGAGTTCGTGAAATGTAGATCATAAAGTTCGCGATCAATAGCAAAACAGAGGCGTGACTAATTCGCTTGTTGTTTTCTATCATTTCAACGGTAGCCCTGTGGCTTAGGAAATTCATTAGGGTGTGTTGCAGTGTGTTGCATGTGTTGCAGTGTGCTGCAGTGTGTTGCAGTGTGCTGCAGTGTGTTTCAGTGTGCTGCAGTGTGCTGAGACAAACGCGTTGTTTGCTGTGTTTCCAACGGTAGCCCTGTGGTGTATGTGGGAGGGGAGCGTGTGAGAGAGCGAGCGAGCGAGAGAGAGAGCGACAGAGAAAGAAAAAGAGAAAGAGAAAGAGAAAGAGAAAGAGAAAGAGAAAGAGAAATAGAACGAGAAAGAGAAATAGAAAGAGAAATAGAAAGAGAAAGAGAAATAGAAAGAGAAAGAGAAATAGAAAGAGAAATAGAAAAAGAAAGAGAAATAGAAAGAGAAAGAGAAAGAGAAAGAGAAAGAGAAAGAGAAATAGAAAGAGAAAGAGAAATAGAAAGAGAAAGAGAAAGAGAAAGAGAAAGAGCAAAAGAAAGAGAAAGAGAAAGAGAAAGAGAAAGAGAAAGAGAAAGAGAAAGAGAAAGAGAAAGAGAAAGAGAAAGAGAAAGAGCAAAAGAAAGAGAAAGAGAAAGAGAAAGAGAAAGAGAAAGAGAAATAGAAAGAGAAATAGAAAGAGAAAGATAAATAGAAAGAGAAAGAGAAAGAGAAAGAGAAAGAGAAAGAGAAATAGAAAGAGAAAGAGAAATAGAAAGAGAAAGAAAAAGAGCGAGATATGTATGTTCAAGTTCGTGATATTTACATGATCGAGTTCGCGAGATCCAAATGATAGAGTTCGTGATGTTTAGATAATACAGTTCGTGAACAATTGCCAAACAGAGGCCCGAGACAGAATGGGCTGGCGTGAGTCACACACACACACACACACAGACAAACTTACACACACACACACACATGCACACGCAAACACACACACACATAAACAATTTCTCCCTCTCTTTCTCTTTCTCGATATCTCTCACATACACGCACACACACACACACGCACACACACACACACACACACACAGTGCTCAGTAGCAAAGCAAAGGCGCGAGAAAGTGGTGGCAGCCGTGAGCCACACACGCACACGCACACATACACACACACACACACACACATACACACCCGCATACACACACACAACCCTCCCACCCCCCCCTCCACAAACACTCACGCACACGCACACACCGTGATCAATAGCAAAGCAGAGGCGTGAGATTGCGGTGGCAGCTGTGAGGCCATCCACGAACCGATCAATACAATACTGCAGTAATCTCGGTGTTTCTAACGTGTGCGCCAGTCTCAGCAACTCCCCGTCCCTGATGTGTTTGTGTGTGCGATGAGCGTGTGTGTGTGTGCGTGTGATTGTGTGCGAGTGTGTGTGTTGGGGGTTGTGTGTGTGCGCGCGTGTTTGTGTGTGTGTATTTGCGTTAGCTCCAATGTGTGTGCAGGTCACAGCAGCTCACAGTCCCTGATGTGTGTGTGTGTGTGTGTGTGTGTGTGTGTGTGTGTGTGTGTGTGTGATGATACACGTGTGTATGTGTGTGTGTGTGTGTGTGTGTGTGTGTGTGTGGGGGGT
>Ga0335398_10008511_pt1 | contig 12137 bp, 11 predicted proteins | sample BON03_FD_205742 | JGI IMG/M metagenome (GOLD analysis project Ga0335398, IMG submission 205742) | Freshwater microbial communities from Lake Bonney liftoff mats and glacier meltwater in Antarctica - BON-03 (spades assembly) (version 2) | ecosystem: Environmental > Aquatic > Freshwater > Ice >...
CACCGGGTTCGTCCCAGTCCTTTGGAATGATGCCTGTCTTGGGCAAATCAGAGGGTGTTTTGGTCTTGCCAAACGAGCCACGCACTTCAGTCAAGCGCCGAGCCAACATGTCGGCATAGTCTTTTGTAGCAACCTCCATCTTATCTAGCGGCTGACGCCACATATACATACGCTGACCCGAAACCATCTGGAAAAAACCTTGCCTCATCTCAGCCAAGTTTTGACCCTTAAACGAGAACGCCATCGTGCCATCAGATGAGCGAGTTAGTCCAATGTCGGGTTCGTTGGTGAAGGTGAGGGCGGGGTTGTATGCGTCACCATCAGTCATCTTTAGCTGACCACGCATGCCACCTGTGCCGTCCCTATCAAGCGAGTCTGTAATGCCTTTGGCGATGTCGCCAGTGGTCAAGTTCGCCCACTCGGCGCGAATTAATTCGCCCGGCTTAACTGGTGGTGCGGGTAGGAAATACTGTCCTGTTGAATTACGTGGCATCTTTTTATTCCTCTGAAAATTGTGGGAAGGTTGCAGCACCGGCTGTGCCTAAATAAGGCGCGGCAGATCGCAAAGCGTTGGTTAGTACTTGTTGGCTTTTGCCGCCTCCCAACATAAATTTGCGACCAGCGTTGCTGTAGATGCCACGGCCCGCACCATACATGCCCGCCATACCTGCGGCAAAGGCCAGCCCTGTAACTGGGTCAACCATCCCCGCGCCGAGTGGTATGCCACCGTTTAGCGCCATTCTGTATGCAGTGCCTGAGTCCTGATATTTGCCACCAAGAACCTCGACCATATCGTCAGCAAGCTGCTGCTGAGGCAATGTGCCCTTCCTGACACCTGCGGCGTTACCCATCTTCTTGGCGTTTGTCACCAAGCTTGATTGGTACTGCTCGGGTGAGAAAATGCCTTGGTTGCGATTAACCGTTGTTAACTCACCAGCCTTGAGCGCTGGGGCCACGTTGGCGTAGTCTGTTCGCACCTTGCGAAACGCTGCGATGTCGGCCGGGTTAACAATGCCCTGCTTGGCAAGCGACCCGTCAGTTAAGTTGTAAATGTCTTTGTATGCTTCACCCAATCGCCGTTGGAAGGGGTCAAGTGACTTCCTAAATGAGGCACCTTCATTACGCAAATTTTGCAACATTGAGTGAAAGTCTTCACCACCTACTAGCTGGCGCGGTTGCATCTGACCAGCCGCACTTAACCCAGTTGAGTTTGGGTTTGGGGCTGGCATGTTTGTGTTGGTTCGATAATTAGAAAAGAACCGCTCAACATCATCAATGCCGGCCTTATCAAGGCCACGCTTTTGCATGATCGATTGAATGCCGTTGCTGTACGCGTTGTCGTTGATGTCAAAAGCCAAGTTTTTAGTGGCTTGACTAAATGCGTCATCAAAATGATCTGCCAGCTGTCGATAACCCTCACGCCCAGCCGGCACCTTGATGCCACCCTGACTCATCGCCAGCTCAACACCCTGACGTAGCGCGTCTGACTGACCTTTGCTGACGGCAGAGCCGAAGCCGGGGAAGCTGGTTAAGCCGTCTTCAAGCTTTTTAAAGCCGCCACCCAGCACCTGCCCCGGGGTGGGGTAGACGCCTTGATCAATTAATCGTTGTGCGGCTGGGGTCGGTTTAACCATCTGGCCCACCTTTGCAAGTGCATTAGGTAAAGACCGGCCCACACCCTCGCCAGCTGCTGCCATTACTGCACCCTTGGTGCGGTCTCCGGCATCGCCAGCACTGGTAACGTAGTTCAGCCCTGCCTGTGTTAATGCAGCGGGCAATAGAGCCCCTCCAGCGGTTGCAAAGCCAGCGCCAATACTAGGTGCTGCGTTACCAATAAAGTCGCCAGCAGCGCCCGCAAATGAGCCGTCAGAAATGGCTTTACCTGCTGCCAGTTCAGCCTGTTGTTGACCTCTTGATGGTACGGCCAAGCCCAAGCCTTTTACCAACTGGTTGCTGTTCCAGCCTGAACGCGCCTCATCAGAGATGTGCAGGTCGGGAAAGAGGTCTGACACCGCGTATGCAGCTCGGTCAAAGCCGTGTTTTAAACCGTCGCCAAAGTCAGCCAATGATGATTGTTTTTCACGACCACTGGACGCCATTGATTTGGCTTGAGTGATGCGCTGCGAGAACCGTTTGGCCCCTGCTGTGTCACCGGCATCATGTGCCCGGCGACGCATCTCAATTAATCGATTGATGTCATCCATATTAGCCGCCATACAATTTGTCGAGCTCTTCGTCAGTCATCTGCTTCTTGGCCGCGCCAGACCCACCATTAGCTTCAGGCACATTACTAATTTGCACATTGGTTGCGCGGTTAAGTCCCGAGTCCATTCCTCGGGTGTCATACCCCGAGTCCTTTAATATCAGCGACTGGCGCTCAAGGGCTGACTTAACAATCTGTGACTGTCGAGTAATGTTGAATCGAATGGTTTTGGCTTCCATCCCGGGTCGAACAATAGATTTTTCGAACTCGTTCTTCTCGGTCTCTGTTAGTGCAGAACCAAACATCTCATTACGAATCTTGTTAATGGTTTCTTGATAGCCCATCCAAAAATTGGCCTGTTGCTCGTACCCCATCCCCATTTTCTTGCCGATCATGTTTTGGGCTTCCCCAACCGCTTGAAATGGCAAAGAGGTTGTGAAGTCGTCCTTAAAATCTTTTGACAAGGAATCAAGCTGGGCATAAACGCCAAGCTTGTCGTTAAACTTACCTAATTCACCGGCAGTGATGGTCTTGCCATCTACGCCCTTGTTCGATGCGACAAGGTTTTTCATGTAACTTGAATTGCCTACGTCTGTAATGTATTGGCCGTCAGGTGTGATCTGACCGTTTTGTAATTTTGTGTTTTCAAGCGATGACATAGCTGGCCCGATCATGCTCTGGCCAAAGTTGTTTGCACCCGTGTTGCTTGACATCAAAGCGCCCATCGCAATCGGCAACATCCGGGCCTTAATTTCTCTGGTGTTTTGCAAAGACTGTATGGCTTCCGGTGCAACGGCCTGAGCGTCTTGAGATCTGAACTCACCGCCCGGTGCACTAAATCTGCCGCCCAATAAAGCCGCCAAGGCCTCGGGCAACATTTGCCCATTATTGACGTTGACATTAACTTGGTCTGGCCGCATTGACCTTGGCATTTCGTTCATATGATCACCCGATAATTTTGCATTTGTTTGTGGCAACGTCCCGGCGTTGGCTGCTGGCACTAAAGAATTAATTACGCCATCTATAAAGCCCTCAGAGCGCTTTGGTTGCGCGTATTGACTAGAGGGCAAGCTTGCCCAAACCGAACCCAGCTTGTCAGACGCGCCCCTGTAATTGCCTTTTAAAACCTCATCAAGAGCACCAGCCCGATCCATTAACATCGTGGCGGCAGCGTCTTGATTGCGGCCACTAAAGTCTTCTAACCCCAACTGGTTCTTTGCGTCGTCCCACGTTGATGATAAGAACTGATATCGACCAGCAGCTGTTGTTTGATTAGGCTTGCCATCGGTCTGGGTGAACGGTCTTGCTACCCTTGGGTGGTCCGCTAAGTCTTCAAATCGTGAGCCACCAAAGTTGGTGTTATACCCGTGCTCAGACGTGCCTTCAGCCCGAGCGATCAGATCCAGCATGTTTTTTACATGCTGATTCCCTGATAACTCTTGATAGCGTTGATTGCTCATTTTTTTACATAGAGACCGGGTATGCGGTTGCTACTGAGTTTTGCTCAGGTGGCATACCACCTTGCATAGCACCCTGAATAGGTGGCATAGCGTTTGGGGCCATTGCTCGTAGCGCTTGAGCTTTAACTTTTTGTGCATGAAGTAAGTTGTACGTGCCTAAACCCTTATCGATACCTTTTGACATTGCTTGCGTCCAACCCATCTCGCCGCCGTTAGGAACTTGATAATCGTTCGAGCCACGCATTACTCCAAGCGCTGTACTGTCATTCATTAAGCCGGCCATATCGGCCCCAGCTTCCATTGCTTTAGGGTCTGACATCGCTTTGTTGTATAGGTTTTGATCAAAGCCCATACCCTTGGCTTGATCTTGCTTACTCATTGCGTCGGCAATTAATTTGCGCAACGCTTCGCTGTCTAATTCATTCATTCTTATGCCCCTACCATTGAGTAATCGACCATTTCGTAACCGTTTGAGTGACGCTTAACAGCGTTCGGAAAAACCTTCTTAACTTCATCGGCCATAAAGCCCACATGCTCGTCGCTGCTGCCGGCGTATCTGTAACGATAAATATTTAATGCGCCGTGTTTACCAATTTTCTTTGCATCAACCTTTAGCCGACGATCAGAAAACGCCATAGGACCTGCCATATAACCCGCACCCAACTGACCGGCCAAACCCATCGCGCCGCCCAGCATGCTGTTTGAGGACGCGTTGTCCATTTGTTGAGCTTGCATCTGGTACTGACCCTGACTGTTGGCCGCGTTTAAGTACTGGGTGGGCTGGGCCGCCTGCGCGGTGTTAAAGGCCGGCATGTTAGGCATGCCAACTTGCTGGCCTGTCATCAACGCATTGATGTTGTTAAGTGGTTGCAATTGACGCATCTGCGCCTCTGCAATCTGTTGCTGACGTAGTGTGTTTTGCTGGTTCGATATGGCCTGCTGTTGAGCAAAATCGTTTTGCATCGTTTGATTGTTAAACGTGGAGTTGCCCATATTCATTGCGTTTTGCGCTTGTATTGCGCTATTGCCAAAATTAAAGCCGGCTAGGTTTTGATTAAACGACTGGTTGTTCAAGCCTAGATTGTTTGTGAACGTATTCGATGCTTGATTAAACCCTTGCTGGTTTGCGGCCAACTGGTTCGAGTACATCTGGTTGCCTTGCGACATAGCCGTATTCAGGGCCTGATATTTGTCACGTGCTTGCTGGTCACCAAACTGCCGTTGTGCGGTTTGCCACGCGTTGCTACCAAAGGCAATACCTTGATTAGCCAGCTTTGAATCTAATGCGGACTGCTGAAGCTCTGCATCGGGGCGCATAAAGTCCAGCGCCTGATCTTGAATGCCCTGCACAAATTTGCTGTCATAGGTTGGCATGCCCGGGATACCGCTTGCAGAAAATTGGCCCGGCAAGGCCGACACGCCGCTATTGTCTAGTTGAGTTTGTAGCTGCGGGTTTTGGCCCATCATCTCAAAATTACTCTTTTGAGGTGTCTGTCCAAACTGAGCCATTTGGTCGTAATTGATTGGCTTGTTAATCGCTTCCTGTGCTTGAGGCATCAGGTTGTTTGCGATGTCCGACCTGCCACGCTGCATAGCCATCTGACTATCAAGAGCCGCCTTTGATTCAGGGTCTACAGTAGTCGTTTGAGTCCAGTTGTTGTCATCACCACCCGACCACGTTTGACTGCCCCAAGGGGTCACAATGTTTGGACGGTTGGCTTGCGTTTGATATTTGGTTTGTTCCATAGACGACGCGCCTTGCGCCTGCGCGGCACCGGCATAATCAGGCGGGGGCGGTGCTGAACCCTTGCCACCGCCACCAGAGCGTCTATCTAAGCGAGTAGGTAAGACAAGATTGATAGGCTCACCAAGAGCCTCAAGCTCACGCCGCGACCAGTTGTTTTTCATATTTTCTTTCCTTTATCCATCGGCAGTCGGCTTTTTGCATCGTTAACAAAACAATGTCGCCACCGTTGTCATGCATGCCTTTGAGGCGGTTGATTTCCTTGAACCCCAACTTCGTGTCGTATCGCATTGCGTCGGTGTTGCGGCTATTCACAATACCCATCACGCAGGATAGGCCTGCCTGATTGAATGGGTAATCAAAAGCCGCCCAGAGCAGCTGCTTGGGGGTCATCTTGCCCATCAGGTTCACCACATGCATCTGGCATGTCTTACCAATGAACCCGTCGTAAGCTACAACCCACTCGACAATCTTGGATTCATTGTTGACCCAGAGAATTGCCCGCATGTCCTTGGTTGATCTGACCCCGATATGTTCAAGCAAAATGTCTGAGATGTATTGCGTCCATTCTTGGCTGTTTGGTATGAAGATCACATCACACCCCCTTTTTTCATCGTTAGTGTGGTCGTGATGTACTGAGTCGCAGCCTTGCCGGTGACTGTGATCGCTAACGCCCCAAAGTACCCAAGCCCCTCAACACCAACCCACGGTGAGAACGTAGAGTTGCCACCACCGAAGTAAGATTGATTCCATTTGTCTTTATTCCAGATGGCAACCGATGATCGCCTTAAACCAGACTCAACCAATGGGAACATGTCCTCATATCGCGTAAATATTTTGACGCCAACAGTCGGCGCATCGTATGAAACGAAAATTGGTTTGGCCAATTGAAAAGTCTTTAAATTCGATGGCGCACCAAAGTCGTTGTAGCCAGATAAGTAACGACCTGTAATCGGCTTGCCAGCGTTTTTTGATAAGTCTTCGCCATCGCTGTCGCCTTTAAATGCTTGGCACACTAAGCCGTCAGATGTCCCAAAATAGATTGCGTTGCCAATCTGAGTCACGCACATCATTGGCATACCAGAGATTGTCGCCCACGCGCCTGTCGTGACATTCATCACGTAATAGTTGTGGCCTCCAGACGTATCCTCTGGGGTCTTAACCATCAAGAATTGTTGGTTATAAACCATCTCCAACTCCCAGCCAAACTCCGACTTGCTGGCGTTGAATTGATCGATCAGGATGGGTTGTACTGGAGAGCTTGCCGTCTGAAAGTCGTTTGCCACTTTGCCGTTGACAAGTGCGCCAACAGGCACGATGCCGAGAGAGCTGGTGATAAACATCTCGCCGCCAAAGTTCGTGAATGATCGCCGACCCGCAGGGGTCTCGCCCACGTACCACACACCCTCAAGCGCAAATGTCTCAAGCGAGTCAGGGTTAGTGCCTTTGTAAATCAGCACCTCGCCTTGGCTTGTAACTAAGACCAAATAATCGTCAATGTCGTACCCAGCATTGAACGTCCAGTTGCAGCCATAGAGTAGATCCCCGCCCCTGTTAATGACGGCATAAAAATCGTATTCAGATGCGTCGCCTTGTATCGCCCCTACACCAAGGTAATAAGCGCGTGTGCTGGCATCCTCGATCAACCAAACGCGGTCTTTCCAGTTAAAAACTGTAGCGAATCTTTTGCCCGCAGCCACACCAGTAATGTCACGATTTTTAAATCCATCCTTTGAGCTGTATGTCCAATAGCCACCGGCTGGAGACACTAGAATTAAATAGTTTTCGTCAATGCCTGCTGTGTTTACGCTTTCCCAAACGCCATCAACTTGATCTGTGCGCATGACTCGAGCAGGCGCCTTTGATGGGTTTGTAACGTTGTAGACTTCACCTCTGTTATTAAACGCAAACACCCTCGAATCGGCCGGGGTCTTGCCTACATAACTAGCGATAGAGACAACGCTGCCGGGTATGTTCTCGCAGTGATGCATGAACCCAGCCCTAAGCTCAACGTAGTTACCCTTGGGCAACAAGTTATCCAGCACCAGCGCATTCCGCTCGTTTAAAGAGATTGCGGGTTGTTGGAAGTTAAGGCCCCCAACAGGTGGCTGAACGCTGGCGACGACGGCGTCTGATGACATTATCTACCGTACCCGGTATCAGGCGCGTTGCTCAACATATTCAGGTAGGGCATGCCTGTATTGCTCGCCATCGACAATACAGGGGCTCCTTTTCGACCCTTGCGATTTTCGTAATTCAGTCTAAAGTCGGCCAAGCTGGCGGTTGAATCGAAGCCTTTCATGTTTTGCCACTTAACTCGGGCCAACAATACGATCAAGTAGTCATCAAATAAAATCTCGTCGCCATTCTTGCTTGCCATATTTTTGTATAGGTCCGCGTTGTCAGCGTCACGCACCCAGCCACGGGTGATATACATGAAGACAAAACTTTGGCCCTTGCCGGGTGCTGGTGGTGATTGAATCCACAGCTTGCCCTCACGGATTTGCCAAAGAAACGTCATCACAACCTTGGGATTTCGCACCTGCAATTGCATCCACGACTGAGGTGAGATGGGCCCTATGGCCGGCAACTGCGTGTCTTTATTCCACTGAGTCTGATCGATGAATGACCAGAAGTCGGGTGGCAAATCAAAACTCTTTTCTGTCTGACCCTCTGTGTCTGCTTCAATGAGCAGTTCGCCACGCTTGCAAAGGTTCTGCCAGTCGTAGAGGTTCATCATGTCAGCGCCGGCTTGATTTACGGCCGAGATCATTTGCTGAACAGCGGGGTCTTCAGAGCCAGCAGGGTCAGTTGGTTTTGGCATGCCAACCATCATCGACAATTGCTTGACGGTGTCGGCTAGATTTGTATATGTCTTAATGTCGTAGATTGACATGCCGTTTCCCTTTACTTGGCCGAACTAGGCTTGATGCTTTTTTCAAGCTTGGCGTTCATCTCGGAAATCTGACGCTGCATAGTGTCGATCAACAAATCACGCTCATCGATCTTTGCTCTCAATTCGTTGACCGGGGCCAAGCCAGTCGCGGCTGATAAAAACGCGTCAGCCTTTTGCTTGTCTTGGTTAAAGCCCATCATCGCCTGAGCAGCCTTAGAACCGTCTGCGGTTGCAGATAATTGCTCAACGGTGCGGATGTTAAAAAACTCGTACTCTTTGACCTTGGCAGCACTTATGAAAGTCAATTCTGACAACGGTGTGCCAATAGTCTGGTCAGCAAGACCTTGCTTAAAACGGGCGTATTGTTGAGGGAATCTTTTGCGGTCCATATCAAATACTTGACGGCGAATGACTGTCTGCTTGTCGCCCGGGATCATGATTTCGACGTACTCGGTGTCAGCAAATACACGACGCCCAGCCCTGATTGATTCTGCTGTTTGCTCAATCGGGTGCATGTAAAAACGCACATGTAACTTCTTGTCGTCGTCAGGCGAGCCATACTCTTGGCCGCGCTCTTCAAACGGGTTTGACTGCAATTGGTCTAGCGTTAAACCGGAATTAGTTTCGGTGGTGAGTTGCATGCTTTTGCTCCAGTGGATAAAAAAAAGTGGGGGATGAGACCCCCACAGGTACTTACTTCTTTTTAGATGCGGGAGGGTTAACTTGGACCCCCTTGCCGTATCCAATAGTTTGTGCAGCACCACCGATGTAATTTGCTGATGTGGTGTCAGCAACGTCTTTATCGGCGGGGTAGCCCATACCAGTTGATAATGCGCCCAAGGGCTGATTGGCACTCTTGTCAAATGCCGTCACAGATTGAGCTGATGAAAATGTAGACATCAAAATCTCCCGTAGTTGGGGCGACTAGTTAAGGAGTTAAAACCTAGCCGCCCCGTTTGCTCACCACCATAGAGAGCAACCGTTTAGGTCGTAAACAAGCGACCTTGGAATTGGCTGCCACTGGTCGTTAAGTTGCCGGCCCAAGCAAGAATCTGAACCTCAGCGTCTTGGTTGATCGAGTAACGACGGTCAGGTGACAACGCAACCATATTGCGGTCCTTATGTGGGCGCCAGCTCATGTACTTTGTGTTCAAAAAGAACGCCGTATTGGCTGGGCAAGAGCCGCCAATACCGCCATCGAGCACCACGTCAGCATCCATAAACTTGATCGTCGGGAAGCCTAAGCTTGCAGACTTGGGGTCCATAAACCGCTGTTGTGGCTGGAGCGAACCCATAAATGCCGACCAGAATAAGTTGTCGCATACGATCATGTCGGGACGGTCTGAACCACGGATAAGCTTTGACCACAAGACATTCATAAATGTCTGGACGTTCGCAGCTGTGATGCCCGTAGTTGAGCCACCGTTGACCTTGGCATCAAACGCTTGTGTTCGCCAAAAGTTCCACGTTGCGCGGTCAATACCACCGTAGGTGCCTTGAGTTGGGTCTGTTGGTACCGCAGCGCCTAAGCCTGTTACTGACTTGCCACCTGATGCGGTGCCGTCACCATAGACAGAGCTCGATAACTGGTTAGCCATTGTGCTTTCAGCCACGGCGATACGGGCTTCTAGCAAGTCAATCATTTGCGCTGTGCCTGAGTTTTGTAACTGCTCTAAACCTGAAATCACAACTGGGACGGCGTACTGCTTGATCTGGAATTCAGCGGCAGAGATTACGTCAGCAGCAGCTACTGGCAATAAATCGTAGCCAGAATAGAAGCCACCATTGGGGTTCTCAGCGAAGCTGAGTTCTTCCAAGATGACGTTACCACCAGAGATGGTTCGGACCTTGCCAGAAGCGTTAAGCTTTGACAGGATGGCGTTGTTTTTTGTGACGTTGTCAGCAATCTTTTTTGATCGTGACTGAATCGTGGTCGCGACAATGTCGCTAATGTTTGTGTTGGCAAAAGCCATAATGAAACCTCCGGAATGTGAAAAAAGAAAAAATCTCTTTAGTCGTCACTTCTCAGAAGTCTCAGTAGCTGGTTGCCCCTTGCGGAGTCCTTACTAGAGTTGCCTCACAGACAACCTTCAATTTTCGGAAACAGTGTTTATATAAAACTAAACTGTTCCCGAAAGCAAAACAATATTAACGCGAACTATTCGACAACGCAAGCTCTATAGATTGACGCAAAGAATTAGCACCTTGATCAGCCCCACCCATTGTGGGTGCGCCACCAACGCTCACAGCCGCTGCCTTAGCACGTAGAGTATTTTGGTTTGTCTTTTGCATGAATTGAGCTTGATCCCTTTGTTGCAGAACCTTTGCAATTTCAGGATGAGACCGGCACGCTATTTCGTACGCTTGCTGTAGGCTGTAATTAACACCACGGGCTGCTGCCATATCAATAATGTCGGCCATCTCAAGACGCACATCGTGTAAAAACTCAGCCTGTTTTGAGAACTGTTCAATTTCACCGTTAACCGCCAAATCTTGCTGCTGTTGAGCCATCTGTTGCTGCATAGCCATCTGTCTTTGCATCTGACGCAACGGTGCCAGCTCTTGCTCGAACTGAGCCTTAACTGCTGCAACCTCTGGGTTAACTGTGGCTGGTGCGCGTCCTGCTAGAGCTCCATCAAGACGAGTGATGAAGTCGTTACCAAACCGGCCCACACCAAACTGATTTGTGATCTGAGCCACCAACTGTGCGATCTGCTCTGATGTGCCTGTGCGCAACAGAGCTGCGGTTGACATCAGGTTATCAATGGCCTGTACTGGGTTGGAGCCCTCGGCCTTTATAAAGTGCTCAAATGGGGCAATGGTGCGTTGCACCGCCTCGGAGAACTTTCGGGCCTCGACGTTTTGAGAGATGGCATCGTTTGCTGCCTGAGCGTGTCGAACCACCTCTCTTCGCACGGGCTCGGGCAATTGTTGCCAGTACTCACGGGCCTCGGGCTTCCAAGCCTGTGGGGCCTTTTCTGCTGACCACTCGCGTGATGGTGGCTGTCCAGCCTTGGGTGCGGCCTGAATGCCTTCTTGTGCCGGGCTGGCTGAAGGTATGACTTTTGGGTCGGCTGAAGGGGTGCCTTTTGGAGCAAATTTACCCGTCTCATCTCGGTTAACTACACGAGATTCGGGGGCGCTCTCTACTGGGGCCTCATAGCTGTCTGTAGAGCCCTGCTCTGACGACGTAGGGGCGTCTAATTGAACCTGCTCAATTGACGATACTAATGTTGCACGAAGGTCGTCGTCGTTTTCTGTGGTGGCTTCCGCGCTGATGTTCATTAATGCTCCTTAAGGTTGTGGCTGGGTTTCTTCTTCACCGGACATTGCCCCAAAAGCACTCAAGGCGAGCACTGGAACAACACCTTTTTTGACAAGATCTTTTAATTCAGCAATGCCACCATTAGCCAAGGCCTTCATCATCGGCTCGTACCATTTGGCCTGCGTCCAGCCATTAGCCTGCGCGTGTTTTTGTGCAGTGGCCAACAACTGTGGTGCGATCTCTTTTGATACGGCGTCGGCATTAGCAACCATCTTTGGACCACCGGCTTCAATTTTGTCGATGAAGGGTTGAGCGCTCCATTTTGCTGGTGGCGTTCCAAACTCATCTATCGATGGAAAAATATTTTTTGACACAGTTAAAGGCATGCCCTCAAGCCCCTCATTCTTTGCAAGGGCTCGAAGCGCTTTTGAAATCTTCTGCGTTTCAGGACCCGGTTCGTTAAAAATTAATGACCGTGCCCCTGCCGGGTCGACCATTGGTACATCGCCACCTGCCGCAACGATCTTTTCTCTTAGTGCTGTCATTGCCTCGGGACTCATAGGTTGACC
>Ga0335398_10008525_pt1 | contig 12121 bp, 15 predicted proteins | sample BON03_FD_205742 | JGI IMG/M metagenome (GOLD analysis project Ga0335398, IMG submission 205742) | Freshwater microbial communities from Lake Bonney liftoff mats and glacier meltwater in Antarctica - BON-03 (spades assembly) (version 2) | ecosystem: Environmental > Aquatic > Freshwater > Ice >...
TCGCCGCCGCCCACCCCGCCGCAGCCGCAGCCTACGCCGACGCTGCTCACGGCGCCGCCTGCGACGCCGCCGCCCACGCCGCCGCAGCCTACGCCGACGCTGCTCACGGCGCCGCCTGCAACGCCACCGTCCACGCCGCCGCCGCCTGCGCAGCCGCCCTTGCTGCCGCCCGCCACGCCGTCGCCGCCCACGCCGCCGCCGCACGCCGACGCAACACGGCATTCTCGGCGCCCCGTACCGCGCGCGGCTCGCGTGGCCAGAGCAAGAGCAGCGCTGCCGTCGCCGTCGCGGCCCCAGACGACAAGGCCGCCTCGGCGCCCCGTACCGCGCGCGGCTCGCGTGGCCAGAGCCAGAGCAGCGCTGCCGTCGCTGTCGCGGCCCCAGGCGACAAGGCCGCCTCGGCGCCCCGTACCGCGCGCGGCTCGCGTGGCAGGAACAGCGCTGCCGCGGCCCCAGGCGACAAGGCCACCTCGGCGCCCCACCACGCCGCGCGCGCCTCGGGCGCACGCGCCAAACGCGGCCGGCGCGCCACAGTCCCCGGTCGAGTGCATCGTGAAGGACGTCGACATCGTGTTTGCCTCCGTCGCCGACGCGCAGGCGCAGAACGAGACCCCGCGCGAGCGAGCTGCTCGACCAGGCCGACAACGGGGAGGGTGCCGATACCCTGCAGCTCGGGGACAACTTCGAGTGCGCGGCTACTGGTGCGGCGGCGGAGAGCAACGCCACCCTGCCGCCGCCTGTGATCGCCACGCCCGCGGAGCCAGAGCAGGGGGAGTTTTCGAAGCTCGCCGGGTCCGAGTTCGACGCGGTCGCCGCCGCCTTTGTCACCGAGCTCGAGTGCGCCATCGCCGTCGACCGTCCGGCGCCCGTGCTACGCGCCGCCTCCGTCGACACCGCACTCGGCATCGAGCTGCAGGAGTCCAAGCCGGGGGAGTGCGTCTGTGCCGCCACCCGCCCGGCACCCGCCTCCGTGCGGTTCCAGATCGCGCCTGCCTCGGCTGTGCGCCCTCGCCGCTGTCAACGAGCTGGAGCAGAGTACGCTCGCCACGCCCTTGGAGCTCAAGCTGGAGGAGCCCTCGGAGCGCGAGCTGGAGACGGGGGAGCGCAAGCCCGAGCCGGGGGAGTGCGAGCCCGAGCTGGGGGAGCGCGAGCCTGGTCAGGGGGAGCTGTTGGCGGGTGGGGTTCCCCCGTGGGCTGTTTCCCCCCTTGTGGTGTTTCCCCCCGCGGTGTTTGGGGGCTGTGCCCCTCCGGTTCTTTGTCGCGCGTAGCAGCTAGCTTTCATGTCTTGTGTCTCTGCGCCTTCTGGCGTCCCCGTGCCTGGCCGACCTCCCGGCCACCGTCATGCTAGCGGCGCACATGGCCTGCTGCTGCAAAGCAGTGCAGCACGCAGAACGACCAAGGACTTCCAACCCCACGAGCTGGTAGCGAGTACGAGGACGACCTGAGCGCCTATGGCGCCGACCGCTACGTGCCCACCGACGCCGAGCGCTACGCGTCCAACAAGGGCGAGCTCGCGCCCACCGAGGAGAAGCTCTGCGACATGTTTGGCGCAAATTTCGAACGACCCGCGCCAGCGCAGCGGCCGCCGCTGCTGCAGTCGGCCAAGCTGCGCCTCAACTCTCTGACCAGATTGCCCCACGCCCAGCTAGGCGGGCTGTTGTGCACCCAGGCCAAGGACGAGTTCACGGCTCTGGCGGAGCAGCTCGCCACCGTGAAGGCCGCGGCGGACGCCGCGCAGGCCTTCTCCACGCAGCTCAGCAACCTGACGGCCGAGACCAAACAGATGTGCTCCATGTTTGAGTTTGAGCTCCTCATCTCGCGGCTCCCGGCGGCGACGCCCGCACCGCCACCAGCGACACCAGCGGCGACGCCAACGCCGCACCAGCAGGATATCGCGCACGCCAAGCAGCGCTTCGACGAGAAGGCCGCCTTCGACGCGGCCGTCGAAGCGGGCGCCGAAGCGGCCGTCGCGCAGATCAACGCCAACGCTTCCCACGCAGCGCACGGCGCGGCGACATCAACGCGGCCGGCCGCGCGCGCAGGACACGGACAACGCGCAGTACCTCGAGCAGAAGCACGACGGGCTGCGCATCCAGGCGGGGACCAAGCCCGACTACACCGTGGCCGCGCGGCCGGGGGAGTTTCCGGAGCCGGGCCAGCCCACCGCCGTCGCCGTTGCCGCCGCGGAGACCGAGACGGGGGTATTTTGCGAGCGCAAGATGGACACGACCGCCGCCGCGCAAAGTGAGATCTTCGCCGTGGCACTCCAGGTCCACTACATCTTGAAGTCGACCGCGGCTGACGCGCCGACGGGCAGCACGCTCAACGAGCCGGAGTCGCGCGCGTTCATGACCGGCGACCGGCCCGCGCCCGCACGCCTTCGGCACCAAGAACGTCAACCTCACCGTCTACTCCCGCGCCAAGGCCAAGATTGGCCCCCTCGCTCGCATCCGGATTGCAGACGAGGTCTACACTTAGAATATTGCTCGCGGCGGCCTTCGGCCCTTCTTTTTTATACACAGGGCAGACTGTAGGGAAAACCCTTTGGTCGCCTCTTGCTGGCATAGAGTATTTCGGCTACCCTGTGGCTACATGAGCCAGCAGTGGGGGGTGCCCTTAGTTTCACGCAGAAGTCCGAGGATCTTCAACCACCTCTGCCAATCTAGCACCGCGGCCCTCTTCTTGTAGAGGACTCGCGGTGGGGTGTGTGTTGGCGGGTGGGGTTCCCCCGTGCCCCGTGGGCTGTTTCCCCCCTTGTGGTGTTTTCCCCCGCGGTGTTTGGGGGCTGTGCCCCTCCGGTTCTTTGTCACGCGTAGCAGCTAGGTTTCATGTCTTGTGTCTCTGCGCCTTCTGACGTCCCCGTGCCTGGCCGACCTCCCGGCCACCGTCAGGAGCCCTCGGCGCGCGCTGACTCTTAACGGCGACGAGCGAGCGACGGCTAGATGAGCGCGCGGTGCTGTTAATAATAAATAAACGGAGCACGCTAGTGAGAAAACGCGAGGTCTCCCCTCACAAAAACATACTAGCCGCTGCTCCAACGGAATATCTCAGGTGTATCTCGATATTCTCGACTCGGATGTGCGACAAAGACTGGAGCCGCATCCGTTCGATAGCAATTCTCTTCTCGACCAATGAAAGTGAAAGGGTCCTTATTCGGTTCGAATACGTCTCGGGTGTGCGTGCAGGTTATCACCGCCGCATCCGATTTGTTATTTACGGTTCAATAGGTACGGGAACCCAACAGGAGCGTGTAGCCCCGGTAGATATCGACGAGCTCGAGCAACAGGACAGGCCAGTTTCTGCTGTTTTCTTTCCACCGCCAGTCTTTGCACCGTGCACCGCGTCCCTCACTTGCTGCAAGAGAGGACTCGCGGTGGGGGGAGTGTTGGCGGGTGGGAGGAACTCTCCTGTGTGCTGTGTACTGGTGCCCCCCGCGGTGTGGTGCCCCCCTGCGGGCCCCCCGCGGTGTTGTGTGCCCCCCTGTGGTGGGCGTGTGCCCCGTGTGCTGCCCCCCCCTGCGGTGGGCTCTTGCCCCGTGTGCTGGTGCCCCCCTGCGGTGTTGTGGCCCCAACTGAGACTGTTGCTATGACCGCCGAGAGGCTACAGCGCTAGACGCATCCATTCGCTCGCTCCATGGAGACACCAGGGGAGCGGCCACCCACACGCCTACGGGTCGTGTGTCAGGAGGGCTGGGACGGCGCACGCCGTCATCCACAGCCCGCAGCAGGCGTTCAGCCAGCAGAGAGCAGTGGTGCAGCAGCTAGTCGCAGCTGCAGCCACAGCCCCGCTACCAACAGAGACGGTCGTCGCAAGGCACGCCTATGTCTCAACGGGGCCAGCCAGCAAGAAGGCATCGATTATGACCAAACCTACTCGTCATCAACTCTACGCCACTCGTCTGTCCGTGCGTTCTTATCGCCATTCAAGCCCGTCTGGGGCTCAAGTCCCGCCGGCACGACCTCGTCGCCGCCTTTCTCCAGGGCAGCCTCCTCGACGACGAGATTGTCTTCATGAAATACCCGCCCGGCCATACAGAGGTCGGCACCGACGGCAAGGACAAAGTCTACCTCGTACAGAAACCTATCTACGGCCTCAAGCAAGCCGGCCGACGATTCCAACGCGGCTTCTTTGCCTGGCTCAAGCTCCCTATCAACCAAGGCGGAGTGGCGGAGCTGGATTCACCAGGAGCGAGAAGGAACCGTGCATCTTCACGCGCTGCATCGGCAATGACAAGGTATACCTAGGCCTAGGCGTTTACTCAGTAATTTACTGTCTACTGCGACGACATCATTGCCATCTTCGGCGCTGACGCCGCTGGCTCGGTGTACGACGGCTTTCGCACGGCGCTGCACACCTGCTGGAAGGCAGAGGACGAGGGCGAGCTCAGCAACATTCTCAACATTTGCGTCGCATGCGAAGGCTCCAGCATCAAACTCTTCCAACCTACATACGTCGACACCATGGTGGAACGCTACCTACCTGACGACAAGCTGCAGGCAACAAAGGTACAAAAGACGCCTTATTCGTTACACTTCAAGGACAACGTCACGGCCGCACTCGCCGCCCCGCCAGCAGCCCACTCACCACCGGACCCTGCCCTACTAGACGAATACCAATCTCTAGTCGGGGCCCTTCTCTACTGCTCGACGGTCACTCGGCCAGACATTGCTTATCCGGTCGCCATGCTCTGCCGCTGCATGAGTCGCCCGACTCCTGCCTTACTCGGCAAAGCACACTGCGTCCTCGCGTATCTACATCACACGCGAGACCTCGGCCTCTGCTATCTGCTACCTGTCGGGCCACCGCAAGCTTCACACCTACACCGACTCGGACAGGGCCACAAGACGCTCTACATCGGGCAACACCGTCCAATGGCAGGGCTGCACCATCGAGTGGGCCTCCACGCAGCAGACATCGATTGCTCTCTCTTCCTGGGAGGCAGAGATCATGGCTGCCTTGGAAGCCGCCAAGTATACGTCCTACTACCGCCAGCTCTTCGAGGAGCTCGGATTCGCCACGTCCAATCCCATGACTCTCTACATGGACAACAAGGCGGGAATCGATCTCGCCTACAACGTGTACTACAACCCGGAGCACCACCGCCGCACCAAGCACATCACGCGGCGCCACTTCTTCATCCGCGAGCTCGTCAAAGACCAGAGCATCACCGTACCCTACATCTCATCCGCTGACAACATCGCGGAATTTTTTAATAAGATCCTATCCAACAAGGACTTCTTCCGCCTACGTTTACTAAGATCCTATCCAACAAGGACTTCTTCCGCCTACGCGATCTCATCATGAATATCGTGTCAGCATACCGCGCTTACAGGACATAGCAATATCACCTATCGACGCTATTATATCTCCGGACATAGCAATAGCAATATCACCTATCGACACTATTATATCTTCTGCTGCCGGAGCCCCCCCCCCCTGCCCCACAATTATTATTTAATAATCATACATGGACCCGATATGAGATGACTCGCCTACGGCTCGAAAAATAATCTAATTTTAAAAGCCAGTTGCCTGCCCACCTCGGTGCGCGCAACCACCCCCCTTCCCTCCCCGCCCTGCGATTATTTAATAATCATACATGAGACCCGATATGAAATGACTCGCCTACGGCTCGAGACATAAACTATGTCGAGCATCTAACCCCCCCGCCCCCCCCCGTCCTACAATTTTTTTAATAATTCGTAACACGAGACATCATTGCAACGGTAACTCGACCATACCTACCTATACAGTTAGAGACCTAATCAATCGAAAGTCTATCACCCACCTCGGTGCGCGTGACCCCCCCCCACCCCCTCCTCTTGCGAATAAAACACTTATTCGCAACTTACCTTAGCATTACCGGCACCCATCCATCTTGGTTCAGTAAGACTCCTCTCTCATTCGAACCTTTCTGCTTCAAACGGGGAGCTGTCCAAGATAGATGTACCTACTACCGTATTTGCCTGCAGTAGTTAGTACCCCATGTGGTATCCCCGGGGATACCCGCTGGTATGCCAAAGGCCGCTCTTCGGCCACATTCTACGAACGACTTGCACATCTCGTCCCACACGTTGCGGAAGCCTGCCCTTTCGAATGTTTTGTGTTCTGTGCCGAGATTCATTGCGAGGTGTGTCCTCGGTGAATCTCGAGTGTTGTTTTGTGTGGGTTTGGCCTCAGAGGTCAGAAGCAGAGGCAAACCTTCATAAGAAAGTCTCTTACAATCCAGAATTGGACATCTGCTCAGAGCAGTCGTCCGACGCGTGGGAGGCAGAGCCCCACCCAGTGCAACTCAGTGCACAGTGCACCATGACCATGCGCACATGCGCACACACAGGCACATACCACGCCCTTTCTTTTTGCTTGTCGTCTGGTGAGGTATAAAAAAATATGAATAAGTGAGGTTAACCCTAACCCTCTAGAACTAAAATAGAACTAGAACACTCCTAAACTTAATCCGATGACCAATGACCACGTCCACGTTTAGGTTTAGACGTTGCCAATCTCCAAAGCTTCAAGACGACAACGACAACAAGCACAACACGCGAGTGCACACACACACCCAGGCCACAGAGCTGATTCAAAAGAGACAACAGACGACGGTTTTGGTTTAGGCTTAGGAAGGATTTATTCTCTTATAATAATATAGAGCATAATAAAACTTATATAGCTATAGCGCAGCTTAGAGAGCTACTCGATATTCGAGTGTGGGAGTGGGGAAAGTATTCACGAAAAACAAAGAAACAGGCCCCAACGACACCCACCCGCTGGTGGGCGCAAACGCGCAGAAGATGGTACTCACGGTACTAACTAATTCTTGGTATACCTAGGCTACCCCAACCCCAACCCCATATAGTTTCATAGTCGATCATATAGCCATAGGGCATAAGGCATACCCGTGGTGCTAGACAGCGAGCACGAAACGCCAAGAACACGCAAACAGGGAATTGATCCGAGATGGCTTTTGTATCCACATCCACATCACACATCACATCGATCAATGCAATAATTAACGATTATGATTATCACACTTATATGATAATATATGATATACATATGGATATCGTATATCGTATGCATCCATGTAGTGTAGTTGCAGCCCCCCGTGGCATCCATTCGTACCTGCCTGCGTACGATAGAAACAGCACGTACACACTACACACTCACACAGCACAGCAGTCAGCAGCCACACGCGCACACCGCCCTTATTGCCGGCTAGTGTTACTGTACTTTCTTACTTTACGTTAGCTCTTATATATGGTATATGCATATTATATATCGAGCTGCTGTGTGCGCCTACTGCCTACTGACTGTAGGTAGGTGGCCAGCGTGCTCCCCCCCCAAATCCCAAATAACAGAGCACGGAGCAAATTAAATATATAGATATATATACATATTATAGAGGATCCCCCACCTCCCCATACCCATACCCGCCACCTCCACAAGCACACTAACTATCATACGTGTACTACAGCCAACGTCACGTTTGATGATACCACTCATGTTACCATTATCCCCTTATTAACCTTGTCCTCATCCTTATCCCTTGGCCGTATTCTTATATATATATATATAATATATATATATATATATATATATATATATATATTATATATAATATTAATATTATTACTCAGAATGCGGAAAATCCAGCGTATCGGTGACGCGATAGTATCGAGCGCCTAAAATCATTTGAAATCGGGTTATTTAATCCTAGCCGTGCACGGAGCCCAGACACGGAGCCCATTAAAAACAACACACAACACAGTGCACAGTGCAACACACCGCCGACCAGGGTGTGCGTCGGACAGGCAGAAGCCTGTGGAGATGCTGCGACGGGGGTAGGAGTAGGAGAGGTGGGTGACGGTACGCAGTAGCTTTGAACACAGAACACAGAACCACCCGGCCAGAGAGAGCGCCACGGGCAGGCGGCAGCATGTGACCCAATGAGGTACAAAATGCTAGGAGGAGTGGGGTGGTGGGGTGGCGTGGGCGTGGCGTGGCTGTGCGCTAGAGGATGCGTCCAAAGAGAACACTCCGGCCGGCGCCGGGGGAAGTCACCCCCCCGCCTGCAATACAGTCCAAACAAGCAAACGGGAAAAGGGAGTCCGTCTCTGCTCCTCCATGTTCACCCCACCGATGTTACGAAAGTAATACCGTACACCGCAAAAAGCCCCGCTCTGCGTCCTCGTGCGCCGCCGAATAGGTGCGCACAGCGGGTGTGACGCACAGAGTGACGACCATTGGGAGATCGCGTGCAACTCCAGTCACCACCCGGCGCGGCCACTCCAGGTGCCGTTCGTCACTCTGCCTCTCCACTTGACCACCCCTGCGGTCCACTGCACACGCCTCGGCGCGCTCGGGTGGCGCGTGCGGTACTTGTCCGTGTACGCACCTCGCATGTTGACGAGCGGAGAAGTCGGATCGGGCGAGCGCTTGAGCCAGCATTCCCCGAAAGAGTGGTTCCTAAGCCAAGGGCCGGTCTGTGGTGAGCTGCAGCTCAGGCGACGTGCCTGGGTAGGGCGGCACGGCCCCACGGCGCCACCGGGGCGTGGATTGCAGATTACACACCAGATGTCGGGAGCAAAGCACAACGGCTCACCGCACCAAGACCACGTGTTGCACTGCGCATGAACCTGGCACTTCTTGCAGCAGTCTCCGGCGGTCTGCGCCTTCAGGCCCTTCGGTCCGTAGCCCCAAGAGAAGGATGCGGTCCCGTCAAAATCTGTGTGCGGCATAGTGCCACACTGATCTGCAGTTGGCGGAGCGACCGCCGGAACCGCATGCTCAGCGCCCGACTCCTCCCAGCGGAAGTTATAGTATCCTAGAGGATCCGACACGATCGCGCTGTGAGGCGTGGCCACCGCTGCGGAGGGTCGCTGCTCTCCTCGTGGCGAAGCGAAGGCACCTCCAGCCGAACGGAGCGCCATGGTGGGTCGCTGCTCTCCTCGTGGCGAAGCGAAGGCACCTCCAGCCGAACGGAGCGCTATTTCCCGCCACTGAGGATCAGCGAGGGCCGACGCAGGTGTGGCGGCCAAATTTCTGTGCGTTGGCCGCGACAATCGCCACAGGACGAACAGCGCCGTAGCAGCGACGAAGATGAGGCGGTTAACCGCAAACATTACAGGGCCGACGAAGCGCGCTGCGACCGACGTGGTCCAGCTGCTATTGTGAGGTCGTAGGCTTTGTGGCGCGGCTCACACGTCAACGCTGTTCCCGAACGGTTAGCTACAACAAAGCAGCGAACATTGTTCACAGGCGGACCGGCGGCCACAGTGGCTTGGCCGCTGAAATTGCTGTGAATGGCCATGCTCCAGGTTATAGTCTGGACGCTGAGCTTTGTCGGCCCGGCGCGGCCGGTGGATGGCCCGCGCCGGTCGCGCCCGCTCGGGATGAAGGGTGTTGCGGGATTCGCTTTCAACCTCAACATGTGGTACGGAGACGATAACTTCGCCGGGAAGAGGCCCGACGTGCAGGACGGAGGTTGGGTTAGCCCATGGGCCGAGGTGCGACGCTGCGGAAACGGCCGTTTCAGAATGGCGGGTTTGGCTGGAGCGCCGTCCGGCGTGGTCTGCGCGCCGACGCCAACCGCTCTTTGCCAACACAGGCGCACCATAAGATCCGGCAGCAGGAGATTGAGATCGAGCAGTGCCGCTGGCTGCGCCTGCAAGCCATACAAGCGGAGGATTACGGCGAGGCGCAGGGGCTCCAGACGCGCATTGAACGGTGGGTCCTCCGCCCCCGTCCTCTCCGCGCGCGGCACGCCGGCTTGTCCCGGCCAGCTGGTCCCGGCCGGACTGCGCGGGCTTTGCTGGCGAGCCCTTCCGCGCTGGGGGACGCCAGGCACGGTCACGCACGCCCCCCCGCGCGTTCCCTCCCAGGCTCGAGAGCGCGCACCCGCTGCTGTGGCGCGAGCAGCGCGTGGAGGAGGCGCTGGCGGACGCCAACTTCGTGCTGGCGACCGTCTTCCAGCGAGACTTGGACGCGGTCAAGGCCAACCTGGGCCTGCCAAAGTTCGGCGCCGGCCAGATGGTGCGCCACCTGCACCGGCCCAGCCTGCGAGGGATCGTGATCGACGTCGACCTGCTCTGCGTCAAGCCCGACGCCTGGGCCGTGGAGGTCTCGTGCATCGAGCGCGCGGTTGCGGCGGGCGTGCCGGCGGAGGAGTGCCTCGTCGAGGGCGTCACGGGCTGGCGCAAGCAGCCCTTCTACGCCGTGCTGCCCGACCTGAGCGGCAGCGCGTGGGAGGGGGGGGAGGATATGGGCGTGGGCAAGGCGGATCAGCTGCCCTGGCCCAACGAGCTCTCCGCGTGGGAGGTCAACTACCGGATGACCAAGTTTCCGCCGCCCGTCTACTTGGCCGAGGACTCGCTCGGCCTCGACGCCGACGACCATGGCCTGAGCCACCCCGAGCTCACGCGGCTCTTCGAGCAGGATCACGATTTTAGCGAGCACCGCGGCCGCCTCTACCAGCCCACACCCAGACTGCGGCTGTGGCAGCAGCAGCAGGCGAAGGACAAGCAGGAGGCGCAGCGCCAGAAGCGCTACCAGCGAATCGGGCTCAACGATGGAACCTTCTTTCTCTCGTAACGCATCGGGCGCGGAGGGCGGGCACCGCCGTCCCCCTCAATGACCCGCGCGTGTTGCACGCATGTGCGACCGTATGTCGTATGCAACCGGGCGGCGGTTTACCGAACTATTCGCGACACCGCGCGGGATTGAGGATTGAGGTTTGTACTTGCTCGATGACCGGCAACTGCATGCGAGTGAGTCCGAGGCGGCTTGATTGCGCGTTTGCTTTTGCAAACCTTGTCTCAGCGCTGACTGAGAGGCGGGAGTGCAATTATTGTTCTAGTTTTCTGCGTTGGCTTTTCCGCTGGTGGTTGTTGTCAACTGTTGTGCATTGTGATTGTGAGGCTGAGCACACAAGACACAGACACAGGAGACGCAGGCGGGCAGGGGCAGGGGGGGTATTGATAATGCTGCTGCTGGAAGCTGGAAGTATGTGTGTAGTATACATTTATTTATTATATGCAAGGAAAAGGAAATATATATATACAGCAATATATTTCATATATTAATATTATTATATATTATGTAGCTTCTCATTCTCATACAATCATCATATATAATTATACACACCTAAACCTAATTGTATATATATCAATACCAATACCTATACCTATTCAATACCAATACTATAAGACTATGGGGCCAGGGCCAGGGCTAGTGCACGTGTCTTGTGGCTGTATTGCATGCGGGTTAACCCGAGTTTAGACGCAGGGTGCCACCAGGACACCAGGACTTTTTACTTATATAATTGCTATTACTATTACTATTAATATAATTATTATATGAATTTTCCCGGTGGCACCCGCCCACCCGCCCGCGTCTAATTTTTTTTCTAAACTGAGATGCTGGAAACCCAGCCCCCTCACACATACACATATACGTAGATGCTAGATGATGCTCGGAACCCCAGACCCAGGCCTCAAGTGCGACGCGTCACGCGTCACCAATTACCAATTACCAATTTTACTGTATACCACACAAGATGTATCTTCAAGATGATGATATGTTTACAATGTTTAGGCCCCTGAGAGACACCGCCACCGCCACCTCCTCTTCACACCATAGGACAGCGCGGGCACAGCTCCCAGGGGCACACACAGTCGTCACACACACACACACACACACACCACCGCGAGCGCACAGCCCCCCCCCCCCCCCCCCCCCCCCCCCCCCCCCCCCCCCCCCCCCGCCAAACCACCACCCCCCCCACACCACCACCACAGACACACGGGAAACACAGTACCAGTACCACAGCCACAGCGCGCCAACCTCCCACTCAAACGCGGCCTATGCCTATGCTCACCTCAAAAAAGGGGGGGGCAGGCCCAGGTTATAAGCCATGCTCGGCTGTGTCAGAGGTGAAGGGCAAAGAGTCGGTACTTCAATGGCTGCTCAAATGTCTGTCAAAACCCCGTCAAGGTTATTTACAGACACGCACTAACTGCCGCTCGGGAAGTCTTTACTTACCCGAGCTGCTAATAGCGCACGCCTAAGCGAAACTCGGCGGGCACTTCGGCGGGCAGCCGAAACCGCCGCAACCCACACACGG
>Ga0335398_10008526_pt1 | contig 12121 bp, 16 predicted proteins | sample BON03_FD_205742 | JGI IMG/M metagenome (GOLD analysis project Ga0335398, IMG submission 205742) | Freshwater microbial communities from Lake Bonney liftoff mats and glacier meltwater in Antarctica - BON-03 (spades assembly) (version 2) | ecosystem: Environmental > Aquatic > Freshwater > Ice >...
CCCTGAAAATTCCACTTTGGAACAAGTGGCACAAGCTGTCAAATTTAAAGTACTAGTACAAAATTAGATTTTATTAAAAATAACCGATTTTCACCTGAGAGAAAATCGGTTATTTTTAATAAAATCTAATTTTGTACTAGTACTTTAAATTTGACAGCTTGTGCCACTTGTTCCAAAGTGGAATTTTCAGGCCGTGAAAATTTAAATTTAACGGCTTGTTCCACTTGTTCCAACGTGGGCCTACAAGTCCATGCAACAGAAACGCCGTGCAATTGCCATGGAGATTTGAACCCCTTTGTGTTATTGTATCTCCCGAGACTCCCAATCGGATCTCGCACGTACGAAACAAAAAACAACCACCGCTCGGATCTTGTGAGGGGCAGTGGTCAAGGGAGCAAACATGAAATGTACATCCTGAGCCAAGGGCAAAGCTTTGGACGACGCGGAAAAAAAGATTGAAAATCGCTGATATGCCCCCTCACCCTGTCCCCCCTTGTGTGGTCATGAGTGTATGTTGAGCGAACCGTTTCTTCCTTTCTTTCTTTCTGATGGGGAATATCCAACTGAGCACTGGGCTAAGCGGGTGTTGTGACTTGGAGAAATCGGGGGTATATCAGCTTATCCGAGACGATGTAAAACTACATGTAGCTCAGTTGGTCAGAGCGCGGGACTATCAATCCCGAGGACGACGGTTCATTTCCGGCAAAACCACCCCCCCCAAAAAAAACGAGGTTAACTCCCCTGATTTTTCATCATGACTCTGGTCTGATCCAGTGGGCGCGCGGCCCGGACCCAAAAAACTGTCCCGGACCGTTGCCGACCTCATTTAAGTGACTATGTCAAGTTTATTTGTTTGTTTGTGTATAACGAGACGAGCACAAGGCTGTACCCAAGCGGGTTGTCGGCTAGGACAGAAACAGCGCAGTTCACCATCACACACTCTCAAATCAAAACGCTTTACTTCTTTCCACGAGAACCCCTTATATCTTCATCATCTCGTGTAAACGTAACAGAAGTGTTTCTCCATACAATAGGAGTCTCTGAGAGCCCGTGACTCGTTTCTAATCTTCCTCACCCTCGGGTCAATAAAACAAAGCAACACACACTCTTCAGAAGCCCCCTTCCCTTTATTGTCTCGTGACACTTTCTCACACTCACATCCGCGCTGGATGCGCAGGCAGGACACCCGCAAAATTTTCGCGCAACATAAATACCTGTCGCGTACGGGATAAACGAGAACTTCCCCCAAATTAAATCATATTGTGATACAAATGAAAGCATACACAAATTCACAAATGAAAGCAAGATATACACCAGTGTGGAACTCTCCAGTTCACATACATACATCCTGCCAACGAATCTAGTCTGCCTTACGGGCCCTCGCCCCAGCGCTTGACTTGGTGAAGCCAGTTGTGCTCCCATGGGTTGTAGAACTTGCCATAGTCAGCGTCAAGCGCCTGGGTGGTATCCGCTACTATTTCACAACGACAAGCTGCCTCCATGGCACGCGCCATCTCCTTGACGTTGTCCTGGCCTGTCATGACTTTGTGTTCACGGGCTTCCACCTGTGGAAGCAACAAGGTGTGTAACGCCCCAGTGACGCGCTCCGCTGCTGCAGCTCTGGGGATCTGATTGCAGACCAAATTGACGCGCTCGCACAGGAGGAGAAGTTTCTGGGTGCTGGCTTCCATGCGGCGCTCCGCAGCAGAGGCCTCCTGAAAGCGTCAGGTGACATTCATTTTGCTCGCCATATCTTGCGCACTGGTGTTGGGGTGTTGGTGTGGCGCACTTGGCCAGTTGTAAGGCAAGGTTGTGTCTAGCACACTCGCACCCTGAGCACGGTGTGGGCAGTTGGTGATGACGTGACCCGTCTCCTGACAGCCAAAACACTGAACAGGGCCGTCTCGCTGACTGTGCGTAAGAGCATGCAAGGCGCCTTCATCTCTGACCAGCCCCTCTTCTGGCACGTGGGTGCTCAAATACTCGCCCGCAGCGGCTACCATGGTGATGTTCTCTGCCCCTGGCTGTGTCATGGCCGTGAGCACCCATGTTTCGCCCTCCTCAATAAACATATCAATGAAAAAATTGATTTTCTTGGTGTCTGACCACTGCTCCGAACGGTGGTGGATGTATTGATGCGAGGCTGTGGTCATAGTGGTGTGGTCAAGGATCTCGAAAAGCTCCATAAGATCACGCCACGTGGCCTTGAATCCCCGCACATAAATGAAAAGACATCTGCCATCTGGAGAACCTTGCGCTTGTCAGACGTGGTGCTAAAAGCTGCAAATAAGTTGAGGAACACCACGTAGATCTTCCTGCTGCTGGCAGGTGCCGCTCTGTATGTGCTTGCCACAGTTTTCGGAGTTCTTTTGCAAAAGCACTGGAGATGAATAGATGAAATCTCTGTTCCATGGTCTCAAGTTGATTCCTTCCTCTTGGTGTGCTCAGTGGCCCCGCGGCAGATGACGTAGTAGCCTCCTGACAATCCAAACTGTATGCACAATGGGTGATAGGTTGTTAAATTACGGCCTTCCAGGCATTGTCAACTCTTCCTCTCACTGCAGTGTGTTGACATGATTTTGCGCTAACAGTCAAACGTACTCCTCGCTCTACAGGCCTTGCTGTTTTCCCCCTGAGGTCTTCTTCGCTACCAAGTATAACGAGACGAGCACAAGGCTGTACGCAAGCGAGTTGTCAGCTAGGACGGAAACAGCGCAGTTCACCATCACACACTCTCAAATCAAAACACTTTACTTCTTTCCACGAGAAACCCTTATATCTTCATCATCTTGTATAAACGTAACAGAAGTGTTTCTCTATACAATAGGAGTCTCTGAGAGACCGTGACTCTTCAGAAGCCCCCGTCCCTTTAGTGTCTCGTGACATGGTGAAGCCGCCACACCGCTAATCCTTAGGGCCAAGAAGTTGAGAAAGTGGTGCACAGTAGTACGGTGACAGTCAAGTTGCTGGCACGAATCGAACGGCCCTCCCGCAATTGACACATGGAAGATCATGTTCGTATGTGTAAAGTGTTGTATGTTTGTGTAGACGAAACGCACCGGGTTTGGTCGCGCTGCAGGCTTGGAGCCGCCGCGCGCCACTCGCAGTCAGGAGTTCTTAAGGTTTTTTTTTTTTTCAACGTTATTCAAGCGCAATGAGGAGTTCATAAGGTTTTTTTTATTTCGACTTTATTCAAGCGCAATTATTGTTTCATTTGTTGAAAAAAAACCGAAACACCAATTTTTTTTGGGTCATGATCAAATTTTTATGGCCTGGTCCCAATTCGACCGCAACCCCCGAGTCTGTCCTCTCCCAGATTCCTGACAATGGCCTGTAAGGGCTGCTCGCGAGCAGAGGTCTGCTAGCAAGTACAGGTCTGCACCCAAGCAGAGGGCTGCTCGCAGTCGGAACAGGCCACCCTGTGAAATCCGGGAAGTGACAGATTCGGGGTTTGCGGGTGATTTGATCATTGACCGAATTTGATCATGACCACGGAAAAAAAAATAAAAAATAAGCGACTAAAACAAATCCATCACGAAAATTCCGTATCGGCGCGAGGGAACCCAAGTGCGCGCGTGCCGCACGCCAAAAGGTTTGTTTTGTAGATCTTTCATGAAATGTCACGAAAGGGATACCGTGTGACTTGATTTTTTGTTTATTGTAACCGCCACGCTGTTAATACCCCCAAGCCATTGAGTCAAATGTCAAAATTTGTGTTGTTGACCAACGGTAGCCGCCGCGCGCCACTCGCAGCAAGCCAGAGTCCATACGGACAGTTCCCCAAAACCCACTGATTCCCACATTTTTTTGAGTTGAGCCAGTCCTCAACTCAATTTTCTTGGTAGAAATTTGCGTGTGAACATGCCAGACCCGTAATTGAAAAAAAAACAGTTGAAATTCAATGATGGTGCAACCCTTGACACCGTCCGACTGGAACATCGTGGGAACAAAAGGGGGTGAAGCAACACAACCTGAATTTGTCTAAAATTGGAAGCGTTGAACAGACTCAACACGAATTTGTGAGACTAAATTTCCGTGTCAGACGGAAAGAGATTTTATGAATCATCAAGAAAATCATAGAAAAAATTATTCAGATTTTTCATTGAGAAAATCTGAGATTTTCATAGAGAAAGTTAAGATTTTCATAGAGAAAATCATAAATCATGAAGAAACTGCCCAAATCGCTGCCAGCCGGTTTCTAAACCCACAGTGAAGAAACCGGCCAAATTTCAGACTACTGTTTCTATAAATCATCAAGAAACTGCCCAACTCGTTGCCAGCGGGTTTCGAAACCCACAGTGAAACCGGCCAAATTCCAGACTGTGGTTTCTATATTTTCGGTTTCTATGTCCAGAAATTCTACTTTAACCGCCACACCGCTAACCCCCCTAAGCCGTTGAGTCAAATGTTCAGATTTGTGTTTTGACCCAACAATCTTCTTGTTTCGTTTGAGATTTGAATTTTGCCCAGCATCTCCAGCCCGATTCTTGGTCTTCTCTCTCGATTGGGGGCAGATTCAATGGGCCAAATGTAGTGTTTCGACGAATTATCAAATCGGTGTTTTTGACCCCAAACTCTCCGTTTTTTTCCGCGTGTCCCAACTTTCCGCGAAGCGCCACCTCGATTTCCGGTCTACCCTCTCAATTGGGAGTAGATTGAGCGGGCCGAATATGGTGTTTTGACAAATTTTCAAATAGGTGTCTATGACCCGAAATGCACCGTTTTTTTTCGAGTGTCTAGATTTTCCGACAATCGCCACCCCGATTTGCGGTCTTGTCTCTCGACCGCCCGACCCAATCCATGAATTATAATCAGTGTTTACTTTCGGGAATCCCACCGTATTGACCCTCTTCAAAAAATGCGGTGGGAACGAAACGGTTCACAGGTCATGTACCCCTGCAAGAACGCGAAACTTTCTCAAAAAATGCGAAATGATCAAATGCTCAAAGTAACTGCACTCAAATTCAAATCATGTCTCTTTTGGGGTTGATAGTAATCATCATCAATCATCCGTAAGAGGGAGCAATCTTGTCAAGAAACTGCCACAGATGAAAGTATTGCAGTGATAGTTGAACAGAGTTGAAAACTGGTAACGGCAAAATCCGCCCAAGAGTCGACCTCCCCTCTTATCCTCATTCCTCTGGTCCAATCCAGTGGGCGCGCGGCAACTGCGCGCTAAAGCGATCCGTCGCCACGCGCCCCCCAGCCGAGGTGTTTGAGCCATCGGGCCCTGGCGAGGGGATGGGAGCTGAAAGGCCAAGTAAGAAAGAAAAAAGATATTTGAATTGCATGCCAAGTAAATCACGTTCTCACAGGTCGATTTTGTTGTTATTGGTGTTCAACTCTGTTCAACTATAACAGGTATTCTTGTACTTGAGATTTTTTTGATTTTATTGAATGGCTGAAGGTTTGATTTATAGATTTGTATTTATATTTAATTTTTTGCAAGTCAACTATTTCTCGTTTCTGTTTATGTTGGTGTTGTTTCATCTTCATTTTTGATGGAAGGAATATTTTTCAAGGACCCCAGTGTCCTACATGTACATTAATTCTATAGAATTGGTACCACGTTTTGGTTCGCTCCAATCCCCTCGTCCTGGCCTTGTGTTGGGTAACAAACACACTTTTTGAATTTTTTTCAAAAAAGGGGAAAAGCAATGAGAACCTTATTTCGGACGAACGCGGAGACATCCCCTTTTTAGTCGAAGGGCGTCAAATATCTATGGCAAGTGCACGGCAGATTCGGGAATCTGGGATTCAAACTGTGTCATTGTCTCGGCAAACGTGACGTGTTCTGCCTTGTGGTAATTTATATCAACACACACCAGGCACGGACTCTGAGGAAAGAGGAAGGATATATCAATATAAGTATCCACTGACCTTCAAATCGTGTGCGATCTGCCGCCGAAGAGGCACAGTCGATAAACGTACAGATAAAGGCGTGACTCCCCCCATATATATCCGTACGCCTATCAACTTCGAGCTTCCACTTCACACACCGATTTTTGGTCTTTCCTCTCAATCTGGAAGAGATTGAATGGGCCTGAATATGTGTTTGGACCAAGTTTCAAAACGGTGGTTTTGACCCCAATCTTTATTTGTATTTCAAACCTCCCAATTTTCCGATCGCTACCTTGATTTTCAGTCTTCCCTTTCAATCTGGAGCAGATTCAATGGGCCGGACAAATCGATGTGTTTGGACACAGATTCAAAAATTTGACCCCAATTTTTCTTTTTTTTCGAGCACCCCACTTTTCCGAGCATCGCTACCCAGATTTCTGGGTTTGCCTCTGAATCTTGAGCAGATTTAATGGGCCGGACGACGTGCTTGGACAAAGTTTCAAAACAGTGATTTTGACCTTCTATTTTTTTTTCGTGCACCCCAAATTCCCGGTCATCGTCATCCCGATTTTTGGTCTTCCCTCTCAATCTGGAGCGGATTCAATGGGCCACCGGATGTGTTTGGACGAATTTTCACCTCAGTGGGTTGGACCCCAAATTCCCGTTGTTTTTCGAGCACCTCAATGTTCCAAGCATCACCACCCTGATTCTTGGTCTTCCCTCTCAATCTGGAGCGTATTCAATGGGATGGACGATGTGTCTGGACAAATTTTCAAAACGTTAATTTTGACCATAATTTTTTTTTGGAGCAGCACCCCAATTGAGCATCGCCTCCCAGATTTTCGGTCTCCCCCTCAATCTGGAGTGGATTGAATCGGCTGAAAGAGGTGTTTGGACACATTTTCACATCAGTGGTTTTGACTCGAAAGTTTTTTTCGAGCGTCCCTATTTTCCGAGCACCACCACCCAAAATTTCGGATTGTCCCCTGAATCTGGATCAGTTTAAATGAGCCGAAGGATTTGTTTTGATAAAGTTACAAAACGGTGATTTTGACTCCAATTTTTTTTTTCAAGCGTCCCAATTTCCCGAGCATTGTCTCTCGAATACATACGATTCTCTTCTTCAACCTGGGTTTGATTGAATGGGCCGGACGATGTGGTTTGACTATTTCCCAACTCGATATTTTTGATCCCTATTGTATTTTTTTCGGGGCGCTTGCGCCATTCGCTTACCTTTGCACTCATACGGATGGTTAAAATGGCCTGCATGCTGATTCAAGATAGAGTGTATGCATCTAAAGCGATGTGTCGACATGATGTATGCATGTCAACATGCTGTATGCATGTTGTTATGCTGTACACATGTCGACATGATGTCGTGTGGAAAGACACAGAGCGGGGGAAAAGACTCAACACATAGGTGAATGATGTCTTATTCAAATATCACAGAGGGCAAGAGGAAACATTCAACACCAATGTTAAATGAGTATAAGAGGAAAGACTCAATATGCAGGTCACAGTGACGTGACAAAATATGCATGTGACTTGACTAACTTGCATATGACGTGATTTTTTCCAAAAAAATGTACGCCGACAAATTATGGTAACTCTCCCGTGTGTATCCCCTCTCACCTACCCTCCGACCAGCTCTTTCACACTCTCAGTCCCTCCCTCCCGCGCTCTCTCTCAGTCACACACACACTCTCTCTCACGCACGCACACTCATACACCCCCGCTCTCCCCCTCCATGACTCTCCTATGAGCTTCAGTGGTAAATATCTTTCTCTCTCACTCTTTCTCTTTCTTGATCTCTTTATCCCTTTCTCTCTCTGGCTTGCTCTCTTCCTCTCGCGCACTCTTAATCGCTGTTGTATGGTCCACATTCCTGATGACTATGACATCTTTCTGTGTATAAACATAGGTCTACAGCACACCGTGATAGAACTCCTGGCAGCTTACTCGCTCCCCAATATCTTTCAAATAAAAGTGACCCCGGGCAGTGGGGAAAACAAAGGTACTGTAGGCCGGCCCAAGATTAATTAATTATTATTTTTTACATTCATTTTTTTAATGAATTGATTGATTAAAAGAAGAAGATTCTGAGCTGTGATGTGTGGAATATAGATTGCGGACTATAATATTTTATATCAATAGAACAGAGTACTCATCAGGACTTGGAAAAAAATCCGGCCTGCGGCGCATTTTGTTTTACAAGTCTTGTCTGAGGCGCATTTTTTTCCACAAAGAATCTGGCCTGCGGCACATGTTTTGCACAAACAATCATCTTGTTAATTATTCTAGGATGCATTTGAATTCAAGTTTCTTATTCTGTGTATCAATTCATTGGTGGTGAAAACGATTCAAGAGAAGCGTTTAAGAGAAGCGCTTCCGTTGACATAATTTGAGTCACTCGGCGTGACCGTGATAGTGGGAAGCAGACAACTTGGATAAAACAGAGTCTCCCCTAAATCTATGTACGTGTAGGGTGTCAACTCAACAGTGACAAAGCACTCAGATTACTTTGTTTGAAAGGACACGTCAGAGCGCGTGACTCGACACTATGACAATACTGTTGACAAGAAGCGAGTGAATCTGTGTGTACTAAAATACCTCTTTTGGAGGGATTTGAGCACTAAAAAAATCGCCAAAACCCCCCTGAAATTTTATCTCCGAAGAGCTACTGGTGTTACGTTTTTGAAATTTCACGGCTGACAACGCAAAACAAAAAACCACGCTCCGCGCAGTTTTTGGAAACCGCACTTCGCGCGGTTCTAATGAATTAATTCATTCGAATTAATTCGGGCCCAAAGATTATGAGAAGTTGTTTTCTTCACTGGCGCAGGGGCGCAGAGCGAACAGATAATTCAATATTTCATTGCCTAGTGTGAATCTGGGGAAGGTGCAAGGTCTAGGGAGACAAGTGATCTGCACAGGAATATTGAATTCGACTTCTCATTTCGAGCTTCACATGCAGGACGTGATGGAATGACACTTCTGACAACCTAGGTTGGCCGGATCCTCAACTTTCAACTTAACTACGTCGCTGGCCCTACCTTCTCACTGTTTTTGTGTTGCTTTGTTTTATGAAACCGATTTCTTCCGATACTGCGGTTACGAACCCGGGGTTTCCTTGAGAGCGTTTGTTCTTTCTTTCTTTCTTTCTTTCTTTGTAAAGACTCCACAGCGCTAATCCTCTCAGGACGTCAGAACGCACATTTGATCAATGTTACTTCAAGTTTATTGCTTCATAAGAAATACTTTAATAGCTTTGCTGGAAGCTCTCAGATAATTTGCTCGAATCGAGTGGTGTGCAGTAATAGGGTGTTCCGTAGAGGTCCCGGCCCGAAGACAGTCCTGCAATGGACCTTGGACACATGTTGTTTGAATCGTATGTGTTGCTTTGTTTTATTCAACAAATATTGGGGAGTGATTTCTTTCTTTCTTTTTTTCTTTGTTGGGTGGCTGATACCCAACTTAATCACGTCACAGTGATGAGCACCCGATTCAGGTGGGGTTGGGTATTTGTCGAACGAACGCGGATTCTCAGTGGAATCCAGTTTACGAGGCATTTCATCGAATTCTTCGCTGTGGAAACAAAACAATTCGTCGGTAGTAATGTAAACGTGATCCTGCCGCGGCAAACCTGCGGCCAGCGCTCGAGCATGTCTGCGGGAAGCAAACGCCGAGCGCTAGCATCTTATTTCTGCGTGCGAATCTGCCATATGTTCCTAATATCAAAGAGGAGCCTGAGGACAGTCGGATCTAGGACTGTGCATAACGTCGGTACTTGCAAACAGAATGCCACGGAGCATTGGCAAATTCCGACAATTTTTGCGGCCAAATATGTTTCTACATCGGAAGTCGCCAACCCGCAGCGGCATTCTGTTTGCAAGTACTGAAGTTGTGTACAGACCTAGATCTGACTTTCTTCTACATTTTGATGTTAGGAACATACAGCAAATTCGTATGGAAAAAGCGCTCGGCGTTTGCTTCCCGCAACGACCCCGCAACCATGCTCGAGCGCTGCCTTGTCGCGACAAGATCACGTGTGCATTACTACCGACGAATCGTTTTTGTTTCCACAAAAATGGATTCGATGAAATATGTTGTAGACTGAAGTCTACCGAGAATCTGCCATAGTCTGGCATAGAATCGAGGGATTCAGGTTTTGAGAAGTTGTGAACGTGTTCAGTACAACTTTTTGAGGAAATAGTTGTGAACAGGTTGTGAACAGTCACTTCTACACGTAAGCCCCGCAAAGTACACAACACTGCTGGAGGCCTGCGCCGCAGGCGATTGTTTGTTGGAGCGTAGTGACAATGTCACAGCGTGTCGTAGAAGGTGTTTGTGTGACTTTTCAGCGTTTTTTTTGACCCACAAAAACGGGTTGGTGACATTTGTGTGATGGCAGATATACTTGAGACCGTGCGAGAGGGCGTGTGTTTGAATAAATGAATACATTTCCAAACATCAAAAGATGATGATGATTGCTTTTGTTACTTTCAAAAGTAGTTTAGTACCCTTGTTGGAGGGTCTATGAAGTTCAAATTCATGAGAATTTGAGGTATCGGGGTTTTTTTAGACGGAATCGAACCGACAAACAGTGTTTTGAATCAAGAGATATCGAGAAATTCGCATCCCACACTTTGTGACAAACCTCTCAGTACCCATCCCCACATTCAAACTTTGTGCCAAACCTCTCAGTACCCATCCCCACATTCAGGGTTGTAAAAATCTCTGTGTGTGTGAAAGAAAGACACCAAAAGAGAGACAGAGGGAAAAAGAGAAAGAGCGAGAGAGAGCGAGGGTGTCAGAGAGAAAAGAGGGAGAGCCAGAGAAAGAAAGAGAGAAAGAGAGAGTGTAGGTGTACATATAATCATCCCCCATGTCCATGTCCGACTCACTATCTTTGCCCCCGAAGGCACTGTCATAATATACTGCGCCGCAGGCAATTTTTTCTTGATGCAGTGTCAAAATAGGTCAAGCGGACCTCAGATTCAATTGTGGTTGTGAGTTTCCCCCCCCCTGGCCCAATTCCCCCATCCATATAGGAATAACCTATCCTGTTCACAGTACCCTGCGAGGGAAAGGTTGTGAACGTTCAGAACAGCTTGGGAGAACAATCTATTCTGAACAAAATCTGATTACTCCATCATGTGGAATCTGCGTTCGTTTGAGAAATACCCGAAGGACTCGGAGAACATGCACCAGAGAGGTCGAGGACCCACGAACAAGTCTTTCGCATTTCCACTATAACAATGTTACTGAACCGGCCGATGAGCCTGTTGACCCTGCATCAGGGCAAACCCACATGGGTCCTCCTGGCCTGGTTTTTGGTTTCTTGTGCCACCACACCGCTAGCACTCCAATTACATCAGCAACTCATACAAATGGCGCGCAGCAACAGGGTAGCCCGGAAGCGCCCGAGCGAATCGAACGGCCAGTTTTTAAAGAGTACTTTTGTAATTCGGGAGTGTTTACTAAGTGTTAACCAGATGAGCAAACGTTTGGGCGCCCGGCAAGCGGAGGTTCTTTAGCCGCGGGCAACAGGGGTCGGATTGATTGATGTTGCTTTTATTACTTCGTAAGAAATAGTCTAATAGCTTTGCTGGAAGCTCTGTATGCTCAAATGTAGATTTGAGTTCTCGATGTTTTGATTTTTTGCCGGAAACGAACCGGCGACCTCGGGACGGACAGTCCCGCGCTTTGACCAACGAAGCTAGTTTTGAATCGTCTTGGATGACCAGAGTCCCCACAGATTATAGCCAGTCCTTTCCCCCCTTTTGTCCCCCCTTTTTTGAGATCGGACGTCTCCTTTTTGCGAGATCGAATTTCAATCCGATCTCGCAATGTCTGATTTCAAATAGGACGTCTCGTTTTGAAAGAAGTCCGATTTCGGATTGGAGGTCTAGAAGGTGGGGGAAGTCCGATTTTAGAGAAGGGTGGAAAAGGCTGGGGGGGGGGAGACGTCCGATTTGGACGTCTGAGACGTCCGAAAATACGAAAGACACCCAGATCTCAGGCACTAGCTCCCCATGGGCCTAGGAAGGGACAAGAGGAACACACACACAGACACACAGTAAAGGCCTATGTCAAGGAGGATCAGACAGGTTCCTGACTCACGTATGCGAAGAAGGAGGGAGTGGAGAGAAGCAAGATGATGATGATTGCTTTTATTACTTTCAAAAGTAGTTTAGTACCCTTGTTTGAGGGTCTATGAAGTTCAAATTCATGAGAATTTGAGGTATCGGGTTGTAGACGGAATCGAACCGACGACCTA
>Ga0335398_10008531_pt1 | contig 12115 bp, 16 predicted proteins | sample BON03_FD_205742 | JGI IMG/M metagenome (GOLD analysis project Ga0335398, IMG submission 205742) | Freshwater microbial communities from Lake Bonney liftoff mats and glacier meltwater in Antarctica - BON-03 (spades assembly) (version 2) | ecosystem: Environmental > Aquatic > Freshwater > Ice >...
ACACACACACACACACACACACACACACACACACACACACACACACACACGCACACACACACGCACACACACACACACACACACACAGGAGCGAGACATTCACGAAAGGCCGAAAGCAGCAACACCTCATCAGGAGTCTTTTTACAGCAATCTGTCTTCAGCAACCGTTACACACACATACACACACATGCAAATATTCACCCACTCACACGCACCCACACAAACGCACAGGAGCGAGACATTCACGTAAAGCCGAGAGCAGCAACACTTCATCAGTAGTCTTTTTTGAGCGATCTGTCTTCAGCGACCGTTACATTTTCGCTGAAAATTGCGCAGAAACCAACCTGTTCAACCCGGTGGAATGGAGTATATATCAGGTATGTATATATACAAAAGTGTGGGTGTGTGTATACACAAGATTATATATGTCAGTGTGTGTAAGTACAAAATTGCAGGAACACGGTGGATTTTGATATTTATCAGGTATGCGCGTGCTGTTATGTGTGTGGGTGTGGGTGTGGGTGTGGGTGTGGGTGTGTGTGGGTGTGTGTGGGTGTACATCTACGTGTGTCCACGTCTGTGTCGGTATGTCTCGAGCAAAGCATTATTTTCCGTCTCACATTCTTTCTTTTTTCTGGGAGAAGAACCATGACGGTGGGGCAAGTGGGCAAAGCCACTGCCCCCACCCCACCCCTCCCTACCTCTGACACTAACTTTTGAGTTTCAAATCTCAACAGGAATAGTCTAAAAACACACATGCACATGGCTCTTCAACACGTTCGAAAATATCTCTTTCTTTGTATATGTATATGTATCCGACGACACACGGTTTCCCTCGTATGGGGTGGCTACGGTTAGTAGGATCGATAAAGTTGCAAGTCTCTTTTGCAGAATATCGCCTCTTTTATAGGGCTCTTTTGCAAAAGAGACCTTTAATTTTATCAATCCTACCCACCATAGCGACCCCACAAGCGTATGTGCCAGTTTCTTTATCGTCGATCACTCTCACGCATTTGTCACACAATTCATTCACATGTGGCTTGCTGCCACTCCACATGTCATGACTCGGTTTTTTTTTTGGTATGGCAGGAGTGGCACACATGGCTGCTCAACACATTTGAAAACTTGCAATTGGACGGCATTATCTATCTGCGCACCAAGCCCGACACATGTTTGAAACGCTGCAGAAAGCGTTCTCGCTCTGAAGAGGGCGGTATTCCCATCGAGTACCTCACTCAAATCCATGAGCGTCACGAGCGGTACTTTTTCCCCCCAGATGCACGTCATTTCATTTTTTGAGATGGCATTTTTTGTCTATCTTCGCAAATCCATGAGCGTCACGAACTATATTTAATCTTTTGTAAGACGCACTGTGTTTCGGTATTTTGTTTTTCAGATGTACGTCACTTTATTTCAACGACAAAAGTGCGAATGCACCTTATGTCACTACGACACCTTTCCCCCCCCCAACGAGCGTGACAAATGCATGATCGTCATGAACCTTCTTATTTATATTTTGAGATGCATTTTCAAAATTCCTTTTCTTGTGCTCGGCAACGGGAGAGTGTTTGAGCATACAAAGCGTCACAAATGGTGTGTTGTAGTGTGTTGCAGTGCAATGTGTTGTGGTGTATTGCAGGAGAGTGTTTACTGATTCAAAATTGTCACGAACAGTGTGTTGCAGTGTGTTATAGTGCAGTATGTTGCAGTGTGTTGGAGGAGAGTGTTTACTGACTTATTCTAAATCGTCACCGAACATTGTGTTGTAGTGTAGTTGGTGGCAATGTGTTGCAGGAGAGTGTTTACTAACTGATTCAAATTGTCACGAACATTGTGTTGCAGTGTGTTCTAGTGCAGGGTGTTGCAGTGTATTGTAGGAGAGTGTTTGCTGACTGTGCAAAATTGTCATGAACTGTGTGTTGCAGTGTGGTGTACTGCAGTGCTATGTAGTGTGTTGCAGGAGAGTATTTTCCGATTCAAAATTGGACAAAAAGTGTGTTGCAGTGTGTTGTAGTTTGTTGCAGTGCGTTGCAGGAGAGTGCTTACCGAATACAAGATTGTCACGAACAGTATTTGGCTTTTTGCACTGTTTTATTGTACACATATGTGCATATTCATGTGCACGTAAATTGTATGTATATGATGTACGTGTAAGCCAAGAGCGTGCAAATCCTATTGTAAATATATACGTGTAATATATGTGCATATACGTTTACAAGTACAAATACATTTACATGTATACATCGCGTGCATTGGCATGATTTACATACATATCAAGAGGGTGCGTATCCCGTTGTAAACATGTATATGATATGTTTGCACATGCGTGTACATATACATACCATCTTCATGTTTATTGCAAGTGTGTAACACAGACGGCTGCAAGAACTTGTATATATGTATGTATATATATATATATATATATATATATATATATATATATATATATATATATATATATATCTCTATATATATATATATATAAGATACATATATAAATATATACATATTTGTATATATATATATATATATATACCTGTATAAACTCGTTTGTTCTCATATATATATGAATATGTATATATATATATATACGTTTACTTATACACATGTATATACATATATGTCCACATTATGCGTATACATGTATATATACATTTATATATACATATATGTATACATATGCATACACGCACGCATGTGTATATTTGTTGCATGTGGGTAATCCAGATCGCTTCTGCACCGACACGTTGGTTTTTTATATCTCTCTCCTTTTCTGCCTGTTTTTTTGCTGTTATCACACTGCCCACTCTGAAAAAAAATACACATGCACACACACACATATGCCAACCCCACATTTTCATGTGTCAATGTATGCATATATACATACATATACACATACAAATGCATATTCAGTGCATGTGTGAAACACAGATGGCTGCATGAATGACCTGCTGATTGTGTGCCCGCCCCACAGTGTATGTGTAAATAAATATGTGTAAATATAAATACATACACATACACATACACTGACACATTCGTATTCAATGCATGTATGTGTGTGACACAGATGGCTGCAAGAACGACCTGCTGATTTTGTGCCCGCTCCCCAAGTCAAGGACACGCCTATTCTCGTTTTGGAATGCGATCGTAAGTTTATATTCTTCCTTCTACGTTCACAGAAATATTTCCCTTACTATACGAGTCTATAAAAGCCCGTGACTCATATTCTCCCAAATGTTTCGTGACACTGAAATTTATATTCTTGACTATGATGTGTGTTGCGTGAGGGTGTGTGTGTGTGTGTATTATTTGTACTGTGTGTGTTCATGTGGGTCGGTGTGTGTATACATATATGTGTGTATATATATTCATAGAAAATGCGTGCGTTTTCTGTGAATATATTCACGCACATACTCTTGAAAAAGCTTCTGTTTCTGAAAGATAAGTCAACTTTCAGTACCTACATTCAAGAACATCAGCAAATGCATAACTATGAATCGTAATGAAGTCCTTGAATGCGTGTACTAAAAGCATGTCAATCTTGTGTTGGACCTTATTTTTGCTTTAATTCGGGACAGCAAAAGGGGTCTTTAAAAGACTGCTTTTATTATGAATATATACACGCTATATATCATGTATATACATAATGATACACATATATATTTGTATACATATATATATAGAGTGTACACACATGTGTGTATATGTTTATATGTATATTCATATATGTATGCATATAAACATATATACATAAATAAATGTACATGTATACATGTGAATACATATATGTATGTACATATATACATGTACATATATACAGATCCTGTCCTTGGTGTTATACATATATATTTACACACATATACATGTATACATTTATATATATACAACAGATATCCAATGACATGATGTAGAATTCTTGCTGTCAACTTACCAAGCCTAGCGTGTTGGTAGATAACTTAAATATATTTATACATATATATATATATATATATGTATATAAATTGAATATATACACATATATATATGTATATATATATATATGTATATATATATATATATATATATATAAATATATATGTAAATATACATATATATATATATATATATATATACATGTATCTATATGTATGTACATACACATATATATATACGTATATATATGTATATATATACATATATACATACATATATATACATATATATACATATATATATGTGTGTGTTTATGTATATATACATATATATATATACATACATATTTATATATTGTATATGAATATGTGTTTATGTTTACCTACCATACCTAGCGTATTAAGCTAGCATGCATGAGTGTTTACACACACACACACACACGTTCACACGAACTCACATCATCACGCTCTTCACTCGCGCCCTCGCACACACACATGTAGGAAGGGGACTCCTTCGCGTATTACCTCAATGTGTGTGTAAATATGTAGCAGATTACCCGCGTTCTCTCACACACGCACGTAGGAAGACTCCGCTACGTATCACTTTATGTGTGTGTGTAAATATGTATCCGGTCGCCCGCGCTCTCTCACACACATGTAGAAAGGTGACTTCGCCGTTTATCACTTTAGTTGTGTGTGTAAATATGTATCAGACCACCCATGCTCTCTCACACACACATGCAGGCAGAAGACCCCGCCTCGTATCACTTTCGATGTGTGTGTCGATATGTATCCGGTCACCCGCGCTCTAACACACACACATGTAGGCAGGGGACTCCGCCGTGTACCACTTCAGATGTGTGTGTAAATATGTATAAATCACCTGTGCTCTCTCACACACACATGTAGGCAGGGGACCCCGCCGCGTATCATTTTCAATGTGTGTATAGATATGTATCCGGTCACCCGTGCTCTCTCACACACACTTGGAGGCAGGGGACTCCGCCGCGTACCACTTTAGATGTGTGTGTAAATATGTATCAGATCACCTGCGCTCTCTCACATGCACCAGTATAAAGGTGACACTGCTGCATATCACCTAGATGTGTGTGTAAATATGTATAAGATCACGAACTCGTACATCTATGTATGAAGGTCACAAACTCTGTCCTCCATATGAAGGAACTCTGTTCTTTATATTGAGGTCACGAACTCGATCATCTACATCGCGCGAACTCACAGGAGACTATCACAAACTCTATCCTCCATATGAAGGAACTCTCTGCTCTATAAGAACTCTATTCTCTATATGGATGTCACGGACTCGATCATCTATATCGCGCGAACTCATTGGGGACTCCGCCACGCAAAACCTACACGTGTATACACACATGAAATCACATACATGACATCACGAACTCTATCATTCATTTATGAAGATTGCGATCTCTGTAATCTAACCCTCACGAACGCACAGGCGACTTTGCCGAGCATATGCGGTCACATATATGACATCACGAACTCTATCATTCGTTGATGAAGATTGCGATCTCTATTATCTAAAACTCACGAACGCACAGGCGACTTCGCCGAGCATCCCGAACTGGAAGATGAGTTGAAACAACAAGTCGATGAGTTCATTGGAAAATTGCGCGGGAAGGCCATTGCGAATTTGCGCGCCGCTCTCGATGCAGCAATTGCCGCCGCAGCAAAGTAATGCCAAGGCAAAGCGTGTGTGAGGAAATGAGGGAGAGAGAGCACATTGGCAAATTGCGCGGAAAGGCCATTGTGGATGTGCGGGACGGTGTGATGGCAGAAGTGTTGTCGCAGCAACATGTGCCAAACCACATTGCTGATGCTGCCGCTAGAAGAGGGAAAGGCATAGGCATCTGAAAAGAACGAAGGAAAGAAACTCGTTGGACATGCAAGCTTGTGTCAGAAATACACATATGCACGCACACACATCGCCGCGCGGCAGAAATAGACAGAACAAGCGAACGTTTACGTGATATCGCTCGCACGTGACCCCAGTTCTTTGAGGACGGCGGACCACAGAAAACAACATTAACAATTAGACAATCACACACACATATGTGTATATATATGTGTATGTATATGTATGTATGTATACGTATATTGTGTACATATATGTGTGTGTGTGTGTGTGTGTGTGTGTGTGTGTGTGTGTGTGTGTGTGTGTGTGTGAGTGTGTGTGTGTGTAGACCAGAGACAGCAAATGTGGGCGATCAGATAACACCTTTGAATCACACACAAGGTTGTGGAGAAGATATGTTTTTTAAATAGAAAAGGTGAGAAACAAACATCGATGTCGACTGCTCGAGAAACAACAAAAACAATCTTCTTCCGAACCTGGGTGGCACCGTCACGCAGGCATGTATATCTACACCTTGACTTCCTGACCTGCTGCCACCTTTGCCCAGGCTGCGGCCCTTGTCCGCCAAGCTACTAGTGAAACTCAGTAGCACGGACCAAAAGAAAAGACAATATCTACAGTATGTGTTGTCATTCATCTAGAGTCCACCCACACACTTACTCTCTCCTTATCTACAGTACGTGTTGCAATCCACCTAGAGTCCACTCACACACCCACTCCCTTCACTTCCCTCGGCATGATCCCTGCGAACAGCGAACACCCAGCCATGTGTCTGGAGTGAAGGCTTCAACAGAGGAGGAGAGGTGATGTCAGACCTACCCCTTTTTCCACACGCACGTGCACTTCCTCCCAAAAAGCGCGCACCGGACTCCCTTAGCACTCCAGCTGGACCCCACCCAACTGCACCCCACAATCCATCAGCATCAGCAGCGGGGGTAGGAGCCGAAGGGGTGGCAGCCTCGTTCAACGCTTCGTTGATCAAGGGCAGGCTCTCAACATTCAAAAGCTGCAGACCTCCTCCAAGTAGTTGCAATCGCGTGGGGCGTCCATGAACACCCACGAGTTCACTGCCGCCACCACTGGCGTCACTACATACTGTCTCGTCACACTGCCCCTCCACACCGCCATCAACAGACTCCAGGGAGTCGCCAGTATCCTCACGCAGCACTGTCGATGCAACTGACAAGTGCGACACAACTGACGATCGAGGCGAGTTGTGGGCAGCCAGGACAGATTGGCTCAACGCACTGCTTGGCGACTGCTGATTCCCCGTACTAAATAAAAGCGAGAAATTCTGTGCGACAGAATCGGCGCCGCCAACCCCCGTATTGAATTGTGGGGATAAAATCATAGATTCTCTCGAGCCAGCAGCCAAAGCCACGAGGCGCTGTCTCGCAAGCGCCACGTCTTCCATTCCCAACAAACTCCTGTCCGACTCCCCTGCCACACATCCCAAAGTGCCCCTGGATGACGCGCTCACACCTGCGTCCTTTGCTTCAACAAATGGCCATGTCAGCGCTGGCTCTTCCGCATCTGGCTCTTCAGCATCCATGCCCGCACCCAACATCCAGAGACCCTGGCTGTCCTGCCCTGTGTGTTGGACATCATCTCCGCCCGAAAACTCCTGGGCAGACATCCCAGACATCTTCCACGTAGACAGATCAAGCCGCATACCATTGCGTCGAGAATGTGAAGATGCGTCGTTTTCTCCTCCAGCTTCTCTCCCACCCCCTGCCTCTTGCATTGTAGGGCTCATTGTCGGGCAGCTCAAAGAGCGAGTTACAAGCGAGCCCACATTCAAAGAATCCAAGTCCACCCCCTCCGCCCCCCTCTGTCCCCCACTACCCCCAGATAAAGAAATACTACCAGACAGGCGCAGACCATTGCGCCGAGAATCTCTGTCGTCCTGTTCCTCTGATGCACCACCGTTGCCACTATTTCGGGTTGGGCGGTCGGCACCACAAACCCTGGGAGAAAAAGCTAGCGCTCCAGAAAATCGGTTGATGAATGATGATGTGATGACGTTGGGACTGTCGGAACTGCATTGGCAGGTAAAGAAATCCAGATTCGTTCAGCACAAAACTTTAGAGCAAGAAAAACAATGTCGCTATCACTATAGTGACAAAGAAGGAAGAATGCATATTATCAGCATTCGACTGCGCGTCAGATGGGTGTGAGAGCAAGAGGAAAACACGAGACTCGAACGTACCGACGGAGCATAAACCAGGCTAGACTTCCCTCGGATCCTTCGTTGTCTGCATGCAAAAAACAAATGCTCAGAGGACTCGAAGGCAGAGGACGCATGTCTGCGTGGGGCACTACACATATTTTAGGGCTCTTACGCCAAGCAGCTACAAGAAGCACCTGCAAAAATATCAGGCTTCGAGCGCTTGGCAGCCCTACCAGCCGATGGCACCTCCGATATCACGAACCTTGCATTGCCCTCCTTTTGGACTGCAGCAAGGTTTTCGTGCGAGCATGTGTTTAAGGACGACACACAGCTGGAAAATAAAGATGTCAGTAAAAGGAGGGTGGTTGCTTCATTTGAAAGCACGAAGTCTTTCATTGAAAGCATGCCTAACGAGTCAAATGCAAGCAACTATCACGTGGAACTGCCACAAAAGATCAGGTGCGGCGATTTTTTTGAGCGTACTGCACCGCAGCGTGGGACGTGAGCAGAAATAGAAAAAATTGAGAATAAAGCATACGGGGCACAGGAGTGAAACCTCAGGGCGCCCGACCGCGCCCGACGCCGCTCGCCGAGCGATAGTTTGCGTGTTCTCACGGGGGCTTCCACCGCATCTCTGTTCATCTTGGGTGCGTCTGCGTGGGCCACAGGCACTGTAGGGAAATCCAGCGCCAGAAGCCCCTGTTTTACACGGAATGCGTATCACCCACACGCTGCCGCGTGGCACCGTGCCGACACAACGATGTTTCAAGACGGGCTGGGATAGGCTGTGCGAAGGGGAGTCGGACAGCCACCTCCCCCCCACCCTCTCCTTTAGGCTTCGCACCCTCTGTCCGAGTATCGCAGTCCGATCTGCGGTTGGATTGTGCAACGATCGTGACGTGACTAAAACGAAGAGAGCACTTTCAACTTTCACAACCCCTTCGTTTGGTGGCACGTGGCAAAAGACACTAGAAAGACATTTTTGTTTTTGCGAGAACACCTTTTCGGATGAGCCGTTGACACCCACTCGACGCAGAGCACCATGGCTGAGACGAAGAGCAAGCGCGAGATAAATCCAGTGGCCGAGATGGAAAACTGGAAGGTCTGTATTCTGTGTGCCGCTAGTGAGCTGAGCAAGCCGCGCGATGTTCTGTGTTCTGATGTGTGCGTGCACATACACAGCCCTTTGATGCACATGCATGCACATACACAGCCCTTTGATGCGCTGCACTGCCCGCTTCCGCGCCCATGGTTCGGTTCGAAGCTTAGCATGCTGCTATGCTTCGTGTGCCATTCGCTCGTGACAGAGGCCATGACGTGACTGGGGCGGGTGAAACAGGCTGCGTGCATAAAGGAAAAGGATGTTGCCAAAAACTTCGGTGGCAACTGGGGCTATCTCCGGGCGCGCCCAGACGAATGCAAGCCGCGAGCTTTTGAGACACGTCTCGTCAAGTACTTTGACAAAGGTCCCCTGCCTTCAGGGAAATTTCCTTATCGTTTCCATTCTCTCTCACGCTTCTGTCCACCCACAGAAGTCCCTGCCCCGTACCTCTGCTATCGACCACACCAGTGCCGTGTACAGATTCTTGGCACTGCTCTGAACGTTGTGAACGTAGACAAATCTGACCAATATGCAGGTGTTGCCAGCGTGCGCGAGAAGCGTCTTGCGCTGGAAGGCGAAGCACGCGGAGACACACCTGCGACCCCCCCAGAGGACAAGGTAATAGAATTAACATTTCTGCATCCTTGGTGATCTCACCTTCTATCGTTTCACTGTGGCACATGCAAGGCCTTCCTCGAGTATGAATTGGTACAGAACACAACTTGCTTTGCGTGTCTCAACCGTTTTGGCGTCCCAACCGGGCGCACACACAGATCAAATCGGATCCATCTACATTTATCAAATGTAAAGAATTGGAGCATACACTCATCAGGTCATTGTGGATGCTGAGAGGCAAGCAAAGGAGGTCGCGAGGTCAATGTTTGCGACTTCAAACTACGACTACGGTTCGCGGGGCTCGCTCGAGCTTTTTGGCGTTGGGCAGGTAATTATATTTTTGTATGAACACAGATGTATTTCGTTCTCTATCGCGCAAACTTTCACGTTTCTTTACGTCACGTGTCACAGAGTTTATTCTTTTCGCGTATATTTGATTTTTTCAATTTGCACTTTTTGGTTGGTGTCCATTCGTTGAGTGTATGATTTTGATGGTAGACACTTAGAAACCTTTCTTATTCTTATTGAATGGATATGTGTGCTGAAAGCAGTACTGAAGGGAATTCTAACTATTTGTTGTTCCCACAGCACGCCATCAGGGCAACAATCACAAAACCAGGAGGAGGTGTGTGATCACGCAGTCTGAGACGACTGTCACACGCACCACCAGCACACCAACAACCAGAGCAGCTAGACGACGGCACCGTTGCAGTTGCCTGCCTGTACGCCAATAAATCCTGGGCATGGCACAAAACGCCAATAAATCCCGGGCACGGCACATAACACAAAAAAAACCGTGGGTCGCGGCGCCTCCGGGGTTAAAGGTCCTCCGCTTACCGAGCGCCCCAATCCCACGTCACTAGGGGGCTACAAAGCCCAACGTAAAGCGACCAACGGTTGACAGGGTCGGGGTTGCTGGCCAGTATTTACACCGCTCGAGCAGCAATAAGCCCCTTGATATCTTACGGCATGGTGGCATGGTTACGTTTGCTTTGAACAAGCGTGAATGTTCTGCCTGAGTGGAATCCATTTTACCAAGCATTTCATCAAATTCGTTTTTGGAAACAAACTTCGGTAGTCTTGTGCCCAACGCGCACGCAATATTAGCCTGCTTGTAGAAGTGTCACATGATGATGATTGCTTTTATTACTATAAAAAGTAGTTTAGTACCCTTGATTGAGGGTCTATGCGCTCAAATCTATTTTAGATTTGAGATATCGGTGGTTTGCTCACATCTTCTTCTTTTCTTTTTTGTGAAAGAAAAAATATGTTAAAAGAAAACAAAAAGGCAGTCAGACACTATCTGTCAATCACTGGATGAGTCATGCCACATGAAGTCATATGCGGATGACTTATGCGTCAACTACTGATGAGCCATGCCAAACAGGTGCACGAGTCATCCAGTTCCTGTTTTGCGCTACCTTTCAGTCTCATTGAGTTCGTGATACGTACATGACTCGTTGAGTTCGTGAGGGGGGATGCGTTTCTAAACAACAGATACATCAAAAAATACGCATCTGTATAACTACATATTTGTATGTAAGTTCACATATGTACGTATATACATATACAGATACACGGTGTGTGGTCAAAACCTGGGCCCGAAGAGAAGGTGAATGACTCTTTGACCAACGACTTGAATGTCACATTCAACAAATTTGTATATTTATGTGTACCAGTTACTGGATCTACCGATCTGTAGCAAGAGCCTACGTAAGTATACTGCGGTCACGAGTAACTGAACACGTTTGCTGATTAAGAAAGATGATAAACAAATTCAGGAATAATAGATTTAAACAATACACAAATCGCTTTGAATCAGACTGGGCAAGTTTTTAGGTCCACTTTGAACCAGTCGAGCGAACCTTGCAAAATGGCACCATGCCCTGGTTGGCCAACTTCAGCTTTCATTTGCCTGAAATATCAGCAGATGTATTTTAACTGTTTGAGCCCACTCGGGTCATCATTAGCAAACTGAGGTATGATGTTCGAACCTTCCAGTTCTCCATCTCGGCCACTGGATTTATCTCGCGCTTGCTCTTCGTCTCAGCCATGGTGCTCGGCGTTGAGTGGCTGTCAACGACTGATCCAAAAAGGTGTTCTCACAAAAACAAAAATGTATTTCTAATGTTTTTTGCCACCAAAACGCAAGGGTCGTGAAAGTACCTCTCTTCGTTTTAGTCATGTCACGTCTTCAGGAATGACCCCGGGACCGTAACGATTCCCCAATATCGGTTTAATAAAACAAAGGGGGTGGGATGAGTCCGGCTAAATGGATTGCCATCCAAGAATCGCCCGTCTTTCCCACTCTAGACTACATTATTCTGACCGAACATCAGTTGAGCGCCGAATTTCGTCCAGATGAGATTATTCAAAGCGGATGGGACTTTCATGCTGTCTCTGGTACTGTCACGACCCTTCCC
>Ga0335398_10008532_pt1 | contig 12114 bp, 9 predicted proteins | sample BON03_FD_205742 | JGI IMG/M metagenome (GOLD analysis project Ga0335398, IMG submission 205742) | Freshwater microbial communities from Lake Bonney liftoff mats and glacier meltwater in Antarctica - BON-03 (spades assembly) (version 2) | ecosystem: Environmental > Aquatic > Freshwater > Ice >...
CCCTTTTTCCCCTTCCCTCGCCATAAAAACCACCGCACCACACCGCACCACAACAGGCCGCAACTTCCTCACCAAGATCAACGCCAACTTCGGCAACAGCGCCACCACCTCGTCCATCGAGGAGGAGGTCGAGAAGCTCCAGTGGTCGACCATCTGGGGCGCCGACACCGTCATGGACCTGAGCACGGGCAACAACCTGAAGGAGACGCGCGAGTGGATCGTGCGCAACTCCCCCGTCCCTGTGGGCACCGTGCCCATCTACGAGGCCCTCGAGCGCGCGGGCGGCGATCCCGCCAGCATCACGTGGGAGGGGTTCCGCCAAGTGCTTATTGACCAGGCGGAGCAGGGCGTCGACTACTTCACGATCCACGCCGGCGTGCTTCTGCGGCACATTCCCCTTGCGGTGGAGCGCGTCACAGGCATCGTCAGCCGCGGCGGGGCGATCCACGCCCGCTGGAGTCTGTTGAACGGGCACGCGGAGAACTTCGCCTACACCCACTGGGACGACATCCTGGACATCTGCGCCGAGTACGACGTGACGCTGTCGATCGGCGACGGCCTGCGTCCCGGGTGCATCGCCGACGCCAACGACGCGGCGCAGTTTGCCGAGCTCAAGACGCAGGGGGAACTGACGCGCCGGGCGTGGGCGCGCGACGTCCAGGTCATGAACGAGGGGCCCGGGCACGTGCCGCTCAACAAGATCCCCGAGAACATGGCCAAGCAGCTCGACTGGTGCGACGAGGCGCCCTTTTACACGCTCGGGCCGCTGACCACCGACATCGCGCCCGCCTACGATCACATCACGAGCGCCATCGGCGCGGCGACGATCGGCGCGCTGGGCACCGCCCTGCTGTGCTACGTGACGCCCAAGGAGCACCTGGGCCTCCCGGACCGCGACGACGTCAAGCAGGGCGTGATCGCGTACCGCATCGCCGCGCACGCGGCCGACCTGGCAAAGGGGCGCGAGCGCGCCTACGCGCGCGACCGCGCGCTGTCGCAGGCGCGGTTCGAGTTCCGCTGGCGCGACCAGTTTGCCCTCTCGCTCGACCCGGTGACGGCGCAGTCGTACCACGACGCGACGCTGCCGCAGGAGCCGGCCAAGACGGCGCACTTCTGCTCGATGTGCGGTGACAAGTACTGCAGCATGAACACGAGCCACGAGATCAAGGCCGCGTACGCCGACCGCGAGGGGCCCGCCGCGCAGGCGTCGGCGGCGTCGGCGGCGGCGGCGGCCGAGGCCGAGGCTGGCATGGCGCGCATGTCGGAGAAGTTCAAGGATATCGGGGGGGAGCTGTACCTGTCGGCGGAGGACGCCGCCAAGCACGCTTAGAACAGGTTTCCGGTCTTGGTTTTGGCTTTTCGTTTTGGTTTGGTATCTTACGTCCGCCTCTTTTTCCCGGCGCCTTGCGTTTTTTCTCCCCCCGCGCTTTGCCCCCTCGGCGCCTGCGCTCGCCCCTTCTTGCGTTTGTTGCTCTTCCCGTTTTTTTAAAGACAAAATCACCACCCCACCACCCGCGCACATCCCAGAGATAGAACACACTACGATGCGACTTGTGTTTTAGGTTGGTCAGCGTGTGTGTATGTAAGCAAACAAGAGACTCCTCCTATTGACGCTATCTGCTGCTTCTGCCGCCGCTGCCCTCCTCCTTTCCGCCGCCCGCCGCGCCGCCTTGCCGCTGCCGCCGGTGCTGCGGCTGCTGCTGCTGCCCCTGCCGCCCGCGCAGCGCCCCGCGGAACGGCGGCGCCTGCGTGGCCACCTCAAACACGGCGTCCACGACCAGGCCCATCCCCCCGCCCGCCCGGCCACCACCGGCGGCCACGCGCGCGGCTGCTGCTGCTGCGGCTGCCGCTGTGGCGGCTGCTGCGGCGGCAGACAGAGGGCGCTTGGCCGACGCCGCGTTGCCGCCGCCGCCGCCGCATCAGCCTCAGGCCCCCGCCGCCCCCTGCTCTCCCGCCGAAGAGGCCGCCCGGTGCTCCAGCGCCGCCACGACCCCCCCCGGCCCGCCCGCGTCCGCGTCCACCGCCGCCGCCAGGTCCGACAGCAGCGCGTCCAGCGGCGCCAGCACGTCCGCCGCGGGCCCGCCGAGCGCGCCGACCAGCGACGCGTGCACGCCGGCGGCGTCGAGCGCCCGCCACTCGCGCATGTGGGCCAGCGGCAGGGGCGCGCGGCGGTAGAAGGCGCCGAGCAGGGCGAGCGGGCGGCCGACGGTCGGCAGCTCGAGCGCGGCGGCGAGCAGCTCGCGCACGACGGCCTGCGGCAGGTGCGGCGGCGGCGGCGGTCGCCCGGCCGCCGCTGCTGCCGTCGCTGTTGCGGCGGCGCACGGGGCGGCCGGCAGCAGGCCCGCCAGCATGTCGCGGATGCTCGTGCTAGCGGCGGTCGCTGGTGCTGGTGCTGTTGCTGCTGTTGTTGATGTCGCTGTTGCTGCCGCTGTTGTTGGCGTTGCTGCTGCCCCTAGGCGCGCCCTTGCCGCCGCCGCGGCCCGTCCCCTTCCTGCTCCTGCTCCTGCTCCTGCTGCTGCTCCTCCTGCTGCGTCTGCCGCCGCCGCTGTCGCCCCCCCCACGCCGCCGCCAGCCGCCGCCGCCGCCTCGGGCGCAAAGCCCACGATCACGTTGGACGTGCGGAACAGCGTCTCCATCAGCGGGTCGCCCGTCGCCGCGGCCACGGCGTTGCGCATGCGACACGCCTCGGCGCGAAAGCCCAGGCCGGCGGGCAGGCGCGCGTTGGCGTCGGCGGCGAGCGCGGCCGCCGAGACGTCGCCCGACAGCGCCTGGTACACGCAGAGGATCTCGCTGCGCGCGAGGAGCTCGCGCAGCTTGGCCGCGAAGATGTGCTTGTGCAGCACCTTGAGCGACATGGTTCTGTCGTTTTGTCGGTGGTGGCGATCGAGGGGCGGGCGGGTGTTTTTTTGCTTCCCCTCGTGCAGCTTGTAGTCAAGAGAGGACGGATGATCGCGCGATCGGGGAAGTACCCAGGAGGTTTGAATGCGGGTGTGTGTGTTTCGCGCGTGGGGGTCGACGTGTTGTTGCAAAGAAGGCGACGAAGCGGGGCTGGTCGCCCGAGCGCCGCGCCGACACCCGTCGTTCCCCCAAAACACGGAGCGCGCCGCAAACCCACACTCCTCACAACCTCCCGCTCTTCCTGCGTCGTATCGCACGTGTGACCAAGCTTGAATCGATCAGCACGAGTACACTGACCGCAGACAACGTCAAAAGAGCGAGAGAGAGAGAGAGAGAGAGAGACAGAGCTCATGCTCGGCGCGCTCGCGGCCCGCGCGGCCGTCGCCAGCGGCACGTCGGGATGGATCGCCGCGTCGGGCTGGACTAGCAGCAGCGGCAGTGCTGCGTGGGCGACGTCGGCCCTGTGCCGCTGGCAGCTGCAGCAGCGCGGCCTGGCGTCGGCGTCGGCGTCGGCGGCGTCTGCGGTGCCGGGCGACGCGCCGGAACCGGCGGCGGCGGCGGCGGCAGGCTCGAGCGGCCAGCAGCAGCAGCAGGAGCCAGCAGCAGAAGCATCATCGACAGCAGCAGCATCAGCAGCACCACCACCAGCAGGAACAGAAACAGCATCCGCAGCAGCAGCACCAACAACGGCGCAGGTAGGTCCCCGCCTGATCCAGCCGCTCTCGCGCGTGGCGCCTTTTGGCGGCGGCGGAGGCGACCGCGGCCGCGGCGGCGGCGGCGGCGGCAGCAGCGCCGCGGCGGCCCCGCCCGGCCGCAGCCTCACGGGCACCGTCCACGTCGCCTCGACGCCCAACAACACGCTCCTCACCCTGCTGTCCCGCGAGGGCCTCGTCAAGACCCTCGTCACGGGCGGCGGCGTCGGCTTCCGCAACTCGGCAAAGGGCACGCCGCAGGCGGCCGAAAAGGCGGCGGCGGAGCTGGCCCGGCGCGCGCTGGCGCTCGGCATCGGGTCGGTGGCCGTGCGGTTCCGCGGGACGGGGCGCAACAAGCAGTACGCCGTGTCGGCGCTGGCAGCGGGGGGGCTGAACGTGACGTCGCTGGAGGACGTGACGCCCGTGGCGTACAACGGGTGCCGCTTGCCGCGGAGGCGGCGCGTATGATTTTTTGTTCTCGGTCTGTTCGGGCGTTTGTGAGGGGCGCCCTCTTTTTAGCTTGTTTGGCTTTTTTAGATACGCAACATTGTGTCACGAGCCGATAGCCGCGACTCCATAAAACGCACAACAAAAAACAATACGAAAAGATGGGCACCGCAGCGGAAGGAGACGAGGACGAGGAATTGCTTGACGTTTTGGTTTGGGTGCGTCCGTGGGCGGTTTGCGCTCCATTTTTGACCGGCGGGAAAACGACAGGGGCGTTTCGTCTCGAGAGCTTCGCGATCCGACGCAAAAAACACGAGCGAATCTCTCCGGCCCCCCTCCCCCCTCCAAATGCAACCACCCACAGTACGAGGGCCTCCAGCTGTCCCCGGCGCCCAGGAAGCGCCCGCCCGCGCGCGAGTTTGCCGACGCCAGGCGGGCGGCAGAGGTCGTAGCCGTTCTGTTTGCCGGCAGCAACAACAGCAGCGCCGGCGGCAGCCGCACCCCCTTACTCCCCCAGCCCATCCAGCTGCACAACTACCCGCCCGCCTCCTCGACCGCCCAGAAGCTCGCCAACTGGCAGACGCTGGCGGCGCGCGCGCTGGTGCCGCTGCTGGGAAGGGCCGGGGCGCCGAGCGCCGCGTCCTTGGCGGCGCTGGCGGCGGCGCAGCCCGGGGCGGCCGAGCGGCTGCTGCTGGCGCTGCGGCGGCGCGCCGTGCGCGCGGAGGAGGAGGAGGGGGAGGAGCAGGCGGCGGAGGAGGAGGAGAGGCGCGAGGCGGAGCAGCGGCAGCGCGCGCTCGAGCGGGTGGCGTCGGCCGAGGCGGCAGCAGCGGCGACGGCAGCGACGGGCGCGGGCGAGCGCGCTGCCGCTGTCGCCCCCGCGGGCGAGGTGCGCTGCGCGCGCTGCGAGCTGCTCGAGGCCAAGTGCCGCAAGCTCGAGGAGCTACTGCGCGTCAAGGACGCGCGGATCGCGGCGTTTTCGAGGTGGCCCCTTCCTCCTCAGGCCTGATTCTGGAGAGAGAGATAGGTAGAGAGGGACGGCAGCGGCAGGCGAGGGCGAGCGAACGAGCGGCGGCGGCGGCGGCCCCGACGGCGGCGGCGGCGGCGGCGGCGTCGCTCGCTCGCTTTCCCATCATCCTCCTCTTAGCCCGCCTCCCGCCCCTGGGCCCGCCCTCTCCCTCTTTTCCCCTCACTCGCTCACAGCAACGGCGATCAAGCGCCACACACTTCAACCGAGAGAAGAGAAGGAGTCGACCTGCGTCCTCCCCCCCCCTCTCTGTTTTCCCTCCTCCCGCTGCAGCCAAGCAGGATGGCGGCCGAGGCTCTCCCCCAGGCCGACGTGAAGCTGTTCGGGAAGTGGTCGTTCGACGATGTCGAGGTCAGTAGGATCAGGGCGTGCCCAGGCGTGTCCGGGGTGGACCGGACGTCGGGCGATCGGCGCAGCGTCGGGGCGGTGGGCGTCTCCTTCGCAGGCGCTGGTTTTTGCGCCCTCAGTGTCAAGGGGGAGGAAGGAGAGAGCGCGCCCCTGCCTCCTCGCCCTGCTGCTGGTACCGGCGGCGCCGGGCTAGTACTGCCGCATCACATACGCCTGCGTTGCGTTGTGTGCAGCACACCCGGTCGCGTGATCCATCGATCGATCGACCGACCAGAAGCACACTCACCCCTCTCCTCTCCTGTCTCCCCCCCTTCCCACCGCCAACAACAGGTCAACGACATCGCGCTGGAGGACTACATCGCGGTCAAGCCCAAGTTCGCGGTGTACGTGCCCCACACCGCCGGCCGCTACCAGCGCCGCCGCTTCCACAAGGCGCAGTGCCCGATCGTCGAGCGGTGAGTTTGCCGACGGTTCCCGAGCGCGTTTTTTCCGCCGCGACGTGCGTCGCCCCCGCCCCTTTTTTCCCTCGCGCCATTCTGTACCGATTCTTGCCCCTCCCTTGGAGACCAAACCTCTCACGACACCGCACCATTCCATTCCATTTCCCCAAACCCAAAACAACAAATGACCGACACAAAACAGCGTCGTCAACTCGATCATGATGCACGGCCGCAACAACGGCAAGAAGCTCATGGCCGTGCGCATCGTCGCGCACGCCTTCGACATCGTGCACCTGCTCACCGACAGCAACCCCGTGCAGGTGCTCGTGGACGCCATCATCAACAGCGGCCCGCGCGAGGACGCCACGCGCATCGGCAGCGCGGGCGTCGTGCGCCGGCAGGCCGTCGACATCTCTCCCTTGCGCCGCGTCAACCAGGCCATCTACCTCTTGTGCACGGGCGCGCGCGAGGCGGCCTTCCGCAACGTCAAGACGATCGCCGAGTGCCTGGCGGACGAGCTGATCAACGCGGCCAAGGGGTCGAGCAACTCGTACGCGATCAAGAAGAAGGACGAGCTCGAGCGCGTGGCCAAGGCCAACCGCTAAAGGGACGGCTGTTTTGTTTTCCGGAGGAAGGAGGAGGAGAGAGGCCGGGTGGCGCGCGCGGGAAACACGACGGCATGCCTTTTTTCGCCGGCGTGTCTCTCCGTCCGCGTCTTTTGTGGCTCTTTATCTCTTTCGTTGGCTGTGGAAGCACCTGTTTCGTAAAAAAAGAGTGTTACGATTCGTATTTCTTTCTCCTGTGATGTCCAGAGGCCCGAGAAGAGGGCGGGGGGGGGGGGGGGGGGGGGGGGGGGGGGGGGGGGGGGTGGGCCGCGCGCCCTTCCCCTTTTTTTTTAGCTCTTTCTTACAACCGGCGGCGTCCGTTTTTGCCGCCGTTGAGAGCGGCGGGCCCCCTCACTCGCCGTCCGCGGCCGGCTGAGGCAGCGGCCCGTCGTGCGTCAGGGGCCGCGCGCACGCCAGCCGGTGGTCCGCGTCCGACAGCAAAAAGGGCGCGAGCACCTCGCGCCGGAACGTCTCGAGCGGCACCGCCGCGCCCTCCTCGGCGCCCGCCCCGCCCCCCTCGCCCGCGCCGCCGGCGCCCAGCGGCAGCGGCTCGCCGTTGAAGAGCGCGCGCACGAACCAGCGGCCCGGCGGCGGCGGCGACGGGGCGCCAGAGGTATCGGCGGCCCCTGCAGCGGCGGGCGCGGCCCCTGCGGCGGCGGGCGCCCCCACCACCTCGTGCAGCTCGAGCACGACATTGGAGCAGTAAGGGGGCCAGCGGACGACGTCGCGCCCTCCGACGGCCACCAGCAGCGGCAGCACGGTCGAGTCATGGCCCGCGTACAGGCGCAGCGGGGGGTGGGGAGTGGAGCCGGCCCCGCTTCCCGCGCCCGCGCCCGCGCCCGTTCTCGCGCTCGCCGCCACGGCCTCGTCCATGCGCGCGAGCAGCGAGTCGAGCAGGCGGCCCATCGACAGGCGCAGGACCGTGCCGCCGTGCGCGTCGCGCAGGCTGGGCGCCACAAAGTGCGAGAACTCGGCCGTGGCGAGGCGGTTGACCTCGTCCTCGAGCCAGTGCGGGAGGCGGGGGCCGTTGTCGCCGCCGCCGCCGCCGCCGCTGCCGCCGCCGCCGCCTCCCTCGCCGCCGCCGCCCCCGCCCCCGCCGCCCTCGCCGTCGTGCGCCGCGAGCGGCCGCCCGTGCGCGGGCAGCGACGTCGCCACGTCGTGCAGGTCGGTGACCGACCATCGCCGAGCCCAGTACCCCTCGGGCAGCCGCAGCCGCGCCGTCAGCGCGCGCTGCGCCTTGTCGATGCGCGCGCGCTCGCGCCGCTTCTTGGATTCCAAGAGATCGGCAGAGGCCTCGAGCAGCGCCGCCAGGTGCGGGCACGCGCGCGAGTCGGCGAACAGGATCTCGTCCAGGTCCGAGGCCGTGTGCGCGGGCACGGAAGGGGCGCCCTCGCGCGCGAGCTCGGGCCACAGGCCCGCCAGCACGCCGCGCAGCGTGCCGCGCGTGCGGGCGTAGCTTGTGGTCCGCGAGGCGCAGCAGCCGGGGGCGTAGGCCGGCGGCAGGAAGGCGCCGGGGCCGCCGTGGGCGTAGCGCTCGCGCAGCCATCGGCCCAGCCCGAGCGCCTGGTCCTTGCCCAGGAGGGTCAGCTCGCCCTTGTGGCAGCCGCCCTTCAGGATGGTGGCGCGCTGCTTGGCGTCGGCGTCGGTCGCAGGCGACGACGAGGACGAGCCCGCGGCGGCCGAGGCGGCGGCGGCGGCGGCCGCGCCCGCGGGCGCGACTTTTTGCAAGTCGAGGCGCACGAGGTCGGTGATGTGGTCTTGTGCGCAGCACCCCGTCCAGTCGACGTGCTCGTACAGATGCGTGCGCGACGAGAGCGGCGTGCGCGCGCCGTGGCGGAAGACGACCATCACCAGGCGGAGGGTGTCAGCGGTGGGCGCGGCCGGGAGGAGTGAAGGCAAAGAGGGAGCGGCGGCAGCGGTGGCGGCGGCGGGCGTCGTCGACGTCGTTGGCGGCGGCGGCGCGGCGACCACTTGTTGCTCGTCCTTGGCGTGCGCGGTCGTGGTCGTCGTCGCCCAGATGGCGGCGCTGGCCGCGGCGCCGGCCGCCGCGACGATCGCGCGCATTGATCCGCCCCCGATCATGGCTGTGGTGATCAGTGAGCTTCGCACCAGCACTAGGAACGGTTTTTGTTGTTTCGGCGTTGGTCACGGACGCGTCGTCCTGTGCCTGCGACGCTGGTCGATCGAGGCTGAGTCGCGCGGGCTGAGTCGAGGCGGCGTGCGTGCCAGTGTGGTGTTTGCAGCGCTTGCGGTTCAAGGGTAGAAGAAAAGACGGGGCGCGCGGCGGCGGGACGAGCGAGCGAGGGGCGAGAGGCGAGAGGGCAAGAGCGCGGCGCGGCGAGACCGTCGCCCCCCTTTCGCAAGAAACGAACTCAGGGGGCTGCGGATCACGAAACCATTCCAAAGCTACGTTCACAACCGGCGTCCGTTTTCTAACTGTTGCCAAACAGCCCCCGCACCGCCGCGAGCACCCCCTCGACGGGATTGCCGGCCCCGCCGCCGCCACTGCCGAGCCCCCGACCGCCCCCCGCCCCGGCCGCCTTGACGCCGAGCGCCGCGCGCAGCTCCGACAGCGCCTCGGCGTCCTCCTCCGGCGGGAACGCCCCCCGCGTGCCGACCGTCGCGAGCTCGGTCGCGCCGTCGCCGCCGCCGCCGGCGCCGGCGCCGCCCGTGCGCGCGCGCGACCACGTGCGCATGCCCCCCTCGACGTGCACCAGGCGGGGGACGGAGGCGCCGCCGCCGCCCGCGCCCGCCGCCGCGCGCCTGAGCCGCCAGATCGCCTTGAGCGACCGGCTGCTGAAGCCCCACGCCGCCCCCTCCTTGGGCACGAGCGAGCCGCCCGTCGCGCACAACACCAGCGCCCGCCGCTTGCCCCTGAGCGCCGCCAGCGCCTGCGCGTCAAAGTCGGGGTTGGGCTCGGTGCCGGCGATGCCAAAGAAGGCAAACGCGGCACGGCGGATGAGCGACGGCGCGTCCGTCTTTGTGATGGGCAGGTAGAGCGGTACGTTGACGACGACGCCGCCCGAAGTTGCAAGCCCGGGGGGCCGCAGCCCCTCGAAGTCGGCCGACGGTCTGACGTCCAAAACGGCGAGGTCGGGCGGCGCCTGCGCGACCAGGCGCGCGGCCTCCTCCATCGAGACGGTCTCGACCCCTTCGTCCGACAGCTCTGCGAAGATCTGCTTCCAGTCGACGTCCTCCTTGAAGAGCTGGCGGAAGCGCGGCGCGACGCCAAAGGTGGCGGCGGCCAGGAGGGCGGTGGCGCCGAGGACCAGCTCGGTAGCGACGGTGGCGGTCGACGAGGCGCCCGCGCCGACGGTGGCGGCGGTGGCGGCGGTGGCGATGGTGGCGGACGAGGCGCCCGCGGCGACGGTGGCGGTGGTGGCGGCGGCGGCGGCGGCGTCGGATGCGACGGATGCGAGTTCGCTCAGGGCCGCGGTGGTGGTGAGGTGGCGACGCGAGGGCGCCGGGAGCAGTCGCCTCCCGGGCAGCTGCTGCTGCCTGGTCGTGGCATGGCGCGACGTCACGGCGCGCGATTGATTGATGGCCAACATTCGCTTTGCGACGATCGTGGGGGGGACAGCGACGAATCCAACCCTTTTGCGGTTTCGAAGTCCAAGCACTGGCTGTTGCGAGAGCGATCGGGTCAAAGAGAGAGGGACTGACCTGATTTACACAGAGGTGCCGAAGAGATTTGAGCTCGTCGGCAGCGGCGGCACTCGGCGTCGCTCGATCGCTCGTTCGCTCGCCCGTCTCGCCTCAAACCGTCGCTGCGGTCGCCCGTGCATCACAGACACACGCCCCGTCCTACTCTTCTGTCAAGCTCTCGGCTGTACTACGCTCGTCAAAACACAACCTCGAACGCCCTGCTCGTCACACCAGCGACAGCAACAAAAGTCATTTAGCGTGTCGGAAAAAAACTCCCTTTTTCCAAACGCCCGCGCAAACGACGTCACAATGCGGCTCCGCCACCACGGCGCAGCAGCAGCAGCAGCAGCACCTGTCGGCGGGGCGCCAGCAACAGCACGCCGCACGCGCACCCGAACAATAACAACAGCACGAAAAACAACACCAGCGACATCAGCGACGCCGCCGCAGACGCCATCGCGCCGCTGCCCGGCCATCGCCGCCGTCGCCCCCGCCGCCGCCCCTCGTCCCCGCTGCCTCCGCCCACGGCGCCCCCTCCCTGCCGCGCCCCCCGCCCTCCCCCAGGCCGCCCTCGACCTCCTGCGCGCCGCGTGGGAGCAGCCCCACCCGGGCCTCGCCGCCGGCGCCGCCGCCAACGCCCTCGTCTTCGTGGCCGGCGCGCGCGTGCTGCTGGCCGGGCTCACGCCAAGCGGCGTGGCCCACGCCTCTTTTCTCGGCGCGGCCACGTGGGCGGCCTTTGGCTCCGGCGGCTACGCGCTCGTGTGCCTCTACTTTTTGGCCGGTTCGGGCGTGACGCGCCTGGGCCTGGCGCGCAAGCAGGCCGAGGGCACGGCCGAGGCGCGCGGCGGCAGGAGGGGGCCCGGGAGTGTGTGGGGGTCGGGCGCGGCCGGCGCCGCCTGCGCGGCCGCCGCGCTGCTGCTGGCGCTGCCGCCGGCCGCCGGCGCGCCCCCGCCCGTCGCGCCGGCTTGGTTCCTGCCGCCGCCCCTCGCCGCGCTCGCGTCCGACCCGTCCTTCTGGCGCGTGGGCTTCGTCGCCGCCTTTGCCAGCAAGCTCGCCGACACGGCCTCGTCAGAGGTCGGCAAGGCCTACGGCAGGACCACCTATCTGGCCGCGCCCCCCTTCCGCCCCGTGCCGCGGGGCACCGAGGGCGCGGTCAGCGCCGAGGGCACGGGCGCGGGCGCTCTCGCCGCCCTGGCCTTCGCCCTCGCGGCCCTGGTGCTCGGGCAGCTCGCGGGCCCGGGCGAGGCCGCGGCCGTCGTCGCCGCCGCCGCGCTCGCCAACGCGTTCGAGAGCGCGCTCGGCGCCACGGCGCAGGGGCGCGTCGCCTGGCTGTCGAACGACGTCGTCAACGCGCTGCAGATCTCGGTGGCGGCGGCGCTGGCGCTGGCGGCGCGGGCGGCGCTGTGCCTTTAGCACTCTGTTCGCCATTCCGTTTGTTAAGGCCGATTCCGCCCCGGGGCTCTCGGGCCGTGAGGGGGGTAGATGGGTGGGGTGGGGGGGATGGGGCGGCGGCGGCGGCGGCGGCGGCGGCGGCGGCGGCGGCGGCGGCGGCGGCGGCGGCGGGGCGTCCACAATCGCGCCGCGTCGCGCCCGGCCGGCGACAGCTCGTCGCGCTTTGAACGTTTCGGGCTCCGTGCGGGCCTCGCTTCGGCCGCCTGCTCCGCTCGGCTCGACAAGGTTCAAGCGCGACGAGCTGTCGCCGGCCGGGCGCGACGCGACGCGATTGTGGCCGCCGCCGCCGCTGCCCGGCTCGCTGGCGGGGGCGTCGGGGTCTCGGGGTCGTCCTCGGATGCATTGGCGGCGGCGGCGGCGGCGGCGGCGGCGGCGGTCGAGGTCGTGCTTTGACACCCCAACGCTGTAACGCACGACGACGACGACAAGGATCGCGAGAAGAAAAACGAGGGTTACAAACGACGATGGACGGTAGGGAGGGGGAGCGCACAAAGGACTTTGCCGGTAAGAAAGAAGAGAAGCGGGGAGGGAGCGTCGAGGGGCAGAGGGGAGCGGCGGGGCGC
>Ga0335398_10008535_pt1 | contig 12114 bp, 5 predicted proteins | sample BON03_FD_205742 | JGI IMG/M metagenome (GOLD analysis project Ga0335398, IMG submission 205742) | Freshwater microbial communities from Lake Bonney liftoff mats and glacier meltwater in Antarctica - BON-03 (spades assembly) (version 2) | ecosystem: Environmental > Aquatic > Freshwater > Ice >...
CATGCTCCTCCTCCATCTCCTCCCTCCCCCTCCCCCACTCCTCCACTTCCGGGACAAACCCATAGGCCCTACACCCCTCCCTCCCTCCCTCCCTCCCCCCCCCCTGGTACTGGTCAAAATACCCACCCACCGCCTCCCTACACGCTTCGAACGAATAAAACCCCTCTTTTGGCAGTCTATTAAAAATTGCCCCTAACACCCTCACTCCCCTATACTTAAAAAACGTCGCGTTCAAATTAAACGAGTCCACCGCATCTCCCACCCCCGCTCGACCGACCAACAACACAGGACAATCACCAAGCGTCTTGCAAATATCTGCATTGCTCACCCCACAAATAGAACCAACAGCAGGATAACCCACCCCATCTACAAGAACGATCTGTTTGTTTTTCCCTATGGCATGGACGCCCGCACAGGCATCATTTAGGAGGTCAGAAGATGTTCCTATGTTCCCCTTGAGAAATTCACGAGTAAAACCTTTGAAGAACACCACGGGGCCAACACCTCTATTAGCGATCCCGACGGAGTCACACCAGGCTGTGACGAGCTGGGGGGCCTCGCATTGAGTGGCGGGTTTGATGTAGGCGAGATGGGAGGGGTGGAAGCCCAGGCGGAGGAGGGACCCGAGCAGGGCGAGGCAGATGGATGATTTGCCGACTTTGGACCGGTCGCCGGCGATGAAGAGGAGGAGGGGTTCGCCGGGAGGGATGGCGGTGAGGAGGTGGAAGGGTGGTGGAGGGTGAGGGGAGGGAGGGAGGGAGGGGGCGTTGCCGTTGTTGTCGTCGTCGTCTTGGTCCATGGAGGTGACGAAGGAGCGGCAGGCGTTCAATAGCCCTTCTAAGGTGCTGTTTTTCCGACTTCCATTCCCATTGTTATTTCCATTGGCATTTCCTTTTCCACCACCACCGTCATTGTCGCCTGCCTTGACCCCCCCCACTCGGCGGCCATCCCGATAGAAATTGAAGCAAGGCAAGACACTCCCCACCTCGGCCTCGAACGCCAAATCCTCATACAAGCCGCCGTCCAAGCTCCCTACTTCCAATTCAGCATGCCAACTGACCGTCCTTCCACTTGTCTCATTCGTCGTCGTCGTCATCGTTGCTGGGGTAGCTGCGGCGGTGGCTGCGGCGAGGAGCACGCTCTCCACTAGGGAGGCGGAGCCACGGAGCCAGGAGGCATGGAAGCCGAGGATGGCTTTGGAGTTGTCCGCTAGGAACGTTTGAAGCTCCCCGCGCGAGGTGATCTGCGTGATGATGCCCATGCTGCTTGCTTTGTTAGTGCGGCGGAATTGCCCCTTGTGTGCTTGTGTCTTGGTTCTTGCAGGTGAGGAAAGGGAGGGGAGGTCGACTGGCTGGTGGTGGTGGAGTGTCGACGCGCCGCCCAGCCAAGCTCTCTCTTGGCAGCTCCTGTGTGTGTGTGTGTGGGTGGGTGGTGTGGACGAGGAGTGAGGACACACGAGCACAAGGCAGGAGACATTGCTTGAGATTGAGGAGATGATGATGATGCGCCCGCGACAACAATCTGCGTTTTAGTGGCAACGGCTCTACTCCTCATCGCGAATGGACGGGCGAGGAGGCCTCCCTCACCCAGCCCTCCCTTGTCTCTAGGCCCTAGTCACCCCACCCCGCATGCACGCCCACAAGGCAGGCACATTTACCAATGTGCGAGGCCATGGGGTGTGGGCATGGTTGGGGAGAGGAATGGAAGGAGAGGTCAGGGCAGGCGAAGCAGCACCACACGCTCCCAGCCTCCCCTCCCTCCCTCCCTTCTTCACCGTCACGCCCTTGCTTGTCCCTTTGTCTCTATGCAAATCAAACCACGCGGCCACCAATCACACACACTCACACACCTCTACTACCTTCACCTACACCACCATCACCACCGCGCCACAGGAACGATGGGGGCTTACAAGTTCCTGGAGGAGCTCTGGCGGAAGAAGCAGGCGGACCTGCTCCGCTTCCTGCTGCGTGTGCGGGCGTGGGAGTACCGCCAATTGCCCAAGATCTACAAGATGAACCGCCCCACGCGCACGGACAAGGCTCATCGCCTCGGCTACAAGGCCAAGCAGGGCTTCGTCATCTACCGCGTGGCCGTCCGACGAGGTGGGCGTAAGCGTCCCAACCCCAAGGGCATCGTCTACGGGAAGCCCAAGAACCAGGGGATCAACCAGCTCAAGTGGGTGCGCAACCTCAAGTCCAAGGCTGAGGAGCGTGCCGGCCGCAAGTTGGGAGGCCTGCGCGTGCTGAACTCCTACTGGATCAACCAGGACGCGACGTACAAGTACTACGAGGTCATCCTCGTCGACCCCCAGCACAAGGCCATCCGCCGCGACGCCCGCGTCAACTGGATCGTCAACCCCACCCACAAGCACCGCGAGCTCCGAGGCCTCACCTCCTCGGGCCGCTCTTCCCGAGGCCTGCGCAAGCGTGGCCACCGCGCGCACAACATCATTGGGTCGTCCGCCTACGGCTCCTGGAAGCGTCGCAACACCCTCTCCCTCAAGCGATACCGTTAAAGCAACATGGGGGGAAAGGGAGTGAGGGAGGGAGGGAAGGAGGCCGGGAAAGAGGGCATGTGCTTTGGGGAGATTGGCTGGTGGTGGTGGTTCGTGGCAGCAATTGTTTGTTGCGATCACTGCTTTTGGTCTTTCTTGTTCCTGGGCGTGTGTCGGAAGTATCGTGTCCCGCTCTTCTCTCTTTCTTCTCTCTCGCTTTCCCCGTGCTGTTTGGCTCTCTCTTTTGAGGGTCGGGGGTTAGGAGTGGGTACTCAATATAACTAGAGTGAGGCGCTGATTTAGAAGATGAAGGGAGGATAAATAAAGAAGCAATGCACTCTTTCTATACAAAAACTAAAAACCAAATTTTTTTAATCGCTTTTATTTTATTTGTGTTTTTGTTTTGGTTGTCTCGAAGTGAAAGAGGAAGGCAACTAGGTAAAGCAGAGACGAGGAAGGCAAGAGAATAATGAGAAGGGCGCAAGAGCAGATGCTTGTTTTTAGCACGTGAGAAGGTTATGAATTCTTCTTTTTTTTATTCACGTAATAAGGAGAGAAAACTAGACACAGAACACACAAAAAAGCCGCGAATGCAAAATTAAAAGAACGCGAGAAAGAAGAGCGAGCGAGTGTTTGGTTTCTGAATGTGAGAATTTTGGATGATTGGTTCATCTTTTCTTCATTCTCTCTCGTGTGGCCATGGTTTGTATTATGTTTGATTAAATGTTTGACTACTCTTACTGCACTCTCCCTCTCCTTCCACTCCCAGCCCGAGCCCCCAGCGTCAAAGAAAAGAGAAGAACATAGAGAGAAACGCTAGGAACAAATGCGTTGCGTTGCTTTTGTGTCGAGCAGCACTTATGAAAGCGCGCATCCACAGGCAAAGCTCCTCATTCCCTCCCTCCCTCCCTCCCTCCTTCCCTCCCACCTGATACCCGGCTTCCTTTATCAATTCTCTTCTCCCCTTTCACCACTAGTGGCTATACACGACTTCGTTGCTGCGAAATTGGGGTTTCCTTTTCGTTTCTCACTCCCTCCCTCCCTCCCTCCCTTCCTCTCTCCCTCCCTTACAAAGGAGACAAATATTGGACTTGTATAGAGGGGACAAAAACGGATATCACACCCTCCCTACTTCCCTCCCTCCCTCCTTCCATTTCTTTCTTCCTCCCGCCACGGATTCTGTATTTTGTTGTCGTGGTCAAGAGCTCGGCCCCCCTTCTCAGTAGCAGCCTTGCCTCCCTCCCTCCCTCCCTCTCTCTCCCACATTCCTTCTCACATCACTACCACCAGCATGACCTTTTTTGTTTTTGTTTTTCTCTCTTTAGACTGTATAAGCAAACGCATGTGTATATTTATAGACTGATCCATATGTTATTAAAAACGGACATAAGCTCAAAAAAGGAGACAAGCTCCAAAAACGAGGAGAATTCGCTCCTCCTCCTTCCCTCCCTCCCCTCCCTCCCTCCCCTGCATCCGCGCAAAAAAAGGACTCCTGCTTACATGGAGCCAAGCTCGATGCGGTTGGAGGCATCCAAGTCATCGACGGGCTTGACCATATCCTCGTTCTCGAGGATGATGGACTCCTTGTGCTGCGACATGTCCAAGCCCATCTTCTCGGATTTCTCGCCCACACGCAGAGGGTAAATCAAGTTGGTGACCTGATAGCAGACAAAGGACATGCCCATAATGAAGGGGATAATGCACACAAGCGCCACCAGGTGGTGCCAGAATACAGTCGCATCGCCATAGAACAAGCCATTAGCCCCTAAAGGATTAACGGTCTTAGTGCAGAAGCACGAGGTCAGCACCATGCCCACCGTCCCGCCCAACCCGTGGCAAGGCCACACATCCAAAGTATCATCAATGTTCGCCTTGGTGTTGAAGAAATGAGCCCCCATGTTGCAAATCACGGCGCCAATAATGCCCATGCATGCAGCCCCGCCAATGGTGACAAACCCGGCACCGGGCGTGATGACGACGAGCCCCACAACAGCCCCCACACACGCGCCCATCGCCGTCGACTTGCTCCCGCGGAAGTGGTCTACAAAGACCCAGGTAAGCATAGCAGCCGCCGAGGCCGTGTTGGTCGCCAAGAAAGCCTGCACCGCCAAGGGGGACGCCGACAGAGCCGAGCCGGCATTGAAACCGAACCACCCGAACCACAGCAGGGCAGTCCCGAGCATGACAAAGGGGATGTTGGCAGGTTGCATCTTCCTCACGTCCTTACGGGGGCCAAGGATGATGGAGCCAACAAGCGCAGCGTAACCCGAGGACATGTGCACGACGGTGCCGCCGGCGAAATCCAGGATGCCGGCCTTGTGGAGGAGGCCGTCCGGGTGCCAGGTCATGTGCGCCAGAGGGCAGTACACAAAGATGGAGAAGAGGACGATGAAAATGATGTAGGACGTGAAGCGGACACGCTCAGCAATGGCACCCGAGATCAAAGCGGGGGTGATGATGGCGAACTTGAGCTGGAAGAGGGAGAAGAGCGCCAGGGGGATGGTGGGGGAGAAGTTGGTGTCGGCGGCGGCGCCCACGTTGTTGTAGAAGGGGAAGGTGGCGGGGTTGCCCATGTAGCCCGAGAGGGTGTCACCGAAGGCGAGGGAGAAGCCGACGACGGTCCAGAGGATGGTGATCACGCCCATGGCCACAAAGGACATGAGGAGGGTGGAGATGACGTTCTTGGCGCGGACCATGCCGCCGTAGAAGAAGGCCAGGCCGGGGGTCATGAGCAGGACGAGGGCGGTGGAGGTGAGCATCCAGGCCATGTCACCGGCCAAGAGCTTGGGCGCGTCCGCAGTGGGATAGTCAGCGGTGTAGGCAAGCACGGATGGGTCGTCGTTCGCCATGATGTAGGACCCGTCCTTGGCGTCGAAGCAGGTCATGGCGATGGCAAGGGATGCGATGAGGCCAAGCACGGAGCCGGTGATGACCCGCTTCTTGGTCATCTTGTCCTTGATGTCAAATACCATGGTTGCAGTCTTGGACAGGCGAAGATTGCCTGTGGTGGGGTGGCGGGGGTTGTGGGGAAGAATGGAAGGGCGATGAGAATGTGCGGACAGGAGCTGACGGGGATTTGGGGCTGGGCTGCCGCGGTCATTTCTTCCTGCGTGCTGATGTGATGGTTCTGCGCTCACGGCGCCCCGGTGGCCGCCAGCTCTGCCCTGTGCTGGTTGTCGCAAGCGCGGTGTGTCCCAAGAGGCGGCGGCCGGGAGGAAGCGCACCCTAACAAGCAAACAAAGCCCCGCCGCTGCAGTACTATCTTAGGAGCGTATTGCCGCACACACACGCCCGCCTGCCCAAGAGGCAGGCGCACTGCGCACAGCGGGGCAGACCCCACACACCAGGCACGGGGTGCAGGGTGCATCTTGTGTGTCCTGGGCGCCCGACGGGCGGGGCTTGTTGTAAGTCGTGAGTGTGCGGTCACAGAGCGACCAGGAGGCAAACGAGGCAAGCAAAGTGATGCTGCGTCGATCGTCAAGGCACGCGCGCCAGGCAGCACACACACACCCCCAGGGCAAAGGGGGGCGTGGGCTAACAGGCATCATTGGCCGCCTCGAGCTGTGTGTGCGCGGTAAGGCGTCAAGCCCGCAAAGGCGCTGTATCAAAGCCGCAAGACAGGCACACAAAATCAGCGCCTGTCCGCCACGACGCAGCACACGCAAGCAACACAGAGGCTGCCCTCTGATTGGGCAGAGGCATTGCTTGTCAAAGAACAGGCAAACAACGACAACAAACCCCAGTCGACGATATCCCAACAAAAGTGGTGGGGAGCAACAACACAGAACAAACAAAACAACAAGTGTATAGGAGCCATGGCAAGGCCAAACTAATTACCGCGACGTCAAGCCTCTCGCCGCCAGCTCTTCGAGTATTGGGCTGGCTAGGGGGGAAATTGGACCGAAAAGTGGGGCGAGGCCCACCATCCACTTCTTCTGGCGCAGCGAAAAGCCTAGGACGATGACAAGCGCGCTTTGTTTTTTGGTTTGCGTGGGGTTTGCTTTTTGTCCAGGTCTTTGTGGCTGGTGTCGTGTCGAGCGCACGACGAGGCATTGAAAATCCAATATGCAACGAGTCGTGCCCGGGCGGCGGGGAAAAGCTGGGGCGGGAGGCCGACTCACTCGAGTCGTTGCTGCGTCGTCGTCCTCCTCTTTTCACGACGCGTTCGTCACACGTTCTCCTTGCTTGCTAGCACTGGGCGTGGTTTTGTGAATACTCACTCCATCCCGCTTTCTCAACACGATTCGGATTCTCATCGACCTCCCCACCCTCCCCCACTCTTTCTCATTCGCAGGATGGCCTCGTCTTCCTCCCAATCGCCGCCGCCAGAACCTCATCACCTGCAGGACGACGACGACGCCGTCCTTAGTTCGCTGCTTCTAGACCTTGGCCGAGGCTACGATGGGGAGCAAGAGGTGGAGGACGAGCAGGATGTCGAAGCCCTTGCCGTCGAGAGTGCCCCAGCCCAGGCATTCGATGCTCGGGCCTATCACCAGCTCGCTTCCGAGTACTACGCCCAGCCCCTGCTTCTCACTGGAGGAGAGCTCACCGTCGCACAATGGCCCAAGCTGCGAGTGGGCGAGGAGGGTACGAGAACACTTCTGCAGAAGGTACTTGACTCCTGCCGGGTGTGTCGCGTGACGATACCGCCCTTGGTGGTGGAGGAGGAAGGAAAGGAGGAGGCCGACGGGAAGAAGAAGCCACGGCTAGCCACCCTGCAGGAGAAGGAGATCGAGGTACGTGCTCTGCTTAGAAGGGTGCGGGAATAGGAGTGAGGAGGGTCGAAAGAGCGACGGCTGCCTTGTATTGCCCGCTCACGCTCCGTCGCGCACAGCACACTCACCTTCCCCCTCTATCCTTTTCTTTTCTCGATCACTTCCTAGGTGGGAGACCTTGACGGTGCCAAGGGCCTTGACGCCGTCTTGAACCAAGCCGATAATGATAAGAAAGAGACGAGCCACCACTGCTGCAATCGCAAGGGAGGCGACCTGTATTACGCTTATGGGGGTTTGGACGTCTCTCCTCTCCACCACCACCATCCCGACGACGACACGAACAACTCAGTCCCACCGTCTGATCCTGCTGCTGCTGCCTTTTGGGCAGCCTTTCCCCCGCCCGCTTGCCTTACACAAATCACATGCATAAACACGGAGGCTAGTGCTATAAATCCCACCAACAACACACTCATCGTCGCGGCCAACCTTTGGGCCGGGCGGAACCTGACCAGCCGCCTTCACGTCGATGCCCTCGACAACCTCTTTTGCGTCAGCCAGGGGAGCAAGGTCGTGCATCTCTACAGTCCTTGGCTCCTAGCAGAGTTGGATCCTCACCCGTCGGGGCTGCGCTTGCTTGTGGAGTCACGGTGGGGTTCGCGGCTTTACCACCCACCAGCGTTGTGGCCGGGAGGGTTGCAAGCCCATGCCGTCGCTCATGTGAAGGCTGGGGAATGTCTCTTGATTCCTGCCGGGTGGTTTCACGAAATTTTTACTGTTTCCTCTGCCTTTTCCTTGGCCATTAGCTTTTGGTGCGAGAGTCCCACAGAGGAGGCAAGCCGGAAGGTGCGGTTGCGGCCGTCGCTCCTGCATTTGGCAGCCAGGGGTGGGGGAGGAAACAAGGGGGGAGGGGGGGAGGGAGGAGAGTACCGTGAGTTTTTGCTAGAGCAGCAGTGGCAACGCAAGAGAGCCAAGGCGGAGGGAATGGGCAATAGTGGGTGAGAACGAGGAAAGCAAATGTAAAGTAAATGAACACAAGGTCCAAGCCCGGCAAAAACCTCCCGGCTCCAAATTCTGCACGATTTTTGCACACGACGCGTACGCACGTCGACTTGCCCCTGATTTGAAAGCATACTTTTGTTTCTATCTAGCTCGCTCGCACAGTGACTTAAACATAACCATTACAAGACAATGCAAACCGCTTGTTGTTACCTTGGGCTTGGCCCATGGCCCCTCGCGCCCTTTCTCAATTTCCGCTCTTCTGCCATCTTGAGTGCGTGTCTCCTTGGAGTTGACTGCAATCCTGGGGTTGAAGGCCTTCTTTCCGCACCCGTCGCACCCGCCCCAACCCACCGACAACTACAACACCCACCTCCCAAACACACAGGCACGTCCCTTTGTGACGCGTGCTGGCCTCGGGGGTCCCTCTTTCCTTGCCCTTTCTACGACCGTCCGCATCGCTCGTCGCTGGTCTCAGATGGTACGCACATCATCAAAAGGCCTCCACCTGCGGGCCCTCGTGCAACTCACCCTCCTCGTCTCCGCCACGGCCTTCATGCTAGCACCTCCCCGCTTGTCCAGCGTCAGCAGTGACGCCCGCCTCTTCCAGTTGAGCAACGCCGGTGTCAGAAGAGGTGAGTGCCTTCGTAGAGAGAGAAAACAACATGAGAAGGGAAGGGATCGGCCCACGTGTGATGCAAAAAGGCAGGCACGCGCAGGGGACAGGGTCTCTCCTACCGCACCCATTCACATGAGCATGACAAATGTGAATTTTATGCTGAGATTCTTGTAGTGCTGGCTCAAGGATGTGCTCCCTTCCTCCTTTCCCAAAACCCTCCCTCCCTCCCTCCTTCCTTCCATTCCTCCTTCAATCGGCATGGAAGGGCAGGAGGAAAGACTACCTACACCCACTTCCCCAACAACAAACCAAACCACGCACTACGCAGATCCACTACGTTATCAATTATGTAGCACTCAATTTCCATTTGAACCAATAACTCTCACAATCCCTCCCTCCCTCCCTCCCTCCCTCCCTCCCTCCCCTGCCCCCCACGCACAGCCACCTCCCTTCGCGCCGGCCTCCCCTCCCTCCTCATGAAGGCCCCCGCCGCCATCGCTTCCGACACATACGACTATATCATCGTGGGCGGTGGCATCGGAGGGTGTGTTTTGGCGAACCGACTGACGGAAAGCGGGCGTTTCAAGGTCTTGCTTCTGGAAGCTGGCAAGAACTCAGAGAGGAACATGGCCGTCAACATCCCGGCAGGTGTGATTAAGCTGTTCAAATCTGCGTTGGACTGGAAGTTTGAGAGTGCCCCGGAGCAGAAATTGGACGGAAAAGAAGTGTATTTGGTGCGAGGGAAGGCGATGGGGGGGTCGAGTGCCGTTAATGTCATGCTGGTCCACCGAGGAGCGGCCTCTGACTATGAGAGGTGGGAGCAGGAGGGGGCGAAGGGCTGGGGGCCGGATGAGGCGTTGAGGTATTTTAAGAAGGCGGAGGATAATGTGGTTGGAGGGGAGGGGAAGTGGCATGGGAAGGGGGGGATGTACCCTGTGGATGATGTCAAGTATCAGAACCCGCTCTCGACGCGGTTTTTGGCGGCGTGTGAGCAGTTTGGGTGGAAGAAGAATGAGGATTTCAATGATTGGAGCCACCCACAGGAGGGGTTTGGGAGGTTTAAGGTGGCGCAGAAGAATGGGAAGAGGGTGACGGCCGCGAGTGGGTATTTGACGAAGCAAGTGCGGCGGCGTCCGAACCTTGAGATTGTCACGGAGGCGCTGGCGACCAAGGTGCTGCTGGAGGGGGAGAAGAGCAAGGCGGTGGGTGTGGAGTTTATGGGGAAGGATGGGGTGGTGTATCAGGTGAAAACGACGGGAGAGGGAGGGGAGGTGTTGCTGGCGGGGGGTGTGATTAATAGCCCGCAGTTGTTGATGTTGAGTGGGATTGGACCGAAGGAGGATTTGAAGAAGGTGGGGATTGATGCTAAGGTGGACAGGCCTGGTGTGGGGGCGAATCTGCAGGACCACCCGGCGGTGGTTGTTGCGCATGAGATTACGCAGCCGTTGGGGATCAGTGATGATTTGTTCATGTTAAAGAGTAAGATGCCTAAGCCTCAGCATGTGTTGCAATGGGCCTTGTTTGGCACGGGGCCGCTGACGAGCCCTGGGTGTGATCATGGCGCGTTTTTGAAGACGCAGCCGGGGTTGAAAGAGCCGGATGTCCAATTTCGATTTGTGCCTGCCCGAGGGTCTGATCCGGATGGAGTGAGGTCTTATATGACTGCGGGTACGACTGGCCCTCAGGCAGGGTTGAGTATTCAGGTGGTGAATATCCGCGCGCAGAGCAAGGGGAGGTTGTCGTTGGCGAGCAAGGACCCGTTGAAGAAGCCGAGGATTGAAACGATGTATTTGTCAGCACCGGAAGACCTGGAGAGTCTGAGGAATGGGATGAAGATTGCAAGGCAGGTCACGAAGCAGGCGGCGTTTGCTGATGTGTTGGGGCCCGAGGTTTTCCCTGGGATTGGGGTGCAGAGTGATGAGGACTTGGATGCCTATATTCGCGAGAGCTTGCATACGGCGAACGCGCTGGTGGGGACTTGTAAGATGGGTAGTAGCGAGGATAGGAATGCTGTTGTAGATCCGGATTGTCGGGTTATTGGTGCGATGAATCTGAGGGTGGTGGATGCTAGTGTCATGCCCTCTATTCCGGGGGGCCAGACGGGGAGTAGCACCACGATGATTGCTGAGAGGGCCGCGGATTTGATTCGGGCGACGGTAGGGGATTTGGTGGAGCAAGGAGTGAGGGAGGGAGGGAAGAAGGGGTGGTTGGGGGGCCTGTTTGGAGGGAAGGGGAAGAAGGCGGCGGCGTCGTAATATATTTGTGGGTGAGAGATTGAGGGATGACAGACGGGTCAGAGGCAGGCTATCAGCAGCAGCAGAAGCAGCAGCGGGCAAACGCGCAGGCAAGCAATTTGTATAAGCTTCGATGATTTTATAAGTGGTTGTGTGCGTGCGCGTGTGAGTGTGTTTGAAATTGAAAGGGCATTAAAGGGTGGGTTGAATGTGCGAAGAGATGGACAAAGAGGATGGTGGGGGCACACAAGGGAAAAATTAGGGCTGGGGGTTGGAGGAAGAGGGGGAAAGGAGGAGTGACTGAGTGAAAGTTTGTGTGACCTTCCCACCGTGTTCTACTCTATCCCCCATTTTCTTTTAGAACCCCCATCGTAATTATCATGATTTAATGCGTGTGTGGAGGAGATAGAGCAAGCCACAGCCTCCCCACGTGGATGGAATGGAAGCAAGCAACAGTATAAAAAGCTGCGTGCAAGGCAAAGCCGGCAGCGAAAAACACAAAAGAGAATATGAGTGGGGAGCGGAAGCAGACAGTAGTACGGTAGTGCGCAGCGGGCTAAAAACAAAGAGAAAGAGACAAACAACAGAGTAAAGAAACAACAACCAAAAATAGACAAAACCATCATGGCTTATTTTGTACATTGCTTACTGACCAAAAGTATTGCGTTTTGCTCCTTGGGATAGGCTTCGTGAGCGTGTGCGCCCTGTCCAAGCCTCCTCCAAAACCTCCCCATCCCCCCCCTGTGGAGATTGGTTGGTGGCGCCGTGGCGCACACACACACACGCTGGCCGCCTTACAATTCAAATACCAGACGCTTTGGCAGTCCACATCAACCCGGAAGTCAACCCCACGCCTGTCCTCGTTATTCTACTGTCGCTGGGTTCTGGCCATTTCAACGGCCAAGGCTCGCGAGACGACTGCTGCCCTCCAATATTGGTGCAGGTGGCTTGGATTTGTCAAGTTCGTCAACCTAGCCCTTTTTTGCCCTATATGTCATAAATAATCAATCAGAACATAATAAAAACAAATACACGCATAAACCACATTAAAAGACA
>Ga0335398_10008536_pt1 | contig 12113 bp, 14 predicted proteins | sample BON03_FD_205742 | JGI IMG/M metagenome (GOLD analysis project Ga0335398, IMG submission 205742) | Freshwater microbial communities from Lake Bonney liftoff mats and glacier meltwater in Antarctica - BON-03 (spades assembly) (version 2) | ecosystem: Environmental > Aquatic > Freshwater > Ice >...
GCAGGTCGACTCGGCCGACCGGAGGAGTTCGGCGACACGTTCGCGTTCGTGTGCTCCGTGCAGGCCGGGTTCATGAGTGGCCAGAGCATCCAACTCGACGGCGGCAGCTACGACGGAGTCTTCTGATGAGCGCCACGACAGCGTCCACATCCGTCGATGTCGTCATCGTCGGTGCCGGCCCCACGGGCCTGACCGCTGCCCACCTGTGCCACCGGCTCGGGTTGTCGGCCGTTGTCCTCGAACAGCGCGACGGTCCCCAACGGAGTCCTGCGGCACACGCGGTCAACGCCCGCACATTCGAGATCTGGCGCCAGGCAGGCGTAGAGATGGATCGGGTGCTCGCAGCCGCGCTCTCCTCCGACGAGGCAGGCCTGGTCCATTGGGTGACGAAGTTCGGCGGCGAGGTCGTCGGCACGCTGCCCTATGAACGCCAGGGCGACGAGATGCTCGCCGTCACGCCCACCCCGCTGCGCAACCTCAGCCAGCACCGCCTCGAGCCGCTGCTGCTGTCGCCCGAACTCGACGTGCGCTACGCCCACCGTTGGCTCGACGCGACGGAGAGGGCCGATCGTGTGGAGGTGAGAGCCAACGGGCCCGACGGGCTGGTCGACGTCACTGCCAAGTACCTGCTGGGCGCAGACGGCGCCGCCAGCGCGGTCCGTCGTTCGCTGGGCATCGAGCTGATCGGGCCGCGCTCGCTGCAGTCGTTCGTGACGGTCCACATGGCCGCCGATTTCCGTCCGCTCATCGGCGCCGAGCCTGGTGTCCTCTACTTCGTCCTCGACCCCGCCAGCGGCGGCACGTTCATCTCCCACGGCGGCGAGCGCGAGTGGGTGTACATGCATCCGTGGGACCCTGACACCCAACCGGTCGAGACCCTCACCACCGACCACGGTGCGGCACTCATCCGCGCCGCCATGACCAACCCCGACGTTGCCTTCGAGATCCTCACCATCGGCACCTGGCACATGAGCGCCCAGATCGCCGAGCGCTACCGCAGCGGTCGCACCTTCCTCGTCGGCGATGCCGCCCACCGCTTCCCACCAACCGGCGGACTCGGGTTGAACACCGGCGTGGCCGACGTGCACAACCTGATCTGGAAGCTCGCCGCCGTCGAGGACGGTCGGCTGCGCTCATCCGTACTGGACACCTACGAGTCAGAACGCAAACCGGTTGCACAGTTCAACTGTGACCAGTCGATGCACAATGCGTTCAAGCTGATCGAGATCCCGATGGCGCTCGGTGCCACCGACGACGTCGAGGAGTCGATCGCCGCGATGCACGCCACGCTCTCCAACCCGGCGGGCCGAGCAGCGGTGCAGGCAGCGATCGCGAACCAGGCGATCCACTTCGACCTGCTCGGCCTCCAACTCGGCCACTCGTACTCCGGCCCACTGGTACTCGATGACGGCACCGCCGCTTCGACGCTCGACGAACCAGCACGCGATTACGTGCCATCAACCCGACCCGGCGGACGCCTCCCGCACGCGTGGCTGCCCGACGGCCGCTCGACCCTTGATCTCGTCGACATCGCGCTGCCGACACTCCTCGTGCGCGACGGTTCACCGTCCAGAGCATTCGGCGGATCGTGGGTGGTCGTCTCGTGCCCTGCCGGCGTGTGGGACGACACGTTCGGTCTCGCCGACGATCAGTGCCTGATCGTGCGACCCGACCAGCACGTCGCCTTTCGCGGTGCCATCAGCGATGCAGGCGCAGCCCTGACGCAGCTGCTCGGCACGGATTCCTCGAGTTGACAACCAGCAAGCGAACTCGAAGGTCGCAGCACGCCGCGCTGCTGGGAGCGAGCCGAATGCGCACCGCCGAACACGATTTCACCGGGGCATGTGCGCTGCCGATCGGCTCGGACGCGCCACACACCACCGAGAACGAGCGAGCGCCCTGGCGACGGCCCCGACCGAGAAAGTCGGTCACCACTTCGGCCCGTCGGGCCACTGCATAATCACCCGGTCGGCGCAGGACTGCGGACCGTCGCCTCGCTGACAATTCGTTCGGTTGGGGATCGGCTTCTGAGACGACCCCGAGCCTCTGGGTTCGGAGGACATCGGGGTACGGAACTGTCCGTGCACCGGTCATCAATTGAAACGGTGTCGGGCGCGATCGGGGGGGGGAGAGACCATGGCAGTCTTCTCTGAGTGGGCCCGAATGGTTGCTGCGGCTGGCGATACGGCTGCCAATAGCGGTGATTGTGGACGTCGAAGTCCACCGCGTCACGCTTGATGGGAGATCAGGTGTTGACAACTGTTGATAGTGGAGGCAGCATTGGATCATGAGTCGCTACACGATGAGCTTCGCTCTTCCCGAATCGCTCCGCGGCTACATCGACGAACGTGTCCGGTCAGGAAACTACGGCAACACGAGCGAGTACCTGCGCGATCTCATCCGACAAGATCAGCGCAACCAAGCAGCTGCTCGTCTGCGAGCACTGATCACCGAAGGACTGGAGTCTGGTGAGGGGCGAGCCGTCACCGACGCCGTGGTCGACGAACTTCGTGACCGTGCGTTCAGCGACGGACCGTGATCGAGGCTCAGCTGCGGCCTCAGGCCGTGAGCGATCTGGTCGATCGCACGCGCTGCTACCGAACCGAGGGCGGCGAAGATGTCGGCCGTCGCTTCTTCGAAGCGGCCGTCGCAGCGCTGCGCGGTATCGAGCGAATGCCCGGCGCTGGATCACTTCGAGTCGGCGAATTCTGCGAGGTACCCGGGCTACGTGTTCGGCGGATCGAGGGCTTCCCTTGCGGCTGGTTCTACTTCGTCAACCCGAGTCATGCTGACGTCGTCCGGCTTCTCGCCGATTCACAGGATCTGCTCGCGATCCTCGGCACCACCACACCGGAGTAGCGCGCTGGCAACCGTGCCAGGTCACCTGCCCCATCCGGAAACATCACCCCGTAGGGCGGTCCCGACGAGCGATTCGACGGCACTCAGCGCGCGGCCGGGCATCCCATAGCGTTCGAAACGCGACCCCTGGCGGGTGAGAGACGTGCCTGATCGAGGTACGGGCGACCATGTTTCCGCGTTGGCCCGGCCGGTTGACCCGCCGAGTTCAGCACTCACATATTGTCGCCCGGATGTCTCACGTCGTCCGGTTGACGATCGGCAACCGGACGTCCGTGGCCGTCAGACGATTGATGACGCCGGTACTGGGTGCGTGGTGTTGCGACGGCGAGCGGGTGACAGGATCGTTCCATCTTCCGTCGCTTGCAGACCCGTCGCCTCGAGAAGGCCCGTGCCTACGTGGACGGCACGTTGCATCGAGCAAGAGAGCGCGGAGTGAGAGCGCTGCGGGTTCTGGAGGTGGTGCACAGCGAACGCAAAGGGTGCAGGGTCATCGTCATCGACGAAGAGGGTGGCATGCTCGACGTCTGGTTGTGGTGGTATCAGGCATCGAACGGTGAGCTGGTGATCTGTCGTGAGGACGCCGACGACGCCACCGACCCGAGCGGCACCGCGACGCTGTCCTACGGTGATGAGCACCGACGCGGGGTCATCGATCGCGTGCCGCGAGACGTGATGGCGTTGTACCTGCGCTCTCAGCTGCTGGAAAGCGAGCGGTTCAGTTGATGGACCGGACGGCCAGACGCCGCGACGGGTCCGTTGACGATGGCAATACCGGACCCGATGCGGGCGGTGTCGGAACCTCGACAGTTCAGGTACGCGCCGAACGATCAGGGAGCCGGTGACGGTCGGGCGGACCACATCGGCTCCACGGCCAACGACAGCAACGGAACCAGCTGTTCCGGAGAGGACCTCGTGTCGGGGCCGCTCGTTCGCAAAGCCAGTGCCGTGATCGACGATGGGCCGCTATTCGACTCCCATGCCCGAGAGCCAGCCGCCTTCTCAGCGATCGAGCCGCTCCAGCAAGCGCAAAGAATGGCTGGTCCGGCACGCGTGACCGTTGTCGCGCACATCGATGGCCGCGTCGTGCGGATCGAACTCAACGGTGGCCTCGTGCGCGAGTTCGACTTCACGGGAGTGCTCTCGGGCATGGTCGGCCCGATCGACGACAACCCAGTATTCCCACGAGTTGCGGTTGGCTCCATGTAAGGAACGATCTGCTGGCCCAATGGGATCGGCCTCGACCCTGACGTAGTTGAACAGCGCCAGTCCAGCACAAGCGCCTCTGAGCGCGAGGGCGGCGCGAGATGCCGAGGGTGACGGCCGGAATGATCAGGCGACCCGGACTGCGTGCGCGGGGTCGGGCGGGCCGCAGCGGTCGGGATGCAGGATCGACGCGAAGACTGCGACACCTTCAACCACGCGGGGCCCGGGCCGCACGACGAAGGCATCGGCATCGACAGCCCATACCTCAGCGCCTGCGGGCAGCACCCTGCGAGCCACGACCTCCTCGGCCAAACGCTGCGCACCTTCCAGACGAAAGCCGCACGGGGCAACGATCACCACGTCGGCTGCACATTCGGCGATGGCTTCCCACGAAGCACCTTGCGAGTTGGCGCCTGGAAAGCCCATCATCGATCGTCCACCCGCTGCGGTGATCATGTCGGGCACCCAATGGCCATCGGTGAAGGCCGGGTCCGTCCATTCGAGCAGCAGCGTCGGGCGTGGATCGACTCCATCGAGCTGTGTCGCGACTGCGGCGAGCCGCTCTCGGCACTCGGCAACGATCTCGGCGGCGCGTTCATCGGTGTTCGTCGCCGCGCCGACCGTCATGACCGAGTCGATGACCTCGTCGAGCGTCATCGGGTCGAGCGTCACGACGTCGGCACTACAACCGAGGTAGGTCATTGCATCGTCGACTTCGCTGACATCGACCGCGCATACTGCGCACAGATCCTGCGTGACCACCATCGTCGGTGCGATGTCACTGAAGGCGCCCCGATCCAGGTGATACAGATCTTCACCGGCGGCCATCCGCTCCTTGACGACGAGGTCGATCTCGGCCGGTGACAATCCCTCCGGCAGTGCCGATGTGGAAACGATCCGTTTGTTGCGAGCCTCGGGCGGAAAGTCGCACTCGAAGGTGACCCCGACCACTTGGTCGCCGAGTCCGAGGTCGAAGAGAATCTCGGTGGCCGACGGAAGCAACGACAGTATGCGCACCGGCGTGATGCTACGAGCCGACAGGAACTCGCGCATCTCCCAGATGCGGGTTCTGATCACGGGACGTTTGCATCCGAACTCGACCACGGATGCGACTCGGTCAGCAGGCTTCGACAACCGCTGTGCCTCGCTCGTAGAACTCCAGCTCGATGGCATCAGCGTCGAGGGACGTGCCGCCGATGACCAGGATCACATTGCCGGTCCGGCTGGAGAGCACGCCACGGACTGCATCCGGGCTCGACCGGTCACCGACGTCGTTCTGGATCGGATGTCCCGGTCCACAGCCCGTGCCGACGAGGGCCATCGCCGTCAGCAACTCGACCACCACCAACGGAGGCGCTGGGGATCGTCAACTCCTTGGCCGACCACCGACGAGACGCTGCTCACCAGATCAGGCGCCTACGGCCTGAGCGTTGCTCCTGCCGTTGTTGATGCTGACCGGTTCGAGGGTTGCGCGAGCGAGGAGTTCCCGAGGACATCTGAGTGACGGCAGACTGCTTCGATGTCGCAGCCGATCATGCCGCCGGGACCGCACGGTGGTGACGCTGCCTCGGTTGCGCGTTCCGTTGGCATCGATCGAGACGACCTGATCGATTTGTCGATGAGTATGAATCCGTTCGCTCCCGACGTCGAAGCGGTGCTCGCCGATCGCCTCGGGTCGATCCGCGACTATCCCGACCCGTCGCTTTCTGAACTGGTTCTGGCTGCTGCGATTGGTGTGGATCCCGCCCGTCTGGTGCTGACCAACGGTGGTGCCGAGGCGATTGCGCTGGTTGCGGCACTGAACCCGGCTGGTCGGGTCGATGAACCCGAGTTCTCGTTGTATCGAAGGCACCTCGCCACGGTCGGCGCCGCTGCGCCTCGTTGGCAATCGAACCCGTCCAACCCGATCGGCAAGCTGCGGAACACGCCGCTGACCGGCGCACCCGAGCCAGGGGTGTGGGACGAAGCCTTCTACCCGCTGGCCACCGGCCGGTGGACGAATCCTCTCCTCGATGCGCAACCGGTGTGGCGGCTCGGCTCGTTGACGAAGTTGTGGAGCTGCCCGGGCTTGCGGATCGGTTACGCCATCGCCCCGGACGCCGAGAGCGCCGATCGATTGCGTCGAACGCAGCCGCGGTGGTCGGTGAATGCACTGGCACTTGCAGTGATTGCCCCCCTGTTGGAACTCACCGATCTCGCCGGTTGGTCGGCTGGGATCGCTGCGCTCCGGGCCCGGTTCGTTGCTGCGCTGCGCAGTGCTGGTTACACGGTCATCGACACCGACGTGAACTGGGTACTGATCGACAACGCCGCGCAACTGCGCTCCGCGGTCGTGCGCAATGGGGTGCTCGTACGTGACTGCAGCAGCTTCGGACTTTCCGACATGGCACGGGTGGCGCTCCCGCGTCCTGATCAGTTCGACCAGGTCGTCGCAGCGTTCCAGCAGGTCCAACGGTGAGTCCGCTCGCCCCGTTCGCCGTGATGGCAGGGTGGGGTGTCGATCGATTGCTCGGTGAACCACCAACAGCGGCCCACCCCGTTGCACTGTTCGGTTCGGCCATGACGAAACTCGAGCAGCACCTCTACGGTGACGAGCGTCGGCGTGGCGTCGTCTACACGGCCGCCGGCGTCGGCATCGGCGCCGGTGTCGGGATCCTTGCCCGAAAGTCCGCTGGGCCGGTGGCGAGCACCGTTGGGGTGTCGTGGCTCGCGATGGCTGGAAAGATGTTGGAGTCGGAGAGCCGGCGCGTAGCCGAAGCGCTCGATGACGGTGACCTCGTCGAGGCCCGCCGACGGGTCGGGATGCTCGTGGGACGTCGGACCGACGATCTCGGTGAGTCCGACATCGCACGAGCGGTCATCGAGTCGCTCGCCGAGAACACCACCGACGCAGTGATCGCGACGATGTTCTGGGGCACCATTGCTGGGGCGGCCGGTGCTGCGTCCCACCGGTGCATCAACACCATGGACGCCATGGTCGGTCACCACAACCCCCGCTTCGAACGATTCGGGTGGGCGTCGGCCCGGTTGGATGACCTCGCGAACTGGCTTCCGGCCAGGCTGACCACCGTTGCAGTGATCGTTGCACGGCCACGACGCGCTGTTGACGTGGTGCGAACAGTTCGCCGTGACGCTGCGAAACATCCCTCCCCCAATGGCGGTCTCGTGGAGGCGGCGTTCGCTGCGGCGCTCGGCCTTCAGCTCGGTGGCTTGAACATCTACGACGGCAAGGTCGATGACCGCGGCCTGCTCGGAGATGGAAAGCAACCCGCCGGCTCGGACATCGAGCGAGCGGTCGTGCTCGCGCGACACGTTGCTGTGGCGGCTCTGGCGATCACCACAACAACGCACATCGTCGAAGGAATCATTGTTGGTCGCTGGACTCGACGTCAGCGCTGCTGAGCAGCAATGCCCGCCGACGTTGCGTCGTAGACGGCGCGAGCAATTCGAGCTCCCCACGTCGATCTCGGACCTCCGAACTGTTCCGCTGTTCCGTCGGCAGCGCACAGCACAGCAACCGCGTCGCTGGCCGTCCCCGTTCCGTCGACACCGCAGTGCAACAACGCCTGCACCTTGGCTTCGGTCACCGTGGAGACAGCGTTGACAAGAGCGGCATCGCTCAGATTCACCGGAACCATCACGATCAGATTGATGGTGCCCGGTCCTGCATCGGGCTCGACACGACCAGAGACGTCGGCCGCCCAGACCGGCCGACTGACTCCGACGGTCGCCCACGCTGCTGCGCCGTTCATCTCGGCGGTCTGGTATCTGCTCACAGCGACGGCGGTCATCATTGCGATACCGCGGCCGTCGAGATGGAGTCGATGAGCGACTTGAAGCAGGTGGCGGTCAGGGTCGAGTCGCCCGTAATCCTCATCGACTGTCATGTTGAGCACCCAAGAGACAGCGCCGATGCCCCCGCCGACAATCGACGAGCTGATCCCACGCATCGCCGCCGGAAGATTCCAGACCAGGCAGGGGCCTGGCGCACCTCGCGACGGACCGGCATCGACAACGCTCGAAGCAACATGGCCCATGTCGTCGACAGTCACTCGAGCAGTTTCACGCTTATCGCCGCGGCACCAGGACTGGAACATCCTGACCAGTGAACCGGGCGGAGAATCAGACGCCGATCTGTGTCACCATGAAGTCGCTCAGCAGGCGAGCACGAACTCGAACAGGTTGAATCGGGAGCAACGCTCCGTTGCACTGTGGGTGCACCGCCCGGTAGGCGAACGTCAGCTGAGACGAAATCGCCAGGCGACCGTCGGAGCGGCTGAGCCGTCGGAGTCGTCCGCACGACGGTCCCCAATTGAGACGCCTCTGGGTCGGCGATCCGACATCCCGGCAGGATCGAGGACGGACAGTGGTCGATCGCTGGCACCTACGCTCGGTCAAGCCCCAAGCCGGAAGCCCGTGCTGAAGCGGAGGCTCAGGTGTCGTGGAGTAGCGGGAGCCGGCGGATCCGGATCCTGTTGTCGCTCACCACGACAACGGCACCTTCTGACAGTTCGGGCGTGATGTTGTCCAGGTGACTCGGAATCAGTTCGGCGTGCTGCTCAGCAGTCAGCGCATTTGCTCATCCTTTCGTCACGACCAGCCCATCTCGCTGGTCAGCTGATCGTCGTCTCGAGTGCAGCGATGTCGTCGGGTGCGTTCGCTCCGGTTGCGTTCACGCTCACGGTGCCGCCGACCACGAGGTGGAGCGCTGTGATCGTTCCGGACAGATGACGGCGGAGTTCGGCGGCTGCAGCGGCGCCGTCGCCGGCAATCGCGAGGCCCTTCAGGGTCCGGTGGGCCTCGGCTGTGTCGTAGTGGTCCGGCCTCGACGGGAGGCCGACGGTGATCATCAGGCCGGCGCGGTCGGCGAGCGTCGTCGCCATTCGGAGCAGCCACGCCGAATCACAGGTGGAGATCAGTGCCCGGTGGAAGGCAGCGTGGTCGCTGGGTGAAGCGACTCGCGTGGCGGTCAGTGCCTGCCAGGCCGAGTCGACCCGGTCTCGGTACGCGTCGTCGGCGTGTCGGACGGCGCGTTCGAGAGCGACCGGTTCGAGCATGAGGCGCAACTCGTAGATCTCGTTGGCCTCGCGCAGGTCGACCTGGGCGACGCGTGCCTTGCCGTGGGAGTGCAGTTCCACGAGCCCATCGGCGGAAAGGTTGCGCAGCGCTTCGCGCAGTGGTGTGGCGGAGAGCCCCATCTGCTCGGCGAGCGTGGAGATGACGAGGGCGTCACCGGGGCCGAATTCGCCGCGCAGGATGGCCTGGCGAAGGCGCTGCTCGGCCCATTCGGTTCGGGTCGGCGGCTGCTCGTTGCCGAGCGCTGGAGTGTTGAGCACGGTTCGCAGTCTCCCACACGCTGGCCTTGACATCCATGATCGATCATATATGATCGATCATCTTTTAGCTGAAGGGGGTCAAGCGTATGGGGTTCCGTCTCGCCAACATCGCCGGGCGCGCAGCACTGGTCGACGGGGACGACTACTTCGATCTGTCCGAGATCAGCGGAGGTGAGCTCGGGACCGACCCGATGGCGGCCATCACGAAGCCGCACCGTCTGGCTGAACTCTCCGCCACGCTGGGCGCACGTGAGCCTGCTGGTCGATTGTCGGACGCGTCGGTCGGGCCACCGATCCCGCGGCCCCAGAAGTCGTTCGCCGTCGGATTCAACTTCCAGGCGCATGCCGACGAAGGCGGGGTGGAAGCGCCGACCGTGCCACTGGTGTTCACCAAGTTCCCGTCCTGCCTCGTCGGCCCCACCACCGACATCGAGATGCGCAGCGACTTCTGCGACTACGAAGGTGAGCTGGTGGTCGTGATCGGTCGCGGCGGCAAGGACATCGACCGCACCGACGCCTGGGACCACGTGGTCGGCGTCACCGTCGGCCAGGACATCTCTGATCGCGTCGCTCAGTTCGAGGCAACGCCGCCGCACTTCGACCTCGGCAAGTCCTTCGACACGTTCGGTCCACTGGGGCCCGTGCTCGTGTCCGTCGACGAGTTGGCCGATCGCGACAACCTGCGCATCGTCTGCACCGTCAACGCCGAAGTCCGCCAGAGCGCGACGACCGCCGAGATGATCTTCGATGTCCCGACGCTGATCAGCTATCTCTCACGGATCACCACGCTGGCGCCGGGCGACATCATCTTCACCGGCACGCCGGACGGGATCGGCGCCACCCAGGGCAAGTTCCTCGCCGACGGCGACGTGATCACCACGACGATCGACGGCGTCGGCACGATGACCAACCGCTGCGTCCGCGTCAGCGACTACCAAGGAGATGATCACTGATGGCACTCAACGGATTGCTCGACATCGAGCTCAGCGTCCCCAACCCCGACGAACTCATGGAGTTCTGGGAACGACGAGGCATGCTGCGGACCGCCGACGGTGTGCTCGGCACCGCTGATCGGCCAGTCCAGCTGCGAATTGCCGACGGCACGTACCGGCACCTGTCCGAGCTGCACATGAGCTGCGCGACCGAGCAGGACTTGGCCGACATCGCCGGTCGGATCGCTGAGATGGGTGTCGAGTCGCAGATCGTCGACACTCGGCTCACCTGCGTCGACCCGGTCTTCGGGCACCGGGTGATCGTCGACGTGACGGCACCGCACCCGCTCACGCCGTCGCAGGCTCGCGCCTGGAACCACGCCGGCACGCAGGAGCGACTGAATGCTCGCGCCGACGCCGTCGCCGAAGCGCGCCCACGCGCCCCGCGCCGGCTGGGCCACGTCGTGCTCGGCACACCGCACTTCCAGAAGGCGACAGCGTTCTTCTTCGACGGGCTCGGCTTCAAGGTGTCGGACCAGATCCTCAACGGCGTCGCCACGTTCGGACGTATCGAATCAGACCATCACAACCTGCTCATCCAGCCGGCACCGACGTCGTACATCAACCACTACGCGCTCGAGATGGACGACATCGACGCGATCGGCAAGGCCGGGCAGGCGGTGCTGGCCGAACGGGCCGACGCGAACGTGGTCGGTGTCGGCCGCCACTTCCTCGGCTCGAACGTTTTCTGGTACCTCACCGACCCGTCCGGCACGATGTTCGAGTTCTTCTCCGACATCGACCAGATCGTCGACGACGAGGCCTGGGAACGCGACCACTGCAAGCGCGACTGGATGGGCTCCGACGGCCTCGCTCCGGTGTCGGTGTGGGGACCGCAGGAGCCCGAGACATTCCTGAACCCGGCCGACCTGGCAGTCATCGGCGCCGCCCGTGAAGCTCTGGGTATGGACTGACCCCGATGGATCTCGGCATCAGCGGCCGTTCGGCCATCCTCATGGCATCCAGCCGCGGCCTCGGGCGCGCATGCGCCGAAAGCCTTGCCCGCGAGGGCGTGCAGTTGGTCATCAACGGCCGCACGCAAGCCGACGTGGACCGCACGTGCGACGAACTCCACGAGGCCCACGGCGTCACCGCAACACCGGTCGTCGGTGACGCGACCACGACCGGGGTCCACGACGAACTGCTGGCCGCGTGCCCGGAACCGGACATCGTGCTGCTCAACGGCGAAGGCCCGCCGCCCAGCGCCTTCGGCGACATCGACGCCGGCATGTGGGCCGACACGCTGCAACGAACGATGGTCTCGCCGCTGCTGTTCGTCCAACGGGTGATCGACGGCATGCAGCAGCGCCGCTTCGGCCGCATCGTCGCCATCTCGTCTGCGATGGTGAAGTCACCGAACCCGTTGATGAGCATGTCGCACGGCCCACGGCTCGGCCTGACCGGCGTGCTCAAGGGCCTCTCCAAGTCGGCCGTGGCGCACAACGTCACGATCAACACGCTGCTGCCCGAGCGGTTCGACACCGGCCGCCAACAACAGATGGCGGAACTGGTGATGCAGCACCGCGGCCTCACCTACGACGAGGCCCGCGCCGAACAGGTGGCGTCGATCAAGGCAGGTCGACTCGGCCGACCGGAGGAGTTCGGCGACACGTTCGCGTTCGTGTGCTCCGTGCAGGCCGGGTTCATGAGTGGCCAGAGCATCCAACTCGACGGCGGCAGCTACGACGGAGTCTTCTGACGAGCGCCACGACAGCGTCCACAT
>Ga0335398_10008540_pt1 | contig 12111 bp, 14 predicted proteins | sample BON03_FD_205742 | JGI IMG/M metagenome (GOLD analysis project Ga0335398, IMG submission 205742) | Freshwater microbial communities from Lake Bonney liftoff mats and glacier meltwater in Antarctica - BON-03 (spades assembly) (version 2) | ecosystem: Environmental > Aquatic > Freshwater > Ice >...
TGCACACCAAGAAAAGACATTAGTTTGCTCGCGTGGGCGAATACGAATAAACATCATTGTTAAAGATTACACCCTCGAGTCTTGCACGCATGTGCAACACACTGCATCACACTGCAACACACTGCAGTGTGTAGATTTAATAGTGGTAAGAATACTAAGGTCAGCACTTTGGTCGAAACCGCTTTTGGGCTCGAGACTTGTGCAATACATCTGCATGATGGAATCCTTGAGAGATTGTGGTGTCCGAAATTTGACAATCAAAACTGCTTTGGTCCTGGTCAACTTTTTGGTGACGCGCATCTCGCCCATCACATCTAGTCTGTAATGAGGAGGTAATACAAATTCAACCGAGTGTCAAGAGAAAATTCGGGTGATGGCAAGTTCGTTGTGATCTACCAAATCGTCATAAAGGGCGATTTCGTCGGTGGTAGTAGCGAAGGTGCGCGGCGGTGGCTGGGCGATTTTGGTGCGCGGCGGCGTGGCGGCGCGGCGATTTCGACTTTTCAGTCTGATCATCTGAAAAAGTTGTCAGTATGACAAGGTCGTCAAAGACCTGTGCTGCATCAGCAGCTCGTGTCTGTGAGCGTGTATGAGCGTGAAGAGCTGTTTCTTCGGCGACGAGGTTGTCGTCATAAGCATCAACAATATGCATTTTAGCCAAATCTTGTAAAATGACTGGAGTGCACCGTAGTAGACACGAGGGATTTCGAAAAGGAAATTCATTGGGGTATGATTTGAAATCCTGGACAAGGAATTCAGATCCTGATGTGATACAACACATACGAATATACTGCGTGTCGTGGTCGGCACGAAGGTAGATGCCTTGAACAAAACGATCCCCAAAGGATCCGTTCTTGATCAAACAATATTGTCGAGGTATATATCCTGTCAAAAGGGAGCCCAAAGGGATAGCAACAGAGTTGTATGAGCCTGCAAAGGCTGGTTGCATGCGATCGTTGGCAGTTCACAATTCACCATGTTTGTCATGTTTTGTCCGCAGAGTATTTTTTTTGCACATAAAGTCGAATGTGGCGTTTGACCAAAAACGGCTAGGCGCGTTGGCGCACACAAGTGCGATACGGCTGTGTTGCTTTGAGCAGCCAATAGCACCTTCAACGCGACACTGCCACGGTGTGGTTGTAGGCGACCACAGGTTGCAAATTGATGTTATGTTCACTGCACGAATCCACCATTTCCTGTGAGGTGGATTCCTTTGTCTTGTCAACGCGCAAGTAATGAGGTATACGGCCTGTTGTAGTGATTTATTGTTTCAGTAATTTGACTGGAGTCCCCGTGCCTCGTGTTTTACGGGGGTAAGTGGCCCAATCATACTCTGTACCTTTGCCGAGTATCACAAGAAAATATGGATTCGAGAGTCGTCCCAGACTGCAGGCGTCTGCTCAATCCTTTCGTAGTTCAGTGTTTGGCGATGAATGAGTAGCGGTTGGTTGATCGCGCTGGGTCATAACAGGTGCGAGAGGGGTGTCATTAAAATTTCGGAAAGCTGCATTTGCGTTGAAGCGTGATGGATAGCGATTTCGCTAGCGAAAGGCATATCACCTCCAATGATAGGAGTCAGGAAAACTCGCGCGAAAAAATGAAGAAAATAGAATTCTGGTTGAAGTGAGCCCCGTGGCCACGTTTCCAGTGCGAACCATAGACAAACTGGATGAGGCCTGCACCAATGCGGTTGATCGAATGATGCTAATGCGACACTGCAACAGCGACTGCGTCATGAGCTAGCGTGGATTTGGACGGATTTCTTGAGCGAACAGCGTCGGGCGACTGATTTCGTCGAGAAAGGAACAGGGCGGGCGGCAAACGACAGCCTGCATGATGCTCGCGCAAGACTCAAGATAAGTTCGCGAGAGCTTCCAGGGCAAACAAGTTTCTGCAAAGATGCATAGGCGCGCATGCACGGGTGCATGTGCATTTTTGGCGGAGAGTATGCATGCACTTAAACAGGTGTTCTGAGCACCATACATGTGCAGGTGTGTACGTTAAACAGGTGTTGTGACATCAGCGTACATATTTGCGTACACGCTTGCTACAGGGTGTGCATATGCGCTCATGTATGTGCATTCTGTTCATTCAGCTAGTCCATGAGGGTACTTGTTGCTTGGCGTGGGGGTTTATTTTTGACAGAAGGAGAGATAGAGGTGTTGTCTGTGTCTTCTCTATTTTTAACGCGGGTCGGAATGTATGTGGGTGTAGGTGACACACGTACTAGGTGTGTGTATACGCACACACACACACACACTGCACAGATGGGTTATTCGGTTGTCAGCCCAGGAGTCGGGATGAGACACCTGGAGGGCCCGAAGAATCCAGATGGACTAAATCTCAGCGTACACATATTCACATATGTGTACAAAGTACAAATGTATATGTATATGCTAGGAGGCGGGATGAGATCTTGGACTAACTGTTTTTTTCTTTGACACATTTTTTCTTTCGACAAAGAAAAGCAAAAGATGTGAACGCAAACCACCGATAATCTCAGATCTAAAATAGTGGATTTGAGTGCATAGACCCTCAATCAAGGGTACTAAACTACTTTTTATAGTAATAAAAGCAATCATCATCATCAGGGAAGGTTTAAGACACGAGTAATCGAAACTGTCACTTGACGCTGTGAATTCATGTAAACGTGCCAACAATTCGGTGATAGTGCAAGTAGGAATTGGTAGGCTACTTTAGCATTCGGATAGGGTACGGAAATAACCATATGGTTATTTCCGTACCTTGTCCGAATGCTAAAGTAGCCTACCGGTCAAGGACGTCTCCACAAACATACCTTAGGAAGCGGAATGTTGCTGGTTCGATTCCGTGCACCGAGCATGTCCAGCCATCCGAGCGAAACTCCCGAACCAATCTTCCCTCACCACAAGGGAGACGAGGAAATAGGCATTTGGCCAGGTCCGAGCATGTCCAGCCATCCGGGCCGAAGTACACCGCGTCCCACGGAACGTATTTTTGTGGAGACGCCCTAACCAGTAGGCTACTTTAGCATTCAGATAGGGTACGGAAATAACCATATGGTTATTTCCGTACCCTATCCGAATGCTAAAGTAGCCTACCGGTTAGGGCGTCTCTGCAAGGGTCCACTGTGTCAGTGATAGGACTAAAATCCAGATAGTCCTAGTCGAGGATAGAATCAGTAAAAGAATTCAAGATTGATTTCTGTTGGGCAGAGAGTTTATGCTGAGCCTTTTCAGTTTTCTTTTGCTGAGCTATGGCTTGTCTTTTCGAAAGAGCTACTGTAGACGTTTTGTTATCACGCTTGCCTAAAGCCGCTCAGCATGCGTCACAGGAGATGGCTAAAATGTAGTGCTAGAAATGCTTGTACAGGAGGCCTGCTGCCTCAAGGTTGAGTAGAAGCGTGCGATTGTTGGGGTGGCCTTGTGCTCGATGGAGTGTTGTGGCCTATTTTGGGTTTCGACACATGAGCTCAAAGCGCTGCTGCATGCATCCCTCGACATGTTCAGTCGAGAGGAAATCTGGCACGTGTGCCTCATTGGCGTAGTCAAAGATGTCGGGAAGTCCAGCGAACTATTACATGTCGAAATTTCTGTCAAACATTCAATGTCTTTGGAGTCCACAGGTAAGGGTGTAGTCACTGATACTGACCTTGAAATTGCTCGGACTTTAGGCAATCGCCATGTATGTCCTGCGTACTCCATAAGAATCATGGTGAGATTGTCTGGAGTAGTAATGCTGCCCCCTTAGAGAGAATAGGAAGCCAAGGCGAAACCATCTGTAAGAGCATCATTGGGGATTCTGAAATTCACTTTGTAGCCCGCCTCCATTAGGCGTCCAGCTGAAATTAGGCTGTCAGACATGCCTGGGTCATACACAGACACATCTAGTACGACGAGAATAATGGATTTGCCATGCTGATCGATTGTTTCAGCACCCATGAGAGTGCATGCCATTTTCTTTGCTGTTCCCACGGCTGGCTGCATATTCAGAGTGGTGCCTGTGCGACTGAGAATTTCAGCAAGAGTACCTGCAGCTCCTCGCTGTGCCCCAGTGCCTAGTGCAGCACCCAATGGCTGTATGTCTGAACATTTGGAGTCAAATTTCCTGATGTTGTCTATGTGCTGATTGGGCAATGCACAATCACCGGAAAAATCATAAATGTTGCCAGCCTCTCGGCCTCCTTGGTCAGTTTTGTGCATCTCCCCCCGCTCAGTGAGTCCTGGAATGCCTTCTGTCTGATGCTGTGCTGCGTGGTACTTGCCCTTGTGTAGGTACACCACAGAGTCATTTTAGGAAAGAGATCGCACAGCAATTCCGAATGGTGTATCCAAAAATGTGGCACGTGACGAGATCAAATGGATATCTGTGGATTTATGCAAAGTTGGAGTGGGCTGTATAGTGTGCGTGACATTTTGTACAACTGGTGCGGCACTGATGTGCTCAGTCAAGTAAACACGTGAAAAAGAATGAGAGGCAGACACTTCATTCCACGTGTCGCCCGACAGAGTTTTAAATTTGCGACATTGATCACGTTTGCAGCCCGCGCTTTGGGGGTGATTGGAACCAGCTCGTTCATGGTTAGTGCTTGTTGCTGGCGTGGGAGGCTATGTTTTGACAGGGGTAGAGATAGGGGTTTTGTCTTGTATATTTTTCTATTTTTGCGGGTGTTAAAGTGGTGGGTGGGTGTCTGATTGTATAAGCGCGTACACACGCACAAATTACTTGGGTACTTGATGTGAGACCAGGTGTAGGATGGACACCTGGAGAGCCGAAAGAATCCAGATCGACTTCAGCGCAGTATACATGTAGACCGTATAGGTGTACAAAGTACATTTGTCTACATATATGCTGGGCTGCGGGTTTTGATGATCTGGGCTAACTGCCTTTTGTTCTTTTAACTTGTCTTTTCTTTTGAAAAAAAGAGAAGATGTGACGACACTCAGCAAAGTACAGTCACTCACTTTGGTGAGAGTCAAAGACTGCACCTTGAGAGTTCCTAACAAAACTACTGCATTATTTCTTTATGAGCAACAAATAAAGCAATCTTCACTTCACAATGGGGAGCCTTTATTTGCGACTTGCTGTGCACTGCACAGATTGGTTTCTCTCTGGATAGTCTTGAAATTGAAAATGCTGGCATGCGCAATTATTTGTCACTGAGTGAACGGGGGGTTACAACATCTTGATGTTGGGCTGGGCAGCACCATAGTTCTCTCTGGGTAGCGCGCGAGTTACTCACTCAGCGTCGCGCTGTCAAGCCTACGGGTGCAAACGTGTTATGGAGCTTTGAGTAGCTTGCGCATCAGAGAGCGGTTTGGGGGACTGTGCGCACGCCAGACTGAGATGTAGTACTTGCCTGGGCAAGTATGACCTTTGTTGTGCAGGCCTTGTGTGTATAAGGGTGACTGTGATCTGTATTAAGAGGCCGTACGCCTTGGTGCGGCCCCACATATAGCCGTGCGCACCTCAAAGGCGCTCTTCATCCAACGCAGGTGAGGTGGACCTACCTCTTGTCTCCATGCTGATGCGTTGCCTAAACTTACTATACACGCCTACTTATTGTACTCTGCCCTCGCCCGCAGTTTGACACTGCCTGACGCGCTCCCAAGGTGCGGTGCCCCTACTCGCCTTTTGCCATGCTTGTTTTTGTCCATGGTGTCTTGTTTGTCTCTTCGTGTGAACCAGGTCTCTGTCCTTTTAGTGAGCTAGTCTGTGATCTGCTGCCATGACAGGTGTTTCATGGTTCGCCAAAAGCACATTGCCAAAGAGGATCTCAGTCACAATCTTGACGAGCTCTACTTGGAGGACACTATGTCAATGTGGTGCCTTTCCTACCCAAGTGGGGGGCACCATCTCTTGGGTGCTATGTTCCTTGGATGTTAGGGATGTGATGATTGCTTTTATTACTTGCAACAGTCATTTAGTACCCTTGCTTATATAGCTCAAATCTATGTAGATTTGAGTTCTGGGTTTTTTGAGTTTTTGCCGGAATCGAACCAACGACCTCGGGATGGACAGTCCCGCGCTCTGACCAACTGAGCTAGTTTTACATCGTCTCGGATATCAAGATTAGTTGTGGGGATTGGTTAGCCCGAGGATACATGCCAGCCCACCAACATTGTGAGCTGTTTTACTCACCAGCAGGGGATCTGATTGGGTTTGCCCTAAACTAGGTAGGCTCTGGTCGTGCGGTCCGGGACAGTTTCTTGGGTCCTAAGTGGTTCATCGGGTGTTCACCATCCGCTTAGTCCAGTGATTAGGCTGGGTCTTCGAAACCAGAAGAAGAAGAAGTAGAAGACGGCGTGGCGTGCTCTGGGCACACCCAGTAATGACTGTGATTCGTGACTTACAGTGTAATCAGGATTGGGTCTTCTGATCTCAGGATCGAGTGCCCAATTGCCCTGGGCACTCAACAGGTTGCCAGATAGTCTGGCACCGCCGCTGCTGTGCACAATGAAACGGGATGTGCTGTGCTGATGTGCACAATGAAACGGGATATACTGTGCTGATGTGGGCTGTTGACAAGGGTCTCTTCTCTGTTGTGGAGCGCCTTGTTACTGCTGGCGTCAAGGCAAAGATGACAAACACGGGCAGAATGACGGCCTTGGCACTTGCCTGTGTGAAGATTCGCGATGTCTCAGTGCTATTTGGAGCTAGAGTAAGCGGAGCAGATACATCTGCCAACATCTCCGAGTCGGTAGGCTGCTGGGTACGGGCGACGGTGACGTTGTCTCTTTTTCGTGTCAATACAAGGGTGGAGATGATAAAAATTGAAGTGTTAGCGGACTCACTGGATAAAGTATTATTTATGCAGGAGGAACCCTTGAAATACGAAGCCTCGATAGACGTTGATTTTAGGGATTTTGATGGCACGTTGAAAACACAGGGCAAAATCTCAGTACTTTCACCTGATCACGTGATTGTGAGCGAGTCCGGCCAGATGTGAATCAGTGCTGCCAGAGGTGGTGTTGCTCGATCAAAGGTTGTAGCGAAAAATAATGGTTGAACTTCTTGTATATGGTACCAACAAAGGTGTCCTGCGCTCTCAACATGCCCAACACTGAGAGATGCACTGTGCTGATGTATGCTGCCAAGCATGGGGCCATGGGCTACACATTGTAGTAGAGCTGCTTGTTGCTGCTGGTACGAAGCCAAAGCAGAAGGACACGGATGAGTCAACAACGCTACTGCTGGCGTGCAGCAAGGGACACACTGTTGCAGCGGAGCTGCTCCTTACGCCCACTGCTTAGACTAGAGACCCCGATATGCGCAATAAATCAGGACGTACTGCATTGACGCGGGCTTTTGATATTGTCAGACAAGGGTCACTTTTCTATTGTGGAGCGCCTTTTTACTGCTGGCGCCAAGGCAGAGGTGACGGACACAGGTGGGATGAATGCCTTGGCACTTGCCTGTGTGAAGCTTTGCAATATCTTAGTGCTGTCTGGAGCTAAAGCAAGTGCAGCAGAGAAATCTGCCAAAATCTCGTTGGGCTGCTGGGTGTGGGTGAGAAAAATATTGCCAGCTAATGACAAGGAGGAGGAGGATGATGGAGAGAGACCCACGATGGACAAGGAAAGTGAAGTGCCAGAAGACTCGCTGTGTGACATAGTAATGACTGACGATGAAAATCACTGCATAAATATCGATTTTGAGGAAACTGGTTGCAAATCAGTCTTCAGCAAAAAAATTGGGCACGATCTGAGTGCCTTCTACAGATCACTTGTTTTTGAGTGAATCTGGCAAGCTGTCGTTGCTGCCAAAAGAGGAGTTGCGCAAAAAGAAGGCGCAGCGAGGGGAGGTGATAATGAGGCGTGGTAAAGACACAGGCTGCCGGCACTCTTGACATGTCAAACAGCCAGGGTCAAACTGTTTTAATGTATGCTGCCATGCATGGGCTCGGCAGTGTCGTAGAGATGCTTCTTGATGCTGGTACAAAGGCAGAGGTAAAGGACGAGGGTGGGATGACGGCCTTGGCACTTGTGAAACTTGGCCATATGTTACTGCTGTTTGGATCCAAAGCAGCTAGGCAGAGACACTTTCCAACATCTAGGAGGGCTGCTGGGTCGTGGGGCTGCTAGGTCAAGACGACCAAGCAATTGAAATTGAAATTGAAATCTGCAGAAATTGAAGCGCCAGAGGATGCATTGGGTACAGCAGTACACATCAAGAAGAAATTCTCGGGAAATGACGCCTTGATAGTGATTGATTTTGAGGAAATTCATGACAATCAGACAATCTATAGCGACGACTTGAGCAGGATTTCAGTGCTTCCACCAGATCATGTGTGTGTGAGCGAGTCCGGCAAGATATTGGTGCTGGCAGTGTCAGAGGAAGAGTTGCTAGAAAATAGGGCGCAGCGAACAAAGGTGGTTGAGGTGCTCATGGCACCCACGCAGGTGTTGGGCGCTCTGGACGTGCCCAACACTGAAGGACACACCGTCTTGATGTATGCTTCTACACATGGGCTCAGCAGGGTCGTAGATCTGCTTCTTGATTCTGGTGCTAACCCACATCACTTGAGGGGTGAGCAATGGAAAAAAAACCCATGCAAAAGGTGCGCAAAAAGGGAGCTCTTAGTGAGGCTTAAACTGTTGTCATACCAGAACCCTCCGAGGAGGAGAGACTACAAAACAAGAGGAATGTTTTTCGAAATGTGGTGCAAATCTGCACAGCTTCTCAAAAAAATCAGACTGACTTCTGCGCACGGACCTCAGTGGATAGAGAAGATGAAGCTGACGCAGCACGACTTTAGCGAGATTCTGAAGGAAGATTTCAGCAAGAACAAGTGTATGGTGCTAAATGCACAACAAAGCGTTCTCTGTGCTGCCTTTGTGGGAGAGACGGCAAAAGAAAGCGCGAGAGAAAAAGAGTGTATCATGGTGACTGGTTTGGCTGGGGAATAAGAGGGAGGGCAACGATATGAAGGTGGGGCAAAGGGGACAGAGGTGGAGCCAGACTTGTTACTGCCATCTAATTTGTCAGAGGAGCCAGTGGGAGGGTGTGAGGGGGCTGAGTGAGTCGATAAAGGGTATGGTGTACAGATCAAGTTGGTAAATTGTAAAAAGATGTGACGCCAGACTGTCACAAAGTTTTTCGAACGCATTACGCGACTGGCATTTTATGGACGGAATTCTTGGAAGGCGGAGATAAAAGGATTCTTGTATGGTACGTGAGCAAACACAAGACAGTGTCGCACCATATGAAGCAGATTGATTTCTCTCAATCGCGTCTCAATTGAAGAAAGATTGCCCTTGAAGCCGCATTAATTACAGATGATGGCAGTGATATGGAGCTGCTCAAGGCAAATGCGGGGGAAAAGGTGCTTGCACGAGATGAGGTATTGCTTGATCTGCATGCCAAGATGCCGCTCAAGATCTTTGCGTTTGAGGGGGCAAAAATCCAACGAATGCAGCAGGATGGGTGGGATCCACCGCTGCGTCTCACCTCGAAAAAGCAGGAGGTCATCAACATCATGGACACGTGCTTGCTCCTCGGGCGCAGCTGCACAAGCAAAACCATCTGTATCACCAGTAAAATGGCTGTTGACTGCCAAGCCTTGTTGGGCAAGTTGCAGCTCTGTGTCACCAGATCACAGCGCATCTGCCGCATGGTAGGCACTTCGCACGTTGATCTTCTGAAATGTCAGCTCATTCCCAAATTTATGTATATACAATGACTATAAAACTGACTTCTGAACATTTAACAAACTGACACACACACAGACACACACACAGACACACAGACAGACACACACACACACACACGAACACACACACACACACACGCACACACACACGCACACACACACACGCACACACACACATGCCAACGCACGCACATGCCAACGCGCACACACGTGCAACGCACACCTACATGCACGCGCACACATGCGTACACACGCACACGCACACACATACATTCACACACTTGTTCAGCAAGTTGAATTTTAGATTTAGAACATTAAGAGAAGTATAACATGTGCATAATCATATCATTTACATACATATAGGCATGCGTATTAGATACAATCGCACACACACACTCACATACATCATATGATACACGCAAATGCATATGAATAGATGTGTAATATACATACGACATACACTCGCTCACACATTCCTCGTTACACACCCACACACATTCGTACACGCACACCAACACACATATTCATTCTAGGCTGCAGCATTGTAGTGCATGGCATTTCAAAAACGACTGCTGCGCATGACGGCAGCCGTTGTGCACAGGTGATCACGACTTGATTTGCCATGTAAAATCAGCACAGCGCTTACTTTTGGGGATTTCTACCAGACACGTTTGCAAGTTTCAATAAAGAGCGCGTGCGGTTGCCCAAGGTGCAATGCCGCCACGCATTCCATTTATATACACTTGTGCGTGCCGACTATGAGAACGAGCGCCCAAGGCTCTGGAACGATTGCAACCTCCTTCTTGCGGTACAAGGGCGCTGCTGCCGGGAGCGCCTGGCATGCTGCTGCTGCCTAGATTCCAGAAGGTGTATGTGAACGAAGTGCAGGATTTGAGTAAGTCGCACCCCCTCTTCTGCGCTCAACACGCAGCCTTTGATGGCGCTTTCATTGCGCAAACTAGTCGTGCATCCTGGCATTAGCTAGTCGTGGGTGTAGAAGAAAATCCAGGACCAACAGATTATCTTCAGCGACATGATGGCGCTGGCTAGTCGTGGGAGCATGCTTCTCCCCCTAGCGTACCTCACACACCCACGTATGAATTAGCGAATGCAGAGCTGGTGCTACTGTTCAAAATGAGTACGAGCAGCAATTTCTTTCTGGCTAGTGACCCTGCACAAAGCGTTGCGGAAGGAGTTGACTTCCAGTTTGAGGAGGTGAGCATCACCCACTGTATGTTGCAGAGTGTGTGGCAAAGTGTGTTGCAGAGTGTGTTGTAGAGTTTGTTGCAGTGTGTGTTGCAGTATGCGTGGCAATATGTGTTGCAGAGTGTGTTACATTGCAGCAGAATTTGTTGCAGTGTGTGTTAGACTCAATCAGAGTAAGTGCTGCCGTGCGTGCGGTTTGAGGAGGTACGCGTTATGTATTGTTTGTTGCAGTGTACATTGCAGTGTGTGTTGCAGTGTGTTGCAGTGTGTTGCAGTGCGCACTGCAGTCTTGCTGTTCGCGATACAGTGTGTTTGGCAGTGCGGTGACTAGAGCGTATTGTAGGTGCGTAGTATCCAGTTTGCGTTGCAGTGTGTTGCAGGGTGCGGTGCAGTGTTGCAGTATGCGTTGCAGTGTGTTTTGGAGTGTGGTTACGAGCGTGTTGCAGGTGTGCAGTATCCAGTGTGTGTTACAGTGCGTTGCAGTGTGTGTTGCAGTGCGGTAACAAGAGTGTATTGCAACGCAGTATTTTCCACCATCTCACCACAAAGGCTCCCGAAAAACCTACGGTCCTACATCTGAACTTCCGGTCCCACGCTGGCATCCTCGAGGCGGCCGACGTAGTGCTTGAATTTTACTATCTTTCCCGGCTCTTGCAAAAGGTTACCATCAGGCAGATATTCCCAAAACTCACCCGCGCCTAAGTTGATGACAAAACGACTATGCAGCTGACTTTTGAAAAAATCGACCAGACAAGGGGCTCTGCAAAGGACCTTGCACCGGACAATGCAGTATAAAGCGCGGAGCAGGTACAACTTCTTAAAAAAATAGATGTATATTTATTGTAAATAGTTAATTGAGGACTGTTACCATTTGATGCTGATGGTGCGCCTAGAGTCTAGTTTCCTGGCTTTCAAAATGTAAATATACGTATGTGCATGTACACATATATTTGTATGTAAATATATACAAATATATGAATACATGTATATGTATGTCTGTATGTCTGTATGTCTGTATGTCTGTATGTATGTATGTGCTATGAATGTATATATCAATTTATATGTGCATAAATACATATGTATATAAACAAATATATTGATATATATACATACATGTGTGTATATGTATATATATGCATAAACATACATTCATATATATATGTTTACACACACATATACACATATATATATATATATATATATATATATATATATATATATATATATATATATATATATATATATATATGTGTGTATATTTTTATATATATGTA
>Ga0335398_10008546_pt1 | contig 12104 bp, 5 predicted proteins | sample BON03_FD_205742 | JGI IMG/M metagenome (GOLD analysis project Ga0335398, IMG submission 205742) | Freshwater microbial communities from Lake Bonney liftoff mats and glacier meltwater in Antarctica - BON-03 (spades assembly) (version 2) | ecosystem: Environmental > Aquatic > Freshwater > Ice >...
GCTCCTTAAAACCAACAATATCAAAATGGGATAACAAACCATCTGGTAGAAAGGAAGAAAATATACTAAAATCCATTTGCTTTTTTAGGCAAATTTATAACTTCTCCCCAACTTTTTTATGTGAGCCGAGAATAGTCTATAAAAATACAATTTTGAAAGCAATTCACAACCTCACAAGAACAAACAGATTTATTTGCAGGTTGAGAATAGTCTATAAAAATACAATTTTGAAAGCAATTCACAACCAAAATGTGAGCTTCGTCTATTATTACTAGGTTGAGAATAGTCTATAAAAATACAATTTTGAAAGCAATTCACAACATTCCGCCTAATCTAAAACTTAAGATTTCAGTTGAGAATAGTCTATAAAAATACAATTTTGAAAGCAATTCACAACCTGACCTGTTGGCTCAAACTCTGGACTAACGTTGAGAATAGTCTATAAAAATACAATTTTGAAAGCAATTCACAACATGCAACAATTCTATTTACAATTTTCTTTAGTTGGGAATTATAAGTAAAAATACAGTTTTTAAAGATTTAATAAAACTATTTAATAGAAATTCCTAAACCATAAGCTTCCTTAATTATAACTTTCCCTTTGTCTATAGAACTTCCGTTTGCTAAATCGTTTGAAATTAAATTGGCTCCGTCTAAATCTATAAAATCAGCAAAAGGAGTTAAAACTAATCAAGTCTAAATTTATACACAAATGCAAGATTAATATAATGCACTCATCAAATTATTATTACCCAAAATAATTATTAACTACTTGTTTTTTTATGTTTTATAAATAACTATAGAAAGTTTTACATTTATACTTATGAGAAAACTTTAATTTCTAAAAGCATCGTCTTTACAAATTAATTTTTAAAATAGTTCTTTTATCAAATTACTATTAAAAGCTTTTAAATACCGATTTAGAAGTGTCAGAAATATATTTTGATATATTATACAAAAAAAAGCGACAAGTATTAGTTGCCGCTTTGAATGTTTTCACAACGGAATAATCCTTATTGTGAATTGCTTCAAAATTGTAGTGCAATATATAACAAAAATTTCAATGTTTGTTTAAGGTTTACCATAAGAATTTAATTTTTTTTAATTAATTTTAGAGATCCAAAAAATTTAACAATAAAAATCTACGTAAAAAAGATAGAATATGAAACGAATATTAGGACTGGATTTAGGGACAACTTCAATTGGATGGGCATATATTAATGAAGCAGAAGGTGATAATGAAACTTCATCTATAATTAATTCTGGAGTGCGGATTACAAGATTTGATAACTTTTCAAAAGTAGACAAGTCTGGAAAAATAACTGAATCAAAAAATCCAGAAGCAGATTTTAATGCTGGGCATGGATTATCTCCAAATGCAGACCGAACTTTAAAACGTGGGGCAAGAAGAGGATTGCAACGTTTTAAACAAAGAAGAAATGCTTTATTACAAACTTTTAGAGGAATCAATTTTATTAATTCCAATTACGTATATGCCGAAACAGGGAAACAAACGACTTTTTCGTCCTATAAACTAAGAGCAAAATCAGCTACAGAAAAAGTTTCGAAAGAAGAATTAGTGCAGGTTTTACTAATGCTTAACAAAAAAAGAGGTTATAAAAGCAGTCGTAAAGCGAAATCAGCTGAAGAAGGTGATGCAATTGACGGAATGAAAATTGCCAAAGAATTAAATGATAAAAATCAAACACCTGGCGAATGGGTTTATAATTCACTATTGAATGGTGGTAAATTTGTTCCTGATTTTTATCGTTCGGATTTACAATCAGAATTAGAAAGAATTATAAATTTTCAAAATAAATTTTATCCTGAAATAGTGAATCTTAAATTACTAGAAGATATTCAAGATAAAACAAGAACCGCTACATCGAACCATTTTACCAAAAACTTAAACATTGAACTATCCGAAAATAAAGGAACTAGAGAAGAAATAAAATTACAACATTACAAATGGAGAAATAATGGTCTTTCTATCGAATTAGATATAAAAATTATCGCTTTTATAGTAACAGAAGTCAACAATCAAATCAACCAATCTAGTGGTTATTTAGGTGCGATAAGCGACCGTAGTAAAGAGTTATATTTTAATCACGAAACTGTTGGGCAATTTCAACACAAACAATTAGAGCTAAATAAGCATGCAAAACTAAAAAATCAAGTTTTTTACAGACAAGATTATTTAGATGAATTTGAACAAATTTGGGAAACACAGTCAAAATTTCACTCTGAATTAGATGAAAAATTAAAAATTGAAGTGCGTGATATTACCATTTTTTATCAACGAAAATTGAAATCTCAAAAGCATTTGGTAAGTTTTTGTGAAATTGAAAAAGGACATAAAGCTATTCCTAAATCATCTCCTTTATTTCAAGAATTTAGAATTTGGCAAAACATCAATAACATCACCATTAAAAATGAACTAACCAAAGAAATCTATGTTCTAACCGAAGAATTCAAAAATGAAATTGCCGAAGAATTACAATTTAAAGAAAACCTAAGTGACATTCAAATAATAACACTTTGTGGATTAAAAAAAGGACAATTTACAATCAATTTCAAAAAGATTGAAGGAAATAGAACTAACACAGCACTTTTTAAAGCGTTTGAAAAAATAGTAGAAATGGAAGGTTATGATTTGGATTTCTCCAAAATGAACTCTTTCGAAATTAAAGAAGCTATTGAACCATTGTTTGATACCATAGGAATCAATACAAATCTACTAAACTTTGACACATTCATAGAAGGGAATGATTTTGATAAACAACCCTATTATCAATTATGGCATTTATTGTATTCCTCAGAAGATGATGAGACTTTAAAAATAAGTTTGAAAAAATTTGGTTTCAAAACTGAGCATATTCCTTTTTTAATAAATGTCAATCTACAAGCTGATTATGGTAGTTTGAGTGCAAAAGCCATCAAGAAAGTATTACCTCATTTAAAAGACGGACATATTTATGATAAAGCCTGTTTACTTAGTGGTTATAATCATTCCTCCTCATTAACAAAAGAACAAAATGAGAGCCGTATTTTGAAAGATAATTTAGAGTTATTGAAGAAAAACAGTTTGCGTAATCCTGTGGTTGAGAAAATTCTCAATCAAATGATAAACGTTATCAATGCTATTATAGAAGACCCAACTATGGGTAAACCTGATGAAATTAGAGTAGAATTAGCACGAGAACTTAAAGCTAATAATGAGCAACGTAACGACATGACCAAAGCAATCAACAATGCTACAAAAAATCATGATGATATTCGTAAATTATTGGCTGTAGAATATGGAATTTCTAGAGTTACCCGCAATGACATTATACGCTATAAACTTTGGAAGGAAACTGGTGGTATTTCATTATACACTGGAAAACCTATTGAGCCTTCAAAATTATTCACCAAAGATTATGATATAGAACATATTATACCAAAATCACGATTATTTGATGACAGTTTTTCTAATAAAACCCTATGTGAAAGAACGTTGAATATCGAAAAAAGCAACAAAACAGCTTATTCTTTTCTTCAAGAAAAATTATCTCCCGAAGAATTTGACCAATTTGAAAAAAGAATTAAAAGTATGTTTGGCAAAATTAGTAAAACCAAGCAAAATAAATTAATGATGGCTGACGATCAAATTCCAGAAGGATTTATTGATCGTCAATTAAGAGAAACGCAATACATTGCTAAGAAAGCCAAAGAAATATTATTGGAAGTATCTAGAAATGTAACTGCAACTACGGGAAGTGTGACCGATAAATTACGTGAAGATTGGGAATTGATTGATGTGATGCAAGAACTAAATTGGAATAAATATGATAAATTAGGGTTGACCTATGAGGAAAAAGGTAAAAATGGCGAACGTTTGTATAAAATTAAAGATTGGACTAAACGCAACGACCATCGCCACCATGCTATGGATGCCATTACTGTAGCTTTTACAAAACCTGCTTACATACAATATTTGAATAATTTGAATGCAAGAACAAATACTGATAAAAAAGGAAATTCAATTGTTGGAATTGAAAATAAATACTTAAAAAGAGACAAAAACAACAAACTCCGTTTTATTGAGCCTATGCCTAACTTTAGAACCGAGGCAAAAAAACAACTCGAAAGTATTTTAATTTCGTACAAAGCTAAGAATAAAGTAGTTACCAATAATAAAAACATCACCAAGAAAAGTGGCGGTACCAATCAGAAAATTCAACTTACCCCACGTGGACAATTGCATAAAGAAACTGTTTATGGAAAACTACAGCAGTATGCAACAAAAGAAGAAAAGGTAAATGCAAGTTTCACACAAGAATATATAACCAAAGTAGCTAAAAAAGAATATCGTGAAGCTTTATTGAAACGTTTAGCAGAAAATGATAACGACCCGAAAAAGGCATTTACTGGTAAAAACACATTAGTTAAAACACCCATTTACATTAGTTTAGAAGATAATATTGTAGTTCCCGAAAAAGTAAAAATGGTTTGGTTAGAGAACAACTACTCAATTCGAAAAGATATTACTCCAGATTTAAAACTAGAGAAAGTAATTGACGTTGGTTTAAGAAAAATCCTCGAGAATCGTTTGAATGAATTTAATGGAGATGCAAAAAAAGCTTTTGTAAATCTTGACGAAAATCCTATTTGGCAAAACAAAGAAAAAGGAATTGCTATAAAAAGAGTAACAATAAGTGGTGTGAGTAATGCGCAATCTTTACACACCAAAAAAGACCATTTTGGAAACGAAATTTTAGACCAAAATGAAAATCCTATTCCTGTTGATTTTGTCAGTACTGGAAACAACCACCACGTAGCTATTTATAAAGATGAAAAAGGAAATCTACAAGAAGAAGTTGTTTCATTTTATGATGCTGTGGTTCGTAAAAATCTTGGTTTATCGGTAATTAATAAAACGCACGAAAATGGTTGGGAGTTTTTGTTCACTATGAAACAAAATGAGTTTTTTATATTTCCATCAGAGAGTTTTAATCCAGAAGAATATGATTTATTGAATCCTATAAACTATCATTTGATTAGTCCAAATATGTTTAGGGTGCAGAAAATTTCCACAAAAAATTATATGTTTAGACATCATCTTGAAACAATGTTAGAAGATAAAAATGAATTAAATGGTATAGCTTTTAGAAGCATTCGAAGTACAACTCCATTAACATATATAATTAAAATCAGAATTAATCATCTTGGTCAAATTGTACAATTAGGGGAATATTAATTTGTAGAACAACCTAAATTCAATAGGATTGGGATTTATCCCATTCAACAATATTAAATAATCCAAATAGGCTTTAGCCAAAATAGTTCGGCTAAAGCCTAATTTTACAATATTAAATAACCCTCCAGCTAAAGCTGGAGGCAATTTAGAAAAATAGAAACATTTGACAAATAGGATTTATTCTGATTTTCCATTACAACAAATTCAATTGGATTGGGATTTATCCCATTCAAACATAATACAAACACACAGCAAAGGCTTTAGCCAAATTGTTTTGGCTAAAGCCTAATCAGAATTAACATTTTATCCCCTCCAGCTAAAGCTGGAGGCAATTCAAAAAGCTGGAGGCAATTCAAAAAGCTGGAGGCAATTCAAAAGCTGGAGGCAATTCAAAAAGCTGGAGGCAATTCAAAAGTTAGAAGGAATTCAAAAGCTAGAGGCAATTCAAAAAGCTGGAGGCAATTCAAAAGCTGGAGGTAAAAAGCTGGAGGCAATTCAAAAAGCTGGAGGCAATTCAAAAGCTGGAGGCAATTTAAAAGCTGGAGGCAATTCAAAAAGCTGGAGGCAATTCAAAAGCTGGAGGTAAAAAGCTGGAGGCAATTCAAAAAGCTGGAGGCAATTCAAAAGCTGGAGACAATTCAAAAAGCTGGAGGCAATTCAAAAAGCTGGAGGCAATTCAAAAGCTGGAGGCAAACCAAAAATGAGTACAATTAGAAGAGTATTAATTTGTCATTCTAACAAATTCAATAGGATTGGGATTCCTCCCATTCAAACATAAAACATAAATCATAAATCATATAAAAATTTCAATATGCCTTTTATTAAAACCTATATTCATTTTGTATGGAGTACAAAAAACAGAATCCCTTTTTTGGATAATAAAGAATTAAGACAAAAAGTTTGGCATCATATTAAAGAAAATGCCCAAACAAAAGGAATATTTATTGATTTTGTTAATGGTTATTCTGATCATTGCCATTGTTTAGTTTCCTTGGGAGCTGACCAAACTATTCAAAAAGTAATGCAACTCATCAAAGGAGAATCTTCTTTTTGGATTAACAAAAATAAATTGTGTTTGAACAAATTTGAATGGCAGGATGAGTATTTTGCAGTTTCGGTTTCAGAATCGATGCTGGATAAAGTTAGAAATTACATTAAAAACCAAGAAGAACACCATGGCAAACAGTCTTTTCAAGGTGAATATGATGAATTTATAGATAAATATAAATTCAATAAAGAATAGTCTTTTGGCTAAAGCCAATAATTGCATTATAATCATTTTATCCCCTCCAGCTAAAGCTGGAGGCAATTCAAAAGCTGGAGGCAATTCAAAAGCTGGAGGCAATTCAAAAGCTGGAGGCAATTCAAAAATGTGAGGAATTCAAAATTGGAGATCTTGGAAATCTTGGAAAATCAATAGGATTGGGCTTTAGCCCATTCTGGAGGTAATTCAAAAATGTGAGGAATTCAAAATTGAAAATCTTGGAAATCTTGGAAAATCAATAGGATTGGGCTTTGGCCCATTCTGGAGGTAATTCAAAAATGTGAGGAATTCAACATTGGAAATCTTGGAAATCTTGGAAAATCAATAGGATTGGGCTTTAGCCAAAATATTTTATGAGGAATTTTAAAATCTAAAAAAATGATAAAACGAACCCTTTTCTTTGGCAACCCTGCTTATTTGAGTACTAAAAATAAGCAATTACTTATTACTTATCCTGATAAGGAACAAGAAACCAAGACCGTAGCTATTGAAGACATTGGGGTTATTGTTTTGGAAAATCAGCAAATTACCATTACTAATGGGTTGTTGGAAAAATTAATCAATAATAATGTCGCTTTAATTAACTGTGATCAGCAGCATATGCCTATTGGGTTATTGATGCCTTTGAGTGGACACACGGAACAAACAGAACGGTTTAAAAATCAAATAAACGCTTCCATTCCACTAAAAAAAAATTTATGGCAACAAACTATATCGGCAAAAATAATGAATCAAGCAGGTTTACTAAAAGAACGTGGTATTCCTATGCGAAAAATGGAACTTTGGGCAAAGGAAGTAACATCTGGAGATTCATTAAATCATGAATCGAGAGCGGCAGTATATTATTGGTCAAAATTGTTTGAAATTGAAAATTTTACAAGAGGCCAGAAAGGTTTACCTCCTAATAATTTGTTGAATTATGGTTATGCTATTTTAAGAGGAATAACGGCAAGAGCAATTATTAGCTCGGGAATGCTTCCAACTTTGGGAATTTTTCATAGAAATAAGTATAATGCATATTGCTTGGCAGATGATATTATGGAACCCTATCGCCCATATGTAGATTTGATTGTGTGTCATATTATGGAAACGGAGGATAACCTAGAAGAATTGACGATTGCAATAAAGAAAGAATTATTGAGTATTGCCAGTATTGACGTAGTAATTGATGGAAAAAATAGTCCATTAATGGTGGCAATGAGTAGAACAACTAATTCTTTACACGAATGTTTTGAAGGAAGTTCCAGAAAAATTTTATACCCATCCTATGTATGATGAGCATTACACACGTTTAAACCAATATAGAAGTTTGTGGATATTAGTATTTTTTGATTTACCAACAGAAACCCGCAAGGAACGTAAAATAGCTTCTGGATTTAGAAAGAAATTATTAGACGATGGCTTTTCTATGTTTCAATTTTCAATCTACATGCGATTTTGTGCGAGTCGAGAAAATGCAGAAGTACATACTAAAAGAATTAAAAAAAATTTACCTGAACTTGGAAAAATTGGTGTGATGCAAATAACCGATAAACAATTTGGGATGATGGAACTTTTTTATGGTAAAAAACAAGTGGAAACAGACAAACCTTCGCAACAGCTAGAATTATTTTAAGATTAACAGGAATAATAAAAGACTAGTTTTATGTTTCAATACTATTATAAATCCTGTTTTTTTACATTTCTAAAATTATAGCTAACTCTCAATATATCTGATAATTACATCAAGCTATGTTGAGAATAGTCTATAAAAATACAATTTTGAAAGCAATTCACAACCTTACTGTGTCCGATAATGTTCTTGAAAAGTTGAGAATAGTCTATAAAAATACAATTTTGAAAGCAATTCACAACTTTTGATCAATAGAATATAATACTCCTTTTGTTGAGAATAGTCTATAAAAATACAATTTTGAAAGCAATTCACAACCGTAGTACCGTTTCTTATAATCGAATTTTGTTGAGAATAGTCTATAAAAATACAATTTTGAAAGCAATTCACAACCATTGTTTCTAAAGTAGTTGCATCTTCTACGTTGAGAATAGTCTATAAAAATACAATTTTGAAAGCAATTCACAACCATAGTCATTTTCATTTTCCTAGTAGGCTCGTTGAGAATAGTCTATAAAAATACAATTTTGAAAGCAATTCACAACCGTTGCTATGTTTTGAGCGGCTTGCGCCGGTTGAGAATAGTCTATAAAAATACAATTTTGAAAGCAATTCACAACGTTACTGTTGCAGCGGTTGCGGCTGTTTGTGTTGAGAATAGTCTATAAAAATACAATTTTGAAAGCAATTCACAACCATATGGTGAAGATAAGTTAATAGGACCTGGTTGAGAATAGTCTATAAAAATACAATTTTGAAAGCAATTCACAACTTGCATTGCTCTGTTATTCGCGCCAGCTAAGTTGAGAATAGTCTATAAAAATACAATTTTGAAAGCAATTCACAACCTGTATAATCAAATCTAAAATATACTTTAAGTTGAGAATAGTCTATAAAAATACAATTTTGAAAGCAATTCACAACCCCTGGATAAAACACAAAAAAGATTTAGATGTTGAGAATAGTCTATAAAAATACAATTTTGAAAGCAATTCACAACGAAAGGTACAAACTAAATATTAAATTTAAAGTTGAGAATAGTCTATAAAAATACAATTTTGAAAGCAATTCACAACCTATACTGGAGTTTTTCGAGTGGATGTGCAGTTGAGAATAGTCTATAAAAATACAATTTTGAAAGCAATTCACAACGGCTACTAATTTTTAAAAAAAATAAATATGGTTGAGAATAGTCTATAAAAATACAATTTTGAAAGCAATTCACAACACACAGTAGCAGACGGAGAAAACACAATTAGTTGAGAATAGTCTATAAAAATACAATTTTGAAAGCAATTCACAACGATTAGCTGCTTTATAAATGCTTCATCCGTGTTGAGAATAGTCTATAAAAATACAATTTTGAAAGCAATTCACAACCTATAATTGTCATTTGTTCCTAAATATGGCGTTGAGAATAGTCTATAAAAATACAATTTTGAAAGCAATTCACAACCTACAAATGGGAGGAGGTTGCTAAAGAAAAGTTGAGAATAGTCTATAAAAATACAATTTTGAAAGCAATTCACAACAGATAGTAGGGCGTGGAAGTCGCACAACGGGTTGAGAATAGTCTATAAAAATACAATTTTGAAAGCAATTCACAACAGGCCATATCAAGAAGATTTATTAAACAAAGTTGAGAATAGTCTATAAAAATACAATTTTGAAAGCAATTCACAACAATACGCCGCCTGTTGTTCTATGTAAAATAGTTGAGAATAGTCTATAAAAATACAATTTTGAAAGCAATTCACAACTTTATCTCCTTGCGCATTTGCATCGTTAAAGTTGAGAATAGTCTATAAAAATACAATTTTGAAAGCAATTCACAACAAAAGACACAAACTAAATATTAAATTAATTGTTGAGAATAGTCTATAAAAATACAATTTTGAAAGCAATTCACAACGCTAATTGTGCCTGAAACAAAATAAATATCGTTGAGAATAGTCTATAAAAATACAATTTTGAAAGCAATTCACAACAATCATTTAGTATTGGAGTGGATGTAAGACGTTGAGAATAGTCTATAAAAATACAATTTTGAAAGCAATTCACAACATAGTGTATACGTTTACACCATAATTTTGTGTTGAGAATAGTCTATAAAAATACAATTTTGAAAGCAATTCACAACTTTACGCTTATAAAGTTCTAGATATATTTCGTTGAGAATAGTCTATAAAAATACAATTTTGAAAGCAATTCACAACTATAATGTGGATGCAGAGCCTATACAATGGGTTGAGAATAGTCTATAAAAATACAATTTTGAAAGCAATTCACAACCTTTATATCAACTTTACATTTGCTTTATTGTTGAGAATAGTCTATAAAAATACAATTTTGAAAGCAATTCACAACTTCCAAATTAAAATAATCCTCCGAAGAAGAGTTGAGAATAGTCTATAAAAATACAATTTTGAAAGCAATTCACAACAGAAAACAAGCGTTTCTAAATCGGCGTTGAGTTGAGAATAGTCTATAAAAATACAATTTTGAAAGCAATTCACAACTTCAAGGTCATTATCAAAATTGAAGAAAATGTTGAGAATAGTCTATAAAAATACAATTTTGAAAGCAATTCACAACATCAATATACTCTTTTAGTATGGTTTTTAGGTTGAGAATAGTCTATAAAAATACAATTTTGAAAGCAATTCACAACAGCAAATTTACAAACTTTAGGAATTATTAAGTTGAGAATAGTCTATAAAAATACAATTTTGAAAGCAATTCACAACGACAATAATTGAAGAAATAAAACCACTTGCGTTGAGAATAGTCTATAAAAATACAATTTTGAAAGCAATTCACAACGTTTTAGTTGCAGATAAGGATGGCAAATAGTTGAGAATAGTCTATAAAAATACAATTTTGAAAGCAATTCACAACACTTTTTATGCGGTCTATCAGCACTAAATTGTTGAGAATAGTCTATAAAAATACAATTTTGAAAGCAATTCACAACTTAGCAATATTTTTGTATATTCGCTATTCAGTTGAGAATAGTCTATAAAAATACAATTTTGAAAGCAATTCACAACTAGAAGGAGTTTTTGAATTAAGCTCAATTGGTTGAGAATAGTCTATAAAAATACAATTTTGAAAGCAATTCACAACTTCCAAATAAGAACAACATCATAACCAATTGTTGAGAATAGTCTATAAAAATACAATTTTGAAAGCAATTCACAACCTGTTATAAACTGGTTTAAACATTCTTTTGGTTGAGAATAGTCTATAAAAATACAATTTTGAAAGCAATTCACAACGACAAGAATTGAACAAAGAAAACCACTTGCGTTGAGAATAGTCTATAAAAATACAATTTTGAAAGCAATTCACAACATAATATTATTTTATTATTAGTTTAAATTCGTTGAGAATAGTCTATAAAAATACAATTTTGAAAGCAATTCACAACATAGCAACCAAGCACAGCCTTACAGGTTTAGTTGAGAATAGTCTATAAAAATACAATTTTGAAAGCAATTCACAACCCAGCATTGCCATACTTAAAGCTCTAGTTGGTTGAGAATAGTCTATAAAAATACAATTTTGAAAGCAATTCACAACAAATCGTATTTTCAATATCTATAAGAGTTATGTTGAGAATAGTCTATAAAAATACAATTTTGAAAGCAATTCACAACTAGAGGGTATTATAAATTTAGATTTCAAAAGTTGAGAATAGTCTATAAAAATACAATTTTGAAAGCAATTCACAACTGGATTGCAGGTTGCTATTACCAATGGTTTTGTTGAGAATAGGGGTCACATAAATTTTATGGGGATTAACTAAAAAGTTTTTCCATTCTGAAGAGGAATAATTTCACATCTACGACACCTCTTTGAGTGGCTCTAAATAGCTTTACTTTTGAATTAAATGATTCAGCGTTTGCATTTGTATGTCGTTTGATAAAGAAGTTTAATATCGTTTCTAAATGATATTTCAAGCTATTTGCTGCGGTATTAAAATCATT
>Ga0335398_10008548_pt1 | contig 12103 bp, 7 predicted proteins | sample BON03_FD_205742 | JGI IMG/M metagenome (GOLD analysis project Ga0335398, IMG submission 205742) | Freshwater microbial communities from Lake Bonney liftoff mats and glacier meltwater in Antarctica - BON-03 (spades assembly) (version 2) | ecosystem: Environmental > Aquatic > Freshwater > Ice >...
CGGACAATGGGATCGCATTCGCATCCAGCAGACTTTGTCGCAGCGAACCCGGCCCGCTGTCCAGCGTGTTGGTAACAATCAACGCTTTGTGCAGCGAGACATCGTTGCCGTCTCCGCCTTTGTAGCTGATGACGTAGAAATCATTGCCCGCCTTTAATACATCGCCTTCCTTCAGTCCGTTGAACTGGCCCGTCACGGGTTGGTTGCCGGTATTGTTGACGATGATGAATTCATCCGTCACCAGCGGGTTAAAGGTCGGTAACCGCGAAACAACCAGATCTCCACCAACATTCACACTGCCGGCTGTGACGAACTGGTCGTATTCGGAGATCGGTGTCGTCCCAGTAATAGATACCGGAAACCTTGTCAGGTATGAACCGATCACATTAAACGTATCGGTGATGATTTGAGTGTGCCCGATAAACTCAGTTTGGTTAAGTATGCGGACTTCCGTATTGCCTGACAAGTCGCCGGGCGGAGTTTCGTTTTGCAGGAAGATGCGACCAGCATTTGTAGCCGTTGATGTGGATTCGATTCTGACATCCTGCAGAACCATGCCCGGCGTTGCACCTACAGCCACACCTTGCAGCAGAATCTTTCCGCTGCCGGTCGAACTGACGATTACGGGCGGAATAAACGATGAATTCGAATTGGCGATACTCAGGCCAGATCCAGTTCCTGCTCCGACCCCTTTGACCGTCATCTTTCCGTTTACGACTTTGAACTGGGGACCACCCCAAAGAAAAATTCCTGATCCATTTGGCACTCCCGCGCGGGTCCCGGCAGTACCTGTGACTTTCAGTTCTGCAGAACCGGAGGCGATGAATGCCGCACGCCTCGTTATCGAGGACCAATTCCTATCGTCGATGACAATCCCGGAACTTTGGTAGACAGTGCTGTTGCCTCCTGTGCCCTCGACTTCCAGCAGTCCTCCGGAGCTGGAAATCTGCGAGTTGCCATTGATTTCAACACCCGGTTGTGAGTTCTCGCCTGATCCTCCGAAACCAACAAAATTGACGCCACCTGGACCAGCCGAAATACCCACGGTGCCTTGTGAGCTTATCCCCGAGTTGCTGTGGGGAAATTGACTTGCCCAAGTCCCACTGGAAACGCCTCCTGTTCCTGTAATGGAAAGCCTTCCTGCGCTTGCATATATGTAGGAAGGACTAGAACTACCGTACAGATAAATACCGATATTCCCTCCGCCCACGGCTCCATCGGCCGCGCCGTATCCACCGTGTCCGATAATCGTCGACACGCCGTTGCTACCTCCACCAACAGTCGATTGACGGATCCTGACTCCCTGATTAAAGCCGAGTCCTTCGCCCCCGAAGCCGCGTATCGTGACCGCCCCTCCTGACGAACTCACTCTGGTGCCGGCGTCAATGTTGACTCCATGATTCTCATGTCCTGCATCATTCGATGTGGAATGACCAGGATCCCATCCGGCGCCATAGCCTTCGATTTCAACCTTCGCATGCCCGTTCGCAATGACCGTTGAAGCACGTCCGTAAACGGACACCCCCATATTTCTGTCACCACTACCGCGTCCGTATCCCGTCAGCTTGATGTCTCCGGTCCAACTTTTGACAGTCCCGCCGCCCGCGCTGAAGGTGCCTGGCAGTTCAACGCCCACATAGACCGACGCGCCGCTGCCGCCGGTGCCTTCCAACGTTATGGAACCTCCGTTTGAAAAAGAAGTCGATTCGAGAACGCCGCCGATGTCGATCACAACACCTCTCTGGTTCGACGCAGTCGCATCATTTCCGCCGTGCCCTTCCAGCGTAATCGCACCGCTGCCGGTCGTCCTAATTAACCCCTGCACGAAAACACCGTTGAAGTTGCCGATTCCGCCATCCAGAAGATTGGCCTGCAACGAAATTCCACCGTTGACGGTCGTCAGTGAGGTTTGACCGTTGACGGTGATATTCCGCTTCGCTGTCAGGCTGATCGAGCCGGTGCCGGTCGTCGAAATCTGAGCACCACTTGACCAGAACTCCAAAGCAGCATTTGGACTGACAGTTGACACCGAAAAATTCTTGTCGGCTGCCATCGTAACGGAATTTGTGATGGTCACTCCGCCATTGTTGTTCAGCGACAGATGTTTATTCTGAGTAATCGCCGCAGTGACCGGAATCCAGCCATCGTTGTCATCGCCCAGGATCAAATGCGTCGTATTGATCCGATCGAGTTCCGCGTCCGTCAGGGAAAGTTGCCAAGACTTCGGATCGAAGCCGCCGACATTGATACTTCTGTTATTGTATCGACCATGAATGGTAAAAGGATTGGTTCCCGCATTGATTGTCGAGCCGGCAGCGATCTCAACATCATCCGCGCCGATCGAGTATCCACCGCTAAAGTTGACCGTCGAAGCATTCAGCGTCAAGGTACGCAATAGAAGCGATCCGGAAACGTTAACTGTAACCGCCCCTACGGTCACATTGTCGCTGATCGTCGGAACGACGTTATTGCTCCAGTTATCGGCATCATTCCAAGCTTGCGTCCCCGCACCGCCATCCCACGATACTGCGGCCAGCAGCGTCCGATCTTCCAACAATTCGACTCGTGATCGTCGTCGATTTCGGCGTGTGCTGCTGTTGCTTCGGAATAATTGCCGCAGTGATGAAATTCGCAGCATCAGCAATCTCCTGTGTTGATGAATCTATTTTTTCCAGTCATTCTTAAGTCCCAATCAAATTCGTATCAGGTCCGTTTTCGAATCTAACTACAGAGGAACGAGTGTCCAGGGACGAAACAGGGAACTTTCAGATTAAAGTATTCCCATTCATCCCTGTGCGGCATTCACTCCTGCGTTTTGTTTGGATTCCACTGCATCAAACGAGCAAACTCCAACGTGTCGTACTCAACCTGTTGCCCGGCGATCAGGGTTCCACGAAAAGTAAAAATATGCACACACGACAAACGCACGACGTCTCCCTGAGAGACCGGCACGATCTTTTTTCCTTTGAGTATCACAGTGTCGTCGCAGACGTAGAGCATTAGGTTGACAGTGTGCGCCTGATCGGATTTGCATAAGGACCAGGCCAATTCGCTCATCTGCCGAATTGCATCCTTGCCAATGCAGATGCCACTAATTTTAAGACTCGGCCCACCAGGAAGGCTCAGAATGGCGTCGTGGTGATAGCCGTCCAGCAGAGCCACCATGTCGTGCGACTCCCACGCTCTGTGCCACTGCAGAACGCGATCGCGGCGGATAATTTCCAGTTCAGTGCCGGACGGCGTTGCGATCCGCAAGCGATGCAGTTCCGTCCCCAACGCTCTCGCCAGCCGAGTTAACGTGCCTAGATCGAGTCGTTTTCCCTGCTCCGCCTTGCGAACTGTTTTTACGTCTACGTCCGCATTTTTGGCCAATTGCTCTTGAGTTAGACCGCAACTCAGCCGGACTTTTTGGATTTCTGCCCCATTGACAATCACCCCGCGCATGAATTATCGACTCCTACTGTTTTTTGCGGCTCACTGAAGAATTGGCCCTGCACCAGTAGGTACGAAACATCTCTACACGGACCCGAAAAAGCCCGTATTCCTTGGGGCATTCAGACGTACAAAGCGACGTCATTCGCCCGATCCGACGCAGCGACTTGTGACTCGTGACTCGTTTTCACACTGCAAAATCAAATGAGGGGATCGGAGCAATTCCGTCCTGCCGCTCGCGACGCCGAGGGAGCGTTAAAAGATGACTGTGCGGCCGAGAAGGGTGGCCGGGGTTGGAGCGAGATACGAGTGAAACCCGGGGCTTCCTGCGCAAGCTCAGTCCAGCAACACTTTCCTGAGAAGATCGAATCGTCAACCGCGTTGATGCCTCGGCTTCAGGCGTACGCAAATATCTGTCAAGCGATGGCCTTCGCACACGACAAGCAGGTGATCCACCGTGATTTGAAACCGCAAAATATTATGATCGGTCGTCACGGAGAAATTCAGGTCATGGACTGGGGACTGGCCAAACTGTGTCACAACGAAGCGGATGCGTCGGCCGAAGTTGCTCCGGAGGATTCCGTCGCCGCTACGCATCTGCTGCACGCTGATCGAACGGCCGAAGTTGCGATAGGAACATTTGCCTATATGCCTCCTGAACAGGCGGAAAACGGATTTGCCGCCGACTCTCGTTCAGACGTCTTTTCGCTCGGAGGGATCTTATGCTTTCTGTTGACCGGTAGCCCGCCGTACTCGGCTGATGAAGGAATATCGGTCGACATGAAAGCTCGAAAGGCCGACCTGCAGGCAGCTAACGATCTGCTCGATCGATGTCCCGCCGATCCGCGAATCGTCAATTTGGCGCGAACTTGCCTTGATCCTGATCCCGCCGCACGGCCTCAAACCGCCGGTGCAGTTTCTGATTTCGTTCAGCAACTTCTGACTAACATAGAGCAGGAATTGCAACGTGAACGCATCGACAATGCAAAGCAACAATTGCAGGCAAACGAAGAACGCAAACGTCGCCGCCTGCGATCGGTGCTCGTCTCGGTTATCGACGTCGCAACCTTGACCGCCGTCGTGTCGCGGCGGCCCGACGACTTTTGGCTCAATCTGCGCTGGGGCGGCTATCTGGCAGTCGCAGGAAAACCGGAAGCTCTGCGATTCACGCAAGCCGCCGTCGCCTTGCGTACAAAAAGCGTTGCGGCGCGACTGAATCTCGCCACGCTGCTGGCAAATCGAAACGATTCACAGGCGGCAATTGAAGAATATCAGGCCGTGCTGGAACTCGATCCCAACGACGCCACAGCCCATAATAACCTTGGAACTGTGCTGCGTGATCTGAACCGAAGCGACGAAGCGATTGCAGAATTTCAGAAGGCGATTGAGTGCAATACAATCCCGGAATATGTCCTACCGCTGGTGAACTGGGGAAAGATGCTGCAACAGCAGGAAGATTTCGCGGGGGCAAAAGTAAAATTCGATGAAGCCGTCGCTCTGGCACCCGATTCCGCATACGCCCATTATCACACCGGCATGTTACTGGACGAACAAGGCGAACTGGATGCTGCTGTGGCCGAATACAAAAAGTCGCTGGAACTCAATCCGGACTACAGTTTCTGTCACAACAATCTTGGACAGACGATGGCGGCAATCGCGTTTCGTTATCGTCGCAGCGGCGAGATGGATCAGGGGACAACATTAATTCAAACAGCTCAGGAACACTTTCAACTGGCCGTGCAAAACGATCCAACAAACGCATGGGGCTACGTCAATCTTGCGAACACTTATGATGATCTCGGCAACATCGAACTTGCCATCGAAAACTTTCGATCAGCGTTGAATGTCGATCCGGATCATCCCGCCGCTCGATTCAATTTGGCCAACACGCTACTGAACGCGCGCCGCTATTCGGAAGCCGAATTTCAAATCAGAGCGCATCTGAAGAATAAAGCTGATCACGCCGTGTCTCATTTTTTGCACGGTCTGGCCCTCGGGCATCTGGGACAATTCTCGGCCTCTGAAACGGCACTCAGGAAAGCCATCGAACTGGCAGAATTGCAACAGCAGCCGCTCAATGGACCCAGCGAAGTTTTGCAGGAACTGGCGCCGCTGATTGAGTTGGAAAATTCGGCGGCCAACGCGATTGCAGAAGCCATGGGCGCGACAGATGCCATTGATGCGTCCGATATGTTTTATCGCAAACGCATGTTCAGCGTGGCGTCGGCCATCCTTGTTCGGAAACTCGACACCGATCCCGCGCTTCGAATTCCCCGCTACCTGATGCGTGCCGCCAGATTCGCCGCCCGAGCTGGCGAAAATTCCAATAACCCCGCGATGCAGGAACAGCACTGGACGCAGTCAGGAAAACTGTTCGGCGAGGCGCTAGATCAGTTTGAAAAGGAACTCGACGAAGAAAACACAATGATCGACGTCCGACGCGCGATCGAGGATCCTGATCTTGTCAGTGTCCATGAAGAACGGATCGCTGTGATGCCTTCGGCAACTGCAATTGTCTGGACCGATAACTGGCGTCGAGCCAACATGCTACTCCAAAAACCCACCGCGAACATCCCTTGAGACTTGCGACTTGAGACTTCTGTTCCAAGGCTCTCTAAACTTGTTCCGAGGCTCCCGCCTCGGAACACACTGCGCCGGAGGCTCCTGCCGCCACCGCAATCCCATTGCTCAATCGGAACCAGCATCACCGAAGTAATCACGGCTTTCTTCGCGGATAATCGTTCTCACACGAGACACGGATTGATAGACGCTGGCCTTCTTGATTCCCAGCGACGTCGCGATTTCTGCAACCTGTTCTCCCAGCAGTTCGCGGCGGATGAATGCGTCCCACGTCGGTTCTGTCACGCGCAATCTCGAGCGTGACAGAATCACAGCGGCAGACGTACTCCGTTCTGTGATCTGATCCGCCAATGCGTCGATGCCTTCGCTTACAGAGCTGTGACTGTTCTCTGGCGATGACAGCAAACTTCCGTCACCAAGCAGCGTTGGAAACGGACTGTTTTCCAGCATTCGCAATCGGTCAATCAACGCATTTCGAACGACAGTCTTGAGCCAACTTCGAAAGCGATGGCCACTTGCGGCGTCATAAGTGGGAAGACTGGCAATCAGCTTCAGCAGCGTATCATGAAAGATGTCGTCCATGTCGCTGGCGTTGACACCGAACTGCAAACACCATGTGCGAATCAAATCCTGATACTGCGAATAGAACGCCCGCCAGTCACTCTGAGTCCCATCGCGACGACAGAGTTTGCTCAATAATGCCTCATTCGTGGAATGGGTTTGCCTGGTCATTTTTTTTGATGAAAGTGCAATACGCTCAGGCGATGCAAAGACGCTATTAAAAAATTATCGCGATGAACAGCACGGCGGTCGCGATTCCCTTGACGATCAGCGAAGCGAATTCGAATTTTATCCTGTTTCGATTCAAAACAAAAGTATTTCGAAGGCTGCCTCTGACCATGAAGGTGGCCTAACGGCCAGCATTGAAGACGGACGGCATGACGAATTCTTTCCCTTCGCAATCTCCAAAGAATGTGCCATCGATAGAACTGCGAAGACCGTTTTTATAGAGTCCGGTTCAAGCTGTGATCATGAGGGTTTATCTCGCGAAGAATCGCATTGTTATTAAAAAACGGAGGATCGTACAGATGGTGAAGAAAGCGGCCGCGCCTCCAAAGGCGCTTGTCAAAAAGCTGGGAATGGTCTCCGATAGATCGCTGTCTGCGGAGTTCGGAGTTTCGCTATACCTCGTTCAAGAGGCAAGAAAACGTTGCGGTATCCTGGCGTGGCGGCAAGTTGAATGGACCGCGAAAAGGATCGCCATTCTGGGTACGATGCCCGACAGTCAGGCGGCCAAGGTCGTTGGTGTGACGAACAACGCGGCTTTTTCGAAACGGGTGTCCCTGGGAATACCGCCCTTTGGGAAATCACGAGAACTCGCTCAGCATCACTGGAAAGCGGCTGAAATTAAACAACTCGGAAAGGTCCCTGATGCCGTTCTTGCGAAAGAACTTGGCATATCGGACTCCGTCGTCAGCTCAAAACGTCACTCACAGGGCATAGCTTCGTCCGGCGGAACCGGGAAACCTCGACGACCATGGACAAAGAGCGAACTGGCGATGCTGGGGAAGAAATCCGATACCGTGATTTCAGCCGCGACAGGACGTGGGCGTCGACATGTCCGCTCAAAACGTCAAGAACTCGGAATACCTGCAACCCAACAGCAAAAGTCGATTCAGTGGACAAAGGCCATCATCAAGCGGATGGGTACGGTGACAAACAAAGAGTTAGCCGAAGAACTTGGAGTCGCTGAGGCAACGGTTGCCCTGCATCGTCGCCGTCTGATCGGGAAAAGTCGATAGTGGTCAGAGATCCGCGAACCTTCTCTGACACCACTGGAATAAACTTTTGGTATAGGTGAAATTGATAGATTGGGACGCGAATCCAACGTTCGACTTTTAGGTTTGCAAGTGTTTTTCGAGTATCAACGATTCGTTTGATTCCGTTTTGTTTGCTAACAAAGCCGGACTTGCACTGAAATCCAGTCAGGGGAATTTGGGAAAACGTACTGTGGGGAAAAAAGGTATTTGGCATCAACTTGTTTACTGCTACGATTTTGAAGTGAGGTCACTTCCAATACCAGGATAGGTTGACTTTATCGCCGGACTGGGGAGTCGTGGCGTGGCTCCTGTCCTTTATTTGGGCTCCTGTCCTTTATTTGGGCTCCTGTGGTAAGCCGCTCGACGGTTCATTACCTGCTCAATAGTACAGGCCAAGTTTGTGTTGGTTTCATCGTACTGGGAACTGTCAAATGCAGCCGTCTTTCGACAATTCGGGCGTGGGGACGTCCAATGTTGAGTCAGGTCGTTCAGATGGATTGCCGTCTGGACGGTCCAACCCTTATGCCTCTGCGGCAGGAGATTCGTCTCCGGCGGAGTCACGAGTGGAGGCTGATTTGCCAGCATCACGCTTTGTGTGGACATTGGGGATCCTGTGTGTCGCAGGATTTTCGATCTCCGTCTACCTCGCGTACACCGCTTTCAGCATGGGCCAGGTCTTTGGTTGCAGCGGCGGAGATGTGATCGACTGCGGACACGTTCTGACCAGCCACTGGTCCAAAGTGTTTGGAATTCCCGTCAGTGTTCCAGCCGCCGGCTTGTATGCGACTTTGGTTTCACTTCTCGCCTTCGCTCGAGTCCCGGGTCCAAAACGTTTGCGCCAGATGGTTTGGGGCGGCATGACATTGGGCAGCGTCAGTGCTGGCTTGGCTGCACTATGGTTTATTGGGTTGCAGATTTTTGTCCTGAAGCACTATTGCCCTTACTGCCTTGTGGTTCATACGTGCGGCATTGTTCTGGCTGCAACAATGTTGAGTTCAAAACTTTGTGCTCCTGGCATCAAGTTGATGTCTGGTGGTGCCAGCGTGCTGGGGATTGCAGCCTTGGTTGCAATCCAGGTTGTGACACCCAAAGCTGATCAGTTTGAAATTGTGCATTACGATCCGGTTTCTGTGGATGCAGTGACAACTGATGAAAATGGCAACGATGTATTCGCGGCTCCGGGCGATGCCTTTGAAGCTCCCGGTGGTGTTTTTGAAGCTCCCGGTGGTGTTTTTGAAGCTCCCGGTGGTGTTTTTGAAGCTCCCGGTGGTGTTTTTGAAGCTCCCGGTGGTGTTTTTGAAGCTCCCGGTGGTGTTTTTGAAGCTCCCGGAGAAGCGTTCGCTGCTCCTGGTGAAGTATTTGAACCACCAGTGACATCCGATACGGCCTCTTCTGGAAGCGTCGCTCCTTCTAAGCCCAATACCGACGACTCTCAGCAAGCAAAGCCAAAGGAAGAACAGCCCTCTGTTGCCACAACTTTACTGTTCATCGCTCCTCCACGATTATTGCAGCTCACTCACCTCCTGCTTTCTATGCCAGCCTCTGCGGATGACGAAACGGCAGTGGCAGTTGAGTCAGGAAAATCCGAAGTGCAGGACGATGCAACGCCAGAATCAAACGAAGATGCAAAGAGTTCCGACACTGAAAAGAAAGATGAAACGACTGCGTCTGAAACCAGCAAATCGACACCCGCAGACGAAAAGTCAGCCCCGGTAACGCCTGAAGTTCCGGAAGCAGTTGCTCCAGTGGTTCCGGCACGACGATTGTTGACATTTGCGGGAAACCGATTCACGCTGGATGTGCAACAATGGCCATTGCTCGGCAAGACAGACGCGAAGTACGTTTTCGTCGAGATGTTCGATTACACCTGCCCGCATTGCCGAAATACACATCAAGCAATTGCTGGAGCTCAAAAACATTACGGCGACGATCTGGCGATATTTGTTCTGCCGGTCCCGTTGGAGAAAGAGTGCAATCCAGCCGCTTCCGGCGGTGGGCATCCCGGTGCCTGTGAGTTGGCACGAATCGCGATTGCCGTGTGGCGTGTTGATCCTTCCAAATTCCAGACGTTTCACGACTGGATGTTCCAAAGCAGTCGCACTGAGTCTGCGGCTCGACAGTACGCCGAGACACTAGTCGATAAAGAGCGGCTGAAAACGGAAATGGCTTCTGGGGTGCCGAATCAGTACATCGGTCGTCACGTCGATTTGTATAAGCGAGTTGGTTCAGGACAAGTACCAAAGCTGATCTTCCCAACCACGACGATGCAGGGGGAAGTGAACTCCGTGAAGACTTTGTGTCAGGCCATTGAACGCGAACTTGCCGTAGGAAAGAAGTAAACCGCAAATGGCTCACATTTGCGTCTTCTGTGGTTCACGGTCTGGTGACTCTCAACAGTTCGCCGATGCGGCAGCAACATTGGGTTCATTGATTGCAGAATACGGCCATACGCTGGTCTACGGCGGTGGCAGCACCGGAATTATGGGTGTCATTGCTGATGCCGTTCTGGCGAAAAACGGCAGCATCGTTGGTGTCATTCCCCGCCAACTGGCTCGCCCGGAACTTATGCACAGCGGCGTTGCTGAGATGCGGGTGACCGTCGATATGCACGAACGAAAAGCGTTGATGCACAGTCTGGCGGATGTTTACATTGCCTTGCCCGGCGGTTACGGAACGCTTGAGGAACTTTTTGAAGCGGTGACATGGGCACAACTGGAACTACACACGCGACAAGTCAAAGTGCTCAACATCGGTGGCCTGTATGACGGGCTTGTCGTTATGCTGGACAAGATGACGGAAACAGGATTTCTCTCAACGGCCTGCCGTCGACATCTGGAGGTTTTTTCGACCGTCGATGAAATGCGTGCCTGGATTTCCAGCATTTAGAAGCAGCTTGGATTTCGGGGCGATATGTAGCGAAAGTCGTCAAGACTTTCGGCAAATGGCTGGCTCGCCGAAACTCTCGACGAGTTCAGCTACGCACTGGCTCGGCGAGTGGCCAGTTCGCCAGTGGCTGAATTGCGAAGTTCGGTCAGCCGATCCGCCATGGTCTGCAGGGCCGTTGTCATGATTTGCTGCTGTGAGACAATCTGCTCCAGCACATGACAGACGTCGCCAAGACGCGATTCCTGTTGTTTGACTCTTGACGCAATTTCCTGGAGCTTTTCACGGTCTGCTGCTTCGAATCGTTCTTCCTGTCCAACTAAACGTAACGACGGCGGAGCCAATTTGATGGAAGCTCCTTCGGCTGATCTTCGAGCGGCATTGATCAATAAATCCATCGTCTCCGTGCTGGTGTTCTGCAGATCGCGAAGCAGTTCAAATTCAATTTCAAGGCCAGTGACGAGATCCGGCACGGTCAATTCTTCTACCTTCTCCAATTCGATTGCAGAATGATCGTCCTGTGCTGCGGATACTGCTGTGGGCAGTGACTCCGGCATTGATTCTTCGTTGACGAAGCGAAAGACAACTCGCACGTCGGCAATTTCAACAAGGTCACCATCAAGCAATACGGCTCGTGGCACGGATTCTCCATTGACGAACAATTCCGGCCGTTCTGCCATCAGCGTGATGGAGGCCGAGGTTCGTGTGACACGGAGAATCGAATGCAGAGCCGGCACCTCGTGATCGCCTAAGCGCAGATCACAAGCAGACCCGTGACCAATGAGGAACGAGCCCTCTGAAATTGGTCGGATCGGGAAACGTGCATCGCTGTCTGCTATTCGCAGAAACGCCACAGCATCCCGAGGGAGAAATTTGATAATATTTTCCACGGCCATCCTCGCCGTTCGCACTAAGAGCCATCCTTGACCAGTTCGCTGATGATGAGTCAGTGAACTTGTGACCGTACCACATGAGTTCGATCGTCGCTCTGGCTTTCCATCGTGAGGCTGGTCGTGAAATTCTGACAAGTTCTGAGGACTACCGCTGGCAAAGCTGGAACAGTTTCGCGCGGCAATTTTTGCTGGTTTCAACGCGGCTCAAACAAAACATCCGATCCCATGCCGAATTTTGCAGGCAAAGGAATATTGGACCATGTTTCATCGTCGCCAAGACGAAATTGCCAGCGTCCTTCGAGTGGCAGTTTTTGCTGACCGCTGATCAGTACCGGTGCTGAATAAAGATGTTCAACATTCGAAGGGGTATTTATGCGAAGCACCAGGAGATTGATGTCATCGGCAACAATTGCTTCTGCAGGAATCGTGGCTTCTCGTGGATCAGTCGTTTGATTCTGAAGCAACGGCACGCCATTGATCCAGGCTGTCGCAGTG
>Ga0335398_10008553_pt1 | contig 12100 bp, 18 predicted proteins | sample BON03_FD_205742 | JGI IMG/M metagenome (GOLD analysis project Ga0335398, IMG submission 205742) | Freshwater microbial communities from Lake Bonney liftoff mats and glacier meltwater in Antarctica - BON-03 (spades assembly) (version 2) | ecosystem: Environmental > Aquatic > Freshwater > Ice >...
CGAAAGTACCTGAATCGGAATGGGAAGACCTGAGCTTTTGAAGCCAGGGAGGACCCGAAAGCCGGGGGGCTGGAATGACCCATCGCGCAAACCGGCCCCCAAGCCCCCTGAGGTCCGCGCTTGCTTACTGTGTCTGTCAGGCGCGGTCTGTGGGAATGAGAGCGGGTTTAAAACGTCGGCAGAGGGACCCATTGACGGGAGCCCCCTTCCCCGGCGCATTTTCACGCCGGACTGTCTGTAACGAGCTTCGGGACTCATTCTACCGCGTTGGAAGCCGATGTGGCAATGGGACCCGATAGCCGCACCGCCCCCCCTTTCCCCCTCGCTGGACCTGCAAACAAAACAAACCATGACCGTCCCGGCGGGGTATGTGGTACTCGAGCAAAGTCGCCAAGGGGGACCCGCAGCACATCCAGCAACTGGACTGAATTGACCAAGTGCTTGTTCATAACGCCAGGTCAAGTTGTGGAACCCAATCCTCTGGGGCTATTCATGGGAGCCTATCGCCTCATTTGACATAGTGCAGGGCTGCGGTTTTAATCTGTTGATGCTCCAAGTCCGACAAAGAGAGACCAGCTATGTTGTTATTCCTATTTGCATTCGTTCTGGTTCAAGATGCTGAAGAGATTACAGCCACATTGTCTCCAGCAGAGAAAACGGCCCTTGCTGACCTGCCGGAGGACGAGCGTTCGTACGCCTTGAGGCTCCTCCAGAATAAACCGCCGCTCCCTCGCAGTGATTGGTCAGACCTCAACGCAGGCGAACTGTTCTTTGGCCCAAGAGCAATTCGTGTCGATCAAATAGTCGATGACCGAAATTTCATCGGCTACAGTCAGTCCGTTTGGGTCGAGGGATTGAGTACCGCAGGACTGGCGGACGACGATCTTGCGGGAACGTCGAAATCTGTGTTTTTCTGTACGGGGAATAAAAAATACACGACGGTGCTGGGGGGCTCCAAAACCGTTATGCACGCTAAGACGGTTGATACCACAGGACCGCTGGAAGTCTTGAGGCCGATTTCAGAGGCTCGGGGATATCGTGTTTGGGGCGAAGGAGGGGATAGGCTCGTTTTGGCCAAGTTCCTTAAAGCCGATTCCAAGGTTGTGGTAGTCGAATCTCTGAGTGGTAAACGTGTGGACATAAAGAAAGTTGCTTTGACGGCCATCGATCGTGAGTGGGTCGATGAGCAGGAGACGATACGAAGAGCGTCCAAGAAATGATTTGCTCTCAAGCGGTTCCTTCAACCGCCGAGTTGCCGGTTTCAGTTGCTGAAAAGTACTTCCGGCGCACGGTGCCCCCCTCGTCGGAGTACGGTAAACGCCAGAATGTGTGTTTCAGAACCTGCAGGTTTCCCGACCACATCGCACCTACTGGCCTGGGTTGTCAGCACAACCCCTGTTTCCTCAATGGTTCAAGGGGGTTCTGCTGACATCTGCTAAACGAACCGATTGGCATTCGCGCCCCCCAAAAAAAGACCGACACCAGATATGGCGTCACTCTTCGTCTAAAATTCAGTAACACGTGCCGTTAGAAGAAAAAGGATGCTAACAGGGCCACAAGTCTTCATGCGAAAGCTGCAACGCTTCAGCGATCTTCTTCACTGTCCGCAGTTGTGGTCGTGCCTCACGATTCAGCATCATCGAAACAGCGGGTTGGCCAACGCCGATCGCATCGGCCAGCTGTTGCTGAGTCATCCCTCGATCGACCAGCGCAACCTTTACCTTTTCACCGAACGAGAATTCTTCGGCGTCCATTTCATGGATCAGGTCTCCAATTGCCCCATTGCGATGCTCTTCTTCAAGTTCCTCTAAGTCGGCACCAAGAGAACCATTATGCGACACCGGGAACAAGGCTTCCAGAAATGTCGCTTTGGCCATTTCCTTATCTTCGTCGTCCGCTTCAGGATCCACCATTATCTCGACCATGTCGTGGACCACCCCTTGCACCACATCGCTGCATTCCATCAGAGCATGCATCCACTGTGCAAAAATTGGGGCAAGGTTTTTATATGTTGTTTGGTCAAGCTCTGTTTTTCGATCAATCACAGATCCCATCGCACTTCTCCCTAGAATGAATACACAGAAACAGTCGCTCCGCGTACTTTGCGGCGTCCATGCCTAAAGAGGATTCGTGTAGAATCGCTCAATTACCAGCTGTCGTTGTGCCTTAAAAATTTTGATTTGACTTGACGTAAAATCGTCACGCTTTTTTTGAAACACATTTAATACCCAGATCATCGGCAAGGGCTCTTTGATCTCGGCGTCACCAACAAAAAAAATCACTCGCAGATTGTTGTTGCCACTTATTGTGTCATCGATCCGTAACTCACCTGTCTTTAGAGAAGGCATTGAACGAATCCAATCCCAATTCAGGTCTACTACTTCTCCTCTTTCATCTTCAGGGTAATTGTCTGGCCAAAAACGCAGCTTTAGAGTTTGTCGGCGCAACTCCATGCAGTCCCTTGTTGTGTGGCACAACTTGCGAACCTGATCAAACGCAGGCCGAAAAATGCGGACGCGATAGCGTCCTGTCAGGTTGGCTCCCAGTTTCATTCCCCGAACTCCTTTGACGACAGATTATTGATTGTGTATCACACAATTCAATGAGCCTGCTGAAGTTTATCACAAAAACTAGGAGCTCACCAGATAAAATATGTGATAATAAGCAATTTTACATCATTGCGAAATACTTCACTGTTACTTACGTGTGTTCTTTTGTTTATTTTTCAGTACGAGTATGATTGCAAGCGCAACCCCTGTTTCCTCAATGGTTCAAGGGGGTTCTGCTGACAGCTGACAGGGATTCAATCCGCAGTGACAGCGAACAGGCTGAACTCCCTCGTCGGCCGACCACCGCGTTCGGTTGATCCCACGGTCCGCCATGAACCGAAATGATTCTCAACCAGTCGCTGCAGCAGATCGTCGGCCTGTTCGGTCGATTCGATGTCCCGGCGGCCTGACACCAAGTCTCGAGCCCGGACCGTGCCACCGTGCTGTTGAATCCATTCGGCCACTTGTCGCAGGTCCCTGCTGTCCTTTGACTCCGTGAGCAGGCGGTAAACGCGCTGCGTCTCATCCTTGAAGCAACTGGCGAGCGTGATGCCGGAAGTCATGCTGTCGGCGTCACACGTCCACGGGTCCACAGGTTCCCCGGCGGCCTGCCGGATGCAGTGAATGACCAGCGCCAGGCGAGCGGCGGATTCTGCTGTTCCCTCACCGGAGCTTGGGTGGCTCAATAGTCCGAACACTAACCGCCCATGTCACAGATTTTTCACCTGTCGGGTAAAGGTTGCTTGGCAGAATGGCGGCTCTTCCGTTAACGCCTCACGAACAACGCTGCGTCAATTAAGCAAATCACGTGTAGAATCATGCCAGGAAGAATAAGGAACAAGTATCCAATCGGAGTAAGAAACATGAAGAACAGCCCAGCGAAAACACGGGCTTGGTAAATCTGACCCATTCCTGGCCAGAAAATGCTGAACAGCAAAGCCACTCCGCGACTGGATTGCTGAGTCACGTTCACTGTTGTATGCACCACAAAAGGCTGAGCTCGTTCGGAATTTCGCCTTTGAATCGCCATATCAATCATCTGTGAAACTTCACCACGGGACTCATTTCCTCGAAGTCTAACCCCCAGACTTGCCGCGAATCCAATTTGGTTATCTGTTGGCGGCTTTTGTTCCCACGGAATATCGACGAAAGAAGATTCCCTCGCAGGGATGACTCGCAGTTCAACCGGCTGATTTTGTGAGTCCCGTTGACGTTGCTGCTGCTCTTGATCAAAGGCAATCGCGGCCTCTTCCACCCCCGATCTTGCTGCGTCGATTACTTGCACCATGCTTGCCGACTCATGCGTCCAGTGTTCCACCTCGGCTATTGCTTCCCGGCCTTTTTCACGAACAGTCTCCAAATCATACAGGGTGACGTTGTAAGCGAATCTCGCAACCAAAACAAAGACAGTGGCCCCTACCATCGGAATCCCCACAATCGCACCTTGTACACCCAACATCGCATGTCCAATTATGAACCCCACTCCGCTGCCGACAATGCCGCTGACCGCAAGTATCCATTTTGCGTCAGTGCGAATGATCTTGCTAATTGGCTCAGCGCCGGTCTGTCGGATTCGATCAAATGTTTTCTTGAATCGACTGCGGCGAGACTCCGCCGAGGCGAGTTTTTTATTGACCACGGCAAATTGTTTCTCCATATCCGCAAGGCGGTTCTGTTCAACAATTAGTGCCTGTCCGGCCTCACTACTCGACAGCAGGTGGCTTGGGATTTGTGGCAACCGCGCTGGTACGGGCAGGGCTACTCTACTTTGCCTCTTGGGTTGGGGCGCTTGACCGGGCGACTCATGTTTCCAACTCTTCGAGGGGGGTGATACTGATACCGCTTCTTTACATTTCGGGCACCGAATTCGCTTTCCGGAATACTCGTCCTTCACTTGAAAAACTTTGCCACACTGTTCGCATTCGCAACGAATCATTGCATTCCCCGTCAAGCCGATTTTGAAACCTCGTCCCTGAGTATATCTGCAGGAGTGCGAATGTGGAATTCCACCGTTTCTCACCGTGATATGGTCGTGCTCCGTACTGTCATTCTCTGCCACGTCACAATGAATACCCCCTTTCTGGGTATCCTTCTGGATAGTGTCAGCAAATGCTGACCGGTGGCTTCGACAAATGCTGACACGTTAATGTCAGCAAATGCTGACACGTCAGCCCTCCGTCACAAGCCCTGAAACCCGGTACCATGACAGACCACGATTCACGCCACCCTGATGAATTGTGACCACCAGACCGAGTGCTTCGAGTTCTCCGATTGTCGTGCTGACCGTCGGGCGTTTCAGTCCACAGCGTTGTGCGACATAGACCTGTGCAGACTTCGCCACCCCGTTGCGGGAATCCCGAAACAGGCAGAACCAAACTGATGTCTGTCGTGGTGTCAGTTGTTGCATGGTGCAATCGACGAAGTCGTTAAGAATCTTGAACCGCTGCCCTGACCGCTTCGGCTTGCTGCGTTGCCTGCTGTTACGCGGTTCATGCGGTTCCTGCGTTCCGGGCTTCTCAGGCTTCGGCTGACGTGATTCCATCGGCGGCATGACCGAAACGCCGTTCAATCTGTTGCGAGCTGTCACGCGCTCACCTCGCAATCATCGGATTCACGCCACAAGGCTGACACGTCGAAGCGGCCACCCTGCTGACTGGCGTCGTGCTCCGATGATGACACCGGCGTGAATCGCTGCAGGGCTCCGTCGAAGTTCATCAGGTGATTGCAGGGCTCTGAATGTCGGGCTTTCAAATGTTTCAGCAAGACCTGCTGTTCCGATGTCCGGGCAAGAATGAAGGCATCGTCAGCCCCAAATTCGAGTTCTGACGACTCCCGAAACGAAGCCAGACTCAACCCGTCGGCGTCATACGATGACCGGCCTGCTTTATCCTTTGTGCGGGCCACTGCAGCCACGATGATGACCGCGACCCCGTTGTCAGCGAATTGTCTAATGTGGTTCATGCAGGCGTCAACGCTCCCGCGTTTGTCGATGTGCTTCCCCGGCGGCGTAATTCGCTGGATGTAATCCAGCATGATCAAATTCGCACCGAATGCGTCAGCAGTCGCTGCCACGTTTCTGAGATCAAACGGCGGTCGGCAGAATGCTAGGCGGTCGCTGATATCTTCCAGCGTGTTTAATCCGGCTTCGATTCTTTCGCCGTGCTCTGGGCGGAACTGCCTGTAACGGATCGTCTGCAGGTCGATACCACTCAGGCGTGCGAGCTGCCTGTTGAGCAAGACGGCGGGCGTCATTTCGATATTGCAGACCACACACCGAAGCGAATCCGTCAGCCGCAAAGCATCGACAACAATCTGCATTGTGAATGCCGTCTTACCGGCTCCGGGAGCGCCACCGATCAAGGTGACCAGTCCCGGCCCGATCTCCAATTTTGAAAGCGGGCTTGATGCGTCAGCCACCGGAAACAGAATCGGCGGCTTCCCGGTCAACACGTCATCACGCCAATCATCAAAGGCGTCAGCCGCTGACACAAAACATGCTTCAGCCATCCTGCTGACCTCCGTCGTTAAGACCGCAGTCAATCTGCCGTCTGGCGTCGGACGGACACAACCCGCTGTCCCGTGCTGGTTGCATCAGCAATGCGTATGCAAGCGGCCTTGGGCATTGGAATTCTGCGAGGTTGCGAGCGGCCGAATATACTTGCCGATGTCGATCTCCGATCAATGCGCCCTCGGCAATGAAGACACGGGTCAAAGCGTTCAGACCGATGTCGTCGTAGCCCGGCAGACCGTCCACTTCGACGTGCTGGCGTTGTGCGTTGCTGCTGCTGACGTTGTTGTTGTTGCTGTTCAGAACAGCGTCAGCCCAATCGTCAACGGCCTGTTGCATCGTCGGTAACGGCGGCGGCAATTCACTGGCGTCCGGCGTTTGTGCCAGAGTCAGCATTTCCGCCGATGTCAGCCCGAAGAATTCGTCAGCAGTCAGTCGTCGCTTGTGTCGTCCTGTTTTTTGGTGCCGACTATTCGGAGCCCGAAACAATCGGACCCGATCATAAACCCCGGTATCAATCTCAACTTCTGCCAGTGCTGCCAGGCTGGTAGCGAAGTGCTTTGCATAGGCGTGAAAAGTCGCTGCCGGTTCTGCATTCCACAGCGCTGACGGGAGCCCGATATGGAAGCCCTTTGAACCGCTGAAGAATATCAACAGACCGCCGGCGTCGATGTGCCACCGGGCACACAAGAACACCACCAGACGACGGGCGTCAATCATCGCGGTGTCGATGTCGTCCTCCCGGTCGATATCGAACCACAGCCATGACGACCACGTCGGACCCTTAAAGCCCTTCGTGCTGCCGTGCGTCTTCAGATAATCCCGGAAGTCATCGGAGAACTGAAAGCCACTGAGATAGCATTCCTGCCGATTGTCGGCTCTGTCATCGTTATGCAGATGCGCAAGGAACGCAGTGTTCCAATCAATCAAACGGCGTTCCTGATCCCGGCCACCGATAACACGAAACCCAAACGGAAAAGAGGATTGTCCTGTCATGGTTCAGCCCTCCGTCGCTGGTGCAAACGGATCGGCTACCGGTTCATCCTTGCCGATGACCTCAAACGTCTTGACGGCGTTGCGTTCGGTGCCGTCATCGTCGCGACGTACCACGACCACAACCGAACATCGGAGCCAGCGCGGTACGGGCTGTTCCAGTTGCTTGGGATTCGTAATTCCCAAGCGGCCAAGGTCACGTTTCGCCATGCTCATTGCGGCGGGCGTCAGCCAGATGTCGTACCACACTTTGCGGCCTGTGTGCTCGCCTTCGATGACCTTGAAAGTCATCTTGTAGCCCGGCGTCTGCTTCTTGGCGGAGTTCGACAATTCCCCTTCGACCAGATGACAGAGGTATTTACCACCGGGAAGCAGCGCGAATTCTCCGGCGGCTTCGGTGGAATCCCACAGCTTTGTGATGTCATCGGGGGCGGAGCTGGATAGAATGTCAGTCAGAGATTTTCGATTCACGGATTGAGCCCTTTGGATTGAGTCTTTTAACTTGCTGGCATCGACGATGATGTCAGCGTGATTCACTGGAGCCTGTCCCGCGTTACTGTCGCGGGCGGGCTCTGTTTATTTCTGGGACTGCGGAGCCTGTTCGGGCTCTGTCGCTATGGGGCAAATAATTTCCCCACAGCCATATGGGACAAATAATTGTCAGACAACAGGTGCGGACAAATAATTGTCCCGTCCTGAATTATTGACGGCCACTTGTCAGCCCGACCGCTTCGAGTTCGTCGTCGGTCACGTCGGCGGCTCGCTGCTGAGTGCGTTCCATGCGTTCGAGACGGGCGGCGGTCACGGCATCAAGCCACTGCCGGACGGCGGTCGTCGTGGTATGCGGAGCCCGGCCCACATACCAAACCTGCAGGCGGATACGTTCCCCGTTAACGCCGGCAATTCCTTTGTTAATCCAACGCCACGGCGTTGACGGATTTTTGTTGCCGGGAATTACGGCCTTGATTGCGACAACCAACGGCTTAAGTTCGTCGCCGTCGTCGTCGTCAATTGCGTTTGTCGTTTGCATGAAAAAACTCCGATCCATTGCGAGTGATTCGAAGTGAATCACATCAATGGTCGGAGTATGCACGACAATGCAAAGCGTTGTAAAAATCAGTCCGCAGAATCTGGCGGACGGACTGCGGACTGCTTTTCAGCTTTCCTTTTCATAGACTGAAGTACGCTTCTGCCAATCGTTAAACCTTCAGCGCGAAGCAGCTTGCCGATTCTGTCTAATGTAGGGCGAATCTCCCGAGATTCAATCTCCTGGGATATACGTACGATGTCCTCAAAACTGGCAGACGTGCCTGCTCTCCCCGTTGGTTCTGGCAACCCCTTTCCACTCAGAATCTGTTTGACCTGAATCCAGTCAGACAATTTTTGAAGCGCAGATCTGTAGCCCCAGATTGCCTGGTCAAATTCCGTTGTGTTTCCGGCGTGTAGATGTCTGGCAACCTCACGAAGAATCTCGCCAAGGAAGGGCGTTGGTTCAATCTTGTTCACAAGGTCAACGCAATCCGCTCGCATGCGGAAATCCATTTCCCACCATAGCTTCAACAGGTTTTTGCCTTTAATCTGGCCAACATACTCAGGCTTGAGGTGGGCCTCCATCACGCCATCCTCATCAACTTGGTGACTCACACACTTGTCTGATAATTCATTCAACTCGCGTGTGAGTGTAGCCAACATCTCCATTGGATATTTGATCCACTTTGCCGCTGTCTTCAGTATCTCCCTCTCTGTTTCTACGATCGGGATATTGAAAAGGAGATAGAATCCCCCAAGGGATTCATCGTTTGAAATGGTCACTGCTGCAACTCCCGAAAGTTATCACCCGAAAGTCAAAAACATGCAGGGCAGGCGGCTTTCGGGAACCGCTTTTCGAGAGCTAATCTAGCCCTGCAATCTTCAGTGTATCACGACTGCGGTGTCATCCGTACTGCAGGGCGTTCGCTTCGGCTCGTGAGAGATCCACGTCGGCATAGTGTCGCTCTGTCGTCTGTTTGCTGGAGTGCCCGAGAATCTGCTGTGCGGTCTCCAGATCTCCGTCACGGCGTGCTTGTGTGGCTCGTGTCTTGCGAAGCTGTCCCGGTGACCAGCGAGGAATGCCGGCCTTGTCGCAGGCGTTGCGGATTGCTGTGTTCAGCCCGTGCTTCGTGTAGCAAGCGCCAACCTTGCGGGCTTTGGCCTTTTCGCCAAATGCCCTGCGGACGTATTCCTCGAATCCGACCTGCGGATCGAATACAAAGTCGCTACGGCTCATTTCCCGAATTCCGTTCAGGACCTGCTGACCGTGCGGACCAATCACGATGACCCGGTTCTTGCCTTTGTGCGTTGTTTTGTGCTGCTTTGGGCAGTATGTCCAGACGGCTTTGGTCGTGTCGATCTCGGACCATTTCAACGCCACCGCTTCAGACGGTCGGCTTCCGGTGAACAGCATGAATTGAACCATCGCCCACACGGGACTGGTGAGCAGCGGCTTGATGGCGTTGACGGCGGCCACAGAGACTGGCCCCTTCGGCTGTGGTGGTCGTGCTGCTGTCTTGCCGATTCGAAGCCCGTGAACGGTCCGCAGGGCCTGCGATACGCTGACAGAGACCATTTCCTCACTGACACCCCAGTCGAATACCTGTTTGATGCGACGAATCCGACCGTTGATTGTCTGCTGTGCGAGCCCGTCTTTTACCATTTGCTGCTGTAGCTGTTTTAGTTTCTTCGGCCCGAAGTCGATAACCCGGACACCATGAAACAGATTGTTCATCGCCTGCAGCGCATGCCGGAAGTTCGCTGTCTCACCGGTCGGCACCCCGTCCCGGCGATATTCCTTGTCAGCATGATTCAGAAACAGGAAGGCCAATCGTGACACCGTGAGTTCGACGTTGACCGTCGGCGTGCGTTCTGCGTGCGCTGACTCCCAGTCGGCCATGATCTTGTTGAATGCGGCGAGCGATTCAGGGGAGTTGTACGTCCCGAGGTACACCCGTTTGCCGTTGACTGTGGTCCGTGCATTTCCGCTTGTGGAATGGAAACCGTAAACCGGTTGACGTGCCATTGAACCTACTCCCGAACGTAAGGTTTTCACCATCGTTTTGACCACTTCCAAAGGATAGAAGTGGTCAAAATCGAATCGGATTCCTCACTGTTCACAGGGAACAGGTTTCCGAAACACTCGGAAAGGATTGTGTTTTGTGCGTTTCGCGGCGTCCCGAACGTGCCAGCATCACATTGGCTTGGGAAGCTGATGTGTTGCCACTACACCACAGCCGCGAAAATCAACAGTTGTCAGCTTTCCACAGTGTATTGGGCTCTGTAGAGCATTGCAATTGAACCTATTCAATTGCATTGATTTACAACCCATTTCACTCCGAAGTGGGGGTAAGGTGTGACGAGCCAAGCCAGTTGCGGGAATCCTGGACTGCTTTCACCGTGACGGATGTGAACAGCCTAAACGCACCCGGACAGAAAGGTTCCGGAAAGTCGATTCACTCTGGCTGAGAGCCTCGTTAATATCGATACCTGATTTTGTTTCCTCCGACTCTCACCACAGTAGCCAGTCGCCCCACCGCAACAAACAGCACAGACTCAGGCTGCAACCCCAACGCCAGCCGCAGACCCAGCCCCTGCACAAGTGCAGACTCAGGCTCCAACGCCATCGCCAGTCCCTGCACAAGTGCAGACACCGGTGATTGACCAAAGTCCGTTCTTGCGGTCGATGCTTGGGGAGCTGGATGGCTTAAAGGGCTCGGAGTCATTCGCCACCTATGGCTTCGGGGGCGGCGGCCCGCACTTCGCATGGCAAGAGCGGCTGATCGAAGAAAGATCAAGGGCAGGCAGAGGAGTTGCGACAATCGGCTTCGGCTTGCTTCAGGCCCTTGCGAGCGAGTACCTGCAGTCACGAGGGCAGGAGACAAAAGCGACGCGACATTTTCGGAAGGAGTTTCTGGACACGATTGAAGGCCGATGATGGTCGTTACTCCAGCTCGACCGTAAACTGCACCATGCCCAACGGGAGCTTTCGGACTCCGGTGATTTCGTATCTCAAGTCGTGCTTCATCAGGAACTCATTCTCGTACACGCCAGTGCGTAAGCCGCCCCCGCTCCCCGGAGCATGATCGTGCGCCGGACTGTCTGTAATGAGCTTCGGGACTTCGTTCATCTTGTTCAGAATCGACCAGGCAAAAGGGACCCAAAAGCCACCGGCCTATGAACTCCAGTGGATACCACCCCTGACCCCGATGAATGATAACGCACACACTTTCTTTCGAGAATACAGGGCCAATTCCATAGTAGGGAATATAGGATCGTCCAGACGGACCCGCCTGCAAACAAAACAAACCCTGGCCAGCGCGGCGGTGTGTGTGGTATCTACCGGACGTCGCCACAGGGGCCCCGTTCACAACCGTAGCACGGTCGGAATTTGTATTGTTCATCCCTGCGTTGTCAGCACAACCCCTGTTTCCTCAATGGTTCAAGGGGGTTCTGCTGACATTTGGATTGAACAATCGCCGCAAGTCAAGCCCTCCAATTTATTCGGCGACGTTGACGAGTGCCATTGCGATGTCGAAGTCTGTCGCGGAACATGGTCCCTTACCTGTCTCCCGGTCCAGTGCGGCAGTCCGATAGGAATTGCCATGGACATGGCTCAATTGCACCTATGATCGTCCCAGCCTCGGTCGCAGTAAGACGAAGGATACGTCTTCTGGGGGGCTCTGGTGGTAGCTGCCCATTTTGCGTACCCGAGCGTTTTACGGGGTTTTGAGCCCCGTATGAGTCAGTAAATTGTCAGTCAGGCCGATTGGGCTCAGATTGGCGGAGCTCTTTTTGCCTGGATTGCGTCCAGTTCCATTTCGAAGAGCGACTTTCCAGCATCCACCCATCGACCAACTTCGGCAAGCATGTTCGACAATGTGAACTTCGCATTCCGCGTTTGAAGACTCGCTAAAACTGTCACGATCACACTCCGCCGATCGGCACCCGAGTCGGTTTTGTTCGTGCGCGCACCCTTGCGAATTTCAGCTTCTCGCCGAGCATTCCGTTCGCTGCGATT
>Ga0335398_10008560_pt1 | contig 12092 bp, 7 predicted proteins | sample BON03_FD_205742 | JGI IMG/M metagenome (GOLD analysis project Ga0335398, IMG submission 205742) | Freshwater microbial communities from Lake Bonney liftoff mats and glacier meltwater in Antarctica - BON-03 (spades assembly) (version 2) | ecosystem: Environmental > Aquatic > Freshwater > Ice >...
GGGACTACCGGGGCATGCCCCACAGGGGGGGGGGGGGGGGGGGGGGAGGCGGGCCGTCGCCGTCGCCGTCGCCGTCGCCGTCGCCGTCGCCGTCGCCGTCGCCGTCGCCGTCGCCGTCGCCGGAGCCATTGCCGTCGCCGTCGCCTTCGGCCTCGTCTTCCTCATTCGCCGTTGGAGGACGTTCGCTCTTGCGCGCGCCCGAAGCGGTGCCCTTTCGTTCCCGCCCGCGCAGCCACCCGCACCGCCTGCCCCAGCACGAGGCGTATGCGGCGCCGCTGGTGCTCGCGGCCCAGCGCGCGCGGCGCGGCGCCGACGAGAAGAGGCGCGTGGCGGCCGCGCTCGAGGCGCGGGCGCAGGGGGCGGCGGCGGCTGCGGTGGCGCTGGAGCGCTCGGCCGCTGCTGACGCAGCAGCGTCAACCTTGCCTCACCCGGACGCCTCGCGCCGCCGCGCGCTCCTGCGGCTCGCCCGGTCCGACGAGGCCGCCGCCGCCGCCGCCGCCGCGGCCGCCGCCCTGTCGGCCGCCCGCGAGGCCGAGGCGGCGGCCGCCGTCGCCGATGCAGCCGACGCCGCCGTGCGCGCTGACCAGGCCGCCCGCCGCTCGCTCGACGTGGCCGCGCGGCGCGCGGCGCGCTTGCTGCTGCGCGCAGGCCTCGTGCGCCCGCCCGCGGAGGGCGGGGCCAAGGCGCAGGCGTTTGCAGAGCTGCTGGCGCTGTCGGCCCCGTCGCCAGAGCGCGTCGGCGTCGCCCGAAACGCCCGCGCGGCCGCCGCCCAGGAAGAGGACATCGAGGAGACCCCCGCCGAGCGCGCCCTCTTGCGCGCCGAGGGCCCCTTCTCGCGCGCCGGCGAGCCCCACCGCCCCGCTGTCGACGACTGGGAGTGCCTGCGCGCCATGGTGCGGGCGTGGGACGCGGCGCGCGGCGCGCTCGGGTGCGCGCCCGTCGGGGGCGGGGGCGGCGGCGCGGCGCTAGGGCAGTACGCCATGCGGCACACGCGCCTGCTGGCGGCGCTGTGCAACGCCGGCGTGCACCCTCCGGCCTTTGCGGCGGCGGTCGCGGGCGTGCCCTGCTCGATCGCGAGCGCCGAGGCCGAGGCGGCGGCGCTCGTTGCGGCTGCCTGAGAGGCTTGCCCGTTGTCGCCTGTTTCCCCCCACCCGCCCGCCTCGAATGAATCGGGCGGACCACGTATCATAACTCACGCGCACCCCACATAAGACCCCTTGTTGCCGCCGCCGCCATTGTTGTATTTTTCTCTCTCTTGTCCGCTTCGCTTCGGTCAACGGGACGGCACGGCCGGATGCGGTGCCGCCGCGACGCGCTCAAATCCGGGCTCAGCGTTCCCGCTCCAAGCGCGCACACCCGCCAGACACCACATGCACACCAAGTCTAAGTCATAGGTAGTACTTGCGGGTCGACGCAATCCCCACCGCGACTAGAGGCTACCCCCGTGCGCCTCAGCATGATGCGCCCTCTACGCACATTGGTAGCCAGCATCAAGCGGCTGCGCGGCGCGCGCCCGCGCGACGTGCAAGAGTGCGCCGACCTCCACCGCCTGTACCTCTTCAGCCGCCTCTGCGAGGAAAACGGGGGCGTCGGCGGCAGCAGCAGCGCGCCCGGCGGCGGCGGCGGCAGCGTCGACGCCAGCTTTGCCGACCGCGTCGTTGCCGAGGCGTCGGGTCTCTCGGACGAGGATCGGAGAGAGGCGGTCGCGCGGGCCCTGAGGAGACAAGCCTTGGGCCTAGCGCGCGCCGTGCACGTTGCGCTCGAGAAGGATGCGGGCGACCCGGCGCCGGCAGCGGCGGCGCTGCGCGAATGGTCTCGGCGGCGGCGAGCGGAGGGGCAGTCGCTTGATGCCAAGCCGATGTCGCGGCCGGGCGACGAGTCCGACGACGACGACGACGACGACGACGATGCAGGCGGTGGCGGCAGCGACTCGGATGGCCGAGAAGGGGATGAGTCGTACGGAGGCGGCGGCAAAAAACAGCAGCGACAAAAGCAGGAAGGCGGCGCATCGGCGGCGTCGTCCGCCGGGGCGACAGCGGCGTCGGCGGCGTCGGCGCAGGCGCTCGCCCGCCTGGCCGCGCGGCGCGTCGGGTTTGGGCTGCGCGTGGGCCCGTCGGCCGTCGGGCACCACGACGCCGGCTTGGGCCTCTTCGTCACCGCCTCAGGCGACGAGCCGCAGCAAGGGCAGCGGCAACAGCGAGGAGCGGGCGGCCTCGGCGGCCGGCCAAAAAACGCGCCCGCCGTCCCCGCGGGCGCCCTGATTGCCTTTTTCCCGGGCCTTTGCTACACGCGCGCCGACTTTCGGCGCATGGCCGGCTACCCGAAGGTGGACCGCGGCAACCCGTACCTGGCCGCGCGCTACGACGGCGTAGTCATCGACTCGCAGCCGTGGGCGCGCGGCGACGGCGCGGCACCGGGCGGGGGGGAGGCCGGCGACGGCAGCAGCAGCAGCAGCAGCAGCGGCGGCCGCAGCAGCAGCAGTGGCGGCAGCAGCGGCAGCGGCAGCACGAGCGCCGCGAGCCTCGGCCTCGACGCCTTCCGGCCCCCGCGCCGACCCGTGCCCCGCAACCTGCTCGCCCGCATGGCCCGCGCCTCGGACCGGCCCAGGCTGCCGCCCGCCGCCGCCGCCGCGCTCGACCGGGCGGCGGCGGCGCGCCAGGCGGCGCTCGCGCGGCGCGGGGGCTGGTGCTCGCCGACCACGGACGAGGCGGCGGCGCTGGAGCTGGGGCTGCCGCTGGAGCCGCGGCACCCCTACGCGCTGGCGCACTTTGCCAACCACCCCCCGCCCGGCCAGCAGCCCAACGCCATGATCGCGCCGATCGACTTTGCGCCCGGCGCGTTTGCCGGCGGCGGCGGCGATGACGAGGACGAGGACGGGGACAGAGACGGCGACAGAGGCGACGGCAGAGGCGGCGGCGCGCCGAGACTCCCTGCCGAGCTCCGCGCTTACCTGCCCTTTGCCCCTTACGAGGCCGCCGCGGCGCTCACGGTGTGGCCCGTCGAGCGCGCCTTGAAGGCGCGCGGCGAGGAGGCGGCCGTGGCCGCGGCGAACCGGTTTGCGCGCATGGCGGCGGCGGCGGCGGACGGGCTCTGGCGGCGCGGTTCTTCCGAGCTCGCGCTCCGCGCCGCTCACGGCCTGGGGCTCGTGGCGTTGCGGCCGCTGGCGGAGGGAGAGGAGATCGTCTTCGATTACCGGCTGTCCCCTGGCATGCTGGGCAGGCCCGTGTGGTACGAGCCGTGCGACGAGGCGGCCGAGGACAGGCGGTGGGCTTGAGAGTGCGAGAGCGAGCAGTGCGGGCGCCCCGTGTCGCCGACGCCGACGCCGCTTCTCGCGAGTCGCGACGGGGCGCCTGACGCCTTGGCACGGCTACTCTGTCTCACCTCCGACGCCACTCAATCACAGATAGTACTCCGTAGCCTCCGTGCCCATCCTGCTTATCCTTCATACATCTCCCAAGCACGCTCTGTTGCTGCTGGCTCTCGCGCGCGCGCACAGGAAACAAATCAGAGCTCCACCCGGCTCTCCAGCACGCCCCCCTCAATCTCTCCCCGGGGGCATTGCTTGCCGTCCTCCTCGTCCCGCGCTGATCTCCCGCAATCCGCCCGTATCGGCGGCTGGCAGGGCGTGATGCAGCACGCCGGCCGCGTGCCGGCGGCAAGAGGCGGAGGAGCAGCGGCAAGGGCACGGACATCAGCAGGAGGAGGGGCAGCAACAATTCGCGGCAATCAGGCGGCCGCCGCGACGGCGGTGACCGCTTCACGGATGCGCACTCACGGGTCCGCGTGCGCGCGCGTGGCGGCCGCCGCGGGCGCCCCGCCGAGGGCTAGGCGGCGAGCGGTGAGTCCCCCCCCCCACCATTTTTGTCCCCCTCTCCAACCCTGGGTCCGCGGCCCCCCTCGTGAACGCGCGCAGATGCGGCGGGCGACGCACACGCGCCACAAGGTCGCGCGCCTCCCGCCTCGGATCTCCTAGGGATGGCCGGAGGGACCGCTCGCGGCCCCTGCAAAGGGCCAACTTGCGGTTTGGCCGCTGGGACCGTCCGTCGTCGTCGTCGTCGTCGGCGGGGCGTGTTTCGTTTGGCCCCCCTCGTTGTGTGGAGGTGGAGAGGTGCACCCGCCCCAAAAGCATCCCTCTTCCTCACCCGCCCACCCACCCCTTTTCGACTAAGCACAACCACAGGTGATTCGCGCGGCCCTCTTCTCGCCGCCACCCTTCTCGCCGTCCAAGCTCGCCGTGAGCTATCTGCCCGGTGCGACGCCGCACGGCCCGCTGCCGCTGCCACCCTACGAAGGCGGCGGCGCAAGCGCCCACGGCGGCGGCGGCGGCGGCGGCGGCGGCGGCGGAAGCGGCGCCAACGCCGCCACGCGCACCTACACGCTGACGCACAACGACCTGACGGGCGCGCTGCTGCTGTCGATCGGCCCGCGCGTCAACGCCGAGCAGGTCCGCGGGCTGTACACGCGCCTCGTGCGCGACGAGGTGGTCGCCGAGTGGCGGTTCGACGGGCACCCGCCGGCGGGCCTGGCCGAGACGGACGAGCAGCGGCGGCGGCGCGGCGCGCGCGAGCGGGAGCGCGAGCAGCAGCAGCGGGACGAGCTGCTCCGGCGAGGCGTCGGCGGCGCCGGCAGCGTCTCCGCCCTTAACACGGCTTCTTCCGACCCCGCCCCGCCCCCGCCTGCCCCCCCGCCGCCCCCGCCCTCGCTCCACGTCTACTGCCACGTCTCTGGCGAGGAGCGCTGGCCGGCGCCGCCGCGCCTGCGCGCCTTCGTGTTCCGGCGCGAGATGGCGTTGGTGCTGGCGGCGCTGCGCAGCGCCGACCGCGCGCTGCTCGCGGCGTCGCCCGCGCTGCGGTCGGCCCCCGTGTACGTGCACTTCCAGTCGCACGTGGAGCATCTGGACACGGTCGAGGCGTGGGGGACGCTCGGGGACCCCGGCTCTTGGCCCGGCGTGTCGTTTCTCGGGGGGGGCGGCGCGGGCGCGGGCGCGGGCGCGGGCGGGCGCGGCGGCGGGGGCGCGGCGGCCGCGTCGTCTTCCTCGGCGTGGCAAGAGTCGCTGCGGCGGTGGGCCGAGGGCCGGCCCCTGCTTCTGGCGCTCCTGGGCGCGACGGCGACCAGCGACCAGAGCGACAGCGACGGGAGCATGGGCGAGGAGGCGGGGGGTTTTGGCGACGAGGCAGCGCTGCCGGGCACGGCGGCGGCGGCGGCGGCGGCGGCGGGCACGGCGCGGCGACGGGCCCTCCTGCGTCCTGTGCGGAGGTCGCCCCCGCCTGCCTCGCCGGCCCCTTCTCCTCCTCCTCCGTCGCCCCCGCCTGCCGCGTTCCCTGTGCCGGTCATCGTCGCGCGCGCGGCTGTCGATGCCAAGGGAGGAGGGGGCGCAGCGGGAGCGGCCGCGGCCGCGCCGAGCGCCGGCGGCGTCCATCCGGCGCGGATCGCGGCTGCGCGGCGGTAATTAAAGGGGGGCGTTTTCGTACGGGTATGTAAGAACCTGGTCTATTTCTTCGACAAAGGTGCCTTCCAAACACGTCGAGCGGGTTGGATCATCTCTCTCCCTCGCTCAAAAAGGCTCTTTGAAAGAGCACGCGGGATCGAAGCTGCAGAGGGGTCCACACTGCTGCTCCTTTTTCAACGCCGCGCGCGTGAGTGAGAAAGGCTCTACTCCGCAGTCGTGCGTGAGCGGGGCCGCCTGGACAGCGAGGCCGGCGCGCGCGTGCGAGAGCCTCCCCAAACAGGGGGCGGCGGCCCCCTGGCCGCTCTCTCTTGATGGCGCCGGCGCCGCCGTCTTCGCCCTCTGCTCCCCCTCCTCCTCCCTTGTCGGCATCGACAGGTCCGCGTCCGCTGCTCGACGTGGCGCTCGGGTCGGCGGCCGCCCACCCGTTGGACGCGGGCCTCGCCGACCCCACGGCCCTGTCGCTGGTCTCCGAGGACCTGCTCGTCAGGCTGCTCCAGCTCGTCCTCGCGAGCGGGCGGCTCACCCCGCGAATCGCCGACGCGTTCTCCGCCGCCGCCGAGGCCAACCGCCACGCCCAGCTGCGCGCGTTCATCCAGGGGTTGCGGCTGCAGCGGCCGCCGCCCGTGGTCCCGACGACGGCGCGAAAGTGGCTCGGGGACGCCCCGGGACTGTACTAGCGTGTCAACATTAGGGACGGCGGGTTGGATGGCGGGTTGGACGGCGGGTTGGACGGTTCGAGCAGCCCGGCGGCGGCGCGCGCGGCGCGCAACACGACGCGCAAAACGGGACAATAGAGAGATGAGAGAGATGAGAGGAAATAAGAGATGGGGCACACACGGTGAATGTATAAATAGTAACAAGCCAAGGGACACGTCGATCCGTCAGTCATCACGCAAGGGCTACGGCCGCCGGCGCCGTCATTGTTGCCGACGACGAGCCGCCCACAGCCCCGGACACCGCGTCGCCCGGCCCAGAGAGCGCCGCGGCCGTGGCCGCGGCCGCCGCCGCGCCCGCGTCGTACGCGGCGAAGGCCGCCGGCACCAGGAACGCGGCCACGTCGGTCAGCGAGACGACGCCCTGCACGCGGCGCGAGTGCGGGTCGACCACGAAGACGCGCCCGACGCCCGGGATGGCCAGGCGCTCGACGACCACGCGCAGCGGGTCGTCGCGCGACGCGACAGCCACGCGCACGGGGCGCTGCAGCGGCGGCGGCGGCGGCGCAGAGGACGGCGCCGCGCCGTTCGGCGACGCCTGCTGCTGCTGCTGCTGCTGCTGCGCCTGCGCCTGCGCCGTCGCCTGCGCCAGCGCCGCCGGCGGCTGCGAAAGCGTCAGCGCCTGCCCCACCGTCACGTCCTCCCACTGCAGCCGCGAGTAGGCGTTCCCGCGGCACAGCGCCGTGATGTCGGCGCGCGCGTAGGCGTCGAGCAGCGCGCCGGAGCGCCCGTCCACAACGGGCAGGGCGGACACCCCGGCCTCGAGCAGCTGCCCGAGGGCGGCGGTCAGGGGCGTGGAGGGGTGGACGGCGCGCAAGGGGGCGACGCGGCGTCGGCCCGGGGTGGCCGGGCCGACGCGGCGCGCGGCGGCGGCGGCGGCGGCGGCCGAGGGGCCGCCGCGCGCGGCGGCGGCGGCAGCCACGGCGTCGGCCTCGGCCTCGGCGGCGGCGGCGGCGGCGACCTCGTCCGGGGCGAGGCCCGGCGCGTCCGGCGCCCACGTGCCGACGGGCAGGGCGGACAAGGGCAGCGCCAGGGCCGGAAGGGACGCCGGCGACGCGCGGAAGTGCCGCAGCAGGCACCCGAGCACGCCCGCCAGCGTGGCCGTTTGCAGCACCGTCGGCAGCGGCGGCGGCGGCGGCGGCGGCGCAGACGACGAGGGGTCGCCCGACGGCGACTGGCCGTCGGCGCCCACCGCTCCTCGCGCCGGGCTCAGCGGGCCGCCGCCGTTGTTGCCGTGGTGCTGCTGCTGCTGCTGCTGGTGCGCCTCGGCGGTGGCGGCCGCGGCGGCCGCCACCTCGGCGGCCATCATCAGCACGCTGCCCTGGCCGGCGGCCGCCGCCGCCTCGGCCGCGCTGCCGTAACCCCCGCCGCCGCCGTAGCCGCCGCCGTAGCCGCCCGGGCCAGGGGCGACAATCATCGGCGGCGGGGAAGACAGGACGGGCGCCGTCGACACGCGCCGGACGACGAGCGTACGCACGACGTGCGCGAGGCAGTCGAGCGGCTCGACGTACACGAGCGGCTTGGGCGGCGGCTGGATGTCGGCGAGCGTGAGCTGAGGGTGCGAGGAATGCTCGCCGCCGCCGCCGCCGCCGCCCGCCGCCGCCGCCTTGCCGCCGCGGGCGCCGCACGCTGCTGCCGCCGCCGCCGCCGCCACCTCGCGCGCCGCCAGCAGCGCCTCCTCCCGCAGCCCGCGGATCGTCGCCGCGTCCATCTCCTCCTCGCTCAGGGGGTTGCGCCCCAGCGACACCGCCGTCCGCAGCCGCCGCAGCAGCCGGATGAAGTCGGACGCCGACACCACGCCCGCCACCGCGCCCGCGGCGCCGTCCCACAGCGGGGCCGAAGCCAGCCCCTGCTCGGCGAGCGCGTGGAACGCCACGCGCACGGGCAGGTCGACGTCGAGCAGCACGACGCGGCTGGACTCAGGCACGAGCTCGTGGGCGAGGTGGGTGGCGAGGAAGTTGGCGACGGTGCGGCGGGTGGCGGCGACCGGGTCAGCAGAGGCGCCTTCCGCGGCGGCCGCCGCCGCGGCCGCTGCTGCGGCGGCCGCCGCGGTCGACAGCGGGCCGGCGGCCGCTACAGCGGGCCGCGCGCCGGGAGGCAGCGGGGGCAGGCCGCCCGGGTGCTGCTGCTGCTGCTGCTGTTGCTGCTGCTGCTGCTGCTGTTGGAGCTGCTCCTGATGCTGCTGCTGCTGCTGCTGCTGGTGCTGCTGCGGCGGCATTTGCTGCTGCTGCTGCTGCTGCATTTGCTGCTGCTGCTGCATTTGCTGCTGCTGCTGCATCTGCTGCTGCTGCTCCTCCGCGCCCCCCCCCATCGCCGTGTCCATCATGGTGGCGTCGTCGTCCCCTCTTCCCGCTCCTCCGACACCCGGCGGCAGAGACGCAGGCGGCGGCGGGGCCGACAAGGACGCGCTGTGGTTGATGGCCGCGCCGCTGCCGCTCGCGGCGGCGGCGGCGGCGGCGGCGACCGCGGCCGCCAGCGACGCCTGCGACGACGACGTCCTGCCCGGCAGCGCAGCGCCAGGCGGGTGCTGGTGCTGCTGGTGCTGGTGCTGCTGGTGTTGCTGCGGCTCGTAGTGCTGCGGTGACGACTGCTGCGAGTGCTGCAGGTGCTGCTGCTGCTGCTGCTGCTGCTGCTGATAATGCATCTGCTGCTGCTGCGTTTGCTGCTGGTGCTGCTGGGCGGCCGCCGCTGCCGCCGCCGCCGCCGCGACCGCCGCCGCCGCGTGCTGCTGGTGCTGGTGCTGGTGCTGCGCCATCGCCATCTCGGCCGACGCCGCGTCTCCTTGCAACAGCATCGGCGGGCCCTCGGGCAGCGGCGGCGGATGCAGCGGCGCGACCATGATGCCGCCGGGCCCGCCCGCCGCAGCCGCCGCCGCCGCCGCCGCCGCCGCCGCCGCCGCCGAGGACGACGACGACGACGACGCGTCCACCTTGCGCACGAACAGCCAGTTGTTCACGTTGCCGAGCGGGTCCGGCATGTAGGGCGCCGTCTCGTCGTGCACCCACCGCCCGTCCACGATGAACTTGTACTGGTGGTAGCCGGGCGGCAAGTGTACGACCACGGCAAAGACGCTGCCGCCGCCGGCGCCGCCCGCCCCGCCTGCCGCTGCCGCGCTGCCGGCCGCGCCGTTGTTGCCGCCTCCGGGCGCCGTGCCCTCAACAGGGGCCATCGGGATGGTCTCGACCCATCGCGTGAAGGAGCCGCACAGATGGACCTGTTTGGGTGCGTTTGTTGGTTGAGGGGACGTTGGCGAGTTGGTGTTTTGGGCGAGAGGGCCCGGGAGTGGGAGCCGCGTGCGCGCGATTGTCCGTTCGACGTCGGCGCCGCCGAGAACCGCGCGGCGCGGCGGCAAGGGCAAAGGCGGCCGTGTGCTGTGCCCGCCCGCCAGCTTGCCGGGCGCCGTCGGTGGGGGACCCTTGATCGCTGCGATCAAGCGTCCCGCCCTGTCTCGTCCCGCGTGAGGGACGAGGGGGACGGTGCCATCGTGGCGGGTGCCACGTCGCCCCCCCTCCTCCAAACTTGCGCCTTGGGCTCAAGACCTCCTCCTCTCCCTCACCTGCCGGCCGCCAAAACGCCAGACGAAGCGCGTGGGCACGAAGAACGACATCGCACTTTTATGGCGGTCGCGGGTTCACGAGCGGGAGAGGGGCCTGCGTCTCCCGGAAAGCGGGCGGCTCCCCCTCCTCCTCACGGCACCAAACACTCCTCCTGCTCCCCACCCGCTGGCAGTCAGAGAGGCAATGCGTGGCGGTGCATCGGGATGTGTCTCTGCTAGGGATGCGGTGGGTCTCTCAATGTTTGTGGCTTGCGTTTCTACGAAGCAAGGGAGACAAAACAAACAAAAAGGGTTTTGCGCTTTCTGCGCGCCTTCTTCCGTGGGGGTCTGTGAGGCACGCGGTCTCTATATGTGTGTGTGTGGGCAGGTGTGTCGTCGAGGGTTGTCTAGTGCCGTGTCGCAGGAGGAGAGGTTCGCAGCTCGACAAAGTTGCAGGTTTGCCCTCTCAGAAGAGGAGAAGACGCTCTCCCCGGGAAAGTCTCCCCTCTCCTTTCTTTCTCTCTGTTGTAACGACGCAGACAGCAAACACACGAAACATCGCTTTCATCTACAAACCGCAGATCACCGGCGCGCGCCAAAAGAGGGCAAACTTCCCGTGTCCTCCCCGCTCTGTCCCCCCACCTTGCGCCCCCCCAAACGGAGGCCATGGGGTCGCTGATCAAGTCGCTCGTCAGCTTGTTCAAGGGCGTGAAGCGGCCGTGGCAGGTGCGTCGTCACGTCGTCGGGGGGAGAGAGGGCGAAGCGGGGCGTGCGTCTGCGCGCGCGCGACGTTGGCGGCGACCGACGGCGGCGACGGGGCGCTCCTACAGGCGACCGACGCCGACGCCGCCGTCTCCAAGAAAACAAACAAAACATCAAACAAACAAAACAGATCACGGGCATCGCTTCCACCAGCGACTACCACGACTACCTGCCGACCGGCAACGACTACCGCAAGATCGCCCCAGGGTGAGTCTCGACCGCCGCCGCCCCGCCTCCTCCTCTCGATCGCCGCCGCGGCCGCTCACGCAAACGCCCCCCCCCCCCCCCCCCCCCCCCCCCCCCCCCCCAACCCCCCCCCCGGCCCCCCCCCCCCCCAGCCCACACCCCCCCCCCTCACGCAAACGCCCCCCCCCCCCCGACACGCGCCCGACCGACACAAAACCTCACCACAGGTCCCAGCCCATCAAGGCGATCATCCCGCACGACGTGCCCGAGCTCGTGTACAACACCCGCTACTTCCGTGAGTTTTGTTTGTTTGCCCTCCCGTCGCTCGCCGCCGCGTTTGCCTTATCCCGCGACTCTTTCCTCTCTCGAGTCGGCGCGCGATCGTTGCCCCCGCCGACGCCCAACACTAAAAAGCACAATCGCACATACGCACCAATCAACCGAAACAGTCCGCGACTACCGTCGCGAGAACAAGTACAGCCAGCGCGAGCTGCGCGTCGGCAAGGCGTCCCCGCCGCTCGACGTGGCGGCCATGGTGGCGCGCCTCCCGCTGACGCCCGAGGACGTGCGGCACGTGGCGCGCGCGGCCAACGGCCTGGTCAAGGACCGGGGCGTGTGATCTTGATCTTGACGGCGCTGTTGTTGACGGACCCGTGTAATGCGTTTGCAGCCCATGATATTGTGTGTTTGGTTCCGTCGACGAGGGGGGGTGGGTGCCAAGCGGAAAAAACGCGCGCGCTCGGGAGACAAGCCGACGGATTTAAATCCGCGCTCCGGCGCGCGAACGAGAGTCGTGTGTGCGTGTGTGTTTCTGTCTCTCTCTCTTTCTCGCCGTTTTGCGGCGAGAGGTCCTGCCGGTCTGCTCTCGAGTCATGCCTCTCGGTCATTCTTTACACGTCGCGTGCGCGCAAATGGGAAAACAAATGCGTAAACGAGGGGGGCGCGAAAAACGGCGAGAGGGAAAAACATGAAATTCGCGCACTTTCAAGCACAAGCATGTTGACGTCCAGACGGATTCATTCCTTGCGCGCGGCCACGCGAGCGAGGCCGAGGAAAAGAAGTCGCCGCCGAGCTTCCAGGCCGCACCGTGGGACAAGAGGCGGGAGCCCTCGGGCGCGCGCCCCCCCTCTGCCTTGCGCTCCGACCCCCCCGCCCCCCATTTGCGCCCCTCCCGCGGGAGAGAGCAAAAGAAGGGGAGGGAGAGGGAGGGGAGGCAAAGGGGAGAAGCGCCCGTGAGCCGCCGCCGCTGGGATCCCTGTCCCCGGGCGTTGGTAGGACTTGGTTTTAAGATTGCGAGGGTTTGGATTCACCGCGTGTTTGCACCCTGGAGGGAGTGACTAAAAGGGGTCGGCCGGTCCCTCACCGCCCCCCGCCCCCCCCCCCCCCGCCTTTCCCCCCCCCCCCCCCCCCCCCCCCCCCCCCCCCCCCCCCCCCGCCCCCCGCACGG
>Ga0335398_10008567_pt1 | contig 12085 bp, 6 predicted proteins | sample BON03_FD_205742 | JGI IMG/M metagenome (GOLD analysis project Ga0335398, IMG submission 205742) | Freshwater microbial communities from Lake Bonney liftoff mats and glacier meltwater in Antarctica - BON-03 (spades assembly) (version 2) | ecosystem: Environmental > Aquatic > Freshwater > Ice >...
GGGGGGGGGGGGGCTGGGGGGCGGGGGGGGGGGCGGGGTGGGGGGGGGGGGGGGGGGGGGGGGGGGAGGGGCCGCGCGCAGCAACCAGAAAAGAAGGTGGCGAGAGCGAGCGCGCGTGCCGTGCCCGGCCGTTGCGGCGGCGGCCACACTCAAGAAAGTAACAGCGGTCGCGGGCAGCGGCGGCGCCGGCCGGCCCCGGAAACGAGCTCCGTCCGAAGGAAGCAAAGCGCGCGCGCCGCCGCCTCCCCCCCGCCCGGCGTGCCGCGCCAGGTGCACGACGCCGCGCCCAGTCCCCGTCACAGGTCGGGCGGCTGGTCGTCGTTGGCCGGAACAGAACCGAATTGGGGACGAGAGAGAGAGCTTTTCTCGCCCAACCCCTTTCTGTCTTTCCTCCCGTAGGCCATGGAGCCTCCCAGGCGCTGCCCGGACCGTGAATCTGGCCGGCGCGCGCAGCCGAAGCGGTCTAATGGGGCCTTAGGCCCCGTTGGCGGCGCGCGCGGGGCTCGGGGGGCCGGCGGTGGCGCGCGGGAGGCTTCCTCGGAACGGTTCGAAAAACGGCAAGGGCGTCATGGCCTCTCTCCCTCTCTCTTCTCTCGCTGTCTCGCTCGCGCGTCTCTCTCTCTCTTTCGAACGCAAACGTACCGCCCATTTGTGCGAGCTCTTCTCAAACTCGACACGGTTGACCTTGAGCTCCTCCGGCGGCGCGTAGACCGCGAAGTCGAGCAGGAGGCACTGTCCGGCCATGGCGTGTTTTGGCGGGAGATAGGAAAAAAAAACCGAACAGAACACAGACTAATGAGAACGGCTGTGTGTGTTGCTCGGCGGCGAGAGAAATAACAACTGAGGCCGTTGTTGTTAGCGTGTGTGAACTCTCTGTGTTTGGGCTTGTGTGCGTGCTCTGGAGGGGCGGGGGCGGGGGCTTTTGTTTCCCCCCAGGAGAGAGAGAGGCGGCGCGGGGGGAGCAGGCCGCCGGGGCCGCCGCCGTCTCCGAGGCGCCTTTGTTTTTCACAACCTTTCGCCTCTCTCTGTAGGAGTGGAGCGCGCGAGCGAGCGGTCGGGCGGCGAGCTGCACGCGCTGTGCAGGACAACCTGGGGCAACGGGCGCGCGGGGGGGGGGGGGGGGGAAGAAGGGCGCTCGGGCAATAGGATGCTGGTTTGTTCGGGTGAGCGAGCGAGCGCGCGCCGGCGCCACACACCTCCAGCGCTGTTTCTTTTTTCCTCCTCCTTGGGCCCGCAGAGACGTGGTGGCGCGCCGCCTCTTTGTTTCTCTCTTGTCCTCGAGCCCCTTCCGCCCCCCCACCCAGAAATGACCGTATCACACTTACATCCGGGCAAGAGCACACGATCAAGCGACAGCAGTTCGAACAAGCAACACCCGCAGCGTCTTTCTTTCTTCTAGACGCCGCAAGCGCGGTCGTTCGGCCCTCTTTGCCGCCGCGAGCGAGCGAGAGAGAGCGGGGCGGCGCGCATCAGGCCACCTCGTCCTCCTCCCTGCTCGCTGCCGCCCACCTCCTACGCCCGAGCGCCGCCGTCGTCAGAACAGGCCGGCGCGGATGAGCGCCGACCCGGCCACCCCCACCGCCGCCGACAGCGCCGCCGCCGCGACCTGCTGCGCCGCCACCGCCGCCGCGCCGCCGCGCCCGACCGCCGCGGCCAGGCGGCGCGTGGTGCCGTCGGGCGCGACACCGCGGCGCCGCATGGCCCGCAGCAGCTCGAGCGCGCGCTCGTACTGGCCCGCGCGCTCGGCGGCGGCGACGAGGGCGTTGTAGACGCGCACGGAGGACAGGCAGGCCGGGGCGGCGCCGCCGGGCGGCAGGGGAGGCAAGGGGAGCGGCGGCGAGCCCGAGGGGGCGGCCACGGCGCCGCTGCTGCTGCTGCCGCCGCTCCTCGAGCCGTCCTCCTGCCCGCCGCCCGCCCCCCCCGCCTGCCGCTGCTCGACGGCGAGGCTCGCGTCCGCCGCCTGCAGCACGTCCTGCGGCGGCGCCGCAAGACGCGTCGACAGCGAGCCGCCACGAGAAGCGGGCTTGCTGCTGCCGCTGCCGCCGCCGCTGCCGCTGCCGCTGCCGCTGCGGCTGCCGCTGCCGCCGCCGCCAGAGCCACCGGCGCCGAGCAGCGACGCCACCCGCACGGGCACCGCCAGCGCCGAGCGCCAGTCGCCCGCGAGAGAGTGCGCCGCGATCAGCGCGGCCACGGCCGCCTCGCTCGGCTCCGCGAGGCGCCCGGCGCGCCGCCTCCCCCGCACAGCCTCGCACAGGCGCGCAAACGCGCGCTCGGCCGCCGCCGGGTCGGCGCGGGCGGCGTGCGCGGCGACGACGGCCTCGTACGCGCGCGGCTCCGCGGAGGAGGCGCCGGCACCGGCGCCGGCCGCGCCCGCCGCACGCTCGGCGGCCGACAGGAGCGCCTCCGCAGCGGCCACCTGCCCCGCGCGGCTGGCCGCGGCGACAGCGGACGTGAAGACCGCGGGGGGCGCGGGCCCAAGTCGGCGGCGGAGGCGAGCGGCCGACGGCGTCGGGGCCGTCGGCGTCGGCGTCGGCGTCGGCGTCGGCGGCGGCTGCAGCAGAGTCGCAGCGCGCGAGACCATGCCCGCCGCCTCGCGCCACTGGTTCGAGCGCTCGTAGGCGGCGGCGGCGGCGCAGACGACCGAGGCGTCGACGAAGGGCGGGGGGGCGGGGCGGGAGCCAGAAGCGGACCAGGGCAAGGGGCGGCGCTCGGCAAGACCGCGGCCGCTGCCGTTTCCTTGGCCTCGGGCGGGCGACAGCCCCTGCGCCTCGTCGTCGTCGTCGCCGGCGTTGTCGTCGTCGTCGCCGTCGTCTTGGCTGAGGAAGGCGGCGGCGGCCCCGGGCGCGCCGGAGACGGCGGCGGCCGCGGCGAGCGCCACGGCCCGCTGCTGCCGCCGGAGCCGCTCGGAAGAGAGGGCGCCGCCGCCGCTGCCGAGCGCGCCGTCGCCCCCTCGGTGCGCCGCTGTCGCCTGGCGGCGCAGCTCTGCCGCCTCGAGCGCCGCAAAGAGCGCGGCCGCGCGCTCAGACTCACCGGCGGCCACCAGCGAGCGCAGCAGCGCGGCCCAGGTGCGGGCGTCGGGCGGAGGGGGAGGAGGAGAACGGCGCAGCGGCAGCGGCAGCGGCGGCGGCGGCGGCAGCGCGCCCCCCGCCAGCGCGTCCCCCTGCTGCTGCTGCTGCTGCTGCTCCTGCTGATGCTGCTGCTGCTCGCCGGCCATCTCGCGCAGGACGCGCGAGACGCGCGCCCACTGCTTGCCGGCGCCCAGCGCGGCGATGAGAGCCGTGTAGGTGCGCGCGTTGGGCAGCAAGAGGCCGGGGTCGGGCGAGGAGGAGAGCAGCAGGGAGGCGCCGCCCCCGATCCGCCTGCCGTCGGCGCCGCCGCCGTCGCAGCTGCCAGCGCCGCCCGCGCCGCCGCCGCCGACGACCGCCCCTCCGGCGGCAGCAGACTGCTCGCGCATCCACGCGACCACCGCCTCGGCGCGCCGCCACTGGGCCCCGCGCGCGAGCGCCTCGACGAGCGCCGTGCAGCTGACCACGTCGGGGCGAATGGCGGCGGCTGGGGGGCGGGCTCGGCCGTCGGCCGCGTCTTGCGCCGCCGCCGCCGCCGTTGTCGCCGCCGGGGCGCCGCCGCCGCCGCCCTCGCCGCCGCCCTCAGCGCCGCCTCTCAGCCCGCCGCGGCACATCTCCTCAAAGACGTCGACGGCCCGCCGCCAGTTCCCCGCCACCGCGCAGGCCGAGATGGCCGCCGCGTACGCGTGGCCGGTGAGCGCCAGCTCCCCGGCGAGCGCCCGCCGCCGCAGGTCCTCCCAGCAGCCGTCGAGCGCCTCCTCGGCGCGCAAAAGCGAGGAAGGAGGGGAAGAGGCGCCGGCGCCGGCGCTCGACGCCCGCCCGCCGTCGCGCCCGGCTGCGGCGGCCGCCGCCGCCGCCGACGACGCCGCGCGCATGGCGCTCACGTGCGCGTGGGCCGTGCGCGGGCGCAGGGGGCTGCCCGCGGGGGCGTCGCGCACGCGCCGGAAGCACCGCATGGCCTCGGACGTGCGCCCGAGGGCGGCGCACGCGTCGATATAGGCGGCGGCCATGCGCGCGTCGATGGCGGCCGGCGGCGGGGGAGGGGGCGGGCGGTTGTTGCGGGGCGACAAGGCGGAGGCCGCGCCCGACGTCGCCGCCCCGCCGTGCTGCGCCTGTTGCATTGCGCGCGCCCCGCGGCGCTCCTCGCGCTCGACGTCGCGCCACACGGCCACCGCGCGCTCGGGCGTGCCCGCGGCGATGGCCGCGCGCATGGCGGCCGTGTGGGCGTGCGCGGGCAGAGGGGGGGGCGGCGGCTCCTCGCCGGCGGAGCGAGGGGGCTGCCCGCCGCCGGCCGCGGCCCGGCCGCCGAACCCCCCGCCGCCCGCGGCCCTGGGCGCGCGCGCCCACTCGTACACGGCGAGGCCCGCCGCGGGGGACCCCTGCTGCGACAGCGCGCGCACGAACGTCGCCACCAGCCGCCCGTCCGGCGCGTGGCCCGCGGCCTGCAGCCACCTGTGCAGCAGCGCCACGCGGGCGACGGGCGCCAGCGGCGGCGGCGGCGGCGGCGAGGAGGGTGCGCGCTCGCGCTCGCGCTGGTGCAGCCGCTGCTGCCGCCGGGGCTCCTCCTGGTTCCGACCTCGATGATGTTGCCCTTCTTGCTGCTGCTGCTGCTGCTGCCGCTGCGGCCGCTGATTGCCGATGGTCGCGACCAGGCGGTCCAGGCTCGCGTTGTCCAGCGGCCACTGCCCGGACGCGCGCAGCGACGCGACCGTGGCCTCGGTGGGCGGCGGCAGGCGCGCGCCGCCGCCGCCGCTGCCGCCGCCGATGCCGCCGCCGCCGCCGCCGCTTCCGCCGTCGCCGCGCCCGAGGCCGAGCAAAAAGCGCGGCAGCGGCGCCGCGCTTTCCGCTAGTTCCTCTGTTTCACTTGGCTCTGGCTGGCCGCCACCACCGCCATCACCACCACCGCCCAAGCCGGGCAGCCCGCGCGCCCACGCGGGCGCCGTCGGCGGCGACATAAGAAGCGACATGGCCGCTGCCGCCGCCGCCGCCGCGCCGCCGCCGCCGTCGTCGCCGTCGACGCTGCCGCCGCCGCCGTCCCTGCTCCCGAGCAAGGGACTGGGCTTGGGCCGCTCGAGGGCGGCAGGCGACGATCTCATGGGCGCGGCCGACGCGGTCACGGGCCCGCAGCGGGGCCCGCCGGTGCTGGTGCTGCCGCTGATGGTGCCTCGCCTGCGGGCGGCCAAGACGACCTGCCATTCGACGGCCTCTCCACCTCTTGCTCCGGTCCACCTCTGCCAGCGCCGCATGAGGCCGCCGCTGCCTTCCGCGCGCGCCAGGAGGCTAGGCGCTTGGTTCGTATGCATCGCGCCGCGTCAGGGGACTGGCGAGCGCGCGCGCGACGCGTCAATTCGTGATGTTTCGCGGTTCGAGAGGGGGCAGGCAATTTTTGAGTGCTGAGAAGCGTGGGGTGTTTGTCGACTGTCCGATGAGTGCGGCGGGAGTCGTGCAAGAGTCCTGTGAGAAAACGTGTCGATTGGAGAGGAGGGGTTCGGCGGCTGATGATGATGTTGATGATGATGATGATGGCGGCGATTCACCGCCGGACAAAGGCGGGAGACGGCGTCGTCGCGTCGACTCGCAGGCGGTGAGCGCTCCCGTCGGGCGACGTCAGCACAACGCACACGCCCGATCTCACAACGTCGTCATCCGTGTCAACACCAATATCGAATCTCAGGTCGTTGTTTGTCGACCCGCTTTGGACACGGGACGAGAACGAGAACGAAAGCGAGAACGAGAACGAGACCACCCCCTCTCCCAAAGCAACAGCTCGTGCTCCTAGAAACGCAGAGCCATGCTCCGCGGAGCACCGAACGCTCTGAGGTGCGCGCGGGGGGGCCGCATCCCCGCCGCGGGGACAGCAGCGCGAGTGCCTTTGCCGCCGTCGGCCTTCTTCGTGCGGTCGCGACGCGGCCGGCGGGGCGCGCTCTGGCCCTCGGCCGCGAGCAGCAGCACCAGCAGCGGCAACAATAACAGCAGCAGCAGCGCCATGAACAACATCAGCAGCAACGGCATCAACAGCAACAGCACCAGCAGCAGCACTTCCCCGCCGCCGTTGTTGTTCTCTGGCGACGCGCCCCAGGCCGCCGCCGCCCGCCGCGACCTGTTCAACTCCATCTCGCCCGTCTACGACGAGCTGAACGACCGGCTGTCGTTCGGGATGCACCGCGTGTGGAAGCGCATGGCGGTCAACTGGGCGCTGCACGGGGACGGGGCGATGGCGGCGGCGGCGGCGTCCGCATCGTCGTCGCCGGGGCGGCGCCGCGCCGCCCCGCCGCCGCCGCCGCGCCGCGCTTTGGACGTCTGCTGCGGCAGCGGCGACCTCGCGCTGCTGCTGGCCGACGCGCTCGAGGCCGAGTGGGCGCGCCGGGGCAGCGCGCCCTCGTCCTCCTCCTCCTCCTCTATCTCTGCGCCCCTGGAGGTCGTCGGCCTCGACTTTGCGGCCGACATGCTGTCGGACGCCGCGCGGCGCGAGCGGCGTGAGCGGCGCCGGCCGCTCGTTTCGGCACAAGCAGCGGCGGCGGCGAGCAGGCAGCAGCAGCAGCAGCTGCAGCCGCAGCAGCAGGCGCCGCCGCGCGCCCGCATCCAGTGGGTCCAGGGCGACGCCATGCGCCTGCCCTTTCCCGACGCCTCCTTCGGCGCCGCCACCGTCGGCTACGGCCTGCGCAACGTCGCCAACCCGGCCGCCGCGCTGCGCGAGCTCGCGCGCGTGCTGGCGCCCGGCGGCCACCTGGCGGTGCTCGACTTTGCCAACGCGCGGGGCGCGGGCGACTGGCTCGCCGACGCCGCGCAGGGCGCCTTCCTCGAGCGCCTGGTCGTGCCCGAGGCCGAGAAGTACGGCATGCGCGAGCAGTACGCCTACCTGCGGCCGTCGGTGCACGCCTACCCTCCGGGGGACGAGCTCGAGCGCATGGCGGCGGGCGCGGGCTTTTCCTACGCGCGGCACTACCCCTTGGCCTTTGGCATGATGGGGTGCCTGGTGGCGACGCGGTAGTAGTGGTGGTGGACTTGGGTCGAGTGATGTGGGGTTTTGTGTGTGGGGGGCGGACGCGGTTTGGGTCGTGTGTGTGCGTGTGTGTTGCGGAGCGGGAGGGAAAGCACCATCGGTCCCAAGTCGGGGCGGGGCGGCAGCGCGAGTCACCCGAGCGACTGTGTGTGGCCGCCGACGACGCATTTCTTTTTCCATCTTCCCGTGCTCACGCCTAGAGATTCTCATGGGCACACGAACCCCATCGTGATGCGCCAGCTACCACTATCTAGACCCATAACTGACATTGCCGCGCGCGCGCGAGCATCAAATAACACGCACGAACAACGAATCACGAATCTGTCCGGACGCTATCCGGGCCCTACTTTCTTCTTCTCCCGTGAGAGCCCGCTTTCAAACAAGGGCAAGCGCAAAAGATTGCGCCGCAGCGGTACTTGAGCATGGCATACCGCTCGTGGCCCCCGCACGATGCGCCGCACCCGCACCACCACCAGCACGCGCCCGCGGGCGGAGTCGTTGCCGGCGACGGGAGCGCCGCCCCCTGGACTTCGCCGGCCACCCCGGCAGCGCTCCCGCCGTCCCCCCCCGCTTCCGCCGCCGCCGCCGCCAATCTTGCGCTGGCGCCGTCGCCCACCGTGGTCGGCCGGTGCTACCCGTACGAGGACTTTCGCATGACCGGGATGGACCCGCGGGACCTGGGCGTGTCCGTGGACGCGACGCACACCGTCGTGCAGTTTTCACAGGGGCCCGTCGGCAGCGTCTTTGCGCGCTTTGCCGCGCCAGTCGGTGCGTCGTGTCGCGTTCTCTTTTTCTGCGCCTCTCGCGAGCAAAGCGCCGCCGCCCGCCGCCCCACTTCCCCTCCTCCTCTTCCTCCTCCTCCTCCTCTCGTGCTTTTCCTCAACCCCCAACCCCCGCCCCACCGAGCTGCACGCGCCCGAACAACGAACACCCCCCACTGCACGCACACGATTACAGGCATGGTCTACCAGCACCGATTCACGCTCCTGCACGGCGCGGACGACGGCAGCGGCGGCAGCGGCGGCGGCGGCGGCGGCCCGGCATTGAGCGGCGCCCCGCCCTCCTCGTCCTCCTCGCTGTCCTCGTTTTGCGTGCGGCTGGACCTGAGCAGCGAGGCCGCGCACGCGACGTCGGCGGCGGCGGAGCGCGAATGCCTTTATTCCCGGGCGCACCAGCGCCCCCGGCAGCCGCCGCCGCCGCCGCCGCCGCCGCCGCCGCCTCATCGGCAGCAGCAGCACCAGCAGCAGCAGCACCAGCAGCAGCAGCAGCACCAGCAGCACCAGCAGCAGCAGCACCAGCAGCAACAGCAGCAGCAGCAGCAGCAGCCGCAGCACCAGCAGCAGCAGCAGCAGCTCGAGGCTGCCACGGGGCGGCGAGGGGCGCCGACGCCGCTGCCGCTGCCGCCCCCTTGCCAGATTGAAGCAGCGGCGGCGGCCCCGTCAGCGGCGGCCGCCCCCGCCCCCGCCCCCGCGCCCGTGGCCTTGCGCGCCTACATGGAGCGGCTGCCCGGGGGCGGCGGCGGTGAGTGCTGGCTGTACCGCGTGCTGCTGTCGGGGTGCCGCCATGACGAGGTCACAGTGCGGCCAGCGGCCACCGCCGCCGCGCAGTCGCCGCCGCCGACGGCATCGGCGGGCCCCGGGCAGCAGCCGCATCAGCCGCAGCATCAGCCGCAGCAGCAGCAGCAGCGCGCCGTTGGCGGCGGCGGCGCGCCCGCGACCGTCCAGCTTGTGTGGCTGCCCGGCGGCGGCGGCGGCGGCGCTGCCTTCCCGCCCGGGGCCCAGCCTCTCGTCATCTACACGGCCGTCGCGAACGACGGCATGGGCTTCAGCAGCCACTTTCACGTGCAGCCAGCCGTGCCGACGGCCGAGGAGGCGCAAGAGGCGGCGGCGGCGGCCGCCGCCGCGGGCGCGCCGCCGCCGCCGCCGCCGCCGCCGCGCCTGCTCGTCAGCCTGCAGATGGTCGTCGCGGCGCAGCAACAGCCCGCGATGTCCGACGCGCCGCTGCTCCTCCCCGAGGATGTCGTTGAGTTGATCGTGCGCGAACAGGAGGAGGAGGAGGAGGAGGCGCGGCGCCGCCAGCAGCAACAGCAGCAGCAACAGGTGACGCCCTTGCCTTGCCACCAGCAGCAACAGCAAAGCCACCAGCACCAGCAGCAGCAGCCCACATGCGACCGCGCCCACCCGCGCGCCGCCGCTGCCACCGCCGCCGCCGGCTGCTCGCCGCCTTCGACCGCGGGCCCCTTCCAGCGGCGCCTCCTCGGCGGTGCGACGCCGACCGCCGACTCGAGCCACGAGAACGCGGGCGCGTCGCCGAGAGCGGGCAGCGCAGCGATCGCGGCGACGGCGGCTGCCGCGGCGGCGGCGTTTGGGGCGCTGCCCCTGCCTGGCATCACCGGAGGAGGGAGGGCCATCGCCGACGATGATGGCGGCCGCCGGGGCGGCGGCTGCAATGGCGCGCGCGACGACAGCGGCGACGGTGGCGACGGCAACGGTGGCGACGGCGACGGTGGCGACGCCAACGGCGGCGGTGGCGGCGCGGCTGGCCGACAGCGGCAGCGGCCTCGTTACATCCCGCCGCCGCGGCTGCAAAGGGCGCCTCAGCCGGTCGTCAGCGAGGACGACGTGCCCCTGGCGGTGCGCGCGACGATGCAAGCGGCGGCGGGGGGCGCGGCGGCGGCGGCGCCCGTCCTCGGAGCCCGCGCCCCCGAGCAGCCGCGGCAGCGGCCGCCGCCGCCGCCGCCGCCGCACGAGCAGCAGCGCCGTCGCCGCCAGAGCCCGAGCCGCGCGGACGGCGCGCCACCACCGTCGGCTGTCGACCCCACAGAGGCGCAGCGCCTGCGCGCCTACCAGATCGCCATCGCCGGCCTTGGCGGCGGCCCCGACGCTATTGGCCCGCAGACTCAGATGCGCGGCGGCGGCGCCCGCGGCGGCCCTGGCGCGCCGGGCGACCCACGTTTCTCGCGCGGCTGGCCGCTCGGCGGTGGCGCCGCCGGTCGAGACGACGACGACGACAACGACAGCGAGTACGACAACGACGACGACGAGGACGACGAGTACCACCACCGCGTGTTTCAGCAGTCGCTGCGGAGGCAGGAGGAGCCGCAGCAGCAGCAGCACAAGCGGCAGCGGCCCCCCCCGCCCAACCAGCGGCAGCAGCCGCAGCAGCAGCCGCAGCAGCCGCAGCGGCAGCACCAGCGCTCCCACGGCCCGTCTGCCCCGTCCCCTTCCGAGATCCCCGTCGCCATGCCGACCGCGCCGTCCCGTCGCCACGGCGGCAGCATGGAATACTCGTACCGCCGCAGGCAGGAGTAAGACCACCTCGCCACTCGTCCCTCGGGCGCTCTTTTGTCGATCCTTTTTTGTCGATCCTTTTTTGTCGATCCTTTTTTGTCTCGATCCTTTTACCGCTCTTTTTCACTATTTATTTTCCCGCCGGTTTTTCATGTCCTTTCGACTCCCCCGGCCGCTCCATTCTTTCATCATCTTGTTCCCCGCCAATCGCCTTTCGACCCCGTAAACTGAAACTCCGGTCAAACACGACCAGGTATTGCGCTCGCTCTCTCCTCCGCCGAGAGCGGAGCTGCCCCCGGGCCCGTCCCCCCGTGCCACCTCGTTTGATGGCGTTTTTCGCAGCGATACACCAGTCCGTCGAGACATGGTGTCCTTTTTATGCCGAACTCTCCTTAACAAAAACAGTCTGTGACTGATGTCGAAACCCGTCTTAAGTTGTTGTGTCGGCGAGAGAGAGAGAGAGAGAGAGCAAAATGATGAGGTCGAGGGTGGAAGAGGGGGGTGGGTGGGTGGGGGAGGCGAGAGAGGCGGAAAACAGGGGGCGTTGCGCAAACGGGAGGGGGAACAAGACAAAAAAAACAATCCATGGGCTCGCGCTGCTCCTCCTGCGCGGGCCGCCCGTGCCTCCGTCTCTCTTGCTGTCTCCCCCCCCCCCCCCCCCCCCCCCCCCCCCCCGCGGGCCCCCCCGCCCCCCCTCCCTCTTTCTTCCCCCCCCCCCCCCCCCCCTCCTATCCCCGTCCTCCTCCTCTCTCCGCGCTGTCCCGTCCGACAGCAGGCGTATCTGAGGAAAAAACCATCACCGCTGGTTCCCAACCGGAGCCCCTCCTAGCAACAGGAAAAAGAAGAAAAAGAGATAGCGGGCGCAGGACGGCGCCGTCGCCGGCTGCCGCCCTTTCGTCCAAAGTCCCCCTCACCAACAAATCCCGAAGCCAAAGGAAAGCGGCCCCGTCGTCGTCATCAAAACGCTTACTGGCGGTTGAGCCGGTCCGCCTCGATCTGCGACATGGTCTTGACCTCGACGCCCGCGGTGGCCTCGCCCGCCTTGAGCGGCACCCACTTCTTCGAGCCGGCCTCGCCGCCATCGACGACGTACTTGAACGCGACCTGCGGCAGCGCCGCCTCCTTCTTGGCCGCCTCCTCGCGCATCGACGCGTCGATGTAGTTGCCCGTCTCGATCTGCAGCTGCGTGAACTGTTTGTCCAGCGAGCGCGCGGCGCCCAGCCACGCGACCACGATCGTCAGCAAGATGGCGCCCAGGTAGGGCGTCGACGCGGCCAGCGAGCCGAAGCCGATGATCATAAACTGCTGGATGAGCGCGCCGCCCGACTTGCCCAGCGGGTTGCAGATGACGTCGATGGCCGCCTTGCCCTTGGTCTTGATCTCGTCCTCGAGCGGGATGTAGGCCATCTCCTTGCACGGGTCGAACAGCGAGTACTTGGCGCTCTTGGAGAAGACGTTCTGCGCCGCGCCGACCAGCACGGCGGCCATGAGCGGCGTCAGGCCCAGCGCCTTGAGCGACGGTGCCACAGAGTCGCTGCACAGCACAAGCGCGAAGAAGGCGATGCCCGTGATGAGCAGGACCGTGGGCGTGATGATGGCGGCGGTGCCCCAGCCGAAGTAGCGGAAGATGTAGCGCGACAAGATCATCATCGTGAAGGTGACGGCGCCGGTGGCGGTCGAGAAGTCTATTTTTTGGTTTGGTTGTTGTTTGTTTTTTGTTTTTCGGG
>Ga0335398_10008569_pt1 | contig 12083 bp, 10 predicted proteins | sample BON03_FD_205742 | JGI IMG/M metagenome (GOLD analysis project Ga0335398, IMG submission 205742) | Freshwater microbial communities from Lake Bonney liftoff mats and glacier meltwater in Antarctica - BON-03 (spades assembly) (version 2) | ecosystem: Environmental > Aquatic > Freshwater > Ice >...
CACGCACTCGAACTCTTTGCTCACCATTCAACGTTGTAGACAACCTGAGCTGTGGTGACAGATCCTGATATGCGTTTGAAAAAACCAACGGCTGTCCTTGGTAGATCTTCGAAGCTTTCGAACCCTGCCTTTTTTAAGATCGGTATGCCTGAGTTCTTCATAGTCTCTTCACCTGTCCACAACAGATTCCAGACTTGTATATCAAGGCCCCACGCAGTTGGCTCAGTGTCTACACGCAATCCCCCAATCTTCCCGATTCGTGTTTTGCACTTCCAGATGGACCGCGTTGCCGTTGCCCAGCTCATCTGTTCAGGGACGAGCACTGAAGCGAGTTTTTAGTCCATTTTTTCTGCCCATGTGACAAACACGTTTTGACTGTGCAACGACTTTGCCAATCATGACCAGAAGTCTTTGTTGGTTACGTTCCAGTCCTACAGCTCTATTTCGTCAATCAAATCAGTAAATGAGTTGCAGTGCCACTCTGTCAATGTGCGTGCTAATTGCGCTGGCGTAATTTTTTTGACGACATCTTCATGCTGCTTGCATTGGTCAACGTGCTGCAGCAAGGCCTGCGTGAGTACTCCTGACGGCATGGGGCACTCATGGCCACCTTCTGCAGTTGGGAAGGTGTAGAGAGAGTTTGCGGTTGACCATGGTACGTGCCATGCATTTTTATATGCTTGTACGCAGATTTTTTGCAGACCCTCCAACTCATTCTGCGACCATTCGATCAGGGCTTCTGAGAACCGGAAGGCGCCGATTCTTTCCTGTGCGAAGAGTTTGGCAGAAAGTTCTGGCGTCAGCGAGTGGCTTTTGATTACATCACGTGCCACTCTCGCGTTTTCACGGACTACCTCTCTTGTGGCGCTCATGTCACCATTTCTCGTGCCCCAGTAACCTAAGTAACCTAGATACCGGCACGTGTTATTGATGTCTAGTGTTTTAAATTCGCCATTTATCCTCAGATCTGGTGCCGGCATGCTTTCGCTTCGCTTTCGATCCTTGTTAATAACGAGCAAGAAAGTTTTTGTAACGTTGATTTCCATGCCATACCTTGTTGTGAACTCCTGCACCACGTCTAGCAAAACTTGCTTTTGATCAGACGTTTTGTTGGTGCTGCCTCCTTTGTGAAATTGAGAGATGGTGCCATTCATAGTGGACCGACTCTGGCGCGCAGTGTCGATGGTTTTCTCGGATAGATTCAATATTTCATTCACTCACGCTTGCACGATCAAGAATTCCTCATCTGGCATTGTCTTCAATAGCTCATTGGAGCACTTGTCAGGGCCTGGCGCCTTGCCTGGTTTGAGACAGTATTCAACGTACTTTGCGATTTCTTTACTGGTTAGTGCTCAACGCAACCTGCCCTGCATGCCACTAGCGGTTCTGTATGCGTTGATATTGAGCTTGGTCATCAGCTCCAGCACTGCCATTGTTCTTTTGTTGTGCCGAAAACTTGAATCTGTGAAGTACCAGCACCCCTGGCAGAAAGCAACTAGCTCTCGTCTATTGGGCTCGGCTGTGTCCTGCGGGATACTTGCACAGGTCTTGCTCGCATTGCCCCACTTTGTCATTGTAGGCTCAGGTCGCCGTCTTTGTGCACCCACGCAGCATTCTAGCGAGGGACATTTGAGGCAGCACTACGATGGCGGCGGAGACGGGGGAGAGGGTGGAACCTCAGTAGGCATGAGCGACGTCAGAACGCACAGTTTCTTGAATCCACATTCCTTACATGTTGCAGTCGGCGTGTACCCTTGCGATTCGTAATAGTTTTCCCATGCGGGCTCAATTTCTCCGCCGGTCCATGGGCCTTCACCACAGAGAATCTGCCTACAGGCTGTTGCTTGAGAAAAACTGACTATCTCATGCTGTCGAGTGATCTTTGTACTCGCAAGTGCAATCATCCCCCTTTGAATGGCCTCTGTAGAGATGAACTTTGAGAAAGGGCATGAAGGGGCATCGTGAGCGTCTTGACGCTTTGGTTGCGCCAATTCCAACACCGATAAAGAGACTGCTACCTAAGCAACTCGAGGGGTGGCAGCTGCGCTTGCTGAGTTGGCTCTGTTATGCCATTTAGAGCATGCGTTATGAGATGAATTCAAGGCTTGCATGGCCCCCCAGTCCTTTTCGTAACCCACGCTGAGAATGATTCGTGCGCCTTGTATCTGGTGGACTGCAGTGCTTGGCCAATCTTCAGAGAACTCCTCGGTTGCAGCATTTCATGCCTCCAAGAGCATCCGGTCGTCATTGTATTCGAGGCAGCAGCCCCAGGGCATTCTCCAGACCAGTTCCGTCTGCGTTGGCTGCGGCCCATACATACTTACCGGAGAATTTGCCAGGTCCCTTGTGCTCTTCCAGAAAGGCCTTCTCGGCTTGCCTGTTAGCCTCTCTGATGTTCTATCGGTCCTGTTTGATGGCTTTAGACTTCAGTTCGTTCTGGCGGGACTGAATCATTGCATTCTGGCGGGACTGGATCATTGCATTCAGCACAATCTTCCACCGTGGGTATGGGTGGCGTGATGTGCCTCCTGCGGCGTCATTTGGAATTCATGGTAGATTCCAAATTCTGCTAGACATTCCATGGCAACTTTTGATGCTTGTCCAGGTTTCCTCACAGATATCAATGCCACCTTTAATGTCCCCACTTCCCTCAAGATCCCGACTTGTTCACGGCTTTTGTGGGGGCCTCGTTCCTGATCGGTTGCTTCGACCTTCCGCTTTTCTATGCATGAGCTGTCTGGATGTTGTGACTCGCACAGTGATCATCTGCATCACTGCTTGCTTGGGTCTGCACTCACCTGCCGTATAGCTTCTGCGTATTTCTTGAGCTATCGGGCTTGTGATTATATTAAGCTTTGGCCGGATGCGGGGGAGCTGCTTTGGGTCTATCTTCTTCAACTTCAGCTCACCTGCTCGACCGCCTACAGCACTGATCCGGGACATAAAAACCGCTTTTTTGACCCAGCCAGCGAGTGTTTAAGCACACACTGATGGAGCCAGAACCCAGCCTGCCAGCGTTCTCAGGCTTCAAACCATTAAAAAACTGCCACCCAGCCAGCGAGTTCCTACACTCCCCGTAGAAACTTTAACTTTGTAGTAAGAGATTTTATGAATCGTGAAAAAAATAAGAGAGAAAATCATTAAGATTTTTCATAGAGTAAATCTGAGATTTTCACACAGAAAATTGAGATTTTCAAAGAGAAAATTAGACAAAATCATTAAATCATTAAGAAACTGCCCAAATCGCTGCCAGTGAGTTTCTAAACCCACAGTGATGAAACCGGCTAAATTCCAGACTACTGTTTCTATAAATCATTGACAAACTGCCCACTGGCAAATTGATGCCAGCGGGTTTCTAAACCCTCAGTGAAGAAACCGACCCAATTCCAGCCTGCAGTTTCTATCTGCTAGTTTCTATGTCCCGGAACGCTACTATACCACTTGGCCTTTGCGATACGTAAGCAAGTTTCCATCGACTGTGCACGATATTGATGCATGGTCATTGCATTCTGCACCCACCAAATGAACTTTGCTTGTTGAGCTTTGCATTGTGCATGTATTTGTGCATGTCAGGTTCCACGTGATGATGTGGTCAAGCGACGCGCTCGATCCCCTGAAGAGATCCCTGCGCGTGTGCGCTTCTGATTCAATCAGTGTTCCGTGCGTTGGATGCACGAAGTCCTGGAAAAACTTGTCCACCTTGTCATATAGCGCACTTGTAGATTCAATGTAGACTGGGGTAGCCATAGCGAGAGAGTGCCGCGTTGAAGTCACCTCCCATTATTCGCCGCTGCGTCAGCGCTGCGTCTATCATTGCCCTCAGATGATAGGTGACCTGCCGCTGCAAATCATGCCGCTTCGCCGTGGCTTGATGCACATTGACTATGCTGATACTCACATTGTCATGTGTTTTGGCCTCTAGCCATACGACACGGCCTTGGGCCATGTGCTCAAGCGCCAACATGTGACGGGGTTTGTACCAGGTGCAAACCCAAAACAGTGCGTCAGTTTGAAAAACTCGTTGTGTAGGAATGTAACTACTGTGATTTGCCCTTTGCTGAGTGCATACTGTTCAGTTAGCGTTCTGTCATTTTCATCATTTCCCACATCCACGTGGCTTCCTGCTGCGATATAGCCTTCGTACTTTGGGAGCATCTGTCTGGGCTCTCGTCTGACTTTGACTGTAGTTCCTTTACGTAAAAGTTACTTCCGTAGCAGGACTACCGCAGATCCTTTCTGCGTTGTCTGTGCAATGGATAGTAGCGCTGTGGACAGATGCAGTGGTCTTAGACTCCAGGAGATCACATTCCCCGTTAGGCTGGTATGTGGACTCCATCTCTGGCACGATTCCAGGGCTCGTTGCCACTGCCACTGCTCCCAGCCCGAAATTGAACTCCACGTTCTCTGATTACCAGAGGTTTCTAGCAAAATCTCTTCATCCCATCTTGCTATGAGCCTGTGACCTCTGTTTCTGAGCCTTCCTAAAAAATTCGGTACTCCGCCATATTCTATAGCTGTCAAGAAATCTCGTATCAGTGATCCAGCAATCTCTGACTCACTTCCTCCCACTGTCCCTGCTCGTTTCTCTGGGAGGGCAGGTTTGAAGAAATGCCTTCCTGGACTAATGGAGCTAGTGCATATGACTATGTCGTGTACATTGAGCTCGTCCCATTCTACATTAGTGAAACTCACTTGCGATTGTAATGCCAATGCGAGTGCTTCGTGATCAATTTTCGCGTTGTACGATGTGATTTCGTCGACTTTTTTCCAAAGGAGCTCTAGCGCTCTGATTAGCTGCTGATTCTGCATCCCACATGCTTCCGTCCATGATATATTTTCTTCGATGCTTCTGGCTTCAGTCCACCTTCCTGATTTCATGGCCCATGATGTGAGCGCATCTCGAAATCTAGATTCAGAGCTGCCCTTGGGAATATTTACGCCAGGTTTGTTCAGTGCTCTCGATCGGTTCCATCGTCAGCATCGTGCACACCGGGCTGGTGTGCTGATCGCCTTTTGTACAAAAAACTGCTGCTCACCGATGCTAATTGTGAAAGTCTCCTCGCACTGTTTGCACCAGGATGTGATCTCGGCAGGCAAGCTCCGTTGGCTTGCTAGCGGTAAAGAGTCCACGTTGTTTTTCAAAGACATGTCAACGGCCACATGAGTGCTACTACACGTTACGCGTCCAAATTTAGCCTCCTCACGGCTTATACTTGGCATTAACGACAACTCGCCGCAGATTTGCCTTCCGTTTAACCTGGTGCTCTCCGTTCCGTGAATCTCACTACCGTTGTTATCTGGCCCGACCTCGTCGACCGGGGAGGTGTGGTCTCGTCTTGAGAAAATGCGGCCGTGGCGGCTGAAGACTGGTCTTTTTAGCCTAGCTACAAATCCAGTCTTGTCGCCCGATTTTATGATGGATACAAGTCTCTTTATCGTCGCACAATTGGAACTTGTCATGATCAACGTGCCGTCGGCATCGAAGTTGGCTTCGAACATGACTTTCGAGCGGCTTGTTTGCCACCATGACGTTGCTTTCGTGATTTGCGTGACTCTGCAGGACGTGACCCCAATTCTGTTGCTCGTTGGACACCACTTGTACTCGTGGCTTGAATCTGTGCTCAATGTAGAGTTCCCAATGAAAAACGTTAGATTTAACCCCGAAATCTGGTCTAGGCCTATTTCTACTCCTTGTCGCTTTTGTAGAGTGATCATTGCCTGCAACATGTTGTGCTCGTCAGTATAGCCTGTTAAATTGACCTCGTTGACTGCGAAACTACGCAGCTCAGGGCTGTGCCGCCGTTTGATTTCGATGACGAGCCCATGCAAGCTTTCCATCAGGCGTGCAACCTCGTGCAGAGAACAAGTCGTCGGGTCAGTGCAGATTTGTTTAACACAAATACAGATCGAGCTTTCCCGTTTCAATTCGCCAGATTCCGAGAGTGGCGTCCATCGCGCGCTGATCCTCTTTTCTGACGACCACTGTGGGGCTGTTGGAAACGTCCTGAGAGTCATCTGTTTGTATTCTTCCAAGGCTTCTGATCTACAGGCCCACTGTTCAAATTTGCTAGCAGCTGGTTGAAAATTGTGTGCAACGTCATTGATTTTCGACATGATGTAGTCGTCAAAGTGCAAGTGTGCGATGCCGAAAGCAGCCCATTCCTTCTGTGTGAAATTCACTTTGGTGGGCAGGGCGCTTCCAAGTGCTGGGTTCGACACCATCTTACCTGCTGAAGGCCGTTCGACACCAACGCATCGCCATTTCCAACCAAGCGGGCGGGACTGTGGAAAGCCTAACGTTACATCTCCCTTGATTCTCAGTGCTTGTGGCAAGCGCGGGCAGCACTTTGCATTCTCTCCTTTGCTATTCTCAAAGGAATCTTGTCCGTGAATAATCCACATGAGTGCTCGCGTCCACAGTTTCCGGTAGGTGTTGCTGAGAATCTCTTCTATTAGCTTGGGGTAACGAAGTCGTATTTGTCCAATGGACTGCTTGTTGTGCCTTGCTAGACTGTTCTGAGTGATCTCGGAAAGGTTGGGAACCATACTTCTATCGCTTATGCCTCTTCGCGCATGCATATTTCAGCGTTAAGTAGGATGAGGCATTGGATTTGACTTTCCGTGGCACCCAGGCTGTGCCACAGGTGATACCATGCTTTCATGGTTTCCCGGGAGAGGGCATCTGCCCCACGTGGTTCTGGGACAATGCAGGTTTCGGGCAAAACGTTCTTACCGTTCTACACATCACACGTGACATCGGGGTCCAGACTGGACTCCATTCCCATGAAAAATACTCGGAGTGGTTCATTTGGCAGTACTCTCACAGTGATGGTGGTATGTTCAATCCTGCCGGTTTTGAGCCGGTGGGCAACAAATTCCAGATCACTCTACCATTTCTTTTCGGAAATATTACCTAATGCTTGCAGTTTTTGAATTGCTGCTAGCTTGGTATCGATTCGGATTCCTTGGAAGGTCACCCGCACCCCTCGATAGCCAGCCTGTTTCGTTGCGTCATTCGTTTCTTTTCATCGTGACCGTTGCCTGATTTCTAGAAAACTCTTGGCCCAAGGTGCCGAAAAAAAACTCACAGCCCCTCGCAAAGTCTCGCATTTTTTTTTCGTCCTGTTCCAGAAGGCCGCGACGACGCGCCGCTTTCGAGTCACAACAAGCCCGTGCACTGTCTGAGCATCTCTTCTCCATGATCTGTATTCGCAGGGCAGTCAGCTCATGGTCAGCATGCTGTTAGCTATCCGAGTCTTCCCTGCTAGGGTCCGGATATTATGCACCAGTTTTCGAACGCGCTTGGCGAACTTCGTCGCCTGTGGTATGATCTTTAACTAACAACGGGTTGTGGGTCTCTGCGGGCCGATGCAGATCGCTTCCTGCTTGCTAGTCTTCCTCATTCTTGGAGCTACCACTGACCATGCTACTGCCTGCTCCACCGTTTTGCCCGCATGATTCATCATCGCTCAGTGTCTCTTCCTCGCTCTCTAGGTCGGGTTCCCGGTCATCCTCGCTCATGTTGACCACTTGCAAAAGCCTTTCGAATGTTTGTGGGGGCTGCAGGGCCTGTGAGGGCTGCGAACTCCGCCGAGAGCGGGAGTTGGGGAGCTGCTCACAATAGCTGGGGGCACCAGAGGATTCATTTGAAAAGTGAGCTCTGAGGGAACCTGCTCGAAGGCTTGAGACGCGTTGGAGCGAGCAAAGGGCACTCCTACGGGGTTTAATGCGAGGCGGGAGATGCCAGTACAGTGTCGAGTCCTTGGACCACCATTGCTCAGGCGAGCGCAAAATACGCCCTTTCTGGTTTTCTGAGAGCGAAGGGCACTGCTGCAAGGGCTGATGGCCTGGTGACCGAGTTTGGGAGGGCCGATGCGTTGAAGACTTCAGACGGAGGCCACCGGCCCTCGTACTGGGCTCATGGCGCGGTACGAGTGAGCTATGCCAAGTGCTAGGAGCACGAGCAAGAGGGCCCAGAGTGTCTTTGTCGACGAAGAGCTCTTCACCGTGTTGGCCTCGCTCGTCTATCTGCATCTAGTCTAGCTCAACCTGTAGCAGAGGGAGATTCACCTTCAGCTGAATGGGCGGAAGGTCACGAGGTGAAGGGGCACTACTGTTTGTTGCAATGATGTCACATCTGGCTTGCTCACTGCTCCCTTCATATGCATCCATTGGCATGGGGTCGTGTTTGACCTCTTGCCGGAGGATCAGACCTTGATAATGGTTGGTAAGGCTGGCAGCTGATAGCCCTACCCTCGAACCGTGTGATAGGTTGCAGAAAACGTGTCTGATGTCAGATTTGTTTTTCCTTTTTCATGGCTTCCCGAGGATGTTGGATTTTCTCTCTTTTTCTTTCACATTTTCTATCGCTGCTTTCACACTTGGCTTGCTTGCCTTTACTTCCACCCTCCTCGGTGCCAGTCTCGCCAGGTGATGCCTTCCTGATGTGGGGTTTCGCGCATTCAGAGCGGGGGGGAGCTGGCCCTACACTTGCACCGTTCCAGGCTCACTGTTTCCTTGATTTCGTGGCATACTGCTTCCATCCAATTCCGTGCTTTGTTGAAGTGAGACTGTTCGACAAAGTCAATTGACCATTTTCTCACCGCACACATTGAACTCAGTACTGTAGTATATCTATTGGATATGAAAATCAAGTGGCCCTTCAAGTGATCGGAACGTTTCCTGAATTCTCGGTCCACATCGATAGATTCGAACTGTTGACAACGAGCACACTTCAGACCACGAACCAGGATGGCGAGGGCGTAAGTTGTAGTGGACATAACTCCTCAATTGAAATTGAAAATGTTTGCTACTGTAGACCAAAGAAATTGTAAACTAATATTAGTTAAATGTTTGATGCGCAACTTTTCATTATTGAAGCTGCACATCGAAATGTTCCGTCGGCGAGCATTCTGGCGAAGATTGCAGGCCAGCCCACAAACATCATTCCGTCTTGCCCTGTTTTTTTTTGTTGTTGTTGTCTCTCTGTCAATTCAACTCAACCCCCGAGCCTAGAATGTATCCAGCCCATGAAGGGAACCGCGCAGGCGATATAAGTCCGAGTTGAGGCCAACCAAACACGAGAGTCCACATCCGCACTATTTAGACGCCGTGCACGCCAAGGTCCCGGGGAGGGGGACGGTACGAATGCCGCTATCATGCCTCGAAGAACCATAAAGATCCTGGGCGGGGGAAGACCACGCGGGCCCCGCCGCGACCGGACTACTGACGTAGCGAAACAACATAACACAGGTAGGCCACACGGTGAAAAAAATTCCGGAGGATTGAACCCCGCACCTTGCGAGCACACATGCTGGGCCGTGCTGTTTCTAGCACGGCTTAACTTAATCACTGGACTACGCGGGTGGTGAGCACCCATTCAACGGCCCAACGATTCAAGAAACTTTTCTGATTTTAGGACTTTAGTCACATTCAAATTGCATCTGTTGCAATCCCATTGCACTAGGGGGCTACAATACCCAAAGCAAAGCGACAGAAAATTAACAGGGTCAAGGCTACTGCTGGGGGTTAACAGCGAACATCAATAACGCCCCCGGTGATAACTTAAGTAAGATGAACAAGTTCTGTCCAGTGGACGCACCGTGTCAACCTAATGCCGACTCGGGCGGTCAGGTCAGGTACCTGACCTGAGCGGTCGGTACCTGAACGAGTTGGCAATCTACTGTCTTCTAAACTTTGGTACGCAGAAGGCAAACATACGACCTGAACAACAGGACTCCACGACATTCATTTGTCAGGGTTGCATGGCCAGTCAGGATCCGACAGCGTATACACACAAAAACGCGACAGAGACCCAGACCACTCAGCTTTTTGGTTTTGGTTTTGTTTTGTTCAGCCGCCACACAGCTAGCACTCCAACTACAGCAGGAACGCATACGAGTGGTGTGCAGTAATAGGGGAGCCCGAAAGCGCCTTGACGAATCGAACGGCACTCCCGCAATGGACCTTAGATTTGAAAACATACGCATACGCAAATATACAAACAAAAGAGGAATAGAACAAAACACACATCCATAAACATGCAACATGAATGAGAATCACACATCCGAAATACGAATTAGTTTTTCATTTTATCATATTATTTTTCTTTGGTTGTGCCGCCACACAGCTAGCACTCCAATTACATCCCCGAAACACACATAAGTGGTGTGCGGTAACAAGGAAGCCCGGAAACGCCTAACCGAATCGAATGGCACTCCCGCAATATATCTTGGACTCGGAACCGATCATGTTCGCAGGTATCGTGGTATGTGCGCGTAGTCGACACACACTCGGGTTTAAAATGTTATATTTAAGATCTTTCGTAACACGAAAGGGCTACTGCGTGACTATTTCACGTAGGGGCAGGTCAAAGCTCTTGTCTGACTATTTCACGTAGGAGCAGACGGACTGTGGACTATCAATGCAATTGTCTTGTTTGGAAAGCAAACTTAACATGGTGGCAGGTACACAGGGGGACACACCTGAGGTCGGCGTCGTATTGATTTATTCTTTTTTTTTCCTCGTGTTTGTTTGTTTGTTTGTTTGTTGTTATAAAACCCGATAATCCTTACTTCGCTTCCTACCTTGGGCTCGGAGTAAAACCCCTAGGAGTATGTAAACTTGGGCCGCGTAGCTCTTCCTGCGGTCCTACCAAAGGTACACCACTGCCCGGAGACACTCTACGTGCCAACCGTGACTGAGGTTAACACTTCACAAGTTGACGGGTGGGCTCGCATCCTGAACTTACACAAGCCCCATACAAGTTGCATCCTCAGCCACCGAATAGCATCCCGAGGTCCCCCATTCTGATCCCCCTGAGCACTAACACTCAACCAACACTCAAGAGAGTGAGGGTGAAAGAAAGGGGGAGGGGCCAACCCATGAACGATTTGGCATGTCTGATCCCCCTAAGCACTAACACTCAAGGCAGTTTTGTGCCCTAAGCACCAACACTCAAGGAAGTCAAAGTGAGAGAAAGCAGGAGGGGGCAACCCATGAACGATTTGGTAGTTAGAAAAAGCGGCCTCCCGACAACAAAACAACCCTGAACATAGACGATATGGACTCACGTACCGGATTCGGGGGAATTGTTGATACATGATCATCATATTTGCAGCATAACAGACACAGCAAGTACACACAGCAAGTCGGGTATGGTAGCGTACCATGTACACACAGTAAGTCGGGTATGGTAGCGTACCAGGGTGGTATCTACACTTTCGGTGTAGGTACCGTCATCATACTTTTATGTGTCACAAATATCACGTCAAAAATACATCTAAACAATGCAACCTAGACCGTTCAAGTTTGAAGGAGTGTTTGTTCGTTTGTTTGTTTGTTGAAATAAAATCCGAAAAACCCTGACTATACTCCGCCTCCTGTTGGGAGGGAACTAAACCCCCTGGGAGTGGTCACACACGGGCAGAGGCACAAACCACGACGTGTATACCAAAGACAGAGGCACGACAGTCTGAGCCCACGTACTTGTCAATCCATGGTCAACACCCTACAAGCTGACGGGCTGGCTCGCATGACTGGACTTACGTAAGCCCTATACAAGACGCATCCTCAACCACCGAACGGTGTCCCCCCATGCCTTGTATGATGTATTAATTTTGGAGAGGGGGAGAGATTGATTACTTGGTGGGTAGAGATCGTGTTTATTTTTATTTTTTTATTTTTTTTGGTTTGGAATCCACAAGCTAACGCGCCAATTCAGCTGGATTTTTTGGTTTTTGGTTTTTGGTTCGTTATGCCGCCACACAGCTAGCAACTCCATTACAGCAGAGACGCATACAAGTGGTGCGCAGTAATAAGGTAGCCCGGAAGCGCCTGACTGAATCGAACGGCACTCCCGCAATGGACTTTGGACTTGAAGAAATACGCAAATGCAGGTATACACAAACGAAGAATAGAACACAAAACACAAGCACAATACTAATTTAGGTGGATTAATGTTTCAGTGTGTACAATAATTAATTCTGGACAAATTATCGTATTTATTTATTTGTTTGTGCATATATTTGATTATGTGTGAAATGTATTCAAGTTATAGGTATTTTATTTATGAATTTCTGTTC
>Ga0335398_10008570_pt1 | contig 12082 bp, 6 predicted proteins | sample BON03_FD_205742 | JGI IMG/M metagenome (GOLD analysis project Ga0335398, IMG submission 205742) | Freshwater microbial communities from Lake Bonney liftoff mats and glacier meltwater in Antarctica - BON-03 (spades assembly) (version 2) | ecosystem: Environmental > Aquatic > Freshwater > Ice >...
ACCGCGGAGGCCCTCCGCCTCTCTTCCGCTAGCCTCGAGAAAAAGGCGACTCCCTCGGAAATGGACAAGCTCATCAAGCAGATCGCATCTCTCAAAGCCCAGCTACAAGCCCCTCCCGCCCCCGCCGCAGCGCCCGAGCAACCTGCGCCGCCACGCCACGCAGCCAAGCCCCGGCCCAAGAACGCGCTGGCCAACTACAGAGACTTCGTGCTCACGCCGGCCATGCGCAACTGCTCCAACTGCAACGAGCGCCATCTAGACCGCGACTGCCCCAACCGGCCACCGCCCGAGCCACTACGCGCCCCGGCCACCGCGGCCGGCGCCGGCACCGCGGACCCTCCCAAGGTGCGCGCGCCGCGACCCGCCGCCGTCGCCCTGCGGGCAACGGCTCCCGATCTACCTACCGCCGCGGCGGCTCAACCGCCGCCCGTCCCGGTGCCGGCAAACGATACGCCCGCCCCGGCGCTCACCACTCGACGCTTCGCTCCCGCACGCGCCCCCGCGCCAGCGCTCTCCGCCCTCCGCTTCGGCATCGAGCCCACCGAGAACGGATGGACGTCGCCACACGAGATGGGCGACGCCGACGCTGCGAGCGACTTCTGGGCCCCGCGGGCGAGTTACTCCAGGCCCGCGCTCTCCGCGAGACGGGCGTCCACCACTCTATCCGGCTTAACCTACTCTATGTTCGCCGAAAGAGACCTCGCCCAACCCCCACACGTTGCGCCAGCCACCCCTATCTCTCCCGTCTGCGCGCTCGGCGGCTCTCTGGCGTCCCTCGCCATGCGTCTCCTCTGCCTGTTCATTCCTGACCCGCCTTCGCAGCAGCTCAACAGCCCTCCCGCCGCCTCCGCCGCCCCGCCACCCGTTGCTACAGCCGCCTCCGCAGTTGCCGCCGCCACCTGCGCCGCCAGCGCCGCCGCCACCCAACATGCCAACGCCACCGCCGTCCCCGCTGCCGCAGCCGCCTCCGCAGACCCGCCACCCGTTTCCACAGCCGCCTCCGCCGCCGCCGCCGCCACCTGCGCCGCCAGCGCCGTCACCACCCCTCATGCATCGACGCCGTTTGCACCACCGCGCGCACCGCCGCCGCCTGCGCCGCCCAAAACGCCTTCGTTGCGGCTCAACAGCCCTCTCTGTACGCCTCCGTCGCCACAACACGCGCCGCCGCCGTCTGCGCCGCCACCGCCTTCGTAGCAGCCCGGCAGCGCTCTCGGCGGGCCTCCGTCGAAAACACACGCACCACCGCCGCCGTCTGCACCACCGCGTGCTCCGCCGCCACCTGCGCCGCCCGAACCGCCTTCGCAGCTCGGCGGCGCTCTCGGCGTGCCTCCGTCGACAACACACGCACTACCACCGCCGTCTGCACCACCACGTGCTCCGCCGCCACCTGCGCCGCCCGAACCGCCTTCGCAGCTCGGCAGCGCTCTCGGCGTGCCTCCGTCGACAACACACGCGCCGCCGCCGCCTGCTCCGCCGCCGCCTTCATGGCAATTCGGCAGCGCTCTCGGCGTGCCTTCATCGGCATCACACGCCAACGCCACCGCCGTCTCCGCTGCCGCGACCGCATTTCGCCACGTACCCAACGCCGCAACCAACGAACCAGCGCCCCGCCTCACGCCGGCCGCTCCTCTACCCGCTGCCCCAGCTGCCTCCGCCGACCCGCCACTCGTCGCCGTCCCTGCCGTTGCCGCCGCCACCTGCGCCGCCAGCGCCGCCACCGCCCATCACGCACCGCCGCCGTTTGCACCACCGTTTGCACCACCGCCACCTGCGCCGCCCAAAACGCCTTCGTTGCAGCTCAGCAGCCCTCCCTGTACGCCTGTGTTGCCACAACACGCGCCGCCGCCGTCTCCACCGCCAACGCCTTCGTGGCAGCCTGGCAGCGCTCTCGGCGGGCCTCCGTCGACAACACACGCACCACCGCCGCTGTTGGCGGGTGGTTTTTTTTGGGGGGGTGTTTCTCCTTTGCGGGGCCTGTGTGCCGGAGCCCCCCGGCGGTGTTGCGCGGGGCGCGCGCGTGTCGCCTGTGAAGACCCTTGATACAGCATAGATGCAGTGTCTGACTGTGTGTGTGGGGGTCGCCTCTGGGCCCCCTTCCTGTGTTGTCTGTGTGGCCGTTTCGGCCGTTGGGCGTTCCCGTTTCGCGTTCTTGCTTCTAGACTCTGCTAGACATGTTGGCCGACTCTGCGGCCTGCGCTCACGCACTCGTTCACTCTCGTACACTCGCACACGCACACGCACACGTTGGCACTCGCGGCCTTCCAGACATGGTACCTCTGCGTCAAACAACCCTTACTGACTTTCTTTCCCGCCCTGCGGCAGACAAATTTCCTGCGCGGGCGATGCGCGACGACCCGCCGCAGCTCGCGACGCCGACGCAGGGCGTCCAGGCTGCGCGCCGACTCCTCGACAACGAGGAGGACGCGGCGCTCGTCGCCGCGCGGCACAAGGTGCTGACGTTGCTCGGCAACCTGCGCAAGGCCGTGGCGGCGGCTGATGCGGAGACGCTGCGCACGGCCAAGAAGGCCTCAGCGCGCCTGGCCAAGAAGATGCGCCAGCAGCTCCGACGTGCTGAACGCGCACGTGCGCGCACCGCCGTCGAGGTCTACCCGACCCAAGCTGCCCGCCGTCTCTCGCGTCGCTCCTCGCCGGACAAGCTCGTGCAGGAGCTCTGTGCCTGGATCGAGGCGCCGCCGCTCTCCAAGATGTCCACGCCGTGCGAGGATGAGGACAACTCCGTGCAGCTCGACAGCAATGACGAGTTTTCGAAGCTCATCGTGTCCGACCTCGTCGCGGCCACCACCGCCTTCTTCGCCGGAGTGTCCGGGCTCAACGCGACGCTCGACGCGACCGCCACCGCCTTCCTTCCCGCGCCCGCAGCACCGGTGTCGAGGCCTGGCCAGACTGCAACGACTGCGCTCGAGAACTGCTCCTTGGTGAACAAGTGCACGTCCGCGTGCTGCGCCAACTCGGCACCCGTTCCTGCGCTGGCACGGGCGCCGACGCGCTCTGCTGGCAGGCGCCTTACCCTCGACGCGCCTATCGCCATCGCCGTCTCGCCCATCGCCGAAGTCGTCGAATGCTTCATGGCAGGCGACGTGACCTACGACCACCGCAGGTTTGTCTGCGAGCCCTTCAACGACGACCTGATGACTTGGCTTCAATTCGACCAGGATTTTGGGATCGGCATGCTCGTCAAGTACACCAAGGACGACAACGAGTACAACCTCGCGCAGACTCTAAAGGGCACGGACATTGGAGGACGCAACAACACCGTGCCCCTCGCCCTTCATGCTAATCTGGATCCCGCTGTGCGCCAGGAGCGCACTCAGCACGCACGCTGGCACGAACGGCGTAACCAGACGCTCTACACGTTCGTGGTGAACCACGTCGCCGATCCCAACCTGTGCCAGATGCTCATTAACGAGAAGCCCGACGATGGAGTAGGCGCCTGGGAGATGCTAGGCGCGCACGTCTACCGTGAGCCCGACGACTTTGCGTTGTCAGAGCTGGAGACGCAGTACAGCCACATGAACTACGTCACCTGCGGCTCGACAAGAAGATCACGGCGGTCGCTGATTTCGTCGCGGCGCTCAACACCTTCAACTTGAAGCTCCCGCTTGCCCACAGGAAATCGCCGAGCGAGATCGCGCTCAAGGTCCTTCTCAGCTTCGAGAAGGGCAGCAGCATCGGCTTGCAAGCGGCGATCGAGGTCTCCAGCAAGTCGCTCAGCTTTGCGCCCATCCCGCCATCCACAGAGCGCACGCGCGACCTGCTTGAGGTCATGCGGCACTTCGGCATGCTGTGGAGGTCCCAGTACAAGCACACGCAGGGCGCGGGCGTCGGCCACCAAGCTGACGGTGCTTACTACGGCGACGTCGACCAGTTCTGCAACGACATCGACTCCGCCTTCGCGGTCGGTTTTAGCGGAGGCAAGGGCGGCCGTGGCCGTGGCCGCGGCGTGCCCGCACAACTACGCCCTGGCCAAGTACGCTCGGACGCTCGATTCCAAGGCCCGTGCCTCACCATCGAGGAGTGCCGCAAGATGGGCATCCGGCGCTGCTACTGCTGCCAAGGCTTTGGCCATGAGTCCCAGGACTGCGGCAACCCCGTCGATGTCAAGATCAACATGGAGACGGCGCGCCAGCTTCATGCCGATCAACTCCACGCCTATGCCGATCGGTGCGGCACCGGGCCCGGCGCACCGCCGCGCCAGCCTTATCCCCCACCCTCTTCGCGCGGCATAGGTGGAGGTGCGGGTGGCCGCGGCCGTGGCGATCGTTGCGCATGGGACAATGAGCCCGGCGAGCAGGAGGCCGAAGACGACGGCGAGAACGAGGCGCACTACGTCGACGGCGGGCCAAGCCACTACCTGGGCTCTTTTGAGATTGTCTCCACTGACGACCCCTTCGGCGACCGCGACAAGGCTTTCTTCGCCGACACCGTCGCCTCCTTGGCGCCCGGTGTCCAGCTCGAGCCCGAGGTGATCGACATGCTGGCCACGGACATCGACGTGCCCATTGACCCCCCCGTGCAGCCCGAGATGCTCGACGAGATGCTCGACGTGGTGCTCGACGGCGTCGGCTCCGTGCAGCCCGAGATGCGCGACGTGGTGCTCGACGACGCCGGCCACGTGCAGCACAAGATGCTCGACGAGATGCTCGACAACGTGGTCGACCGCGACGTCAACGCGCACGACGGCGACATCGACGAGCACGCTGCCGAGGTGTGGGCCAGCTCCATGTCCAACATTTGCGCCGACGGCGACGACGCGCAGCGCCTCTACGGAAAGGAGGAGTGCGTGCACGACGTCTAGGGCTTCCGCAGCGCCACCGACTCGTTTTGGGGGCGCCGTCCCGTACATAAACAGCCCGGCGCCAGCGCAAGCAGCGCCTGAACCTCATCTCCAAGCCGGTTTGGGTCGCGGGTGCTGACCAGATGTCGGACGTCTTCACGAAGGCGCTGGACAAGACGTCCGTCCTCCGCTGCCCTGGAAAGCGTCTCGGTATTCCTGGCCGCTGATATTAATAGTTATCTTCTCATTATGTAATCATAGTATATATATTCTCTCGCTCTTATTTCTGGTATAGTTTGTTGTGTATCTCGGTATATAGTAATAATATAGCTTCGCGGTATCTCTTGCCTCTAGTACATTATAGAGGCGCTTCTAGTCGGTAGAAGCAGACCGATCTCTGTTGGTTCTTTGTTCTGCGCCAAGATGTCTCTTGGCTTCCACACAGTCTGTGCTCCAGCAACGTTCGTTTTGCTGTGGGGGCGTGTCTGACTGTGTGTGTGGGGGTCGCCTCTGGACCCCCTTCCTGTGTTGTCTGTGTGGCCGTTTCGGCCGTTGGGCGTTCCCGTTTCGCGTTCTTGCTTCTAGACTCTGCTAGACATGTCAAAGCGGAGCGGTTTGTTAGCTAATTCGGTCTGTTTTGTTAGCAAATTTTTTTTGTGGTGTTTTGCAATGTTTTGCGGTGTTTTGCGTGTGTTTTGCGTGTGTTTTGCGGTGTTTTGCGAGCGTGTTTCGAAAAACAGTGTTTTGCGGTGTTTTGCGGTGTTTTGCGGATGTTTTGCAATGTTTTGGACGTGTTTTGCGAATATTTTTTGTAGACATTGTCTGAGTGAGAGAAAGACGCACAGCACCGTATTGCGCTGTATTGCACAAAGCGTATTTTGTTCGTTTTGTGCGTTGTGTATATTTTTTGGTCTGTTTTGTGCTGTTTTGTGAAAAATGCTAAAAACACGCACACAAAACACCGCAAAACACCGCAAAACTCCGCAAAACACTGTTTTTTTTTAAACCGTGACCCCCTGCGGGGGTACGTGACACCCCCGGGCCCGTAATCCGTAATTTACGCGTATTGCGCATTGTGTACTTTTGTGACAGGTCTAAAGTATTTTTGAAGAATACACCGAATGCGCGCAATACGTATTGCGGCTGTGATGCGACGGTTTTGTGACTTTTTGGAGCGTTTTGCGTTTGTTTTGCGGTGTTTTGCGACGTAATTTCACAAAACACGTTTTGTGACTGTTTTGCGGTGTTTTGCGGTGTTTTGCGGTGTTTTGCAGATGTTTTGTGAAAGGTGATTTGTGCAATACAGTCGAATTTTTTTGCTCTTTGAAAACGCCCGCAATACACGAGCGTGTTGTGAGTTTTTTGTGTTTTTCAGTGTTTTGCGATGTTTTTCGGGTGTTTTGTGTGTTTTGTGGAAATACTGCAAAACACTCGCAAAACACCGCAAAACACCCGCAAAACACCACAAAACACCCGCAAAACACCACAAAACACCACACATTTGCTAACAAAACAGCCCAAATTTGCTAACAAACCAGCCCCCGCCCGACATGTCGGCCGACTCTGCGGCCTGCGCTCACGCACTCGTTCACTCTCGTACACTCGCACACGCACATGCACACGTCATCACTCGCGGCCTTCCAGACATGCAGACTCCATTCGGCTCCGGCCCCCGCTCGCTCACTCCCCACACGTACCCGGGGAGCGGCCCACCTTACGCCTACGGGCCGTATGGCCTGGCACCCCACCAGGCGCACCAGGGCGCCGGCGGCCACCATCATGGCAACGGGACCTGGTCTGCTGTGGCTGCGCAGAGACCGGAAAACTTTCAACGACTTCCACACCAGAGCGGCTCGCCGGCGCACGACGGCCGCTCCAACTACGACGCCAGAGGCTGCGCGCTGGGCTACGACCCCTTCTCTGGCTTCGCGCCGGCGCCGACCTTCAACGAATTCGGCAATGCGGCTTACCTGCAGCCGCGGCCGGCAGCCGAGCCCTTCAACGGCTTCGGCGCCGCGGAGGCCTACCAGCAGCAGCAGCGCGCTGAAGCCGCGGCCGAGCAGCAGCAGCGCGCTGAAGCTGCGGCCGAGCAGCAGCGCGCTGAAGCCGCGGCCGAGGCCGGGCGGATGGAGGACCGATTCAGCGCCATGGGCGCGGACATTAACAACCTGGCCGGCCTCATGCGGCAGATCGAGCATCGTCTGGCGGCCGCGACGCCGTCGGAGGGGTCGGAGGACTCCGCCGCTTCGATGCCCCCCATGGAGACGCCCGTGCCGTCGGGGGCCGCTTCCTTTATTCCTTCGGTTCCAGCAGGCTTCGTGCGGGCGACTCCGCCGGAGCCAACACCGAACCTCCGCCCGCCGCCGCCGGAAGAGCACCGCCCGCTGCCGCCGGAGGAGACGCGCCGCACGAACGCGCCGGCGCATTGGGGGAGAACGCCGCTGTCGGGAAGGGAGTACGAGGCGCGCGCTGCGCCGATCGCGCCCGAGGTCAAGGACCAGTTCAAGGACATCGTGCAGCCGCGGTTCGGCGCAAACTGGAAGACGGACCTCGACCCCGCGAAGCTCGGCCCGTGGCTCACGCGGCTCAAAGGGCGTTTGATATCGCACGACATTCGCATCTGCCCGGTGCTGGAGATGAACGAGCACTTGTGGTTCAACCTCACCAGCACCGGCGACGCGTATGCCAACTGGCTCATCAAAGCCAACCTCTGGGTCAGCGGGCAAATCGTGGACCAGTTTGACTCCACCAGCAAGCGAGTCGACAACTTCTTCTCCAAGCACGCTTTTTCCGAGTACATGCACGGCCGGAACCTGCTGCGCATCCTCGAGGGGCTGTACAACGTCACCTCGGGCCCGGAGCTGCGCGCGGCTGAGCTGGCGTTGGAGCGCTTCGTGCCCTTCGTGATGGGCATGTCGGCTGACGACGCGCAGCATGCCGCTTTCGAGCAGCTTCGGCTTCGCGGGCGCCTGCCGCCCTCCTCTTGGAGTGGCGCGATCGGCGCCGAGAGCCTCTTGCTCTTTCAGAAGCTGCCCGACGAGTACACGTTCAAGCAGACGCGGCTAGACGAGTGGTACAAGGGCGAGGTCAAGAACGAGCCGGCGTGGTCTCTCACGGAGCTGATCAAGATCATCCCGCAGTGGCTCGAGAAGCCGCCCAGCGCGCGCACCTCGCTGCGTTCGAGCCGTCGTTCAACTTCGTGGCCCAGGCCAACGCAGCCGCTGCGGCGCGCCAGGGCCGCGGGCCGCTTCCGCCAGGATACATCCCAAAGGGCGACTGCTTCCTGTGCGGCGAGAAGAACTGCTACGTGGACAAGTGCCCAAAGTTCTGCCTGAAGTGCAAGAACAAGCACTGCCCGGGCCTCATGCCCTCCAAGAAGTGCGTGATCCACGCCGATACCATGCCCGTCGGCGCCACCACCACGCGCTTCGACGGCAAGCCCGTCTCGGACAAGACGCTCGCGTTCCTCTGCAACGAGTGGCGGAAGCACAAGGCACAAGGCGGGCCGACCTCGTGCGCACACGGCCGACGGCGGGCCAGCCGAGGAGGGGCTGTCGCAGGAGTAGTTTGGTGACCTCGAGTTGGACGAGTACGCCCGCGCCTACGCCGGCTCCGCCGAGCGTTTCGCGCTGCCGCAGAACTTCGAGTGGTACAACCTCGATTGCCTCCTCCGCCGAGACTCATCTTCGGCACCACGGCGCGGTGACCGCGGACGTCGACACCGTGTGCGCCTCTGTCGCCGACGCCACGCCCGCGGCGCCGGAGCAGGGGGAGCTTTCGGAGCTCACCGTGACCGGGCTCGATGCGGCCGCCACCGCCTTTCTTCCCGCGCCCGCGGTGTCAGAGCCGGGGGAGTTTCCGGGGCTCGCCGAGTCCGAGCTCGGCGCGGTCGCCACTGCGCCCGAGCCGGCTGCGGAGTCCGAGCCGGCCGAGGCGCGCGACGGCGGCGCGTTGCTGGAGGCGCCCGACTACGGCGCGCTGCGCGCGCCCGTGCCCGCGCGCCACGGCAACGAGCCGTACGCCGAGCCCGCAGACGTGCTGCTCGCCGAGATCGACGACGGCACGATCCGCCATTTCGCGCTCATCCGTCGTGCCGACGAGGCGCTCACAGTCTGGGTCTCGTCGGGGCCGCCTCCAGCCCGCCGGGCGCGGACGACGCAGCGCGGGAGCCGCCTGATCGACGTCGTGCGCGTCTGGGCCACTGATTTCGTGACGTGGCTCGAGTGCGGCGAAGGATCCCCGCCTGAGTTTCCGACTCGCCTGGGTCACGTCGCCGCCACTGTCCTGCGCGCCGTCAGCCCGCAGCAGCCGCCTTCGCCGCCGCCGCTGCCGCCTGCTACGGCTATCACTGCCGCCACCGCCGCCGCCGCCTCCGTCACCGCCGCCGCCGCCGCCGCCACCGCCGCCGGAGCCGCCGCCGCCGCTGTCGCCGCCGCCACTGCCGCCGGAGCCGCCGCCGCCGCCGTCGCCACCGCCGCAGTCGCCGCCGCCGCCGCCGGAGCCGCCGCCGCCGTCGCCAGAGCCGCCGCCGCCGCCGCCATCGCCATCGCCTCCGACGCCGCCGCCACCGCCCCCGACGCCGCCGCCGTCACCGCCGCCGTCAACGACCCCGCCTCCGCCGCCGCCGCCGCCGCCGTCGCCTGGGGGTCGACGCCGGAGGTCGCCTCCACAGTCGCCGTGCCGGACGTCGCGCCTGCTTGTGGGCTCAAGCTCGCTTGCGCCTCGACGCATTCGGCGCCCGCGTGCGCTGCGGCCGACTGCCCGGCGCCCGTGACGATCAAGGTCCAGATTGACGGCGGCGCCAACTCGAACCTTCTCTCCCACGCCGTCGCCACCGCGCTCTGCCGGCTCACGCCCGCGCAGGGCATCATCGGCGGCATCGCGGGAGAGCTTGATTACAGCGCCGTTGCGCTAGGCGTGGTCCACCTTGCTGGGGGGACCGATCCTCTCTCGCTCTCCTTCCTCTGCATCTCTCGCTCTCCTTCCTCTGCATGCCGGACGGGAAGAAGAACATTCTCTCTGAATCGGTGCTGCTCGACATGCACGGGATCGAGGCCAGGAAACAGCCGCCGCGCCTTCTCTTCGCCGACGGCTCTACGGGCGAGATGCACCGCAGAAACGGCCTCTACTACCTACTACGCCATGCTTCGGTTTGAGCCTGCCACGGCGATCGCCTCGACGACGGCTGCGGCCGTCTTGCCTGAGGCCGCCTCGGCGCTCCCGTCCAGCTCGGACCTGGCGCTGCTCTGGGCTGCGCGCCTTGGCACCAACGCCGACGGCCTCACGTGCACGTCTCGTGCCGTTCACGGCGTCGGCATCGACAAGCTGCTCCCCGCCGTGCGAGACGCCGTCAACGCCAGCATCCCGCGCGCCATCTCGCAGGCGCGCAACGGCTCTACTGGGAGCACGCCGCGCCGTGACCTGGCTACCAGGCCGGGCGAGGTGCTGGTGTGCGACGGCTTCGGGAAGCACTTCGCAAAGTCGCCGATCGACGGATCTGTCTACCAGCTCGTCGTCGTGTGCGAGTTCACCTCTTACGGATACGTCGAGTCCGTCAAGACGCATACCATCGAGGACTGGGTCGCCTTCCTTCGCTCGGTCGTGCTCCACGCTCGCTCGCTCGGCCACAAGCCGGTGCGTGTGCGATTCGACCGCGCGCCTGAGCTCCAGTCCGTCGATCTTCGGCGCCGGGTTGAGAAGGAGCTCGGCCTCATCGTCGAGCTCACGCCACGAGAGCACCACCAGGGCGTGGGGCGCGCGGAGCGCCATCACGACATCCTCACGCGCGCCGCCGAGGCGATGCTCCAGCGCGCCGAGACGGGCACCAGCCGGCTTCTTCCGGCGCGCGAGTACGCCAACTACCTTGAGAACCGCACCGTGCACACGCCGACGGCGATGACCGAGTACCAGCGCTACCACGGCAGTGTGCCGTCCTTCGTCGACAACGTGCCCCTCATCTTCGGCACGCTCGTCATCGCCGTTGAGGCTGTGCGGGGGCCAAAGGCGAGCCTGGATGCCCCGCGTGGCTCAACCAGGCGTTTTGTTGGCGTCTCGGGCTCCTCCAAGCTTGTCTATCGCGAGCTTCGTCTGAACACCGTCGCGCAGCACAAAGTCCAGACCCTCAACGAGCTTGCCCTCGTCCGCAGCAGCCTCCCGTCGGCCGTCGCCTCGGTCGACTTCGCCACCCAGACAGACTGCGTGGCCGCACCGCCGGCGCCAGCGGCTGCGCCGCCAGCGCACTCGATCATCGCCACCGTCGATATTCCGCTCGGCGCTCGCGTCGAGGTCAAATGGCTCTTCGCAGCGAGTGAGGGTGCCTTGCCCGCGGCATGGTACACAGGCACCGTAGTCGACGTGCGCACCTACGCCAGCGGGCGGCGCCGCCACTACGTCACCTACGACGGCTTTCCCAACGAGCGGTTCCTGCACGACTTCGCATCAGACGATTTCGAGTGGCGACGCGTGGACGGCGGGGCGGCCTGGCCTCGCGTGGCGCCTGCGCAGCCTCAGTCGTCGGCGCCGCCGGGCACGGCGCCCTCCCCGCCGCCGCCGCCCGCCGGGACCGGTGACGCGCGCCCGCCGCGCTGCCGCGGCGCACGCCCTCGTCGAGGCGGTGCTCGAGCGGACCCCGGCGCCACTGCACGCCGAGGCCTTCAACACGGCGCTCTTCCAGGCGCTCGGCCCCGCTGGCGACACATATGCCTGCGCCTCGGCCGAGGACCTTGACTCGGCTCGCCTTCGCCTCGAGGCCGACGCCCACGGCCTCGCTTGGGTTGGACAGCCTATTTGCGCGCCGCCCGCCCTCGTGGGCCCGCCGGAGTGCAACAAGACCTCGCAGAGCGTCGTCGACGTAAAGACGCCGACGGGCACCATGCAGCTGGTTGTGCCGGCGACGGCGCGCCAGGTGATGATGTCCGACCAGAGGGACGAGTGGCTGCACGTCGACAACAAGGCGACGCAAGCCTTGCTCGCCTTCCGCGGGAACAGAATGGTCCCCGTTTCTGTCCCGTGCGCGGCCGGCCAGCCGCTGGTGCCGTGCGTCGTTATGCGCAGAATCAAGATCGACGCGGCCACGCAGGGCCTCGAGGCGCGCAACGCCTTCAAGGCGCGCATCTGCGTCGACGGGAGCCGCCAAGGCTCTCTGCTCGCCGCGGCCGCGGCCGGCGTCCGCACGGGGCGCGTCGAGACCTCTTCCTCCGTCGTCGACGACATCACGGTCAAGATGACCATCGCCGACGCCGCCATGCGCGACCACGACCTCGCCAAAGCCGACGTGCCCAACGCGTA
>Ga0335398_10008572_pt1 | contig 12079 bp, 5 predicted proteins | sample BON03_FD_205742 | JGI IMG/M metagenome (GOLD analysis project Ga0335398, IMG submission 205742) | Freshwater microbial communities from Lake Bonney liftoff mats and glacier meltwater in Antarctica - BON-03 (spades assembly) (version 2) | ecosystem: Environmental > Aquatic > Freshwater > Ice >...
ACACCCGTGGAATCATCTCGACGGCACGCAAACAAAAGCGCCCCATCCTGGAAACCCTCCGCTGCCTCCTCGCCGCCCCCGCCGCCCTCGGCAGATCCCTCGCCCAAGGGTCCTGAATAGTTACAAACAGAGACCGATAATCTCTTGGTTGATGGAACGTTGAACGTTCTGGGAACTTCAACCATGGGTGTGGTGAATGCCACCACCCTCTCTTTCGGGGGTAGAGACGGTCAGCATATCAATATGTTCGGCACAGGGATCGGAATGGGGATGCAAAGAAACTCAATGTACTTCAGAGCAGGAACGACAAATGTCATGCGGTGGTTTTTCGGCGGAGTTCATCAAGACCCCGAGGGGAATCCCGGAGACGGCGGAACCGAAGCGATGTCTCTGTCCGCAGGAACATTAAATCTCAAGACGGACCTGACGATGGCCGGAAAAAACCTGAATTCGCAAAATGTGATCACGAACACTGTCTACACCTTAGATATGCTCGCTTCGAGAAATCTTGTCGGACTGGAGGTGCATGTCGGCCCCCTGGATGACAGTCGAATCAGAATTACAAATGAAGACTTCCAAGTATTTGTTAATGATGGTGGGGATGGATTTTTCCGCATTGTAGATAGACTGGTTGTTAGCAGTCGAATCGAAGCTGAAGGTTTCGATTCAAGATCCGATAGACGTTTGAAAAAGGACATCGTTGAAATCTCCGATGCCTCGGAAAAATTAAGTGCTCTGAACGGTGTCGAATACCTCTGGCGCCAGGACATTCCCGGCCATGAAAATCAATCTCCGCAGCGTCAGTCCGGCGTGATTGCGCAGGAGGTCAAGAAGGTCTTCCCGCATTTGGTCTCCCGGTCGAGCGACGGCTATTATGCGGTCAACTATAACGGACTCATTCCGGTCCTGATCGAAGCCCACAAGGAGCAGCAGAGCGAGATCGATCGTCTCACTGCTGAACTGGCCGCCTCCAAGAAAATCAGCATCGTCTGGGAAGAACGCCTCTCTGCCCTTGAAGCCAAGGTCGGCGGCAATTCCGCGCCCCTTGCCTCAAAGTCGCAAGCCGCCGCCCGTTAGATCGTCCCATCTTCCCAACTCCACCCCATCTTTGTCATGACCGCATTGCCCCGCATCTTACGGGCGTCCGCCGCCGCCCTGGCCCTCTTCGCCTATGGCGGAGTGGCCATTGCAGACGTCACCGCCGATCTCCGAAATCCCTCCGTGGCACGCTACACCGGTCCGCCGGTCGGGGTGACGACAGGGCAGTTCGGAGGGTTCGCTCCGGCGACCTCGGTTCCGAATACCGGGAATATTCCCGACTCGGGACAGCCCGCGGAGGGGTTCCCGACAAACGGAACTTTACGCCTCACCCGTTCCTATCTCGGCTATGGCTTTACCGGAAACATCCCGCGCTATCTGATCGGCGATGTCATTGCCTATCCTCTGGTGAAGTTCGATGACGAGGGGGAGCGAAAGGTTCCGCTTCGCAGGAAGCCTCTCGAAAGCGGCGAAGGGGGCTTCCTCTACCTGAATCCGGGCGACGATTTGACCTCAACACCCCAAACCTTTTCCAACAATCTTTTGATCGCGCACTATCACTGGAGTCCCCACGCCGAGCTTCAAGTGGGGGTCTCGGAAGATGGAGAAGAGGAGGAATTACTCCCGCCGCTTCCGATGAATCCCGAGACCCTGAGAAGCGGCTTCGTCTACGCCAGCCGCCCCGGAACCCAGGTCCTCTTCTGGCGGACCGAAAATCCCTTGAAACTCGATGCCCAACAACGCCCCATCTACGGCGTCGTCCGCACCGATGCCCAGGTCGCTTCAGGTGCCAGTAAGCCACCCCGACGCATCTTCTGGACGGAGAATGGTTTTAACGGACCGGCGGTTCCGGTTCCGCTCGGTGAAATCCAGCAGGTCCATGTCGCCTACACCGAGCAGTTCCCGCAAACCGTCGCAGAGGCTGATCGTTTCATCCCCGAAGGAAGTAATGGTGACGATCCCACCCTGGCGATCCCCATCACCCGCAATACCCTCTGGTTCAATTCCCTCTCCAAATCCCTGAACGCCTACAATCTCGAAGGGCGGGTCTTGGTCGAGTTTTTGGGCGAAACCCGCGACCGGGACGGGCTGGTCCGACGCCAGGTCGGGATCGAGATCGTCGATGTCATTCGCGAACCCGCTGCCCGCAATGTCGATGTTCCCGTCGGCGAGCGCCTCTATCCGCTCGTCCCCGCCGCCCGATCCCCACAAGCCTACCTACCGGGCGGACTGCCGAAGGACGCAACCGACCTTGCGGCCTCTTTGAAGCTCATTGAGGAAAACCTTGCCCGCTATACTCCCAGTCCCATCCTAAACGCGCAGGTCATCGCCGGAAAGTTCACGGGGCAGTTTGAAATCGAAGGCAAGCTGGCCCACTACGCCCAGCGAGTCACCACTTCCACCAGCGACGTCCAGTTTTTCTGGTTGGATGAAGGGGTAGGTGGGCTGCAATGGCCTCACTTTCTCAACCGCTACCGCCAGTTCTGGCCAGAGGATCTCAGCAACTATGCTCTCAATCTTCGCTCGGACGATGGCACGGTCAGCGGCTCCACCCTGCCCATTCTCGGAGACACCGTGGCGGTCACTTTGCTCGATCAGGACGATCCCACCGAGGACGAAGCGGTCCTGAGAAACGCCACCGAATTCGTCGTGGTTCCCGGAGCCGATGGCGTGAACCGCAGCCTCCTTCTCCTCCGCTCCGGTGAGGGATTTTGGTATCTCCGCGTTGAATCGATCCTCGGTTCCGTTGTCACCGATGCTCGTTATGCCGAATTCTTCCGCAACACCATTGTGGACGATTCCGGCGACGAAGTCCCTCTGGAAGCGATCGTCGGCGAGCGCCTGACGCCTCCGGAAGAGGCCGATTCGACCGCCGCCTGGGTCGATCTGAGCCAAGGCGATGCCATTGATCCCACCGCCTACGTCAATCCCTTCCCGAAAAATATTACCAACGCTGAAAAGGGGGCGGTCATCCCCGTCAATGCTTCACCCACGAAGGGAGCTGGCGGGAAGTCCAACAACGAACTCGCCGTCTGGTGGTTCGAGCGCAGCGAACCGCCCGCCACCGCCGGAGACTCTTTCGACCCCGTTTTCTTCCCCTCCCATTTTTCCAGATATCAACTGAAGTGGCCGCAAGCAAGAGAAGCGACGAGCATTGTCCTGGCCTCGAACAACGGAAGCGGCGATCTCGACACGCCCGTGGCCGCCGGTTCCATCTACATCCAAAACGATCCCGCTCTCATCGGCTACAATCCCAACGAAGAACACGCCCTTCTCACCGCCGGACGTGCTTATGCCATTCGTGACGATCTCAACTTCCCGGAAACCACTTCGGAAGCCTACACCCTGGTCCGCTACCAGGCGCTCGACGGACGCCCCGCGATGAAGGTCTTCGCCGTGCTCCGGGAAGGCTTTGGAAACCTCTTCAACTACCCTGCGGTGGCTGGAAAAGTCCTGCAAGCACCCGCGCCCCTGAGCTTCCTTCCGCTGCCCTTGGAGACGGTCGATGGGAAACAGGTCTCGAGAAATAAGGAAGTCACCGGGGCAAATCCCGACAATGCCGAATTCGATTCCCCGGACGATTCCGCAGACTATCACAAGTTCACCTTCGAGGATCGCAAGGGACTGAAATGGGTCTATCGCGGCCCTCACAAGCCGGAATTGTTGACCGATCCTAACAACCGGCCCGCCCTGGGGATGCAATTCTACTACAAAACCCAAGTGGGCTTTGCCTTTCCCGATGCCACTACAGGAATCGATGGGTCACCGGAATTGGGGACCATCGTTCCCTACCTCCGCGCTTACAAAACCGCAGGTAATCCTGCCTCGGGCTTCGACGGAGATGCCAAGACCGGAGAACCCCTCACCATCAACTACACCCCGTACTGGCCGGATAGAGCACCCGGCGACCCGGGGGAAAGGGACGAGGTCCCCAAGCTGAGCTTCGCCCAGACTCTGGTGAAGCCCACCACTGGTCTTCCCGGCTTGGCCGGCGCCACCAGCGTGGAGATCCTCTACGACCAATCGACCGCGCTTTCCACCGGATCCGCCCCGCCGAAAACATCCGCCGTCCTGCACGATCCCACCCGCCGCAAGATTTCCGTGCTGGGTGACGACCTGACTGCGATTTCGGGGAGCATTGCCACCAGCATCAACAACGGGCGGGTTTACTTCCAAAACCTCCCTCCCCATCTCCAGCAGAACTTTTATCTCGATCCCAATGCCGGTCCTCTCACCGGGCCCACTCCTCCCGGGGCCTTGGTTCTTCAGGGAGAGTTCAAGGAAGAGATCACCGATGACAGCTATCTTCTCCTCAATGTCCTCAACGAAGCGGATAAAGCCACTTTGAAGAGTCTCGTCGCATTGAATGATGTGAAGAAAGCCGCTTGGGAAGCGGCCATTGACAAACTCTCGACCACCCTTGAGATCTTCATCGAAAATCCCGACGTCCCCGGCACTTATGTCTCCGATCCGGCCAAGTCGGTTGATTTCAAAGGCGGGGAATTTGTCAGGATCATCAACGAAGACTCTGCCGTCGATTCCTATGCCCTCACCGCCGTGGGGAGCGGGTCGGGATATCTCACTCTCATTCTCGGAAATGGCGAGGCTTTCACCGATGCCAGCGAGCCGGTCCAGATGAGTATCATCAGCATCGGCGACGAACTTTATCGAGGCTTCGTCAAGCCGGTCACCGCCGCCAATCCACTCGCCGAGCAAGTTACGATGCAGCACACCGGAGACTTCGCGGCCCAGACCCAGAATTTCGATTTCCAGTGGTTCTACGCCCCTCCGACCAACGGTCAGCCCGTGCCGGTCGTTCCGAACGATCCGGACAATCCGGGACCCGGCTGGTTCCGCTACGGAGGCAATGACCAGGGTTCGCGGGTCACTTTCGGCGGCACCCAGCCGCTCCTGACGTTGGCCGATAATTATTTCATCATGCGCTATCGTCCGAAGGTGGACAAAGTTCCGCTCCCCTTGCAAAGCATTCCCCGGAATGAACAGTGGTCTGATTGGACCGAACCCGCTCTCGCCGAGGGTTGGATCAAGCGTGTCCTCGCGGGCATCAATCCCTTCAACCAACGCCTGAATGACTTCTATAATAATGCCGTCAACACCGATGTCAGCCTGCTCACCCAGGCCGGACGCCGTTGGGAAGGCGACGTTCCGCTGACCCTCGGAAGTGTGCAGGATGCCGGACTCATCGAGATCTATGAAACCCTGCTGCGCCGCGCCGTTTCCTTCACCATCGATGGCACTCCCGCCATCGACTACGCGCCCGCCAATGATGCCCTCCTGCTTGCGGCAGGTTATCTCAATGACCTCTACGTTGCGCTTGGAAACGAGGCCTTCGCCGATGCTTCCAACCCGCTCATCGCCCTCGATGTCGATCCCAGCCGTCTGCTCCAGCAACAGGGACTTTCCGCAGACATCGGGACCACTATTCAGAACACCGCGACGGCACGCTTCGCCTTCGAAGGACAGGTCCCCAACCTCGTCTCCGAGGAGCTGACCCTGCTCCGGGGCCGCGATGACTTCCTCGTCCCGGGAGCAAGGCGCTCCCCGGTATACAATCGCTTTTTCTGGAACTTCACCCGCGGCATCGATGCCGGAGAAGTGATCTATGCCATGAACTATAACATCCGCGATAAGTCGGGACCGGACGCCGACGGCATCATCAATGCCGCCGACGCTGCCCGCCAGTATCCCCAGGGCCACGGCGACGCCTACGGTCACTACCTCACTGCGATCAAAAATTACTACCGGCTCCTTAGCGATGCCAACTTCACCTGGACCCCGAGGGTCGAAGCGGTGAACATCCTCGGAGTCCCTGTCACGGTTGACTACCAGGATGAGCGCAAGCTCGCCGCCGCCGGAGTGGCCCTGGGTCGCACCGCCTCCCGTATCCTCGATCTGGAGCGTCGCCAGTTGCCCACCACGACGGGTGCCGGTTGGGAAAACCTACGCGAAGCACGCGAGAATACCCGCACCGGCGTGACCCGCCATTGGGGAGCCGAAGACTGGGCCAGCCGCGCCGGACAGGGGAACTACCTCCACTGGGTCACCGTCAACGCCCTCCTTCCCGAGGAAGATCTCGCGAACGAAGGTCTGCAAAAGATCGACCGCAAAAACGTCCCCGAGGTCAATGAGATGGCGGCCCTCGCCGCGCAGATCCAGCGCCAGCTCGATGGTGCCAACAGCCGGTCCAATGCTCTCGGACTGACCGGGAACAGCATGATGTTCGACCTTTCCCCGAGCGACCTCGCCGAGGGAGAAGCGCACTTCGATCAGATCCTGGCACGTGCCAAAGCGGCCCTCGCCAATGCCGCCACCGCCCATGCCCGGACCGCTTCCACGAACAATCTCCTTCGCAGCATCGAGAATCAGGCCGACGACTACAGCTACACCGTTTCCCAGGAGGAAATTGCGCTCGAGAATGCGCTCCTTGATGTTTACGGCTACGCCTACAACGGAGACATTGGTCCCGGAAAACTCTACCCGCAGGGATATGCCGGACCGGATTTTTTCAAACACAGTTACATCAATCGCCCCTACGTTTATCGCCGTGATGTTTTGTTTACAAATGCTGATGAAGGCCTCGTTACAGATGATGTGCGAACATTCACCCTTCCGATCTACAGCGACAAATACGTAGAACTTATCGCGGGACTCAACACGACAACCGGCTACGCGCTCAGCCTTGAACACGCATTTTCCCCGGATGCCAAATCCCCGGATTTTATAGAATACCAGATCAATTTAAACGATGGTCCTTACCAGATCGCCACTCCCGAGATGGGGATACGGAACTACCAGGGTTCGATCCAGGATGCTCTGTCCGAAGTGATGGCGACCGAAGAAGCCCTTTATGTCGGTTTGAACTCGATGAGGCTCGCACAGGAAGCTTTCAAACGGAAATTGGGCTTCTTCACGGATATCACTGAAAACCGAAATGCGATACAAGGTCTGGAAATTGCTTCCTCTACCCTTATTGCTACCCGGGAAGTTGCAATTGGAGCAATAGAGTTAGTGATCGAGATATTGGATACTTCCACCGAATCGATCGTTGGACTTTCGGGAGCCGCCAGTGAGGCCCCGCCTTCCAGCGTTGGAACCGCTGTCGATGTAGGCTCTCCCGTGCGATCAGCAATCAAGTTGACAGCACAGACGGCTAAATCAGGCATCGACATCAGCAAAAGTATCGCGCTGGCAATCATTTATGGCACCGAAGTTGAAATCAAACTCATCGAGCTCATCAATGAGATAACCATTTCAGGCCTCGAACGTGATATCGAACTCAAAGAATCCATTGTTGATCTCCGTGAGGCCTACGATGAGATGTTTGATGGATTGCGTGAAATCGATGCTGCAAGCATCGCCCACCGCCGCGCTTTGGAACAGTATCAGAACCGCCTCGTCGATGGCGACACCGTGCTCGCCGAGCGCGAGACCTTCCGCAAGCGCGCCGCTGCCGTCATCCAAGGCGCGCGCGTCCGGGATGTCGGCTTCCGCTCCTTCCGCACCGAGTCGCTGGAGCAATACAAGATCCTCTTCGATCAAGCGGCCCGCTATGTCTATCTCGCGGCCAAAGCCTACGATTACGAGACCGGCTTGCTGGGCACGAACCAGGGCGAGGACTTCTTTGCCAAGATCGTCGGCAGCCGCGCCCTCGGTCTCGTCGGTCCCGATGGCGAACCACAGTTCGCAGGATCGGGAACCGGAGATCCGGGGCTCTCGAGTTTGCTGGCGCAACTTGAGCAGGATTGGAATGTCTCGAAAGGACGCCTCGGCATCAACAATCCCGACGAATACGGCACCCTCTTCAGCCTGCGTCGCGAACTGATGGAATTGCCCTTCAAGGAGGACGGCAGCGATGAATCGCACACCGCTTGGCAGGATGCTCTCAAGGCAACCCTCGTCGCCAATCTCGCCTCCGATCCCGACATCGCGGCCCACGCCTTGCCACTCGCCAATCCCGATGGCACCGCCCAGCCGGGCTTTGTCATCGAGTTCAGCTCGACGATCAAACCGGGAGTGAACTTCTTCGGCAAGGAACTCGTGGCAGGGGACTCCATTTTCTCGACCGCGAGTTTCGCGACCAAGTTGAACTCGGTGGGAGTCGTCTTCGATGGCTACGAAGGGATGGATCCCTTCGCCTCCGGAGACGGTGGGGGAGAACCGACCCACAACTCGGAAAATGCCCTCAGCGCCACGCCGTATGTCTATCTCATTCCCGCCGGAATCGAGCGCATGCGGACGCCCGTCCTCGGGAGTGGCGAGGGCGTGATCCGCGACTGGATTGTCCACGACCACGCCATGCCGCTGCCCTTTGACATCGGCGGGAGCGGCGCGGATGCGGGGAGCGTTTGGACCAGCGGTTCGACGCTCAGCGAACCTTTTTTCACCCCGCGCAAGCACCAGCCCTTCCGCGCCGTCAACGACCCGACCCTCTTCTACGGAAGGGTCCCGGCCGAGTTCACGAACTCGCGCCTGATTGGTCGCTCGGTCTGGAACGGCAAGTGGAAGCTCGTCATCCCGGCCTCCACCTTGCTCGCCGATCCCGAGGAGGGCATCGAACGCTTCGCGAAGAGCGTGAAGGACATCAAGCTCTTCATGCGAACCTACTCGCACTCCGGAAACTGATGGGATCATTTGAAAAAATTCTCCTGCGGCTTCTTGCGACCACTTTATTGTTGACCGGATGCCGCGAGGATCAACCGCCGGAGAAAGAAACGTCCCCGCCAGATCCGATGACTTCGCTCAAGGAAAACCTCGATCTCGAGACCACCACCGAAGGAAAGGAAATCTTCAGCCGGGCCTTTTGGCGACGCCCCACCGATGACGACCGCATCCTCCACGCCGAGCGACGGCAGTGGTCCGATCCCGGGAAAGGCGTGCGCGTCTGGCAATGGTTCCTTGCGATCAAACCCGGCCCCGAATTGACCGGGTATCTCGACACCAATCCCTTCCGTATTTCTTCAATCAACCTCGCAGCCCTCCCCAGCGGCGAGTGGGTCGCGGACCCGCCGCCGTGGCTTCCCACGCTCGCCGAGGTCCGTGAAATGCGCGGCCAACGCTCCGGCGACAAACGCCTCATGTTTATCCACGATGACGCCAAAGGAATCCTCTACGCCTTCGACACCGGAACCGGTTTCAAGGCCCCCGTGGGCACTTCGCGTTGAAACCAGTCCCGACTCTGCCGGAACTCCAAATGGGAGCGGGTCTTGAATACCTCACGGAATTCGCGGGCCGCATCCCCTCATCCCGCTTCAGGATTCCGGGAGCCAAAACTCTCCCGGAATAAAAACCCTTGTATTGACCTGAAATTCCGATGACGATGACTGATCGCCACATTTCGATATCACTCCCGATAACTGAGAGCCACGCGTCATGGACAAAATCCCTCACACCAAATTTTCAACCGACCTTCTCCCTGAAAAAGACCGATTTGAGGCTTGGCGCGACAGCATGGGGGTGATCTTCGATATCGAGCGGGAGGAAAGGGATAACTCTCCACCTTTCGAGGCACACCTGGAGGGCTTCATCTACGGCCAACTCGTCGTCGGAATGACGGCCTCGAACGCCGCGCACTACATGCGCCCGACCTCCAAGGTGAATCGTGACGGACTTGATATGATCATGGTGCAGCTCTTTCTCGAAGGAGAGATGCAATTCGGAGTTGATCGCGAGATTACCCGGGTTGCGAACGGAGATATGATCGTATTCGACTTGGGGCAGAAGGCCGACAATTTTGATGCCGACTACAAAGTTCTCGCCGTCATCTTCCCGCGCGAAACCATCAGCGAATTCATCCCCGACATCGGCCGCTGGCATGGCAAAATCCTGCCTCGGAACCAGCCCATGACGATCCTTCTCCGGCAGCATCTCTTTTCGCTCTACCACCTCGGTTCCGAAATGACGGTGGAGTTCGGGGCGAGCATACAGCGCTCCACCTTGGAACTCACCGCCTCGGCCTTCCGGGCCTCCGAAGCCAATCTCGCCCGCTCGGCTGCCATCGTGACCGCCACCATTTTACAAGAAATCAGGGTCCATATCCGCACCCATCTCGCCCGGCCCGGCCTCTCGCCAGAGTCCATCGCCGGAGCCTTCGGTCTCTCACGGGCGCAGCTTTACCGGACCACGGAATCCTTGAATGGGATCATGAATTACATCCGCGATCTCCGCCTGCGCCGGTGTTGGAAAGAACTACAGGATCCGGCCTTTTTCCACGTCTCCATTTCAGAAATGGGATTCAAGTGGGGTTTCAACGATATCCGGACTTTCAATCGAAACTTCAAGAATTGCTACGGAATGACTCCGAGCGATACCCGGAAAATTGGAAACCGGAAACGCCGCGAGAAACAGCCGAAAATTGGAGCCTTACAGCTGGAAACCGACCGGAGTTATGAAGGGTGGCTGCGGTCGCAGGCATGATTCTTTCGAAAGGTGAATCACCAATTGGACCTACGCGGGCGACACCAAAGGCTTTTCCCAAGACCACACCCGACTTCAGCCTGGAATTCATCGATCGCGAAGCCGACCTCCTTTCACGTCACTTGGCGTGATCGCTCGGATCAACCCCCTCCGCTCCAGTCCAAAGGCGGCTTCAAAACCCTCCCGCCAAAAGCATCTAGCAGTCAGTTGATTGTAAGCGTCCTAAAATTGTCCTCGGTGGATTTTGGGCGCGGTGTGCGAAGATGTCGGACGCTGGAGTCTATGTGGCTTTTGGTTCGGCTTCAGCTTCCGCCCTGTAAGACCGCTCTGTAAGACGGACAAGTAATAGGAAGTATCGCTTGCCGTTGGGTTCCGGTCTCGGTAGGGTGTCGGAATGGCAAAGAAACGTATTTTGATTCCGACGGTTGAGGAGGCCCGGGAGCGGGGGGTGTCGTCGTTGGTGCCGGATCTGGCAGTTTATCACGCGACATCAAGAATAGTACATCACCAATTGATCCTGACGCCGGAGGCGAAGGAGGAATTCCGGAAGTTTATGCGGATGTATGAGCGCTACTCCGGACTCCGCGTGCTCTCGTATTGCATCATGACGAACCACTACCACATCCTTCTGGAGGTTCCGCCGATGCCGGAGGGTGGTGAGATTGTTGGGGGTGTGGATCTCCGGCTGTCGGAAGAGGAGCTTTTGCGGAGATTGGGCGGACTCTATTCGCGGCGGACGGTTGCGGCGGTGGCGGCGGAGATCGCGGAGGCACGGCGGATGATTTCCGGGGATTGGGAGGGTTTCGAGGGGCTTTCGATGACGGAGAAAAAGAAGAGCCGGGCCTTTTGGGAGCGGACTTTGATTGCGATTTTTGAGCGTTATACGAAGCGGATGCACAACCTGAGCCTCTTCATGAAGGGACTGCTGCAACGTTTCACGCGTTGGTTCAACAAGGAGAACGGGCTTCGCGGGACCCTTCGGGGGGAACGGTTTCACAGCGTAATTGTCGAGAGTGGGTTGGCTTGCCGGACGATGGCGGCTTACATCGATCTCGACCCGGTGCGGGCGGGGATTTGCGAGCTGCCGGAGGATTACCGGTGGAGTTCCTATGGTGAAGCGGTGGGTGGCGGTCGCGGTGCGGGGATCGCGCGGGCCGGATTGGTGCGGGCCTTGCACGGGCACGAGGGACGTGAGGGGACTTCGAGGGCCTGGGCGCAGGGCGGGGTGGCGAAGGAATATCGTCGGATTCTGGTGGCGGAGGGAGTCGAGTTGGCGGAGGCGCGGTCGGACGGAAAGCGGAAGGTCGTGCGGCGTGGGCGGAAGCGCGAGGAGGCGTAAAAGGAACTCGAGGAACTTTCGGACGAAAAATCGCGGGATTTGAAGATCGCGACGATGGTGAGGTGCCGGATTCGCTACTTTACCGAGGGAGCGGGCATCGGGGGGATCAATCGTGAATCGCCCCGTTTGGCTCGTCCCCGGAGGTTCCGTTCCGAGACCCGGGGCGGAGGTCGTGCTGTTGGATCTTGGGAAGGCGGATTGTCTGACCGGAAGGGTGAGGGGGGGGGGGATCGTTTTCGTTGAGGGGGCGGTGGGTGATGCGTGGTC
>Ga0335398_10008577_pt1 | contig 12072 bp, 9 predicted proteins | sample BON03_FD_205742 | JGI IMG/M metagenome (GOLD analysis project Ga0335398, IMG submission 205742) | Freshwater microbial communities from Lake Bonney liftoff mats and glacier meltwater in Antarctica - BON-03 (spades assembly) (version 2) | ecosystem: Environmental > Aquatic > Freshwater > Ice >...
AGGTAAGAAAAGACGAGAGAGTTCCAAACGCAATTACTACATTATTTCTCCAAGAGTGATAATAAAAGCAATCATCATCATCACACACATCAAAACGAGATCACAAACCAACCACACACAAATGGATGTACAACCCACACCCTTCAATAGAGATTTTTTTCGAGATTCTTTTAAAAGATCAGTTGCATTGGAGATCATTATTGATCTTCCTTTTGGTTTCTTTGCAATAAACAACATTATCTCTCTCTCTCTCTCTCTATATATATGAATATATACATACATAAATTTATATATACGTATATTTGTGTATGTCTTCTCACCCACGCCCGGTCTCGTCCTCCTGTTCCTGTTCTTCCGTCTTCGCCAGCCCAAGGGGCATAGGCAGCATCGGCCGCAAAGGCTTTGGCGCTACTTGCTCCTACGAGCCTCCAGCCGCACTAGACACAGAGGGCGGTGGTGCCTCTGCGGGGTTGCTGTGGAAAAAGATAATGTTGTTTGTTGGAAAGAACCGAAGGGAAGATCAAGGATGATCTCCGATGCAACTGAATCCTTTAAAAGAATGTCAGAGAGACTCTCTATTGAGATGTGCGGGTTGTTTAACTATTTATGTGTGGATTGTGATCTCGTTGCAGTGTATGTAGCAAGCTGTTGGTGATCGTGCTTTTGATGACCTGTGCGTATGTGTTCGGTGCGGGATTTGTTCAGAGTCAGTGTGCCTAAGTCTTTGGTAAACAGGTCTGGCACTGGTGTGTAATGTGTTAATGTGAGAACACTGGTAGCAAGCTTGTTGGTTCCAGCGTCTTATCTTGTTGGTTGCAAGTCAGCTGTAAGTTAGCGGAGTTGAAGTGCGTGAGAGTACCATTCGTGGAAAATAAGCATCAAAACACAAAAACAGAAAGAGGGAGTGTCTAGATACGTCCCAATCTGAGCTATGTGAAGGTTGCCACATAGCCAGCCCATAGGAATTGTCATAGCTATGCCTGTCAGATACGGTATTTTCGCTCTTATAGAACAGCACCCCCTGCGGCCAAGCCGCAGGGGGTGATAAAGGCCCCATATTGAGGGGCCTGGTTAGATTGCTCCACCTACGTGTGGGCGAGCGATAGAGGGCCGACAGTGTATGCTGCGGTCCTTTTGAAGGGCCGATCTCCCCTGAGAACGGCCTGATGATCGATCTTCTTAAATTACCAGCCCACTGAATGGGCCAGTGAATTTTTTGAAGAATTAGAAAGCTGACGTTTGAGAGTTGGCCACTTAACTAAAAGCCCACTTAGCACTGCGCAAAATAGAGATCTGGAGATGCGGAAAGGCTTGAGGATAATGTCCAAAAAGGCTAGCGTTTGTAAGCGCTCGGATTTTGTCTCTGGCTTCGGAATCCGTCACCCCGAGAAGGCAGAGTCTGTACTCTTGGCGTCGGGGGAGACAAAGCGCCTCGCCCAACAATGCAGTCACGTAAAACTTTCACCTTTCTCAGCCCCAGGTCTGCCCATTTGAGTCGAAGCATAAACTGTATGACCATGGGGTTCTGAGCTTTGCTCTCCCGGCCGAGGACTTCTTCACCACTTTTAAAACTCCGAAGCGAAGCTTCAACATCCTAATCGACAGGGTAGATGTAGTCTTCTTCCAACGGAATATTCTACAGTGTCACAAGAATGTCCAGCAAAGAATATCTCCCTTTGCCAGCGACAGTGAAGAAGAAAGAGGTGCGTCCCTTCTGAACAAGATGCGCGAAGAGCAAGAAATCATGCTTGGTGAAGCATTGAAGCTCCAAGGGAGAGCGGAAACCAGCAGGCACAGAGCCCGCGAAAGACATCCCAACAGAAGCAAGGAGCAGGTTCAGATCCGCCGCCTCCACGCCAACCTCGTAGTGGCCTATTCAGAGGCGCTGAGAGCCACAGTAGACTCCAGAGTCACAGTAGCTACCCGGGTCGGACTCAAGGCCACTTACCGGCAATAATTCTCAGACATGTCCAAATCTCTATCAGCTGGGCATATCTTCTTCGAGCAGAAGACAAGACAGTACAAGCCCAACTGCTGAAGTTGGACGAGGCCCATCTAAGGGAAGGCAAACGAAAGCGTAGTGACGCCAAAAAGAACATCTTCGACCACAGCATCAAGGGTGTCCGACGAGTTAGGAACCAGCACGGCACTGTCACTTGCCTACAGCAGGTCGACCTCTCGTGCCCAGCGGACCTCCACTGAGAGATCTCTCCCTTGGAGCATTCCAGACCGGGCCAACCTCAAAGCCGATACGCATCACTGGACGTCCTCTCTCCTGCCAGATAAGTATGACGACACACTCATTGACACACATATTGCGATCAGGGCCAAGATCCTCACCGATGTCTCCGCTCTGCTCACATGGTCGCCCCAAAACCCGTCTCCCTTCTTGTCCTCACCGACATTGATATACTCGACTGGGCCCTGGACCAAGGACAATCTTGTAACCGCAGTGGAGTTCTTTTTTCAGCGTAATACCTACCACCCCTTTGCTCAGTGCAGTCATCCTCAGAAACATAGTGATCCGGTCCCGCTTACCGAGATTCTACAGAAGAGCGCTGGAACAGCCACTGCCGACCACCAAATGCTTCACTACTGCCCGCACCACGTGTGTGCTGGCCTGGACCCAGACAATTCTAATAGAAAAAAAATAAACAACATGAACTTTCTTGATAAATTGAAGATCTTCTCATACAGAACCATCGGCTTATGGGAGACAATTCGGAACCCTATCAAAACATTTTGGGAGTTCTCGCGCTATGTTGGAAGAATGGCAAATAGCAAAGCCAGTGGCTATGACAAAATGCCCGCCAACCTCTTCAAAAAGGCTCTAGAAGCATTTCGAAAGAGGGCTTGGATCTTGATCAACATTATTCTCGCAGGGCACTATGTCTGTAGCGAAGAATTGCTGGAGGCTCGGGTGGCCCTGCTCAAGGACCATGGCAACCCATCGTTACCAGCGAACTACAGACCAATTGCACTCTGTAACTCGTTTTACCAACTCATCAACATCATCATTACCAGCGGGATTCGGGGCCTCACAGAAAAGTACACAGTACTGGAATTTTTGCAGCATGACTTAGGGTGTAACAATGGTATAGGGGGGTTCCATGAAAACCTTGTAACATTTAAGCGCTCAAAGTTACCAGATTTTTCATGAGCTCAAAAGATGCGCTTCAAAAAATGCTGTTCTTAGGAACAGCATTTTCACGTCTGTATGGGGCAACCTTGAGGGATGTGGTCAATTTGACGACGACACCAGGCAAATGCTAGCTATTTGCTACCAAGAGGCTGTGCAGGAGAATGGATGCCTAGACCTCTTAGAGCTTCAGGACGCCTTACAGCATCTAAGCTGGAAGGCAGCAAGCACTAAAGAGAAACCTGCGCCTTAAGCTCTACATGCGGGTAGAGTGGGATCCATTTCACCCAGATCTCATTGCATCCGCTCCAGATGCTACTCTGACAACCCGTGCATGCCAGGTCAAGCTCTCAAATACAGATCGAAGGGGCGACGACTGCTGCTTTATGTCTCAAGACTGAACCCGATCTCACAATGACGATTCTGGCAAGCGACAGACAACACTCAATCCTTTTGGATGGACAGGCCCAGGATTGCCTTCCTTCCCTCCGCGAATGCATTTCCCGCAGCTACGGCCAAGCACGCTGGCTGTACGAGCTCCCAGGCATGGCTGCAGAGCCAGAATCTGACGAATGGGCAGAGGGGGTTAGGACCATCCGGATCCCTCAATGACATAGCGGTATCGGGATTGGTAATAATAGGCAGGGACCCCCGCACACCATCACCTAAATTCAAGTGGGGTCAACGATAGCTTGCATTGGTAATGCACTGGTGGGTGAACTCATCACACACATTGATTTGCTTCTAACCATTACCATGAATCACATTGAACTTCACAGAGCCCTGCAGGGCCCTGAGTATACGTCAGACTCTCTGGTCATCTCTGACCCACAGGGGAACGTACAGACAATCTCTGTCTTGAGAAGTCCTTCCAAGACATCTCAAATCAGCTAGGCTCGAGCAGTGAAACCGCTCAGAGACAGGAGACTGGAACTCGAGAAGACCATTAACGATCTCACCCACGAAGAAAAAGAGACGGAAAGTTAGTAGATAACTTCAGTCACGAATAGGACGTCACGTGACCCAAAATCCCTCCATGTCACATCTCTAAACGACTCCTTTCTGTTTTAATATTGTGTTCCACATAAAACGTGAAGAGGTGACTCTTCACGTTTTTTCAAAATTCATGCTGAATTCTCGCCATCTTCTCGACTCCTAGTCCTCTGCTCTTGCAGTTTATGCCACCACGTTTAGGACTATGTTTCCCTGGTATTGAGCCCATGTTCGACCGCTGTGTTTGCTTTGGATTGCTATTCACATCGGACGACGACCTTGGCCGTACGTTTATTTTACCGTACGGAACGATTTTTCAGACTCCGTCGCACGCCTACTGACGGTGTGTACGCAGCCAGGAGACCGTTTTTCACGTAGTCCCCTTTAGCAAATGTACGTACGCGTGCTGCAGAACGTTCTGTGTCGGGAACGCATATGCATCTCCTTTCTCGCCGACGCTTCACAAGTACTGATTCCTATGTACAGAATTCTCCACGTACAATTGAAGAATACGCACTCTGCCTCGAGCAAGCACCCTATGGACGGGATTCTGCGAGCTCTCTGGCGGCGTTGTCACCCTATGGACGGGAAAATGAAAACCACATCGAGCGCTTTCACGGATCAACCTCGACTGTGCCACAGGAAGCACTTCAGCTTACAACACCATTCGTGTTTTTGAGCACTGATCAATCTTCAACCCCGCATCCGCCGTCCGCAATGCTCCAGCGCACGTGCCACTGGCACTCCCGTCGCCCCTACTGCCGACACCAAGCGTAACGACCTACTTTCTGCGCTCTTCTGACCCTTCCGCGAATTTCTTCGCTCGCCCTACCGCAAGATCCTTCCCCTTCCTGCTCGATTTTGACCTTCGGGAGACTTTCTTTCGCAGACCACACTCGCGCGTTCTTTTCTTCGGAAAACTACAGTACCGTCCTTCTTTGGACGACTTCAACAAGGTTGGACCTCCAGGAGACCTTGAACACAACCTTCACATTTTCTCCAGCGGTTTATTTTTTTTTAAGTCCCTACAGTCCTCTCCAAATATAGTTTGTTATGGGAGCGTATTGTTTTCTGTTTCCGTGTAGTATCATCTTTTGTGTGTGTCAATTTGATCCTTGAATGGACCATAACTCATTCTTTTCTGTTTCTATGTAATATTTTCTGCTGCATGTATTCATTTGATGATTTTTCTTCCTCATTGGTAGACAGTTCGCTTCAACACTCCTTTTATCTATTTCGAGTGCTCTGCCCTCACCAGTTTCTCGAGGGAGACAAGGAAAGTTAGTAGATAACTTCATTCACGAATAGGACGTCACGTCCCTACAAAACCCCTCCACGTCACGTCTCTAAAAGACTCCTTTCTGTTTTAATATTGTGTTCCACATAAAACGTGAAGAGTCACCTTCTTTCAAAATTCATGCCGAATTCTCGCCATCTTCTCGACTCCCAGTCCTCTGCTCTTGCATTTTACGCCACCGCGTTTAGGACCATGTTTCCCTAAGAGCTAGTATCCCTGTCACTGGGGGAGGCTGCTTTTGTGAGATTCTGGCCCAAACTGAGAGCGTGTGGGCTCATTACCCTCGACACCATTCTTAGACTGAACCCTACCATTGCCCGAACAAAGTTCTCATGTTCAGTACTAGGTAGCGCGGAAACTGCAGACACTCTGCTGTTCACCGAGTGGCTGAACAACTTACGGCAGGTAGAGGACCATATCGCAAGCTTAGAACTGGCACAAGCTCAACCCACCCTCCTACCCTCGATAGGAGGCTCTCGAGAGAGCCTAGCCCGAAGACGGCGCACTCTGGCCCAGCTGGAAAATCGAGCCGAAGCGGTGGCACATAGGATGACGACGCTTGACTCATTCTCCACTCTGTCAGGGACTTGCATTCTCGAGATCCGGGAGGCATGTTCTAGACTACACAGAGGGGGGCCCTGGGGGGGCTCAAGATGGAGATCCCCTCCAGTGCTACCGCTCGGCTGAGGAAAGCACCACTGCGCTGCGAGCCGCCTTAGCAGTAGTAGAGCACAGCTCACCTGGATTTGAAATTCAACGACAACAACTTCACTGGCCGCGTCTCACGGCTCAGACTCACGCGACAGCTCTGCTTCAACTCAATGCCCTTGCTACTTCTCTCTAGAACTCGGCAGATAGACTGAGTCTAGGATCCGATTCAAGAGTCACTCGGCTCCCAGCCCTCATCAGACGTCTCTACAATAGATGTTGCCGAGATCCCCTGACGAAGAACGCGTACAGGTCATGGTGGGAAACCATGGTCACACTCTGCCGGATAGCCCAGAACAAAGGCAAAAGTTGGCCCGACTCGCATGACATGGGAATCGAAGAGGTGGCGGACGACTGGGAGCACCCAGATTGGCTGGTGGTCCTCGTGGATCTTAGATATATTAGGGATCGTCCGGAGGGCCCGCCAGAGAGGTACTCTAGACCTTATAGGCTCCAGCAAGTGGCCTGGCACAACCAGTCAAAAGCAGGAGCCAGCCTGATCATGGACATCTCTTGCCTGCGTCGACATCTCCCGGAAGGCTTTTCCTGGTGTAGACTGACAGCCTGTTCTCCCAGCATCATCATCGAACTAGCAGAACTTCTCTACATTCAACCGGCGCCGGCAGATCCGGCTGACTCGTCACAAGTGGCTACGAACCTGCAACAGATCCTGGGCTTTTTAGGCCCGTCTGCTGCATCATGCAACTTCATCAATATCATGCGAAAAAGATCCCCATCGTATTCACTCGCTACGGCCCTTGAGCAAGCCTTCAAGACATAGGAGGGTAAACTGGCACATCCACCACACTTCTCTGAATGGAGACCGGCCAACACGTCCTCCATGTCCTTGGGGACGGAAGCACAGGGTCACAGCTATCAAGCCACCATTCACAGCCCAGCTTGGATGGATCTGGTATACAGGTCTCGAGGGCATGGCTCGGTCTCGGGGAAAGTCTTGCACACTGTCCATTGGGACCTACTCTCAATGACGATATCCCAAGTCGAGCCGTGGCCCACTCCTTAAACCGTATGGCACCTATCTACCTCCCTTGAACTCACAGCGGGCTCAAGATGCGCTATTAAACAACCTTGATGGGGTTCACAAATGCATGCAGCTCCACAGACCCGAGGCTACGGATGATAGAGAGTATGGCAATCTTGAATTCTTGTGAACTTTGAACACTCCATCTCCAGAGAGAATGAAGTATCTATTGGATCTCTGCAAGGAGAAGAAAACCTCTCACCTCAGACGCACTCATCTCGAGACTCAAGAACTACTGCGCATCCCCCTCTTCTTCTGGGAAGCGGCGAGCCACCAGACGGACCGAGGAGGTTGGTGGATACGAGCTTCCCTGAGGAACTCACGTCGAAATACGGCAAGTGCAAACGAACTTGGTCAGCCCTTCAGTTGGCCAAGGAAGGCTGCACCGACTGCAAAGCGAACACACATAGGAGGCAGATCTCGCCCAAGAAGAAAAAGGGGGCAAAACCCAAGCTCCAGCAGACATTGTATCAATGCCGAATCCGAGTGTTCTGGGGTCTATCGAAAAAAAATGCCCCCCCCCCAACCCTAAACCCAGATTCCCCCCGATTTGCTAAGCCACCACAAAAGTGGTCTAAATATACCCTCAGGAGCTGCAAGCTTGAAATTCAGATGCGAAATCGCCTTATCATTTAATATCAGAATTTCCAGGGTTTTGCCCGCCGGCCCATTCCTCGGGGTGCTACCACCCAACCCTGTTTTGCCATGCAAACTGTCACGAACTGGCCCAATTTGACACGGACTGGAACAGTCTGTGTGTGCTTTTGAAAATGTGTAAGTAAAGTGATAAATATAAACAAATATAAGCAAAACCGGGACGACGTCACGTGCAGTATCAAAATAGAAACAGATATAGATATTCATAGTGACGTAAAACAAGCAGTTAAGTGTCAAATTTTAAGACGCGTGACAGAATACGTACGAATAAGTAAAATACAATAAATGTGTCCGTCTTCTAGACTCTAGGGAGAGGTCTTGGATTGTGATTTTCAGTTTACCATCCTGATTCCATTATCATTCGACAGGCCCCAGCTTTGACGCTCTATGACGTGTGTTCCTCTCTCCATCTCCTCACACGTGCGCATTGTGCCCAATGTTCTCCTTCGATCCCTCTGTGGTTGGCTTCGCACCTCCTTGCACCTGTTGAAGGAAGGACTCAATCACCCGATTATCCGCTTCGCATAATTGTGTCACATGATCGTCAAAGAGTTTGTCTTTCTTTCCTTCTTGTACATCAAGCTTTTTGAGATTGGTGTAGAAGACGCTTTCAACAACTGAGTTGCGGATACCCACCAGTGGCAGTGGGGCCACCACAAAGTCAATCTTCTCAAATTGAAACTTCGGAGCAATAGCTCTGAGCGCACCGATGATGCTTTTGTGCTGCTCATTTGCTTCTGCTTCTTTCGCCACTATGAACCCCTTGTCCCTGTCTGTCGACTGTTTAAATTCTAAAATATATACGATCTGCAGAGCCTCATTGATTGCGACCCCATCCGGTCGCCTGTCCCACAAACAATTTATGAAGAAAGCCCCTGGATCGAGGTTGTGCCGTGCCTCTTGACTTTGTTTGACTGGTATTGTCATCTTTATTTACATCCTGTGCCTTCTCCGCCAGATCTTCCTCGCTGCCGATTTTAAGAAACTCTTCTTGTCGCCACAACGTACTCGTGTTACTTTCTTTGTCAAGCATGACAATCTTGAGCCTTGCTTTTTGGCTCTTGCGCAGCATGCATGCTGTCATACAGAGCACACGAGCCTGCTTGCCCAATATTCCCCGTCTGGGTCAGTGATCGGCACGGGGCACCAATCGCCCAGATTCGTTCCGGGTCCCTCGGGCAGCGTCCCTACCCACGTTATCATCCGGCTCGTGATCCAAGAAATTGGCGACACTCCTCCGGTGACAACTGTATCTCTGCTTCCCGGCCTCTCTCCAGAGGAAATGAGCCTTTACCCTCTGGTTAGTCCATCATGCCATGGGGATAAGTCAGATTCAGACTGTCATATACAGGAGGGCCCAGAACCTGATTCCTCCACGGCCCTAGCCTCCGATGGACTAGGACAGCCACGAGGCACGAGACCGGCTCGAAGAGGGGAGGTGGAGACTCTCCAGCCTTCCATCATTCGGCCCTGGCGTGATTTGGAGTGGCAGAGGACCCTGCAGGTCGGTAAGGGTCTCAACAATCTGAACGACACGTGCTTCTGCAATGCGGTCCTACAATGCCTGACATATACAGCGCCACTTGCCAACTTTTGCCTCGATCGTGGGCACTCTAGGCGACTAGGCAGCGCTGCTGCCACGGTGGCTTATGCTGCGCTCCTGGCCGTTGAAAGACACGTCATAGAGGATTTGGCTCTAGTCGAGTTCACTATCACCAATCGATATAGTGAAAAATCTAACCAAGATGGGCCCACATTTTGCTGCCGGCGTCCAACAAGATGCGCACGAGTTTTTACGATCTTTAACAGCCAACATGCACCTCGCTGACCTGAGCGTGGGTGGGGCGCTACGTTCCGTGGCAGTTGGAGAGGTTTGCTAGGTGAGACTGTTTGAAACGTGAGGGGTGGGGGTAGATATCCAGAATGTCGATACTCATTTTTCACAATTGGTGCGATGCGTATAAATAAAGTTACCGCGCGCCCATCAATGATACTTCAGGATATATAATACGAGAAACCTGTATTAGTAATGCTGTAACAGACGCCTGCATCCGACGCTCATGAGAAAACAAAAAAAAATCATATAAGAATCTTTTTGTTTTCTTGGTTCTGAGTTAGAGTCCGAGACTACCCCCGCCCTCTACGTTTGTACTGATGAGCCCACAGATGCAGGCCAGTTCACAAACATTGTAGACTGTGACTGTTTTTACACACTGATGCCTTGCTGAGTGATTCCGCCACTAAAAGTAGGCGGGCAATGGACGGTCTCTTGAGTCTCAAGTGATCGGTGGGGTCACAAGTTTCCACGAAAGAAAGAAAGACAGAAACACCCAACGTAGGCAGAACTTGGGAAGAGATTACCTGCTCAGTCCAGTGATTGAGTTGGGTATTCAAGTTCGCAACTTCAGAAAGACAAAAACAAAGTTGCCTCGAAGAAGTCTCCCAAAAAGAACTGGCCCACAAATGTGTCAATTTAGACTCCCAATTCTTCCCATCTTGCTTCGTCCTTATTTGCCAAGTCTTACAAATCATAAAGACATCTATTATTCATGACAAAGACGCCTCTTATCAAAAACAGAAATGTTGAAGACTTCTGTCATTAAAAACAAGAACGTCTTACTATAACATTTGAATAAAATATTTTAATCATCACATGGCCGGGAAAAAATCTCTGAAGCGAGCTTTGAGGAAAACGAGAGTCTTAAATACGGACATCTGTGGGGCAATTCTTTTTCGAGGGTCATCTTGTGGGGGTCCCACAAGATGACTTGCTGTAGCCCCGCACAAAGCTTCGCGAAGGGGATCGTCGGTCTCAGCTCAGTTACCGAGCTGCTCGTCTTAGTCTACAAATTCCTCCACCACCAAAACAAAGCGACTTTATAAAGGATTATGTGTATTTTTGCAGAAATTGTGATGTTCATGTTTACAATCTGATGTGTGATCTGCTTTTTGCATCGTGTTAATAGTAGAATAGACAGGGTCATGAAAAGGAAATGGGAGGAACATAGCTCTGATCACCTGTCAACACGCCACGTGAGGAAGGATTTTTGAGAAATATGATTCCGAACGCAAAGTGATGAACATAGCTTAATTCATCTTTTAGACGTGTGCATTTGCCTTTATCTGTATAAGTTGATTGGGCACAAGCGCTTATACAATACTTGTCACACTGCCACAACTTTATTTTACGGTGGAAGCGCACAGAACGATGAATATCACAACAAATATTGTTCTTTTCGTTGTCAGCGCAGGGCATGTCTTCATTCTATCCTTTTTTGCGATTTTCAATTTATTCGATATCTTGGATTGAATCAAAGGACGACAATGTAGGATATTGTGTGCAAAACCATCACGCGGTCTCATTTGGGTGAGATGCGACCCTAAAACAATTGAAAAATTCTGAAAGATCCTATCCGTACTTTGATTGAATTAAAGAAAAGCGCAGATTAAAGATGTCCACAGGTTGATAATGTTTCAAAAGCTAACACATGGGCAAGACATATTCCAAAATTAGATATTATATGTCGAATTGATCGCGTGACAACGGTCATTTGAAATGACCGTTCACGGGTAAATTTTCTGACACCACACTGCACCCCACTGCAACATGCTGCAACGCAATGCAACACTTTACACGTCCCACAAACACACAGTCATGAGACATTGTTGCTCTACACTGATCAGTGACACCAGATGTCACTGATCAGTCCCTTGGTTTCCCACCAATTTGTGAAACACCAAGTGGTTTCTCACCCTTCCATACTGCGTGTGTGCCGGAATACAGGGCTCAGTGTGCTGGAATATAGGGCTGATATGCAGGACTTCAGGGCTCATTTGACGGGATATAGAGCTCATTTGCGTGAAACGGTCATCATGTGGACTACAGAGAGAGAGAAACTGTATTTATTACCATGACGTAATTGTACAGACTTCTGATGTAGGATTACACTTTTCGAGACACCCCATGGAGTTTAATGCTGGCACATGGTCTTTTGTAAAAGGACACATACATACACACACGCACACACACAGTGAGACACACACACACATTGGTCGGGTGAAACCAAAATTAGACACTCTCACACAAGTACACACGCACACACAAACATACTCTCACTCCCTCTCTCTCTCTCTCTCTCTCTCTCTCTCTCTCTCTCTCTCTCTCTCTCTCTCTCACACACACACACATACATATACATACACACACACACACACACACACACACATATTTAATGC
>Ga0335398_10008583_pt1 | contig 12069 bp, 7 predicted proteins | sample BON03_FD_205742 | JGI IMG/M metagenome (GOLD analysis project Ga0335398, IMG submission 205742) | Freshwater microbial communities from Lake Bonney liftoff mats and glacier meltwater in Antarctica - BON-03 (spades assembly) (version 2) | ecosystem: Environmental > Aquatic > Freshwater > Ice >...
CTTGTGTCATCATGCTTCGTAGCCGGCATGCACAAGTCCTGTATATAGGATGTGATATGCACACGGTAGCATCGCACACACCGGCAGGATGGGCTGCTTGTTTTTGGCAATAGCATGGGGGTTGCTTTTTATATGTTTGCTGTTTGTAATCCACTGGATCCATGTACATCCACCACAAACACCAGCACCATCCACGTGCCCTTCACCATGCACATCAGCAGCAGCATTGTGTCACCAGCAGGTAGTGGTGCCGCCACGGGGGGATGCCCTGAAGGAGGAGCCGTGGGCGGTTGGGGTGGTGGTAGAGAAGAACAACAGCATGGCTTGGCCTTTGGCGGCAGCCGCCTCGGCCAAGGCACGGCAGCTGTACAGCGTGGCACAGCGCGATTTTCTGCTACGAATGTGCATCAAGGGGTCGCTGCTCTCGAGTATAGTGTTTCTGGTGCTGCATTTTGTGTTTTCATCTGGCTAGCAAGCGCAAGCCCCACAGCCCCACAGCCCTCACCGCGCGCTCCCCGCATTCGAGCTTACAGTGTACTTTAATAAAACACAAAAAACTCGCGTTGGCTCACTTGACACACGACTCGAAAACGGCAAGCGACATGCCAACCACCTGGAGTTTTTCGAGCGAGACCAAGGCCTTGGTGGGTACGGTGAGGTAACGAGTGATATACTTGTGCTTGCTCTTCCAATCCATAACCTGCCGGATGCCAACCCACACCTGCGACTCGATGTCGCAATAGTCGTTGTGGGCCACGACAGACTCGGGCATCTCATACAACAGCATGCACTGCACCACAGGGTAGAATTCTTCTTGTTGCACACACAGCTGCTGGAACTTTTTGATGTTTTTGCCATGCAGGCTCCCGTTGCTGCCGGGGCGCAACAGGGGCACGTTCCCTCCCAGTTGCTGCGAAAAGCGCAGCTCTTTCTTGATTTCATCTGGGATGGCTGGGTGCTGCAAGTCAAGGTACAGCAGCGTGCCAACACCGACCAGGTTCGCCTGCACGGCCTGGGACGAAAGCATGAGCTTGATCTCCAGACTCGACGCGAAATAGCGCTGTCGTTCCTCGTGTTGGCAGCAGATGGGCATCGTGCAACGTGCGTCGTCGTCGTCGTCGTCGTGCAACGCCTGCATGTGTACGGTCATGGAAGACCAATAACAAACAAAACTTAAACAAATCTCAAGCTTTACAATGCACAGGGTTACAATACTCAGACATCTGGGCATACAAGAGAAATGTTAGCATATGTTTCTCTCTCGGTGCTGGCGTTTCATAATGGTAATCCATCCACGACTGTACAGACTAACCCACCAAGTCAGTGTTGGCACATGCGCGTCACGAAAGAGAGGCAGGACAAAACAGACACACGCAGCACCTCGAGCTCGTGGTCTTGCAACTTGTGCATATACGAGTTCGTTTCCTGCAGGTCTATGCCCTCGGTGACGGCCTGATACGCCATAGTGTCTGGATTGAAAAAGACACCCTTGAGCCAGGCTGGGTACTGATCGGCGGGCATGTTGGTCTCGTCGCGGGTCCACGGCACCAGCACCAAGTAGCCGACTCCGTCAAGATGCACCAGGGTGCCTGCCCTGTGGTAGATGGGCGCGTAGCGCACAAAGCCGTTCTTCACAGGGGCCACTGCGTCGACGATGTTGCGAAACGTTTTGCGCTGCGCTGGCATGTTGCAAGGCGGATCTGCGCTGGTGACCAGCACGGCATCGCGTGTGCGCGAAAACGATTCGGTCGAGAGATAGCGCGTGATCTTGTTCTTCTTCGGGTCGATGTAGAGGCACATCTTTTTGTAAGGACTCGTGGCAGCATCCAACTCGCTCTGGTCGAGGGAGTCGGTTTTGTACACCAACTCGGCATAGATCCACGCAAAAAACGGCAGCATCGGGGGGGTGAGGTCGTCGAGCTGCAGCGCATCCAGTTCGGTGTCGATGATCATGCAGATGCGCTTGTACTTGTTGAGCACAGCCACGTCCTCCACCATGACACCACCCGGCTGGATGCCCGGAATGGAGGAGGGCGACATTTCCTTGACCGACAGACAGGGCAGCGCCCGCAGCAGAGTCGATGGGCGGTGGCGGTACATTTCCTCTTCGTCGATTTTTTGCAGACTCAGGCCCAGGCTGTTGCTGTCGGGCAGCCCCGTGAAGAGCGTGCAGTACGGGAAGACGGTGGCCGGGATGCGGTGTTTGATGGTTTGCAGCACAAAGTGGTCGAAGATGCTCTGCACCGACGTCTGCGAGACCAATGGCCGGGTCGCAATCACAGATCGCGCCAAAATCAGGAAACGGGGCTCTACACCAAAGGAGAAGATGCTACCACCGCGGTTGTGGAAGGTCCAGGGGGCTACGGTGTAGGAGAAGTTGTCGTGCGATATCAAGCGTCGCATGGAAACGTCCAGCCCGTCGACAAACTTGTCACTGTCCTCGTGCTGGCCCTGGGCCACATGACACGTGTCGCAGCCGAGGCCTTGCAGAATGCCATCCCACGACTGGAATCCGCTGCCACACGGGACCTTGCCGAACTTGGGATAGGCCACGGGGGCATCCATGTACCGGTACAGCATGATGCCGAGGTCCTCGGGCGAGTTGATGTTGCACGCCGAATTCAGCCTCTTGTCGTACTTGGCGTACATGACCGCGCCAATGTGCTCCGAAATCTTCCACGCGACGCTGCTGGTGAGGGCAGACGTCGACGCCGCTTCACGCGAGTGCGACGACGACGCTCCGCCTCCGCCCGGGGAAGGCAGGTTGAAGGCCAGCTTCGACGCCGAGGCATTCATGTCCGAGTCCCACTTTGTGGTGGCATAGAGCGCACTCTGTTGCACAGACTCGGTGTTTTCCACCTTGAATAGCAGGTCGCCACGGGTTTTGCCGGACGGGCTCCCGCCAATGCCAAAGCTCGACAGCCACTCGCGCACCGGCTTGGCGTGCGCCGCGGGGACCACGTACTTGTGGTCCGCAAAGAGCTTCTCGGCCTCCGTCACGTCGAGGCACGGCGTCTCGAAAAAGTCGGCAAAGATGGCCAGGATCAGCCAGAACCCCCAGTCGAAGGTGTTTTCGATCATGGTGGCCAGGAAGAGCGGGATCAGCTCGAGCGGTGCGGGGTCCGCCATCCAGTTCAGAGCCGCGTGGCACGTGATTTCCGACCACGACATGGTCTTGACATGCCGCTGCAGCAGAGCGTTGGCCGAGTGCATGTAGAGCGCTGTCGGGGGCAGGCGGGCCTGTGCCTTTTGCGTTTCGCGGCCGCGCTGCGCCGTGAGACGGGCGTCTTGCGTCTGGATGCTCGTGTGCATGTAGACGTAATTCGCCAGCATGTCAAACACCATCGTCTCCACCAAGGCCGGCGAGTCGGGCAGCCATCCTCGCCATTGCATGCCCGAGACGGCGATGCACACTGCGCGCGCATCAAAGGCAAACAAGCGCTTGCACATGTCCACGACAGCGTCGTTTTTCTTGACCGTGTACCGGCATGCATCCCCCATGTCATTGTGTCCGCAGCTCTTGTGCGTGTCTCCGCCGGTATCACCGTCCTCTATGTCCACGCTGCCGGCCGCCACAGTCTGACACACCACGTCGAGCGTGTGCTCCAGGGGGTTGTCGCTCTCGGTGTTTTGGCACTTTGTGATCAACGGGAAGAACCAAACGATGCGTTGCTCGGCACACTCGTGGTTGCCCGTCTTCTCGTTCTTGAGCGTAAACGTGCGCTTGCCAGCCTGGTCGACCTCGGTGTTCCGAGGCAAAATGGAGCACAGCTTGCCGGCCATGTTGACAGAGGAAGCCCCGCTTGATTTCGAGTCCGTGGTGACCATCTCGTTGCAGTACATGGGGGGGGGCAACTCGGCTGCCTTTGGAATCGGCTTGCCGTTTTGGTCGTACGTTTGCGTGAGGAGGTACCAGGTGCCGGCCTCGGTGGTCTTCCTCCAATCATCTGGCTTTCCACAGTTGGAGTGTGGGATGGAGGACGGACACCCGTTGTTCTCGGGGCTAATGGCCTGGATGAACTTGGCCGTCGTGCAGTCGGCGCCGGTGCCCCAGGCCTTGGCGTTTTTGCTCTCGAACTGCCCTGTGGTGCGCCGCGCCCGGCGCATGATGTTGCCCCCAAAGTTCTTGACAGCATTCGTCATGGCGATGCCATTCGGTGCCGGGCCGATGGCGTTGACGAGGTAGGTGAGACGCACGCCCACATCGCTCTGCATGAGCCGGAAGAAGAGCTGGATGTTGTTGGGCTTCAGTCGGAAGTTTTCGTTCATGTGGTCAATCGAGGCCTTCCACAGATGCAGCGTCGAGTAGAGCGTGCCACGGTAGTCCTTCAAGTGCCACTTGCACGCCCTGTCTCGCGTCTGCAGCACCGCGTACGCCTGGTGAAAGCCTTCCGAAATCATGGACAGGTACGGGCTGCCGGTGTTCTGGAACTCGCCGATCTCGTTGTGCACACTCGCAGCGTGATCGCGCCCACCGTAGTTGCCCGTGTCGGACCGGGCGTTGGCGTAGGCCAGCGGATACACCGTCCCCAGCAAATAGTATGCCAGCGCATATCCTCGCTGTGTGCCATTGGCACTTGCCTTGATGCTCTGCATCTGCTTGTCGCGCACCGGTGTAGCGCGTCTGCAGACCACAATGTGGGTGAGCAGGGAGCATCAGGGAGCATGCATATGCACACCAAAACCCATGGACGAAATAAATAAAGACAAGCACACGCGCGCACACACGCGCGCGCGGGGCGCTCCCCGCACCTGTACATCATCTTGCGGCCACAGTCGTCCTCTGTCAAGAAAGACTGCCGCAGGTCCGATAGCGTGAGGATGTTGCGCGGCATAGCATCCTGCGTCTGCATGAATTTCGAAAAAATGCTACGGCTGGAAATCCTCTTCTGGTGCATCATGACGAGCACGCACATGGTCATCTGGTCCGGCAGCGCGCATTCCTTGTTCTCAATGAGCCATTCTTGCATCATCAGCAGCGCCCCAGAGTGTGGCAGCAGCATCGTCGGGTCGATGTAGGCCACCATGTTGGTGATGGGGAAGCCGTGCATCTGGACGGTGCCGGGGTGGTTTTTGACGTGCTCCTCCAGCATCCTCAGCATCTCTGCGGGCTTGTCGAGGAGATCGGGCATGGTGAGCTGCAAAAACATGTTGCGGGTGTCTTCGCAGTCCCAATCTATGTAGGTCGGCACACTGACCATGACGGGTGGCTCGAAGAGGGGCATTTCGAGCTCAGCCTCCTCCTCCTCTTCCTCTCCCTCGCCCTCGTCGTCGCCGGCGGGTGCCCTGCCCTTGCGACGTTTGAGGGCCTTCCAGACCTTGACGCGCTGCTTGCACTGTTCAAACTCCTCCGCAAACGCCACACTGCACAGATCCGACATGCCGACAAACACGGCATCCGAGGCCAGCGAGGGGCAGTTGCCGTCAAAGACCTTGTCGATGCTGTCGAACCGGATGTTGATGAGCAGGTTGGCGAGGTCCACTGCGATCTTGGAGCGCGCTGTGATGTTGTCCATGGCCCACATGTGCATGTGCAGGCGCGCCTGTTGGATGCAGCGAGGAATGCGGAACCTGCACAAAGAAAGACACATCGTGACAGGCGATGTCAAAGGTCAAGAACAAGAGAGTAAGAGAGTAAGAGAGTGAGTGAAGTGACGCAAGAAGCGTAAGCAGGGACATGAGATGGATGAGGAGAAGATGGAGAAAACTGGGGAGAGGACATTTTCCAGAAGCAGTTGGGCGAGTCCGGGTCGAAAATGTCGTTGAACTGGATCTGCAGCATCGACTCCAGCGTTTTGCTGCCCGAACCACTGAAAGTCTGGTGGCGGTGGGCGATGTTGACCCAGATGCGCTTCATGTCGTCGCACACAAACTTTTCGCGCCCGATTGCATTCTTGGTGCAAGCACGGTAGATCGTGTCGACGAGGTCAAAGGTAATCGGCACCTCCACCACGCAAAACATGAAAAACATCACCAACGGCGACTCGCCACCGGTGTTGGCCTGCTCGATGAAAAGTTTCATCTTCATCGTCGGCACCGTGACGGTCTCGTCGTTTTCGTACATCTTGTGGAACACCGCGCCGTTGTGTCGCATGCTGCGGGCCCCGTTGGGCCCGGCCTTGGGCACGTCAAAGATTTCTTCTCCTGCGCCACGCGAATTCGGCATCGGCCTCTGGTTTGTGTAGTAGCGTTGCACCATGTCCAGGGAATAGATCACATCGAGGATGTCGCTCGGAGTCGAGCCCTTGGGGTCCATCTTGGACACAAAGCAGTAATAGTTGCACTTCTGCACCAGAGCACACGGCTGCTTGACCATGCTGTTGTCGGTTTCGCCGGTGATACAGTGCGTCATCATCCGTTTGTTCACGTGGAACCCCGACAGCACCTGACGGGCGGTGCTGGGCGGATTCTTGTTCACCTCTGCACCGTCGTCCTGCTCCAGTGTCACTCGCATTTCGTCCAGCGTCGCAAAGGCCTCGTCCTTGTCGACAATTTCGTCCACATCTCCGTCTTGTTGTTGTTGTTTTTCTTGACCACCATCACCCTCTTCTACGAGAGCGTCGTCCATATCACGGTCCTCGTCCTCCTGCATAGCGGCAGCAGCACCGCTTGTGCTGTTGCCCTCACCCGGCCCCCCCCCCACCCTCCCCCTCCGGGGCCCGGAGGAGTTGTTGTTACCATGGCTTGCCTTTGTTTTCTTCGCACTCTTGGCAACATGCCTGTGTTCTTCCATTTCGCCTTCGTTCCTGGCGCGTTCCTTGCCCTTTCCCTTGCCCTTGCCCTTGTCCCTGGTCTTCTCCTCGGACTTTTTCCTGGGCTCTTCCCTGGGCTCTTCCCTGGGCTCTTCCCTGGGCTTTTCCCTGGGCTCTTCCCTGGGTTCTTCCCTGGGTTCTTCCCTGGGCTCTTCCCTGGGTTCTTCCCTGGGCTCTTCCCTGGGTTCTTCCCTGGGCTCTTCCCTGGGCTCTTCCCTGGGCCCTTCCCTGGGCCCTTCCCTGGGCTGCTCCACAGCCGCCACCAGAGCAGCAGCGCCCCCCGCTCCTTTGCGAGAGCGCACATCGCGCTGCCCCTGCAGGTCGCTACAGCCACGCAAGAAGTTGCAGATTTCACCGTGCAGCATCTCCGCAACGTGTCCCGATGTCTCGTCCGTCGCAGCTGCACAATGCTGGCGAACAAAGGCATCCGAGATGATCTGGTGATCGTCGGTGCCATTGCTTCGAGCGATTTGGAAAATGAGATTCTCGATTTCGTTGTGGGAGAGGCCAGTCTTCCCCTTCAGCGTGGAAAACATGTCGGCACGGGGCGACGCCATCGGTTCCGTGTCACACAGCGCTGGGCTGGGCTGGGCTGGGCTGGGCTGGGCTGGCTGTCTGTCTGTGTGTGATGTAGAGCCAATTCAGAATACACAGTTGCGATAACAAGTCTTATGCTCCCGGCATCCCAAAATGTGTCAGCGCCTCGGTCGATATTAAGGAGGGGTCCCACTTTATATAGAAGACATGTTCTATTTCGGGTGTTATCGGGGTGCGCACACGGGTAGTGTGTGTAATATTGACCATAACCCGCGAAAAGCGAAAAAGCCGTGTAGACACACGCACGTGTCGCGTGTGACGTATATAAGTTCTATTTCCGGCGGCATCTATACCGTGTGCGCAATCGGTGCAGATACACCCAAAATATGACGGTACAGTGTGCAGATGCGCTGCACGTGGACGATTATGCGTTTTTGGCCACTGTGGGCGGGACGCTCCCCGCAAATGAGGCCCTGATCCGAAGCGCCAACAAAAAAATACAACGCGTGCGCCGGAACTCGTTCAAGGGACTGCACCGGTCGCTGTGGTCGAAGCTGCAGCTGGATCACGTGGGTGCCTTTAGCGTGACAGAATCTGACATGGCCATGCTGCAAGCCCATATCATCAGCCAGTTTGTGTGCCACAGTGGACACAGTCCTCAAAACACCGTCATTACGGACGGCACCGCTTCGATCGGGGGCAACGTGTTTGCGTTTGCCGCGCTCTTTGCGCAGGTGAATGCGGTGGAAATCAACAGCATGCGCGCCCACATGCTGCAGCACAATGTCGAGATAGTGGGGATAGCAAATAAAGTCCATGTGTGGTGTGGTGACATTTGCGCACAAGCAGCCGCACGTCCTGGCATGACACCACACGACGTTATTTTCCTGGACCCGCCTTGGGGGGGGGGTTCCTACAGGACGCAGGGCAAGCTCTCCCTCTGTCTGGGCCACGCCAGTCTACAGCAGGTGTGTGTGGACTGGTCCAAGGAGTCCAGGCTCATTGCGCTCAAACTGCCACTCAATTTCGACTTTGACGACTTTTTCGACGATGCACAGGCCGCACACGCGCTGCCGTTTGAGCAGGTCTTCCGAGGGGTGTTGGGGTATGTGAAAGGCAGCGCAAATGTCATGTACACGGATTGTATTAAACACGACCAGCACCCCAAAATGATCCTGCTCATATTACGTGTACTGTCTGTCATTGAACAACCACCGCCACCACCTCTCCTCTGCCAAACACCCGCCACCGCGCCCACCACCGACCCCGAGCCAACCATGTGGCAGCAATTGCGTAGCGCCTCCCCCCCTCCTCCACAAGGGGCGGTGGGGCGTGTGGCTTCTTGCCCTATATAAGCAGTGCTGCTCTCTTGTGAGCTAGCTAGACGCTCTCCGCAAATGGGGCCGAAACAGAACACAAAAACCACCATTGCCGCGAGCAATGCTCGGATCCGGCATGCCGATGGATTCACCAGATGGCATTTGTCCAAAAAAAGTGGATGTCCCAACCCCGCGGCATCCGCCAAAGCACAGATGATGGCGTCCAAGAAATCGTGAATCCATCTACCCCCTCCTCTTGATGGTGCAGGCGTTTAGGGGTTAGGTTCCGTAGTAATAAAACTCACTTAAAAAATCGCGAGTACGCATCCTGTGTTTGCTCTGCGGCATCCTGTGGCGCTATATATACACCAAATAGAGAGAGAGAATTCGAAAGCAGCGCTGGCACTTGCAACACGCTCCGCCTCCTCTGTCCGATGGGGGTTCCGGCACTGGGCAGCCGGTTCGCCATCAAAATGGCCACGTACTACACCATCCTGCAGAGCATGTTCATTTTCGGCTGCATTTCGTGCCAATACCGTTTGATGGTCTACCACGTCAGTTTCACGCACGTGGACATTACGAAAATGATGCCCCTCCGGAAAATCTGGGACATTTTCACACAGATGTCACACACCAGCAGCAAACAGGACAGCATCGACAACAAAACTGCCGGGGTGTTCTTGCTGGACAGCGAAAGACAGCTCAACCAGCTCCTCAGTAGTTACAAGAGCGGGCATACGGTGCCAATCCATGTGTACAAGGTACTAGCTTACCGTACCTACCTACAGAGTGTTGTATTGTGTGCACACGCACGTCCTGGGCGCAACACGCGCCTTTGAGTCTTGCTCAAATTTTTGTCGCATAATTGACGACGGAACCCTCTCTGCAACCCCGCGCAACACCACCTGACCGCATGGCCCTGTGTTTTCTGTGTGTGTTTGCGACAGGGGCTGTTTGACGCCGACATTGTGCTGTCACCGACGATACAAGACTTTGTGTCGACCTCCATCAGCGAGGCGTTTCCATGGCGCTTGAACATCGATTCGTTGGATCTTGTGGCGATACTATACTCCATGGGAGTGCTGTGCTACGGTGTGCTGTACCATGCGACCACTGAGAAAATGAGGCGCAACGACGACGTCAGTGAAGACAGCATGGTCACGCCCGCCCACATCAACAACGATTTTCTCCTGTCGGATATTTTTTTCTGGCTTGTCCTTTTCCTGCTCATGTTTGTGTTGATAGAGCTCGCTTCATCCATTAGCAGTGTGGCGCTCTCCGTACTGTGTGCGTGCAACTATACCCTGCTGTTGTACCTCGCGTGTGCCGCCTCCTACTGCCCCATAGAAATCGTCAAGCCCATTACACTCTTCATGTGGTCGGTGCACGCTGTGTTGCTGCTCGTCGTGACAGACGCCTCCGTGCTCGACGGGTCGTGTCTGATCTTTATCGACATTACGCTGGCGATTTTCTACTACATCAACGTGGTGGAAAAAGACATGACCATCATCAAGTTTTTGAACGTGCGTCTGTGGGCCACGGTGATGCTCAATTTTTGCTTCATCATGGTGTACGTCAACAACGTGCTGTGTATCGACATCCCCGGCACCTGACCGCTAAAAAATATGCCGGAGCACAGTGTGCTATTTTGGGGTTTTGGGTTTTGGGATTGAAAACGCCAAGTTGCGCGGGCTGCCGCACAGTGTCTGCCGCCTGCTACAGACGCCACGCAACCAGCAAAAACCTGCAACCCCTGCAACACCACCAATCTATATTGGGCATAGCGAGAAAACCCAACGCAACAATATCAGCAAAGACACTAGCAACCAACCAAAAGTCGAGCTTTGGTATTGGGTCTGGAAAGTTGCAAGGGCGGGTGCAGCCATGATCCAGATCCATGTGGACAAAATTGCACACATGCAGGCCTACGGTTTCCACAATAACATGCACCACATCTTGAGCACCGTCCATGCCCTGCTGGTGGGCGCAGCCGACCATGATGGCACCATGACTATGGTGAAGAGCTCGTCGGTGTGGATCATGCTGCGTTTCTTCTGCGAGTGTGGATTCCTGCAAGCCAGTGAGCCCGAGCTGCAGCAGATCAAGCAGAGCGTACTGCAGAGCCTTGGCAGTCACAGAAGAAGCCCCACAAGAGGAGGGGTGGTGGGCGACACGTTGTGCGGGAGCTTGATCATCGAGACAATGCATCAGGTGACCGCAGACGCGCTGTGCGCTGCCATGTTTTCCACCGACCCGAGCCTGGTCGACATCTGCACGAATCGAGGCCCGCTTTCGCCCCCGCGCCCAGAGATGTTGTGGGCTGCGCAAGTCCTGCCTCCGGCCCTCCAGGGCCCCCCCGGGGGAGGGCAGTCGTCGTTGTCGTCGCCGTCGCCGTCGCCACGGCAGCGTTGCGTTCAGTTGGGTGAGGTCTTCCGTTTGAGTGTGGTGCTCGAAGAAAGCCTGAAAAAGCGGGATTTGATGCCAATGGCGGGCCTCGCCGTGATTGTGCGCGACGTTGTTTCAGCTGCACTCACTGCCAGCAGCCAGCAGGGGGAGCATCAGGCCGCGTGGTGCAGTGCCTTCGACGACGCCACAAAAAAAGCAAGCCAGCAAGTGGAGTTCTCGAACCAGATGTGCAAGGTCATGATCGATACCATTGTCGATGGCATTATGTGCATGGACACGCCCGGTAGAGCCAACTATGTCTACAGTCTGCTCTGCGTCAAGCTGTTAGACCTCTACGGCGGACAATACATGCAATGGGGTGGGCCGGCTGCTTTGCTGCATGGTCGGCAGTCCCAGCGCGGGAAGCAGCACAAAAAGTCGGGTGTAGAGCAGCACGTGGCCTATCGCATCATCGAAAAACAAGCTTTGATGGCCAAGACTATCCGGCACCATGGCCGCTGCATGGTGGCGGAGCAGGTCTTGAAAATGGTCACCAATGTGAGCGGGTTCGTGTCCACAAGTATGCCGGAAATGATGTACAGTGCCGAGCACGGCGTCAAATCGCAGGTCCGGGCGTCTTTGGTAGTGGCCTGCCCGTGGACAACTGTGGCGGCCGTCACGGCGGGGGTCTTGCGATACGAGGCGGCGGAGAGGGGAGTCCATCTCTTGCGCAACAACGACGACGTGCACACCAGATTCTACGCACCGCCGTGTGCGCCAGCGCACCTACAGGCAACACGCATCGGTCGCTACGATTTCATCGAAAAAAACGGCCATGACATGCAAATGCTTGGCAGGTGCGATCAGATATTGCCGGGCATCCCGGCTACTGCGACAGATTTCGGCGACCAGCAGCACACCATGCTGCAAGTGCAAAACAGCGTAAAAATCCCAATCAATCTGTGGTATATCCTCAAGACGGTCCAGACATTCCTGTCAGACAACCTGCAGCCCGACGATGCGCGATTCCAACTAGTCTGTGCGCTTCGGCAAAGTATCGTGGTTGCGTGTTTGCA
>Ga0335398_10008584_pt1 | contig 12069 bp, 10 predicted proteins | sample BON03_FD_205742 | JGI IMG/M metagenome (GOLD analysis project Ga0335398, IMG submission 205742) | Freshwater microbial communities from Lake Bonney liftoff mats and glacier meltwater in Antarctica - BON-03 (spades assembly) (version 2) | ecosystem: Environmental > Aquatic > Freshwater > Ice >...
TCTCTCAGCTTGGAACTTCGCGAGAGTTTCTCTCAATTCAATCCAATCTGCTAACACCGTTGGGGAGCGTTCGAATTTCTTGACACTCGCTTTGCACCTTCTCTCTGTTGATGGTAGTTCGAGGCCTTTCCAATCAACTAGATTTAGGTACTCCTGCATAAAAAATAGGGTGGTGCGGTAAAGTCCTTGCGCATTGGATACACGCACTCGGACTCTTTGCCCACCATTCGACGTTGCGGACAACCTGAGCTGTGGTGGCAGATCCTGATATGCTTTTGAACTAATACGGCTGTCCTTGGTAGATCTTCGACGCTTTCGAACCCTGCCCTTTTTAAGATCGGTATGCCTTTCTTCATAGCCTCTTCACCTGTCCACAACAGATTCCGGACTTGTACATCAAGGCCCCACGCAGTTGGCTCAGTGTCTACACGCGATCCCCCAATCCTCTCAATTCGTGTTCTGCACTTCCTGATGGACCGCGTTGCCGTTGCCCAGCTCATCTTTTCAGGGACGAGCACTGAAGCGAGTTTTTTGTCCATTTTTTCTGCCCATATGACTGACACTTTTTGACTGTGCAACGATTTTGCCAATCGTGACCAGAAGTCTTTGTTTGCTACGTTCCAGTCCCACAGCTCCATTTCGTCAATCAAGTCAGTAATTGAGTTGCAGTGCCACTCTGTCAATGTGCGTGCTAACTGCGCTAGCATAATTTTTTTACGACATCTTCATGCCGCATGCATTGGTCAACGTGCTGCAGCAAGGCATGCGTGAGTACTCCTGACGGCAGGGGGCACTCATGGCCACCCTCTGCAGTTGGGACGGTGTACAGAGAGTTTGCGCTTGACCATGGTACTTGCCATGCGTTTTTATACGCTTGTACCCAGATTTTTTGCAGACCCTCCAACTCACTCTGTGGCCATTCGATGAGGGCTGCCGAGAACTGGAAGGCGCCGATTCCTTTCTGTGCGAAGAGTTCGGCAGAAAGTTCTGGCGTCAGCGGATAGATTTTGATTAGGTCACGTGCCGCTCTCGCTTTTTCACGTACTACCTCTCTTGTGGCGCTCATGTCACCATTCCCCGTGCCCCAGTAACCTAGGTACCGGCACACGTCATTGATATCCAGTGTTTTGAGACGTTCGCCATTTATCCTCAGATCTAGTGCCGGAGGAGCTTTCCCTTCGCTTAAGATCCCTGTCAATTACAAGCAAGAAAGCTTTTTTTACCTTGATCTCCATGCCACACCATGTTGTGAACTCCTGCACCACGCCTAGCAAAGTTTGCATTCCTTCTGGGGTATCAGCAAAAATCGAGATGTCGTCGATAAAACTTATGTTATTAAACGGATAGCCGTGGTCGGCGTCTTGACTGCTGTGATCCTGGTCCTTGCCAATCAGCAAACCATGACTGATCCCCTGATTCTGCCCAGTCGCCGTGAGCATCCGCAACAGAGCGTTGATAAAGATGTTGAACAGCTGCAAGGACGTGATGCTTCCTTGTGCTACACCTGTATCAAACGTGATTGTTGCACTTTCTGCGTCGTTTGGAGCCAGACGGACTGTTGTGCTGTCGTAAATCTGCTCCAGTAAGTCAACGTCTGGTATATGAAACATGTTCATCACATGCCAAAGAGCTGCCTGTGACATTTCATTGAAGGCATTTCTGAAGTCGATGTCAACTCGATAGACTCGCTTTCCTTGTCTGTGGGCTTCATGCGTGACAAAATGCATTTTTTGCATGTTGATGTTGACAATTCGACCCTGCCTGCCCCCGCCCTGCCCTGGTTCTAGCACATGTGTCTGTTCCACGATCCTCTTCAGCCGCTCGTTGATGATGTAATTGAGCAGTTGGTACTCACTATTGAGCAGCACTACCGGTCTTTGATCAGACGCCTTGTTGGTGCTGCCTCCTGTTTGGAGTTGAGAGATTGTGCAGTTCATGGTGGACCAACTCTGGCGCGCGGTGTCGATGGTTTTCTCGGGTAGAGTCAATATTTCATTCACCCACGCTTGCACGATCAAGAATTCCTCATCTGGCATTGTCTTCGATAGCTCATTGGGGCACTTGTCCGGGCCTGGCGCCTTGCCTGGTTGTAGACAGTGTTCAACGTACTTTGCGATCTCTTGATTGGTGAGTGCACCATGCAACCTCCCTGCGTGCCACTAGCGGTTCTGTGTGCGTCAATTTTGAGCTTGGTCATCAGCTCCAGCGCTGCTATTGTTCCTTTGTTGTGCCGGAAATCTGTGAAGTGCCAGCACCCTTGGCAGAAGGCAACTAGCACTCGTCTGTTGTGCTCGGTGTGTCCTGCGGGATACTCGCACAGGTCTTGCTCGCATTGCCCCAATTCGTGATCGTAGGCTCAGGCCGCCGTCCTCGTGCTCGAACGCAGCCTTCTGGCCAGACGCATTTGAGGCAGCACCACGATGGCGGCGGGGACGGGGGAGAGGGCGGAACCTCAGTAGGTGTGAGCGACGTTAGAACGCACAGCTTCTTAAATTGTAAAGATCACAAACGCAGCGTCGAACAATGGGAGGTGAAATAATTTTAGTGTTCCCGGACAAATATAAATTCGGTGTTCCTTGATACGGACCTCTCCTCGACATTCTTCCGAACGCCATCTTCGCCTCTGAATCAGTTTACTCCAACGTTTTTTTTTTAATTTGAGGGTGTTTATTAAAGATTAACCTCAGCAAGAAGAGCAAGAAACAATGAGATCGAAAGACACCGAGTTCGCAGCTGTCAAGCTCCCCAGATGCCTAGTGTGTGGGGGTGTGAAAAGTGGAGTTGGGAAGGCACAAACAATTTTCCCTTTACGTACGACCCACGTACCATGATTCTACTTATAGAGAGTTACAATTCAAGTCGAGTCACGGTGTTCTGAACTACCCAGACTCGCTCATCCCCGCTAATTCGTATACGGAGTAGATAGATTCATCGTACGCACCTAGTTCGGTCACCTCTCCTAGAGAGTTACAATTTGAGTCGATGCACATTGTTACGCATGGTGTTCTTAACCAGCCAGACTCGCTCATTCCAGCTAATTTGTATACGGAGTAGATAGATTTATCATGAGCACATAGCTCGGTGAGAAATGGTTCCAAAACGTTGACTGCAACGCGGCACTCTCGGGGATGATCGAGCTAGGTGCTGAGAACGATTTCAAACGGAGATTAGCACTTGATATGGCTAGGATAAGTCTACAGGTGCGCTATATGACACAGTGGGAATATTTTCTGAGGTTTTCGTTCATTCAACACACGGGCCACTGATTGAATCAGACGTGCCCACGTGCAGTTATCTTCCCAGGGCATCAAGTACGTCGCTCGACCACATCATTACGTGAAACCTAAACCTTACGTGTACATGAAAGTTATATCTGTTGCCAACTGAGCCAAATGCACAGTCAACGCTGCAGATTTTTTGAGCGCATAGAGCTTCCAGCAAAGCTACTAGACTATTTCTTACGAAGTAACAAAAGCAACATCAATTACTTAGAATCTGATCTGATTCTATTTGCGGTGTTGAATGTACATTTAGCTCAGTTGGCAACAGCTGTAACTGTCATAACAAAGGTCCTGGGTTCGATTCCCGGTGATCAATGCAGCATCCATCTGGGATGGCAGGTCTTGGGTTGGAGTACAAAAATAGCCTTCCCGCAACACGCAATATGTGAATTGTGATGCTTGGTCGCACTTGTGCAAACGCCAGAATATGTTTGGCCGCGATTGTGGCATCCACCATCCCGAAGAAGTTGGCTACGATTGTGAGAAGTCGCTCTCAGAAGTTGGCTGCGATTGTGTCGGGACATCAAGATCATGATTGGAGAAGTGGAAAATCCCCACGGCGCGGGACATGTTGAAATGATTCGCCACACTTGCGGCAAAACCGGATTGGTCACGAACAACCAGATGACATCCGTGAATGAAAGATCTCCGAGAAATACCCCAGCCAGAGAAGCAACTGAGCTAAATGCGCAGTCAACACTGCGGATAGAATGAGATCTTGTTATGACAGTTACAGATGTTGCCAACTGAGCTGAATGCACAGTCAACACTGCAGATAGAATTAGATCCGATTCTATCTGCAGTGTTGACTGTGCATTTAGCTCAGTTGGCAACAACTGTAACTGTCAGTACGAATACATGCACAATGCAAAGCCCAACAGGCAAACTTCCGACTGGCATCCGCGAGACCCAGGAGACCGACCAGGTGAGTTGAAGTTGAAAATCACAGACCCAAAGCAGCTCCTCCGCATCCAGCCAAAACTGAACGTAACCACAGGCCCAATGGCTCAAGAAATACGCAAAAGCTATACGGCAGGTGAGTGGAGGCATTGGTGCTGATTATTGATGTGCAAGTGACAACAGCCAGACAGCTTGATGTGCGAGTGACGACAGCCAGACAGACAACAGCCAGACAAAAAAAACCAGAAGTAGAAACAACAGAGCTAAACAACAAGGTCCCCACAGAAGCCGAGAGAAGGTAAGGATCTTGAAATAAGTGGGGACATTAAAAGCGGCATTGATGTCTGTGGGGAAACCGTGACCCGGTCAAGCATCAATCAGTCAGCAGCAGGTATGCAATGTCTAGCAGAATTTGGCTTCTACCATGACCTCCAAACGACGCCGAAAGCTGTAGATAACGGCACCCTATACTCAAGCTGGACAATTGTGCTGAACGCAACGATACAGTCCCATCAGAACAACCTGCAGTCTAAAACCATCAAACAAGACCACTGGAACAACGACGAGGCTGACAGGCAATGAGAGGAAGCCTTCCTTGGAAGAGCACAAGTGATTTGGCAAGTTCTCAGGTATGGGCCGCAGCCAACAGACGGCCTGGGAACTGGTCTAGAAAATGCCCTGGGGCTGCTGGATAGAATACAATGACGACAGCTTGGACGCCTGAAGTGATACAACCGAGCAGTTCTCCGAAGATTTGCCAAGATCTGTAGTTCACCAAATAAATACAAGGCGTGCAAAAGCTTATCTGCCTGATGAAGCTTTTCGTATCTACTCTCAATAAGTTACAGGTTACTTATCACTTCTGATAAAGTTCCTGGAAGCTTATCTGATTAGTTACTAGATACTTATCAACCTCGGCGCACAGCAAATAAAATTCTGGAGCTGACCGAGGTGTGCCCGCCAAGGGTGAAAGTGACACGGAGTGTATTTGCCTCTTAAGGAGTAAGAAATGATTCAAGGGTTAACATGCATATGATCAACTTATCTGAAACACTGGCGTGCATGGTGGAAGGCGACAATGGAGAGCAGTCCGGGGATGAGTTCCATGAGACGTAAGACGCACCAACGTCTGTCACGCGGGTGAGTGATCGAGCCCGTGACTGATCACTGTTTACAGTATAGGTTTGGTATGAGCCACAACTACCTCCCACTGCCGGGTTACATAGCTGGGAAATGCTACAGAGATTAGATGCAGCAGCTAAGAGAAAAGACGCTTCTGGGACAATGCAGATGATCATGATTCTTCACATTGCCAGTGTATCAATTCAAATTTCGATTCTTATCACTGTAGCAATTCAAATTTTTGATGCGGACCAATCCTCTTGTCGAGAATTCGCCAGATTGGCACTTTGCAAACAAGCTGGGTGTCACTGGCATTCACATGCTGATGGCCGTATATGGGTCAATCTGCATGCTGGCGACTGTATTAGGGTTCACTAGAACCATGCTTGGCTGTATTTAGGCCTACAGATATACCAGCAGCCGTATTTGGGCACGCTAAAAACATTCTGGGGGCTGAAAGGCTTGCATGCATACTAGCCACAGTAACTGGGTGCGCTGCAAACATACTAGTAGCTGAATAGAATTTAATAAACTTTGTATAGATATACGGTCTACTTGTCTGTTGCTTCTACTTCTGGTTTCCACACCTGAGCTCACATCGAGTACCCAAGTAGTCTGTGTGTGTGCACGCGCGCATACAAGCACACCCACCTCCCTAACACCCGCAAAAATAGAGAAATATACGAGACAAACCCCATATCTCTACCCCTGCCAAAACATAGCCCCCCACACAAGTGCCAACCATAGACAAGCTGTAAATAAGATCCCGCTTCCAACCCCCTTCTACCCACGCATGCAGGTGTTACAAAACACCTGTGACACACACGCATGTAGTAGAGAGATTGGACATTACAAATAAACACAAAAAGCATACACGAGTGCATATGTACACCCTGTGGCGAGCATGGTCACAAAAAAATACTCTAGTGTCAACAAGACCTATTTCAGTGTATTTACTTGTCTGCACTAGCGTACAAAACACCTGCGCAGTTCAAAGGTTTCCTTCTACCCCACACCATGTACTTATGCACGCCTGAAACGACAGCGTGGTAGCGACTGAGCGGAGCCGCAGTGATGCATGTGCAGGAGGCTCTGCACTTCTCCTCCGTTTGACACAACCAACCACATTGTACCTCCAATCATCGTGACCGTCGCGTCTGCGCGTCATGCGTGGCTGCTCGCAAAAAAATGGTCATCACAGAATAACCAAAAACCCACAGCACCCCATCACACTTTCACGACCACGCGCCGCCGTCCAAACAACACCCGCGCATCTGCACTAGTGCTGAGCCAATGCATCTGGTCCATGGCCCGCTCAGGCTGCTGGCCACGCGGGCGATCCCCCAAACTAGGATCACATTTTTGCGGGCTTTGATGGTGATAACCTGTATTTATATAAAGTGGTGATAGCCTGTATTTATATGCAAGTATACGTTGGCTTGACAGTATTTGCCGACGCTCAGGTTTTTATGCTCAGCCTCAGTCTCGGACACTGTGGATTTGTTACTTTTTTCCTGGTTTGAAAACTGGGGCGGTTGATGGGTTGGTTCAACAGAAAAATAAACGGTTTCTCTCGAAGGACAAATATTCTCGCACCCATTTATGACTTTCGTCCATTTGTGTGCGCAGGTCTCATGGGTCTTGACTCTATGTTTTGTATTTGGATGTGCAGGCAGGGGTCGGGACGAGACACCTGGACAGCTGGAAGAATCCAGATCGACTAAAGCGCTGTGAACATGCAGATCGTATGTGAATATATATGCTGCGGGATGATGATCTGGGCCAAATGCCTTTTTTTGGAACATGTCCTTTCTTTTGAAAAAAAAAGAAGATGTAACGACAATCAGCAAACCGATATCCAGCGATAACGCGCCTACAAACAAGATCTGCCGCCGTGCGCCACTGGCGTGACTTTAGCCTGAGCGCCTACGAACGAGATCTTGTCACGAACGAGAAAGTTTAGTTTCGAAGTTTTGTTCCTAAGCGAAAATTTGAAGATTCTTTTTTTCATCTCTCGCGTCCCCATCGAACAGTATAAGAGACGGTTGAGGACCCGAGGTATGGATCCTCGACCGTCCGAGGTACGGATCCTCGACCGTCTCTTATACTGTTCGATGAGGACGCGAGAGATGAAAAAGCCATAGTTCCACTCCACTCGGGGTACATCATGTTTTCCTTCTAGCATTCGACCTGTGTGAATATGTATTTTGGGACTATTCACCGACTGAACATTTGCCGACTATTACTAACAAGCGTATGATAATTCTCCAATATATGTATACACTCTGTCGCTCCCTCGCTCACAAACACATTCAGTGTCATGGACACGCACATGCACCCACGCGTGCGCAAATATACGTGTAGAGGTAGTGTGAGGTATGACACACAAACACAAAGACATTCACACCTATGTAATCCTGTTCTTGTCCAAAAAGTGCACTTCGACGAAGAATCTTCAAATGTTCGCTTAGGAACAAAACTTCGAAATTAAACTTTTTCGTTCGTGACAAGATCTCGTTCGTAGGCGCTCAGGCTAAAGTCACGCCAGTGGCGCACGGCGGCAGATCTTGTTTGTAGGCGCGTTGTCGCTAATCCCGAGCAAAGAAAGAAAGAAAGAAAGAAAATCGAGCTTCTAGCAAAGCTAATAGACTATTTGTTGTGAAGTAATAAAAGCAACATCAATCACTCTCTGGCTTAGGCACAATTGGGACGTTCGGGAAAGGTAGGGATAACCTGTATTTGTATTCATATGTATATGTATATATTGGTTTGTCAGTATTCGCAATCACTCAGGGTTCTCAAATCTGCTGCAGGCTCGACACATGGGCTCGAAAGGAACACGAGACGAGGGTACCAGGACTCGGCCAGATTTCTTGTCGGATCGTTCTGACACAAAATTTGAGGAACCACTCCGGGAAAAATTTCAAGACACGAAAATCGAGAAGTAGCTGCAACCTGAGCGGTCCAAGCGGTGGGGGCGTGGGCACCGAGGGTATAGTGATAAAAAGCCCAAATTGTCCCGGTCCAACACCAAACGCTCACAAATTGTCTTTTGAGTCACACATATTGCGCTTAGCTTGGTACTTTTTGGTAGCAAATTGTTGGGGCTTACCGTGCAGTCTTTAATAGGGTCACCCCGGGCCCGTTCAGTGTCAGTTCATTCCCATTCATTTCCGAGATTTTTAATTTTTGGTGTTTAGCCGCCACACAGCTAGCGCGACAATTACATCAGGAACGGTCACAGGTGGTGTGCAGTAAAAAGGAAGCCCGGAAGCGCCCGGCCGAATCGAACGGCACTCCCGCGATGGACCTTAGACACATGAATGTTGTTTTGAAGTGATGTATTTGTATGTTGATAATGGATTCAAGAATTGGAATGGTTGTTGTTTTTCGGGATCTGTCTTTGTGTCCCAACTTTGTGTTGCTTTGTTTTATTAACCCGATAGTGAGGAAGATTAGAAACGAGGCCTCCAGTTGCCCTTGGATCTTCTCCAGAACTCTCCGCTTTGGCGCGCGGCAAGCGGAGCCGCCGCGCGCCACAGGAGTTGGACCAGAGTTTCCACGGGGTTTTGTTTGTTGTTTTTCACTTTTTCTGCGGTAGTAGAGTGTTTTCTCAGGTGTTTTTTCCTTTTCTGGGAGACTTGACGGTTCCTCAACCCGAAATCTGAGATCGGACAAAGTGAACTTGACTCGACACGATGATGTATCATGAAAACGGCGACGATTGGATGGTTGTTCGTGTTGTCCAATCTCAGGAATATTAGTGGGAGACGTCCGATCTCGCGAAACACGGTGCAATTAAGGAGAACAGACCTAGGAAATGCAACAATAAGCCTTGTCCGAACTCAAGAAAAAAAGTTGAAACTTTGTCCGATTTCAACAAAAAATGTAAAAAAAGTGACAAAATTGGACACCAATGACCTCAGGTCCGACTCAAGTTGAGCGCGGCGGCTCCGGGGCGAAAGCACCTCCGCTGGCCGCGCCCCTATGTCGCTAGCTCCCCCGGTTCCTCTTCCCCCCATCCTCTTGACTGTTATTTTGAAGTGAACTTGACTCGACACGATGATGTACCATGAAAACGGCGACGGTTGGATGGTTGTTGCGACAAACGACGGAACGGTTCTTTGAAAACTCTGATTTGACTCGGTTTGCGAGAACTCGTCAGCAATTCAATTGCTGACAGACGAGATTGAGTAGTAGTCAGTGGCAGCGACTTTATACTGGCATCCAGGATGCAGAAGCATCAGGACCAACACTCCATTATTTTGGAGTTGTTTGGACCTGCAGTAGGGGAGCTAAGTGGCCTGAAGGCTATTGCAGTCATGAAAGAGGGAGATAAGACAGTCGTCAGAATTGTGACAGGCCCAGGCCACAGCCTTGGCAACAAGCTCGTCAAGGTGAATTGATGACCGATAGTGTCAAATATGCAGTCGAACACGTAGCGAATATACAAGAGTCAAAGAAACGAATTTTTTGATTGTACTGTGATGAAGTTTGGTAATGATGCTGCGTGCACTGAAACAAAATTCGCACACAGGTGTTTGATGCCAATCTTCGCCCTCCAAGTGATGACGACAAGCCCCCGTGGCTCGAGCGAAAAGGCGTGTCGGTACCGTTTGATGACACAGCGCAAGTGTCAGACCAGTGGAATGCCAGGGTCAATGAAAGCCGTGGCAAGAACAGCCGGCAAATTGGCCACAAACCACTTTCGGCGTCTCCGACACGCTTGTTTCGCCGCACACACAGCGCACCTGACAGACATGGACGTTACTTCCGTGACAGAGAATCAAAGTACCGTGGCAAAGACGCAAGTCAAGACTCTTTGCCCTCTGCACTTCAAGGCAGTGCCAAAGCCTCGGCTGCAAGAGAGAGCGATGGACGAGAGAGCGATGGACGAGAGAGCGATGGACAAGACGCGACACACCGAGATGGAGACTGCGGTAGACATGTGCAGAACTTGTGGCAAGAGAGAGCAAGCCTCCCCTCCAAGTCCTCGGACCAAGCCTCCCCTCCAAGTCCTCGAACGCCCCCGGCAGAAAGCAGAGTTACATATCCCACGTCACCTTCCCGCCTGTCAGCCGCATCAGACAGTATCACTCGGACAAATAGGCCGTACCGCACACAATCAGCGGCACCCTCAATCCTTGTGAATGTACTTCCGAAGCACGTTCTTCACAATGTCCTTCCGATCACGCCTAACAGCAACTCAAGTGCGAATCCGAGTGAGAAAGCAACTACGAGTCAGGGTGACGACTCCGAGTCAGAAATGACACATGCAGTAGGAGAGAGTCACAAGGAGCGTCTTGAAAGAGCTCGCTCAGAAAGAGAGAGCAAGCCACACGCCGTGTCTCGGATGAAAGAGCCAGGCGGCTTCTTGTTCTCAAGGAGTGAATCTACTCCAATGAGTGAAACTACTGCAAGGAGTGAATGTCAGTCTACCCGTTCTTCCAAGCTCCTTGTGGGAGGTGATAGTCTTGGTGCACTTGACACACCACAGCACCGAGCCTCACATTTCAAACGGGTGACATCAGACCCCGGGCCTCATCCTCTGGTGTCTCTTCCTCCTATTCCTTCTCTTCCTCCAACTCACTATCAGGCACGTTTCTTATCTGTGCGATCCAGTGATATCTTTATCTTTATCAAAAATCATATACAGCATGAACGTGCACGTGTAAGTCTTTGACTGCATGTGTGTGCGTGACGTGACACATGTGTGTGATTTCTACGTGAATATGTTTGTCTGTTTAACTGTTTGCATCTATGTCGCATCTGCATCTATGTCAATGGTATGCGTGTATCTGTGAATATGTGGGTAAGTTAGTCTATACAATGTATGTCTGTGTATGTATTGTGTGTATGCTTGCATGTATGTATGTATGTATGTATGTATGTATGTTATGTTTATATGTACGTATGTATGTTTGTAAGTTTGTATGTATGTCTGCATGCATGTATGTAAGCATTTATGTATGTACATATGCACGAATTACGGTATGTATACACGTATGTATATATGAGGTGTGCGTATATATGACGTAAGTATTAGTATGTACATGTATTGTATACATGTAAGTTTCCATGCAAAAGAATTTCTCCCGCTCTTTTTCTTTCTTTGTTTCTTTCTTGCTCCTTTTCTCTCTCATTATGTATGGTCAAAAGAAAAAGAGTTTTACAAAGGTTCCTTGCCACCTACGATATCTTTTTTACCATCTCAAATAGTTGCTCAGCTATTTCAGAAGATGAAGGTTTTTTGTAGTACAACACACAAGTTGACTTTGTGTTGGACCGCATTGTGTCCCGAACAGATATGTATATACGTATATGCATATGATGTGTATGAATACATATATATATATATGTCAATATACGTTTGTATATATATATGTATGTGTGTGTGTGTGACACATTTATGTTGCGTGAATGGGTGGCGGAGGCCATGTAGCATGCTGCAACCATCCTCTCTTGCGCTGCAACCACCCTCTCTTGCGCTTGCAGCTATATACATTGGAAATGCTCTCTTTTTTCAGTTCGGGACAGAAAAAAGGGCTTTTTGAGACTATGTATCCTATGAATGTATGTCTTTGTGTATGTCTTGGTGTGTGTCTTGGTGTATGTTTGTGTGTGCGGTTGTCTGCATTTACGTGTTTGTCTCTCTCTCTCCGTCCGTGTGTGTTTCTCTATGTCTCTCCCTCTCTTGTTGTTGTTTATACTTCTTTCTCTTTTGGTGTCTTTGCCTCCCCCCCCCCCCCCCCCTCCTCCCCCCTCC
>Ga0335398_10008588_pt1 | contig 12066 bp, 10 predicted proteins | sample BON03_FD_205742 | JGI IMG/M metagenome (GOLD analysis project Ga0335398, IMG submission 205742) | Freshwater microbial communities from Lake Bonney liftoff mats and glacier meltwater in Antarctica - BON-03 (spades assembly) (version 2) | ecosystem: Environmental > Aquatic > Freshwater > Ice >...
GACGCCCTATTCGTCGAAGTCGAGATCCGCCATCCCCGCGAGCGTCAGATGCACATCCATTTCGAAGGCGGCCCCCGGCTCGTCATCGGAAGCTCCGACCAGATCCCTCTGGCCGCCGAACTCATCGGCCAGCTTCGTAAGATGGAGAGCAGCCTCATCAAACGGCGCACCATCCGGCCAAAATTCCGTCGCAAGGACGGCCGCACCCTTCCGCCCCTGGTCGCCCCCGCACCCGCCAGTCCGCTCCCTGGCGGCGTCCCCACCTTCGGCTTCACCGCCGAACCCATCATCTCGAAATACGCCGACCACCTTCCGCTCTGCCGGCAACAAACCATCCTCCAACGCCTCGGCCTCCACGCCCCGCGCGACACCCTGAATCACTGACCCCTGCAAAGCCTCGAACGCCTCCACCCCTTAAAAGTCGGAGCCAAGAACTCCCTCTTCTTCGGGTCGGCGTGGGGAGGCGAACTCGGCTGCGTCGCCTATACCCTCATCGAGAACTGCAAGTGCTACGGCCTTGACCTCCGGTCCTACCTGACCGGGGCCATGGAAGCCCTCGTCAAACACGGCCCCTGCCGCGCCGCCGAGCTGACCCCGTCAGCCATCGCCAAAAGCCCGCCGACTCAGGAAAGCCTCCTGACCATCAGCCACGCCCGATTTCCGCGACCCCGCCCAGCGACAAAACAGAGGTCGCCTTTCACTCGCTTACGATGATCTTTGGTTGGAACCCGGACCTAGGCGGCAACCATGGTCCAAACAGACTACCCCCTATTTGAGCCAATGCCCCGTCCCTTATCTCCGGGAAAATAGGACCACTTTTTGGACCCACCCTTTTTGAGCTTTCTACGAGCGTAGCGAGGAACCGGGGTGGAGTCTCGGCGCGTTCGTTTAAGACCGGCTTTCCAGGATAAGGGTTACTCGCGGACCCGGCGCTTGGCGGGTTCGCGGTGGGGCTTGAGACGGTGGAAAAATTCTTCGACGGAGATGTCGCCGCTGCCATCGGTGTCGAGTCGGTCGAAGATTCCTTCGAAGACGAAGTCGGGAAGGTTTTCGGAGCCAGGGATGGTGGCATATTCCTCGATTGTCATCAGGTCGTCTTCGCCTGCGATTTTCCGAAACATCTCAAGGCGGCGCTCATCGATCTTCATCCGTAAGACTTCGCGGGCGGCATCGACTTCGTCGCGCTTAATTTGACCATCTTGATTGGAATCGATGGACTTGCGTCGGAGATCGCGGAGTTTGCTGCGGAGATCGGCAATGGCCTGGCGTTCTTCCTCATCAATGACCCCATCTTCATTGGTGTCGAGCTGCTGCAGAAAACGGGGCAGGGCATCTCCAGCGGGACGATCCTGGGCCGGGGCAATGAGAGCCCCGCCAACAAAGACGGCCAGAAGTGAGAGATGCGTTTTCATCGTGTGCAAGCCGAAGGATGCGGCTGGAGAGGGTCTTTATCAGAAAAATAGGGGTTTAGGGAGCACTAATACGCACCCTGAAGAACATTCTGCTGGTTTTTGGAAAAACAAGGCCCCAAGGCTCACCGTCGCCCTCAAATTCGTCACTTTGTGTCCAGGTTCTCAGGTCGAGAGAGCTTACGATGCGGTAATTTCTCCCTTCGAGGGTTGGCACGGAAACCGTGGTGAGACCGGAGAAATCAACGACGAGGGTGATCTTCAGACGAGATGATGCGGAAAGGGGGTTCGTCTCTGTTAAAATGACCTCAAAGAAGTCGTCCTGACCGTCGCCGTCGCTATCGGCTTTGGTGGGGTTGGTTCCGAGGGCGAGTTCTTCTTCATCGGAAAGTTGGTCGCCGTCGCTGTCGGGGAGGGCGACGATTGAGAAGTGATCGATCCCGATTCCTTGGGGTTGCACTGCGGGTCCGAAGGATTGGCCGGTATTGATCTCTCCTTTGGTGAAGGCTCCGGGTTGGGTTTGCCAGAGGAAATCCTCTGAAGAGCCTCCGGAGCCGGAGAGGGCGAGGCTGGACCGGCCCAAGGGGTTGCCGTTGTTTTGAGAGACTGCGATGTCTCTCGAAGTCATGCCGTGGGCAGGCCCGCCGGAGGCGGTGAAGGTTCCTTCGTAGCTCAGGAATTCTTTGATGATTCCGCCAGCCACCAAGGCAAAGCCGTCGGGAGCGCCATTTTGGATTCCGTCAATCTCTTTCCAGAAAATGCGGTGGCCGGATGGTGCGGTGGTGCCTTGTTGGAATGATGAGAGAGGGTGCTCCACTCCATAAGTAGTGCCGTTGTTTCCATTGTAGAGATGGAGGACGACTTCGGAGAGATCGCCGGGGTAGGCTGGTCCAACGACGACTTCGATGAATTCCCCGGCATCGGTGCTGAGATTATCGTAGTGGAATTCATTGACGAAGACGTCGTTTGACGCTGCCGTTCCGGCGTCGCCGGGGAGGGCAGCAAAGTTGAGAGTGATGGACTGCCCCGGTTGGAGGTCGAGACCTCGAAGGTAGGCTTGCCGGGGATGGGTTGCGGGAGGATTGACCGCTCCGGAGGGCGGCAGGGTGCTCGCGATGAATTCGAGGTCAGGAAGCGCTTTCGTTGCCCCGCCTTCGGTGAAGGAGACCTGCCAACGGTCGGGCGATCCGCCCTGGCTGGAGCGCCATTGCGTGGCGAGATAGTCGAGGCGGAGTGAGGTGACGGTTGCCCCGGTATCGTTGCGGACTGTTGTGGTGAAGGCGGCATTGGAAGAGGTGACGATGCCGATGGAGCCCTCTCCGTAGGATCTGGCTCCTTGAACGGGGGAGGTTCCGTGGTCCACTCCCGACCAGCCGGCTCCGGTGGTGTGCCATTCGGAGGGTGATTGTTCTCCGGCGAAAGCGGGGAAGGTTTCGATCACGGGCGTGCCGACCTGGGTCAGCGAATAGAAGGGAGTGTCGATGTCGGTGACGGTGATATTCGCGGTGGCTCCGTTGTAACCCGGGCCTGCGGCTTGAATTTCAAAGGTCTGGGCGCCATCGAGAATGCTGTCGAGTTGCGGGGTAATGGTCGTGGTGCGGACGGTCTGTCCGGGAGCGAAGGTCAGAGTGTTGTTTCCGAGGGTGGCTTCCGTGGGATCAGTGGAGGTGAGCGAAATTTGGACGTTTGAAGCGGGGGGCGTTAAGAGGGTGATCGTGACGGTGGCTGGGGCGGACGATTCCGTGAGCGAAGAGGGGGTGACCGCAACTGCGAGGGATAAGCCGCCGTCGAGCTCGAAGTCGCCGAAGACGGCGTAGTGATCGGAGGCGTTTTCGCTGGTGCTGGAAGAAAGAGGGTTCCCTGACTTTGGGAGGCCGGGGAAGTTGCTTTCGAGCGTGCTATTATAAATCTCCGTCATGGGATTGCGGGCGGCGATGGCATTGGAGACGAGAAGATGATCGAGGATGCCTCCTCCGATGAAAGTGTTGGTGCTGGTGCCATTCTGCTGCCGGTAGCCGGGATTGACGAGGCCTTCGGTGGTGAAGTAGTCGGTGGGATCAGCGTAGTACTGCACGTCGAAGGTGATGTCATTTCCCAGGTCGTAGGATGGCGGGAGACCTTGAGGCAGGCTGGAAAACGTCAGGTTTCCGCCGAGGAGATTGAAGTCACCAAGGACGAAGACGTTGTCGTCTCCGTCGAGTCCTTTTGACTGCAGATACTTTTGGATTCGGATCATCTCGACCGCGCGGCGAAAAGGGTCGTCCGGGTCGAAGCAGCATTTGAGGTGGGCGGTCACGAAGACCGGGTCATTGTTGGTTCCGGGGACGTCGACCTTCGCCGCTGCCGCCGCTCTGGTGACATCGTTGGCACCGGGCGGAGACACGATATCGTCGGTTGAGTTGGAGACGAAGGGGTATTTTGACAATAGGACCACCCGGCTTTGGGAATCGAGGGCGCTGGTGGCGACGAAGATGTGAGGGAAGCCGAGATTACTCGCGAATGAGGAAAGGTTCGAGGGATTTCCCGAAGAGGCATCGCCGATGTGGACCTCTTGGAGTGCGACCACATCGGCATTAATTCTCGCCAGGACCGCTTCAGCGGCATCGTGGCCCGTCGTCCCGGGTTCTTCGAGGCCCAGTCTGACATTGTAGGTGGCCACGCGAAGCTGGATTGCTTGAGCGGGGAAGAGAAATACCGCAGTGAGGAGGGCGGGCAAGAAGCCTTTGGGATGCATGGCGAGAGAGGTGAGGGTCGGTCAGGTCGGGCTGATTGCCAGGCATTCCCGGGCAATAGGATTAGATTTTTGCGCCTGACTATGATTTATTAAGTCAAGTGTGTGCTGACTATTCAATCGAAGAAATGCTTCTCCACCCTGCAAACATGGTCGTTTACCGGGAGCGGGGTCGCAATGGCTTTCGCGATCCTGTGGCCGGATTGTTGTTTTCGCAAGCGGTCTTAAATAATCTCGCTGAGGTTGCCTTGAGTGCGGCTTCCGGGTTTTGCGGGCGACGCCCGATCAACCCGAGGCTCGCAAGGCGAGAAAGCTTCTTTCCCAGCTGCCACGATTTGGGCAGCTGGCTTCTTATAAGTGATGAATGAGCTGACCACGATTTTTCGCGAGACCGCCGCTGGATTGGCGAAGCAACTGCGCGAAGCTGCCGTCGATCATACCGCTTTTGAGAGGGGACTTTCGGTCTGTGAGCTGGCGAGTTGCCGGGCAACCTGCTGTCACGATGGCGCGATTCTTTCCGGGGAAGAAGCAGAGGTGCTGGCTCGAATCGATGACCGGGAGGGAATTGAAACTTTGGCAAACGGACAGAAAAAGACGCGAACGATTGGGGCGGGTGGAGATGAACTGGCGCGGGATTTTCCGGATCACTTTGCGAAGACCCGTTGCGTTTATCTCGATGATCAGCATCGATGTGGCTGGCAGCTGAGATCGGTGGCTGAGGGGAGGCATCCGTGGTTTTACAAGCCAACATCCTGCTGGATGCATCCGGTTCTTTTGACACAACGTGACCAGCGCCCCTTCCTCACCATTCTCTCCCGTGAGGAGGATATCGCGGGGTTCCCGAGTTATACTTCGTGCGGGAAAGTGGCGTCCTGTGCCAAGCCTGCCCGGCTGAGTTTGGGATCGGAGCTGGAGATGCTTGAGCTGCTTTCGGGAAGGGATTTTTCGCGGGAACTCAATGCGCCTCCGGTTTGATGAAAACCGGGTTCCTTCGCTGACGCTAATTCTTGGAAGGCAAGGAGTAGACCTCTTTGTTAGAGGCGGAAAATTCGGTCTTCAGGGTGACGGTCAATTGTGACAGGTCCACCAGTTCGGCGTCGTCGAAGGTCCAAGCGCTGGTCTTCCCATCGTGGGGAAATCCAAGGAGGAAATGGAGGGCGTCCTCCGTGACCTTGGAGTTTTCGCCTCCGGGTTCGAAGTAAAAGGTTCTGAAGGTGGAGTTTCGGGAGTCAGCGGCGAAGAGTTTGGGATCGAGGTAGGCGATAGTTCCGGAAGGGAGATGTTCGATGCGGAGGTCGGGGTATCCGCTCCGTTGGCTCCCGCCTGATTTGGTCTTTGGAGCTTCGCAGGTGAGGTCGGGGTGGGCGTCCAACTTTTCCTTCAAAGCATCTTCGAAGAGAGAGGAAACTTCGTTGATCCGGTTCTTGCTGCGGGCGGGGGAGTCTTCACGACTCATCGAGAGAGAGACCTTGGCAGCCGCGTCAAGGACCGCAAGTTGAACGATCGAGTGGGCTTCGTTGCGGGGATCAAAGATTAGAATTTGATGCCCGGTCGTTTTCTGAATGACCTGCTGGAAAGAGAAATTTGAGCCCGTGTTTTCGCCGAGGCTTTTGAGAAGAGGGGGTGCTTTGGGAGGTGGATCTGATCGCACGAGGATCCCAAGAACAAACCCGAGGATCAAGGTCGCGGCGAATAGCGAGATCCTCATGAAGGTTCTTTTAGGAAGCTTCGACGGCGCGGGCGCAGCGGAGGATGGTTTGCTCGCCGAGGTGCGGCCCGAGGATTTGCAGGCCGACGGGAAGTCCGTCGACGGGTTCGAGCGGAACGGAAATTCCACAATTGCCGGCGAGGTTGGCGGAGAGGGTGAAGATGTCGGCGAGGTAGTGCTTGAGGGGATCGCCTGCAGCGGAGCCCATCAAAGGAGCGGGCTCGGGCGCGACGGGGGTGAGGATGGCGTCGACTTTTTTGAAGGCTTGCTCGAAGTCGCGGCGAATGAGGGTGCGGACTTTTTGGGCGCGTAGATAGTAGGCATCGTAGTAGCCGGAGGAAAGAACGTAGGTTCCCAGGATGATGCGACGTTTCACTTCCGGGCCGAAGCCGGCTTCGCGGCTGTTGGTGTAGAGTTCCATCATGTCGGCGGGATTTTCGGTCCGGTTACCGTAGCGGACTCCATCGAAGCGGGAGAGGTTGGAGGAAGCTTCGGCGGGGGCGATGATGTAGTAGGTCGCGATGGCGTATTCGGTGTGGGGCAGGGAGATTTCGACAATCCCGGCGCCTTGGGCTTCGAGTGCTTTGGCGGCGGTTTCGACGCGCTCGCGGACCCGGGGATCGATGCCGTCGGTGAAGTATTCCTTGGGAAGGCCGAGCTTCATCCCGGCCACTCCTTGATCAAGGCCTTCGGTGTAGTCGGGGACGGGTTCGTTGAGGCAAGTCGAGTCGCGGGGGTCACTGCCGGAGATGGCATTGAGAAGGAGGGCGGCATCTTCGACGGTGTGGGTGAGGGGGCCGATTTGGTCGAGGGAGGAGCCAAAGGCGACGAGGCCGTATCGGGAGACGCGACCGTAGGAAGGTTTTAGTCCAACGACGCCGCAATGGCTGGCGGGTTGGCGAATGGACCCGCCGGTGTCGGAGCCGAGGGTGGCGGGGATGAGGTTTCCGGCGACGGCCGCTGCCGAGCCGCCGGATGAACCTCCGGGAATGCGTCCCGGGGCCGCCGGGTTGTTGGTGACCTGGAGGGCGGAGTTTTCGGTCGAGGAACCCATCGCGAATTCATCGAGGTTGGCGCGGCCAAAAGGGATCGCTCCGTTTGCGCGAAGATTTTGAATAACGGTGGCGTCGTAAGGGGAGGTGTAGGCCCCTTGAAGAAATTTGGATCCGCAGGTGCAGGGATCTCCTTTGACGTTGATGTTGTCCTTGATTCCGATGGGAAGCCCGCCGAGAGGGAGGGAGAGGTCGGTCTGATCGGCGGCAGCGAGCGCGGCTTCCGGATTGTGGGAAAGGAAGGCTCCGATCCCGCCGTCGCGGGTGGTGATTTGAGCGATGACATCCTGGACGATGTCGCGGGAGGAGATTTCGCCAGCGACAAGTTGGCGACGAAGGGAGACGAGTGATTGGGATGCGAGAGACATCAGTCAGTTCTGTGAAGAGAGTTTGGAAAAGGGGGCTTCAGGCATCGACCACTTTGGGGACGCGAAGTTGGCCTTGTGATTGGTCCGGTGTGTTTTGCAGAAATCCCTCGGCCGGAATACTCTCGACGGGGATGTCTTTGCGAACGCGGTTGGAGTCTACGGTGGTGTGGCTGGTGGGCTCGATCCCTTCGACATCGACCTCGGAAAGTTTTTCGATGTGAGCCATGACACTGGCAAGCTGGGAGCCAAAGCGTTCGACTTCCTCGTCGCTCAGATTGATGCGGGCGAGGTTTGCAACGTAACGGACATCGATCGAGTGGTCGGCCATGGGTGGAGGATGTACCGGAGATTGATGGGAGGGAACCGCAAAGGGCGGGTGATGGGAAAAAATTGCCAATGCATTCGCAAAAATCTCGCCTGATTCAGAGTGGGTTCTAAAGTTTTAGCTAACAATCTGTCGGACTTGGGGTCGGGGCGGAAAAAATTATTTTTTCCGAGCGGATCGTGTGATCCGTCTTCCTGATTTTCTTGGCGGGGCGACTCTGGGGCGGATCAGTTGGGCGAGATTTGGGTGCTCCAAGGTGGGAGGCGGGGGCTGTTTGAGGGCGTTTGGGCCTGCTCGTTCCCTGTTAGGTTGTTAGTGAACCAGGTCGTCCTTGTTGATCCAATCCCGCAGGTCCGGGGGCGAAAGAAGGGGTGAATCGTGATCAATGTGGACGAAACGCGCTGCCATGCAGCAGACTCCCCATTGTGCTAATGAGCTCCGATGCTAAGACCGACAGACTTAGACGGGAGATCCGAAGACGATGATCGCCTTCGGAAAGGATTAGCGAAAGTTCCCAGCCCTTTCCTTTTTGATCCGGAAAAAGAATGTTTTCAAAGGAGGTCCTGATGATTTCTGTGCAAAATGATTGAAGGGGCGGTTTGAGAATAATGCTCAAGAATACCGTAAATCAATGGCCCCTCCGTTTGGGTCGGTGGTATGCTTCTTGTCGGACGGGGAAAGCTCCTTTACCCAGAGGAGGTAATCACGTGTGATCATCGGCTCCCAGAAAGAAAGTTCTCCACCCATCGTCCCGAAAATCCAGGGATGGGAGGATGGGATGCTGTGCCACCCCGCCGAGGTGAAATCGAGAAGGTGATTCCCCATTCCGGGTTCAACAGTTCCGACGTTGAGGTGAAGGAGAGGTTGCTGATCTGCCGGTAAGGGAAGCGTGAGGTAGTCGAAGACCTCGCAGGCGACCGGACTAAAGGCGCTGTCCTCCATCCAAGCGGTTTCCGCCGTTGGCGCGGGAATGGACTTACGAAGATCGGAGTGAATGGTATCGAAGTGCAAGTCGAAGTGGGGAGTATCGTAAATTCCGGGAGGAGTGAGATTAAATCAATATGCTTTCAAGGGTTTTGAAGCGTTGGAGGGGTTTTTGAGTTGGGGCAGGAGTGAATGCCTCTGTTCCATGCGGGTTGGCGGGTGCGCTTGAAATTGCCTCGGTGAGTTCTAGCGCCAGATTGCGCCGAAACGGTGGCGGCTCGGTGCCGAGGGTTGGTTTGCCCCGAAGTCGAACCCAGTGATGATGATGGTGGGGAGGCGGCCCGTATTTATTTGTTAAAGGCGTGGGGGCCGGGGAACGCGACCGGAACCTGTGGGATGTTGAACGGGGCGAGGGTTTGTTCTCCTCCTCCCCCACCTGTAGTCGAGGTCTGCCACGGCGTTTCTTGGAAGTTCGCGTCTGGGTTCGGCTCGATCTGCAGCGGTTTGATCGGTGTGCGGTCGGGGACGGTGTGCAGGACTTCCAGGTCCCAGAAGCCCTTTTGCGGGTTGATCGGCAGGACGATCCCGCGGGCGTCAACCGTGAGGGAGTTGGCGTCGAGAGCGGCCCAATGATTCAGATCGGCGCTCTCATTGAGCGTCATGAAGGCACCCTCCGATGGGGGGACTCTCATGGGTGTCATGTCTTGAGCGTCCCGTGGGGGTGTTCCTGCGGGGCGGGGGTTCACGAAACGCAGTCGGTATTTGACGATGGCGTCCTCGAAAGGCAGCCAGATGCGCCCGTCCGGGACTGCGCGTAGTTCAGAAGTCGGCACACGTTTCCAGGGGCCTTCGTTGATCGATCTCTCGAGGTCGAGGACGATGGTCGGCTGTGCTCCTGAAGGCGTGACCAAGAGAGCGGCTGCGGTTGCGGTTGCGAAGAAGATCTTCGTTCCCATTTTGGTGGGTTGGTTCATGGTGTCATTGGTTGATTATTCGGCACCGGGTGATCGCCCGACCTGCCGTCATCTCTCCTAAGCCCCGTTCTCCGGGAAAGAGTGCCAACCGATTGGAAAAAATATCTGCACTCTCTTTCGCTTCGTTCGCATCATCGACGAACCAACCCTGTCCCCCGTATGCCCCAGGAGCCCCCGCCTCCCCCGCCCCCCCCAGCGGCCTCAACACCCTCTGGCCCGGCGATGGCTGGAAAGGGCCTCCGGTAGAATCGGGAGGAATCATTGTAGTTGTGACTTGGGGCAGAGTTGAGAGGCTGATGGGGTGATTATTTGGGACTGGAAAACGCGTGCGGGTCTTCTTCTTGGGGCCGGGATTTTGAGCCTCTTCTTTTGGTGGCTTTTCTTTCTCCGTGGTTTTGGAACGCTGGTCCTGGCCACCGGGCAGACCGGAGGGACGTACACCGCGCTTGGAAACGGCTTTGTTGATTTCGCGGACAAGACGGAGGCGCGCTTTCGCTTGGAGACCCGTGCTTCGAAGGGAACTCCGGAGAACTTGCAGCTTTTGGAAGCGGATGAGGCTGATTTCGCGATTGTCCAAGGCGGTCAGTCCAGCTCGGATGAGGTGAGGGTGGTGGCGAAGCTTTACTCCGAGGTTTTGCATATCCTGGTGCGAAACGAGAGCCCGGTGGAGTCGCTTTCGCAGTTGGCCGGGATGCGGCTTTGTTTGGGTGAAGAGGGAAGTGGGAGCCGGGTGGTGAGTTTGCCGTTGTTAGAGCACTTTGGAGTTGATACGAGCAATGAGGTTCCGCTGTCGCCAAGCGCGGCCTTGAGGCAACTGCGAGCGGGTGAGGTGGATGCGGTCTTTTTGGTGACCGCTTTGCACTCGGAGATGATTCGGGAGGCGGTGCGTGGGGGTGCGCTGCGTTTCGTGAGTCTGGGAAAGGCGGTCTCGGGACTGGAGGCTCGCTTCCCGTTTCTAAAAGGGGCTTTCGTTCCGGCGATGACCTATCAGTGTCCTTCGCGGGATGAGGGTGCCATGCCTGATTTGGCCGTTGAGACGGTGGCGGTTCCTTCTCTTTTGGTTTGCCGGAAAGGCGTTCCAGCCGAGGTCGTCTACGAGGTAACCAAGGAACTCTTTGCGAGCCGTAACCAGCTCTCGGACTTGACTCCGGAGGCCTATCAGATTGCTGAAATCACTCCCTCAGACTTGTTGCCGTGGTCGGTTCACGAGGGGGCGCAGAGATACTTCCGACGTCGTGAGCCGGGCTTCCTGGAGCGATACGCTGAGGTGATGGCGTTTTTGATGTCATTGGCAGCCGCGTCTTGGGCCGTTCTCGGAGCCGTCTCGCGATGGTCTTCGCGTAAGAAGAAGAATCGCATTGATGAGTATTACCTGGAGGTTGCGGCGGTTTTTTTGAGATTGGATGAAGAGCTTTCCCTGAAAAGTCTCAAAGAGGAACAGGGGCGATTGCGCAGTCTTCGCAGTCGCGCTTTTCAGGACCTCGCACAGGAGCGTTTGAAGGCTGACGACTCGTTTGGAATTTTTCAGGATCAACTGGCGCTGTGTTTGGATGATGTCCGTCGGCGTGAGGAGAGATTGAAGAAGAACCCGTGAGTGTCACCCAAAAAGCGCGCCTTGGCGGAGGATTCGTTGTGCCCTTGGGGAAGGGGCCTCTTTGGGGAAGGGACCTCTTTGGGGAAGGGACCTCTTTGGGGAAGGGACCTCTTTGGGGAAGGGACCTCTTTGGGGAAGGGACCTCTTTGGGGAAGGGACCTCTTTGGGGAAGGGGCATTTTCTTCAACATTGCGCGCGATTTTGTCATTGATGGCCTTGAAGGGCACCCACTCTATCGATACCGGGATGGACTTCCAAAAGCCAGCCAGATTGTGATCGCACATCTGAACGGATTTGCAGACGAGGGCGAGGGCAGTTTTTTTGAAACGACAGGCAATCTGGGCTTCCGGTTTGAAGGGGATGAGGGAACGCATGACGGATACGTTCAGCTCAACGGAAAAAGAGTCCGGGATTTCGAGGTTCTCTCATATGCCTATGAATCGGAACCGAACACCGCGATTCCAACTGGAGCGGTGCCCGAGCCTGCGACTACCTTTTTCTTGATGGTGCTTCCGGCGCTTGCGTGGAGACGCGGCAGACATTGCCGCGACGCTCAAGAGTACTTACTGCTAGGAATTTGCTTTTGGCGGAAGGGCCTTGAAGCCGCCTTTGGACCAATGCCTTTAAGGATTGGGTTACTCAAAAAAAAAGATTGGCGTACTTAGAAAAAAGACTTGTACTCTATCGAACACCTTTCATGATCGCGGGATGTCCGCTCCATTTGCTCTCCTTCATGATTTCGCCTCTTCTTTCAAATCCCTCCTCCCTTGCTCCGTTCTCTCCAATCTTACTAAGAAATTCGGCCCGAGAGGTGGTGGAAAACCAAAATACACTCTAGAAGAATTGATCGAAGAGAGAGTTTATCATGAGCTGAAAAGAAGCGGAACATTCTCTCATAATTTTCAACAAATCTCCGGCACCTCCGTTTCTGATAGTGCGTTGAGTCAACGCCTCCAATCCGTCGGCGTTCCATTGTTCGAA
>Ga0335398_10008589_pt1 | contig 12066 bp, 6 predicted proteins | sample BON03_FD_205742 | JGI IMG/M metagenome (GOLD analysis project Ga0335398, IMG submission 205742) | Freshwater microbial communities from Lake Bonney liftoff mats and glacier meltwater in Antarctica - BON-03 (spades assembly) (version 2) | ecosystem: Environmental > Aquatic > Freshwater > Ice >...
CCGCCCGCCGGGGGCGGGGGGGGGGGGGGGGGGGGGGGGGGGGGGGGGGGGGGGGGGGGGGGGGGGGGGGGGGGCGGCGCTGGCGCCCGGCGCTGGCGGCGGCGGACGACACGACGCCCGCGAGGCGTCCGCCTCCCCCCCAAATCCGGGAAATAATAATCCCTCGCCCGCGGTCCGCCCGCCGGAGATCCCGCGCGTCGCCCGCGTCTGCGTGCGGTGCGCGTAAGAGCCGCGTTTGTGTAGGTTGCTCCGCGATAGTAAGTGGGGCGGCGCGCCGCGGGACCTCCCGTAAGTTGGCAACTGGTGGTTCTTTTCTCTCCCCCTCCCCCCACCCCTTCCTCCACACAGCACAGCCGGGTGTCTGTCTCGATAAATGGCGGCCCCCGGCCCGCGCAGGACGTCTATCTCTGTCTAAACCTAAACGCACCATCCGAACGAAGAACCCGGCCGTCTCATCCCCGAGTCGCCTCACGATCTCTAAACCCGCACGCAAGTTTCCCCACTTGCAGTTTTCTCTCTCTTCTTCCAGCGCATTGAAAAATGAAGGTGGCGATTTTCGCACTGGCCCTCGTGGCCCTGGTGGCCGGCGCCTCGGGTGAGTCGGTGCTTGCGCGCGGGTTTTCTGGCATGGCGGGAGCGATTGCGCGCGCGCGCGCGGCGGTCGGGCGGGCGGGCGCGCGCGCGCGGGCCGCAGAGGGGAGCTGAAGAAAAAAAGCATCACCGGTTTGCAATGTGCAAAGAGCTGGCCAACTAACGCCGCCTTGGCGCTGATGGGGCGGTCTCCCTTGACGTTTCCGCGCGCGCGCGCGCGCGCGCGCGCTACTGTGCGCGGGCGCGTCTGCATGGGGCGCGCGCGCCGCGCGCGCCCCCGCGACGCGCGGTTCCGACCCCCCTATTTTTTTTCCTCTTCCCTCGATGGGGGTTGCGGGTGTCACTTGCCCCACATAGAAAAGATGTCACCCCCCGCCACCACCCCCACCTTTGAGACGGACTTTTTTTTCCCCGAAAGGGGGGGGGGGGGGGAGGGGGGGGGCTGTTGCTTGCCCCCAACCTTTCCTCAATCGCGCGCGCTCCCCGTCGCTCTGTGCGGACGGGCGCGCGCGCGCCCGCGCGCGCGCGGCAACGGCGCGTATCCTTCCTTGCTTCCTTCGGCCAAGGGACAAAACAACTCACCGCCCTCAAAAATATATCCCTCGTGCCATCGAAACCAAAACAACAACAACACAGCGTGCGGCAAGTTTGAGTTCCGCGACGAGGGCGTCGGGGCGTGGTCGGGCGGCTGCACGGGCGCCAAGATCTCGGCGCTTGACGGCTCGTCCGCGCGCACCGAGTTCAACGCCATCAGCAAGGTCAAGCTGTACTACAGCGCCGAGCTCAAGTGCGTCAAGGGCGTGGTCGCCCGCCACGGGTGGGCCAACCCGCCCAACCTGGTGACGATCGGCTCGACCGACTTTGCCGAGACCGAGCTGTCGCTGACCATGGGCGAGCAGTTCACGTCAGTCAACTGGGCCGCCGCCGACGGCTGCATCACCTACCTGTCGCTCAAGACCAGCAAGGGCCGCGACGTGACGGCCGGCACGGCCGAGGGTGCCGAGGTGGCCGTGTACGCCGCCCCGGAGGGCGAGTACCTGGCCGCGTTCAAGGGCGCGACCGGCAACGACAAGTCGTGCTCGCCCCTGGCCGCCCTCTCGTTCCGCTGGGGCTTTGACGACTGCGCCGAGGTGGCCGCCGCCGTCGAGGCGCCCGCGCCCGTCGAGGCGCCCGCGCCCGTCGAGGTTGACGCGTGCCCCGTCTCGACGGTCGTCACGTCGGGCTTTGCCACGTGCGCCGACGGCGTCGTGTCGCTGGGCGGCAAGGTTGCCGCCGCCTTCACCTGCGAGGCCGCCGAGTGCGAGGCCGAGGAGGAGGTCGCCGCCGCCGTCGAGGCGCCTGCGGCCGTCGAGGCGCCCGCCGCCGTCGAGGCGCCCGCCGCCGTCGAGGCGCCCGCCGCCGTCGAGGCCGTCGTCGCCGTCGAGGCGCCCGCCGCCGTCGAGGCCGTCGTCGCCGTCGAGGCGCCCGTCGCCGCCGTCGAGGCCGTGGCCGCCGCGCCCGCCATGATGGGCGGCAAGGCCGGCATCATCGCCGTTAAGGTGGGCGCGCTCAACTCGCTCCTCGCCGCCAAGCAGGCCGCCCTCGGCCAGGCCGTCGTGGCCGCCAACGGTATGATGGCCGCCAAGGCCGCCGCCGGCAACAGCGCCGTCGCCGCCAAGACGGCCGCCGTCAACGGCGTCGTCGCCGCCAAGATGGGCCGCAAGCTCAACTTCTTCGGGCTGGAGGGCATCTTCGCCTCCAAGGTCTCGGCCGTCAACTCGCTCCTCGCCGCCAAGGCCAGCCTCAAGGGCAAGGCCCCCGCCGCCGCCGTCGTCGCCGTCGAGGCGCCCGCCGCCGTCGTCGCCGTTGAGGCGCCCGCCGCCGTCGTCGCCGTCGAGGCCCCCGCCGCCGTCGTCGCCGTCGAGGCCCCCGCCGCCGTCGAGGCCGTCGAGGCCCCCGCCGCCGTCGAGGCCGTCGTCGCCGCGCCCGCCAAGGAGTGCTTCAAGGTGTGCGCCGCCAAGGGGACCGTCGAGTCCCTCGCGGCCAAGCTGACCGCCAAGACCGCGTAAGCAAGTGGAGTCGTTTCAGACGTGGGGATTTGCAAAGAGGGGGGATTGCTCCTTCTCTTGTTTCATTTCTGTGTGTGCCATATCGACCCGCGATTTCTCGGGCGCGTTTTGACCGTACGGAAAATGAATTGAAGAACAAGTTGCCCTCGATTCATCCGCGATCCTCTCTTGGTTCTTTGACCAAGCCCGCTGTTTAGAAAAGATCAACTTTTAACTTAAACACCAACGCGACGATCATTTGGGGCTCCGTTCGGTCAACAGGGCGGAAAGACGCACGCTCGACACCCCCTTCAGCGGCTGCGCTTCGCGCCCCCCCCCCCGCGAGCGAGACAACCGACCGAGACAACCACTTCCTTTTCCTTCAAGATTTGGAATTCATTATCGTCACAAGATCGCCGCCTGCACGACCCCGAAGCGCCCGTTGACCTGCCAATCCTCGTCGCGCGCGGCCGCCGCCTCGCCCACGCCCGCGCCCAGGCCCACCACCACGTCGGCCTTGCACGTGCGCAGCGTCACGACCGCGACGCCGCCGGCCTGCTCCTGCCCCGCTACTGCTCCTCGTCCTCCGCGTCCGCCGGCGCGCCCGAGCGGCCCGAGCGCCTCCGCAAAGGGCGTCGTCCAAGGCCACCGGCAGTCGGCGGTCAGCTTGCGGTAGTTGAGGTCGCCCTTGAAGATGACGGCGCGGGAGGGGGGCAGGAACGCCAGCGGCACGGCGCCGAGGGGCGCAGCGGCGGCGGCGGCGGCGGCGGCGGCGGCGGCGGCGGCGGCGCTGCTGATGCTGCCGCCCCCACATGAAAAGAGCGCCGCCTCGAGCGCCGGCGCCGCCGCGCGCATCCACCAGAACGGCAGCGGCGTGGTCCAGAACGGGTGCTCGACCCAAAGCAGGCGCCCGGCCGCGGCGTGCTCACGCCACCGCGCGGCCAGCGCGCGACCCGGGGCGGCGGCGGCGGCGGCGGCCTCGCCCTCGCCCTCGCCCTCGCCGCCCTCCCCCCGCGGCTGCTGCTGCGGCGGCCACAGCAGCGCGCCCAGGTCCCCCGCGGCCAGAGCGTCCGACACGAACCACGGCAGCGCCTTGCCGTGCAGCACGACCACCGAGGCGCACCCCGAGGCGAGCAGCCCGTCGGCGAGGCACAGGTCTGAGAAGAGCTCGAGCGCGGCGTTGTCGAGGACAAGGTGGACGGTGCGGGCGGAGGAGGGGGGGCAGGGGGGGGAGGAGGAGGGGGAGGGAGAATGGGAGGAGGAAGGGGCGGGGGCCGCCAGCGCGCGCCACAGCGCCCCGAAGTCGTCGCACAGCAGCGGGCTGGTGAGGTTTGCGGCGGCGCCGCGCGTGCGCGCGCCCTCGGCGGCCTCGGCGGCGGCCTCGAGCACGGCCGCGCCGCCCTCGGACAGCGCGGCGGCGCTCCCGGCCGACAGCGACAGGTCGGTCTTGTTGCCCCAGAGGGCGTACTGGCAGAGCGCGTGGAGCGCGGCGGCGCAGGGCGCGTCGCCCTGGGACGGCGGCGGGGCGACAACGCCCCCTCCTGGCGTCGTCGTCGCTGTCGGCACCCCCTCCCCCTCCCCCCGCTGCTGCTGCTGCTGCTGCTGCTGCTGCTCTCTCCGCCGCGACTCCGTCTGCCGCTCGAGCTGCGCGATCAGGCCGAGCGCCGCGCGCCCAATCTCCCCGGCGGCCGGGGCGCTCCCGACGAGCGCGGCGGCCTTTTGCCGCGCGAACGGGTCGTAGTAGGGCTGCCGCGGCTGCTGCTGCTGCTGCTGCTGCTGCTGCTGCTGCGGGGGCGGCGGCGGCGGCGGCCCTGTCGCCGCCAGGCCTGCCGCCGCCCCGGCGCCCCCTTGGCCCGCACCGCCGCCCGCCGCCGTCGCCAGGCCCGCCGCTGCCGCCCCGTCCGACCACAGGCCCGCGGCCAGCAGCCTCGCGTACAGGTAGCACTCGACAGCCAGCCACGGCATGTCGGCCCAGGTGGGGGAGGGTGTGGGCGCGGCGTCGGCGTCGGCGTCGGCGTCGGCGTCGGCGTCGGCGTCGGCGTCGGCGTCGGCGTCGGCGTCGGCGTCGGCGTCGGCGGCCGCGGGCCGCGGCCGCCCGACCCTCGCGACCGCGTCGATCCCGGCGTTGGTCCAAGCCAGGCAGTAGGCCAGCGCCTCGCGGGGCGAGCCGCGCGCGCCGTGGTCGCCGCGCGCGGCGGCGTCGGCGCGGCAGGCGACGGCAAAGCGGGCGTCGGCGGCTGTCGCGGCGGGCCCACCGGCCGCCACCGCCGCCGCCGCCGCCTCAATCGCCGTGCTGCCCCCCCCCGCCGCGGGCGGGAGCGCCGCCTCGCCCGGCATGCGCAGCGGGTGGTGCGCCGGGGCCAGCGGCGCGCCTGCCGCCATGTCGTCGCGCAGGCGGGCCAGGGCGCGCTCGGCGGCGGCATAGGCGGCGGCAGCGTCGGCGTGGCCGGCGTCGCCGTTGCCACGCGCCGCCTGCTCCAGCCTGAGGTCCGAGATCACGCCCTCAACGATCAGGGGCAGGCGGCGCGTGACCGTGTCCTGCGCAAAGGACCCGGCCTCGCCCGCGGACAGGGGAGGGTGCGGCGGGAAGGGCAGCGCGACGAGGGCGGCGACGCGGGCGGCGTGCGAGGCGTCGGCGTCGGCGGCGGCGTCGGCGCTCATCGGGGCGGCGGCGGCGGATGAGGAGGTTGGGGCGGTCGCGCGCGGCGGGGGCGCCGCTGCTGCGACAACGCGGCGCCGTTCGACCGCACTGCTGAGGCTGCTGCCGATGCGCCGGTGCGCCACCTGGGACGCGGCGGCCATTCAAGAGCGGGCGGATCTCGTGCCTGCGTTTGTTCTTGATCGAGCAAACGCTTTCTCGTGGTGCGCGGCGATTGATCGCGAGGGTCCTATATGGGAACGTAGTGAGGCACGGTGGCAATGTGGAAATGGGGAGATTGGCGAGTTCCCAAAGGTTCCCCCCCCTTGGCTGCTGAGTGGCACAAATTGTTGAGCGAGACCGGGGTCGTCCGGCGGCGGCGCACGGCGCGGTCGGCGATCGGCGCGCCCGCCGAGACCAAGCCCAAGAGAGGCTCCCCCCCTTGCGGCACGCACGACCACCACCCATCATGTTCTTTGCCCGTCAACAACAAATAGAGATCGCCGCCCGCCGCACACGGTAGATCAGCCACGCCCTAGCCTAGAGCGAGACAGAGAGGTCGGGCGTTTGAAGCTTCCCTCCCCCTCTCACCGCGCGCGTGCGAGACAACTCCGACATCTGCGCCCCGGCCATTGTACAGGTGTCACGCCTCTCTCTCGCGGCTCGCCTCCTCTCGATCGCGCGCGCGATGCACCGGGTGCTAGGCGGGGAGGTGGAGGGCAGCCCCAGCGGCGGCGGCGTCGGCGGCGCCGGTGCGTCGTCCTCCTCGGCGCCGCCGCCGCCGGGCGGCGGGCACTCTCCCGAGCGTCCGACCAGCCCGTTCGCCCACTGCAGCGCCATCCCGGACCCGGCGGCAGACGCGGCAGCAGCAGCAGCAACAGAAGCCGAAGCAGACGCCGAGGCCGAGGCCGCGTCGGCGGCGGCCGCGGAGGCGGCGGCGGCCGTCGACGCCGACGCCGCCGAGGGCCGGCACCGCGCCCGGCAGGCGCGCCTGGCGAGCAGCCTCAGCGGCCTGAGCGGCGGCGGCGGCTCGCGGAGCCGCCTCAGGCCCGTCGCCGAGGACCGCGCGGCCACGCCCGCAGGCGCGACCCCGGCCGCGGCCGCGGCCGACGGCGGCCCCTTTGGCGGCAAGGACGCAACGAGCGACAAGGGCGGCGGCGGCGCTGGCGGTGGCGAGGGCGCCGGCGCCGACGACGTCGATGCGCGCCTGCTGGCCCTGGCCGACGAGCCCCGCTTCGCGCCCTTCGTGCGGCAGGACGCCTACGGCCAGGGCGGGGCCGGCCCCTGGACGTGGGGCGAGCGCGCGCGCCTCGCCGGCTGCGCCCTGGCGCTCGTGCCGCTGCGCGCGCTGGCGGTGGCGCTGTGCGTCGGCGCCTACTACGCCACGTGTCGCGCGGCGGCCGCGCTGCCGCCGCCGCGCACGGCGCGGGGGCAGGCCGCGCGGCGCTCGCACCTGGCGCGCGCGGGGCGCTTCTGGTCGCGCGCGTGCCTGCTCGCGCTCGGGTTCTGGCGCGTGCGGTGGCTGCGCGTCGCGCCGGACGGCGCGCGCACCGCGGCCGGCCCGCCGTGGCGCCGGCGCCGCCTCGGCCCCGCCGACGAGGACGCGAGCGGCGCCGGCCAGCAGCAGCAGCAGCACCAGCACCAGCAGCAGCAGCAGCACATGCATCAGCAGCAGCAGCAGCTGCAGGAGCAGCCTCAGCAGCGGGAGCGGCAGCACCACCACCAGCACGGCGGCGAGGGCGGGGGGGAGGGCTGCTGGTCGCCTGACTGCGTGCCGCCGCCGCCGGCCGTGGTCGCCAACCACGTCTCGTGGCTGGACATCCTCCTCGTGATGAGCCGCTACTTCCCCTCGTTCGTGGCGCGGGAGGGGACGCAGGACCTGCCGCTGATCGGGCTGATCAGTCGGCAGATGCAGTGCCTGTTCGTGGACCGGGAGCGGCGCGGGCAGCAGCAGCAGCAGGGGCAGCAGCAGGCGGGGCAGCAGCAAGGGGCGGCGGCAGCGGCGGAGGCCAACGGCGGCGGGGGCGGCGGCGGCGGCCCGGCGCCGACGACCGGCAGCAGCGTGAGCGCGGCCGTGCGCGCGCGCATGCGGCGTTCGGCCGCGCGCACGGGCCTGCTCGAGGCGATGATGGACGCCGAGGACGACGCCGCCGCCGCCGCCGCCGCCGGGGGGGGCGCGGGGGCCGGGGGGGCGGCAGCTGCAGCAGCGGCGGGCGTCGGTCTCGCCAGCGCCCCTTCGGGCGGCGCGGCCGCGGCGGCCGCCGCCACCGACAACGCCGACGACGCCGGCGGCGACGCGGCCGCCGAGCGGCCCATGCTGCTGTTTCCCGAGGGCACCACCAGCAACGGGCGTTACCTCCTGCCCTTCCGCACGGGCGCCTTCCTCGCGGGCGTGCCCGTGCGCCCCGTGGTCATCTCGTACGCCTCGTGCGGCGGGGGCCTGGCCGGCGGCCGGCGGCCGGGCGGCGTGCTGCCCCGGCGGCGCACGCGGGGGGGCAGCGGCGGCGGCGGCGAGGACGGCGGCGGCGGCGGCGGCGGCGGCTTTGGCGGCGGCGGCGGCGGCGGCGCGCCCGACCTCGACCTCGACCTCGACCGCTACTGCGACACGGGCGGCGGCAGCGGCGGCGGCCGCCTCTCCCTCGCGTGGGAGTCGATCACCGCCGCCACGCACGTGCTGCTGGTGCTCGCGAGCCCCTGGCAGTCGGCCACGTGCCTCGAGCTGCCGCTGTACGTTCCGTCGGCGGAGGAGCGCGCCGACGCGCGGCTGTTCGCGTCGCGCGTGCGCGGCGAGCTGCTGCGCGCGACGGCGCTGCTGCCGTCCGGCTCGGGCCTGGAGGAGAAGCGCGAGTACCAGCGGCGGCTGCGCGAGGTGCTGGCCGCGCGAGACCCGTCTTGGCGCGAGAAGTGAGTCACTGAGGTATTGGCGTCCGCGAAGGCGGTACCGCGCGGTGTGCGGTCGGTCGGGCTCGTCATTCCCTTTTCGCCGGCGACGTCCTTGAATACAATTCGGAACAATTTGTTAAGTGCTCAGTTACAGCGACGCGCGCCCGACGACAACCCCCTTCCATCCCGGCGACACAGTGCAACGACGACGCCCCCCTTGGTCGGCGCGCACAAACGCCGCGGAACCAACTAGCCTCGTGTCTCTCCCTCTCCTCTCGCCACCCTGCTCAGCCCCTTCCGGGCGCGCGCGCTCAGGCAATCCTTGTCGCGATTGCTTGGGGTGGTGTCAACGGACCTCGAGGGACTGGGGTTGGCCGGGTGAAGGAGGATTCGAGAGACGCCGGGAGGAGACACTCCGCTCCACCCGCACCACCACCACCACCACCAGCAATCGCCGGCGACAGCGGATAGGAAATGACGCGGAGGCGGAGCAGCTGCCGCCTCTCGGCGCCGCCGCCGGTCCATCACTAGAGAGAGAGCCAGAGAGCCACTGACTGGAGGGAACGACGGGGCGAGCGAGGGAGCGATGGACGCCGCCGACGCCGCCAACGTCGCTGCCGCCGCCGCCAGCGAGAGCGCTCGGTTTGTTGCGCTCAGGCCGACGCTGTCGGTCGAGCAGACACATGCGTTCGAATGGGCGATCGTCGCCCTGACGTACGTCACGGCCGCCGCGTGCCTCGCCGGGGCCGCGTGCGCCGTGCCCTGGGGCCGCGTCGGCGCCGCGCTGCGCTGCTGCTGCAGCGGAGGTGCCTGCGGCGGTGGCCGGGCGGGCAAGCAGCAGCAGCAAGCGCCGCCGCCGCTGCCGCCCTTGCCGCCGCAGCGACAGCAGTTCAACGCGCTTTGGGGCGCGCGCGTGGCCATGCAGCTGCTCGCGGCCCTCTACGTGCTGTCGCTGACGGTGCCGCTGCAGATCTGGTGGGCGCCCGCGTCGCCGATGCGTTACGGCGGGCGCGGCGCTGGCGCGGGCGCGGGCGCGGGCGCGGGCGCAGGCGCCGGTGCGGGCGGGGCGCCGCCGCCGCCTAGGCCGCGCCCGCGGCCGGTCCCGACTTTCCCCATCCCGAGCGTCGACACCATCTGCCGCGTGTCTTTGGGGATCTCTTACGGCGTGCTCGAGCCGGCGTTCTACCTGATCGTGCTGTTTGCCTGCGTTTACACGGTGAGTTTGTTGCCTTGGATTGTTTTGCTGTTTTGCTGTTTTCTCGACCGTCGAGGCACCGTCGCCCCTCGGGAGGCCGCGACTTTGTTGATTGGGTCGTCGTTATCATCTTTGATTCTGCGGTTTGTTTCGTGCTCTCTCACAGCCTGCGAAAACCCCGAACACAACAACGACCTGCAGCTGCAACGCCAAGGGCACAACGACGACGACGACGAGTACGACGACGACGACGACGCGGACGAGGAGGAGGAGCAGGCGCTCATTTACGCGCAGCAGCAGCAGCAGCAGCAGCAGCATCACCAGCGGCAGGAGGAGCAGCAGCAGCTGGCAAGCGATGGCGACAGGGCGGGCGCGGGCAGCAGCAGCGGCAGTGAGGACGATGACGACCTCGAGGCGGGCGGTGGGGCCGCCGTCGGGGGCAAGGATGACGTGGCGCTGTTGCAGCCTCATCGGACCCGCGCGGGCAGGAGGAGGAGGAGAGGGAGCGGGGCGGCGGCGGCGGCGGCCGAGAGCGGCGGCACGGCGGCAGCACCAGCAGCAGCACCAGGAGCATCAGCACCATCAGCAGCAGGGGCCCCTGCGCCCTCTTCGACGCAGCAGCGCAGGCGTCACAACCAGCTCGAGCGGCTGCCCGAGCTCGACCCGGCGGCCACGCTGTCCCCGCCGCCCACGCCCACTGCGATCGGCGGCGGCAAGCAGCAGGCGCGGCGCGGCGCGGCCGCGCGGCGGCCCGGGGCCGGCGGCGGCGGCGGCGGCCGCAGGGGCAGGGTGGCGCGCACGTCCGCCCACGCCCTCCCAGCGGACTTGGGCAGCAGCGCCGTCGCGTCCGACCCCTTTGCGCTCGCGGGGGATCACGGCGCGCCGGGCGGAGGAGCGTTACTGTCGTTGCCGCCGCCGTTGCCGCGCAAAGCGGGGGCGGGCGGCGGCGGCGGCGGCGGGCGCGCAGGCGGCGCCGCCGCCCTTCTCAGCGGGCCAAACGCGCTCGTCGTCTCGCTCGCCGTCGGCCTGACGCTCCCCGTGGCCGCCGCCCAGGCCGTCGCCGCCCTCTTCTCGCGCGTCATCACGCAGCTGCGCTACGGCGAGAGCGCCATGGCGCGCTTTTTCGCGGCGTCCGTGCCCGTGTCTGCGGCGTGCGCGGGCGTCGTCCTGGCGGCCGAGGGCGGCCTTGGCGGCGGCGGCGGCGGCGGCGCGGCGCTCCCAGCCGGCGGCGGCGGCGGCGGGCCCGCGATGCCGCCGCGGGCCAGCCCCGCCGACTGCGCCGCCTGCGCCTTCCCCGTCTTCTCGACGCTCGTCTCGGCGGTCTTCGCCCTCCTCTACTCCCTCTGGCTCGCGTCCGTCGCCCGCCGCCTCGGCCGCGAGGCGCTCAACGCGCGGCTGGCGCGGCGCGCCGTGTGGGGGCTGGGCTGCGCGCTGCCCGCGCTGCTGTGCCTGGGCGTCGCGCTGCGCGGCGTGAGCGTGCTCTTTTTCCCCTACACCCTCGCGCACGACGCGACGCTGCTCGCGTACGCGCTGTGCGTGTGCGCCGCGGTCGTGCTCGCGTCGGCCGTGGCTGTGTGGCTGCCGCTGCGCGACGCGCACAGGGCTGCTGCTGCTGCTGCTGCTGCGGCGGCGGCGGCGGCGGCGGCGGCGGCGGCAGCTGGAGGGGGAGGGGGCGGCGGCGGCGGAGGAGGCGGGGCGAAGGGGTCCGAAACGGCCATGCGGCAGCTGTCGCTGCTGCTGCAGTCGCCGCCGTCGCAGCAGATGCAGCAGCATTATGAGTCTTCCTACTCTCGTTTGGCTTTATGATGGCTTGTTCAAACACGATTTGAATGACAAAAACGAAAACGACGACCAGGTGGCAAAAGCGAGTGGCTCCCGGAGCGAGCGACGGCGGCGACAGCGGCTGCAAGCGGGCGGCGGCGGCGGCGACGACGACGCCCAGTCTTTTGCGACGCTCGCGGCGATGCCCGTCTTCCATAGGGTTGATCGATCGCGCGCCCCCTAGTCGCGACGCACATACACACACGCTCGTACTACCAGGTTTCCTCGTCCCCAGAATCATACATCCAGAAGCACGAACGCGCGCGTTCGAAACGAGGCGCACCCCAAGAAGAAACCCCCCTTCTTGCAGCTCCCCGAGGATGTTTGGCGGGCAAGGAGGGGCGTTTGGTGAGCAGGAGCACGGTCGGCGAGCCCCGGCGGCTGCGAGAGAGGGAGAGAGGCGGATGGAACGACAAACTGCATTCGCTGATCCGAAGCGCGGCAACGTGGGCAAAAGCGCTGGCCACTTGTCCGGCGGTGGTGGCAGCGGGAAGTGCCGTGGGCGCGTCGTCACCACCACCACCCCGCGCGCGCATGTCGCGACCTCAAGACAAGGAAGCAGGAACCCGGAGCTCGCACTCACACTTCAAATTTTGTCTCTCTCTCTCGACCGCGACCCCCGATCGTCTGAAAACAAACACAGGCTTTGGCCAGCAGCCCGCGCCGTCGCCCTTTGGCGCAGCGCCGGCCGCGACGACGCCGGCTCCATTCGGCGGAGGGTTTGGCGCACAGGTGGGTGTATGTTTTTCTGATCGGCGTCGATCGGCGTCGGCGGCGGCCACCAGCAGCGGTCGCGCGCTCAGGCGATCGTGCTGGTGCATCTGCTGCACTGGCGCGCGCGCGCGTCTCGCGCGCGCACTCCAGTGTGTGTCGCGCCGGCCGGTGAACGGTCCAACTTACGCCTTCACACC
>Ga0335398_10008593_pt1 | contig 12060 bp, 8 predicted proteins | sample BON03_FD_205742 | JGI IMG/M metagenome (GOLD analysis project Ga0335398, IMG submission 205742) | Freshwater microbial communities from Lake Bonney liftoff mats and glacier meltwater in Antarctica - BON-03 (spades assembly) (version 2) | ecosystem: Environmental > Aquatic > Freshwater > Ice >...
ACTGGAAGAAAAACTGGCCGTGCCGGAGATTTACGAAGACAGTAAGCGCAGTAAGCTCGCTGAGCTTTTGCAGGAACAGATTCGCCTCAAAAAACAACTGGGATCGCTTGAAGAGGACTGGCTGCAAAAAAGCGAGACACTGGAATCCCTGGAAACCGCATGATAGTGCAGGTTTACACTGAGTATTCTTTGGAGCTATTGCCAGAGGCCTTGAAAGTCAATATAGATGACTTGGTATAAAAGGAAAGAAGCCCGGGCCTAAGAGTGGTCACCAGCGCCGATACCATGGAAAATACCATGCACAGAAATCTGTACAAATCAGCCCGACTGAAGCTTTGCCATAAGCCTTGCTAAAGAAATAATCTTCACGTCATTACCCACAGAAAACTCATCATCGCCACCGTAAAGAATGTATTTATGTGCTGCGCCGACATCATCACAGGTTTGGCTGTAGTGCTTGCCGATTTTTGGTGCGACGCCATGCTTAATCTCTACGGCCCAGGTTTCAGATGATGGCATGATGATAACCAGATCGATCTCTGCGCCGGCGGCAGTTCGGTAAAAGTAGGTTTCCGCACGACTCGGCAGAACCGAATGAATATTTTCGAGGACAAACCCCTCCCAGCTTTTACCTAAAACTGGATTAGACAACAACGCGTCGTAGCGATGGATACCTAGCAGACGATGCAGAATACCGCTGTCACGAATGTAATAGCGGGGTGATTTCACTAAACGCTTCTTGACGTTGATATGCCAAGGCTCGAGGCGCCTGACCAGCAAAAGGTCTGTCAAAATATCAATGTAGTTAGTTACCGTCTTGGCATCGACTTCAAGGTTTGACGCAAGTTTGGAATAGTTAACGGTTTCACCTTGCAAATGAGCCAACATAGTCCAAAGTCGGCGCAACCTTGCTGCGGGAACACGGAAGCCCATTTGCGGGACGTCACGTTCAAGATAAGTACGAACAAGATTTTCAAGCCAGTCCATAGCCGAGTCATCATCCGCTGCCAGAAAGCTGTCCGGAAAACCGCCGCGCAGCCATAGGCTTTGCCGACCGTCTTGCTTACCATTGACTTCAGCAACGTTCAAGCCGCTCATCTCGATATAGCTAATCCGGCCTGCCAGGCTTTCAGAAGACTGACGCATCAAATCCATTGACGCCGAGCCGAGCAGCAAAAACTGGCCGGCCCTACGACCCTGCTCCCGGTTTCTATCGATCAGCCCCCGCAGCACCGGGAACAATTCCGGGCTTCGCTGTATTTCATCCAGGATGACAAGTTTATCGGCATGAGCGCTTAAGAAACTGGTGGGATCACTGAGTTTCAGCAAATCCTCAGGGGCCTCCAAATCCAGATAAATTGAGTTGATCCCTTTCGCAATAGTTTTTGCCAGTGTCGTCTTGCCGACCTGACGCGCACCAAGCAATGCGACCGCAGGCACTCGTGCGATCGTTAATTGAAGTTTCTCTGTCAACTGGCGCTGCAACATACCTTGCATTTTAGGATTACTAATCCATATTTACAAGGTATTTTATAACTCATCAGAGCCATACCACAGGACAGCGCGCTGCACGCTTCGGGCCCGTGACGCCCGGATAATCGAACGTGTGAAGTTTCGGGTGGGTTGTTGTCTCACTTACTGGAGCAGCACGGTATCCTGGAGCGGGATGAAGACAACAGTTATTTGATCCTGGACATCCACAGCTACTCGTACCGTATCGCCATCGGCCCGCAAAAGGGCCGCAAAGTGTTCACCCTTCAGACCATCCCTCCTCAGCCGGAGCAAGCTTGTGCGCGTTCACCTCAGCTCACGAACAAGCGCGATTGCGTGACGAGGCGGGCGTGTGGACCCCAAACCGAGGCGTCCTATGTGGAGCCTGTGACCGCTGTTCCGCCGCCGCTGCGGCAGTCCGCTCAGCCAGATCCTCGATGATCGGGCAATCCGGGCGGTCATTGCCATGACAGTGATTGGCCAGGTGCTCGAGCGTTTGCGCCATCGCTTGCAGTTCGGCGATCTTCGCCTTCAGTCCGGTGACATGGACGAGCGCCATCGCCTTGACGGCTGAGCTCGCGCGATCACGGTCGCGCCACAAGGCCAGTAGTTCCGATATCTGCTCGACAGAAAAGCCAAGGTCGCGCGCGCGACGGATAAAGAAAAGACTATGCGCGTCCGACGAGCTGTAATTGCGATAGCCTGCATCGGAGCGATCAGCTTTCGGAATCAAGCCAATCTGTTCGTAGTAACGGATCATCTTCGCCGAGACGCCGGAAGATTTTGCAGCTTCACCGATATTCATCATTCTCTCCTTTTAAGGACAAGTTGTTCAGGTTTTGTGGCTTATGCCTTCGTTGCTTTTCGAGTTCTAGCTCGCCCGGCTCACTCGCCATCGAATAGTCGCGGATGGGAGCGCCCGGGAAGGTTAGCCGAGCGTATTGGCCCGCTATAAAAGAAAACTGATCGGCGCCGTCGATCACAAGCTGGGTACGCTTGATGTCGTGTGTGGCGTCCTCGATCGATGTCACGCGATAGTTCAGGCGGCGGCGCGGATGGAATGGGGCCTTCTCCTTGACCGAGAGCGCGAAGCGGCTGTGATCGAGAAGATCTAGCTCGCCGCTGACGAGGCGCGACTTGCAGGACCCCCACCGACCGGAGCGGCAGCCAATGCCGTCGGCGAGCGCCGCTTCCAGGAGTGTACTACGCTCATGCATCGCCATACGACGTCCGCCCTGGAATATTTCTACATATTTTGTCATGGCGCTCACTCTATATTTTTCAGGTGTTAAAGGGCAGACCGAGTGCTGCGATCAGGCCCGGTTTTTGCCAAGGGAACGTACCGTAGAAGACCTTTGCACCAACCATGGTGATTGGTGCGACACGAACACCGGTGCGCGCTTTGGCTTGCTCCATGATCTCGGGGTCGGAGTCGCGCTCTTCGAATACAATCCCCTCTCTATCGAGCCAATCCTTTAGTGTCCGGCAGTCAGGACAAGCTGGTGTCGTGTAGATGATTACTTTAGGAAGAGATGAGCTAGCCATGATGGCCTCCTTAATCCTAGTTTGGTATCTCGCTAGGCGCCGATTCGGCCTTGGACCAATGATCATTTACGAGACGCAAGGGCGATGCTGGGCCTCGACCATGCGTCTCGGTTCCGGTTTCGAACGTCATGGGTGCCTGGAAGCGCTTTAGACGGAGCGCATTGCCGAGCACGAATACACTGGAGAGAGCCATCGCCGCCGCAGCGAAGATCGGCGAAAGCAATGTGCCGTTCACCGGGTAGAGCGCGCCTGCCGCGACTGGAATCAGAACGGCGTTGTAGGCGAAAGCCCAGAACAGGTTCTGCTTGATGTTCCGAATCGTCGCCTGGCTGAGCGCGATGGCATTCGTCACGCCACGCAAGTCGCCCGACATCAGAACCACATCAGCTGCCTCGATCGCCACATCGGTTCCCGTGCCAATGGCGAGCCCAACGTCCGCCTCGGCGAGCGCAGGCGCGTCGTTGATACCATCGCCCACGAAAGCGACCCGTGCACCATTGATCCGGAACTTTTTCAGCGCCGCGACCTTACCGTCGGGCAAAACCTCGGCCGCGACTTCATCGATGCCGAGCTGTCTGGCGATCGCCGCGGCCGTTGCTGCATTGTCACCGGTGATCATTGCGACCTTGAGTCCGAGCGCGTGCAGCGCCTTGATCGCCTCGTAAGTCGTCTCTTTGATCGGATCGGCGACTGCAATCACCGCCGCCAAACGACCGTCGATCGCGGCATAGAGCGGACTCTTGCCGTGCGCGCCGAGACGTTGGGCGGTCGGCAGGAAGCTCGCCACATCAAGACCGAGCTGCGTCATAAACCGGTCCGCGCCAACGGCGACGGTCCGACCGGCGACTTTGGCCGACACGCCGAAGCCCGGTGTTGCGTCGAAGCCTTCGACGGGAGCGAGCGTGATGTCCCGCTGCTTTGCCGCGAGGACGATCGCTTCGGCGATCGGATGCTCGGAGCGAGTCTCGACCGCCGCAACGAGTGCTAGTACTTCGTTGTATTCAAAGCCGTCGGCGGGAACGAGGTCGGTCAGCTCGGGGCGTCCTTTGGTCAGCGTGCCGGTCTTGTCAAGCGCGATGACGCTCACATCGCGCAGCGCCTGCAAGGCTTCGCTCTTGCGGAAAAGAACGCCGAGTTCGGCCGCGCGGCCCGTACCGACCATGATCGAAGTCGGCGTGGCTAGCCCCATAGCGCACGGGCAGGCGATAATGAGAACCGCGACCGCATTAACGAGAGCGAAGGTAAGCGCCGGATCCGGGCCGAAGATCAGCCAGACCAGGAAGGTCAGCGTAGCCGCTGCCATCACCGCCGGGACGAACCACATGGTCACCTTGTCGACCAGCGCTTGGATAGGCAACTTGGAACCCTGCGCTTCCTCGACCAGGCAGATGATCTGCGCGAGCACCGTATTCGCGCCGATCTTGGTGACACGAAAACTGAAAGCTCCCGTCTTGTTGATTGTGCCGCCTACGACTGCCGCTCCCACCCCCTTAAACACGGGCACTGGCTCGCCGGTGATCATGCTCTCGTCAACGTAAGAGGCACCCTCGACGACCTCGCCGTCCACCGGAATCTTCTCGCCCGGACGAACCAGCACGACGTCACCGGTCGTCACCTGATCGAGCGGAATCTCGATGGTATCGCCGTCGCGCTCGATGCGTGCGGTCTTGGCCTGAAGTCCGACGAGCCGCTTGATCGCCTGCGAGGTTCGCCCTTTGGCGCGCGCCTCCAGCGTGCGTCCGAGCAGGATTAAGGTGACGATGACCGCAGCGGCTTCGAAATAAACGTTGGCGGTGCCCTGCGGTAGCACTTCGGGGACAAAAGTCGCGACGACCGAATAGCCATAAGCCGCCGCCGTGCCGACCGAAACGAGAGAGTTCATGTCGGGGGCGCCGCGCAGCAACGCCGGTACGCCCTTGCGGAAGAAGCGCAGACCCGGACCGAACAAGACCAGGGTGGCAAGCGTGAACTGCACATACCAGCTTGTCTGCTCACCCAGGACTCCCATCACCCAATGATGCATGGCGGGAATCAGGTGCGAGCCCATCTCGAGGATGAAGACTGGCAAGGTGAGAGTGGCAGCTATGAACAAAGAGAAGCGCAGCGCCCGTGTCTCGCTCTCACGACGCTCGGTGTCCTGATCGCCCGCATTCGCCGTTTCGGCGGACAAGCGGCGGGACTTGTAACCCGCCTGTTTGACCGCCGCTTCAAGGTCGGCCGTGGAAACCACCCCGGCAAGGTGGCGGACCCGCGCGCGCTCGGTCGCCAGGTTGACACTGGCTTCGAGCACGCCCGGGATTTGTGCGAGCGCTTTCTCAACCCGACCCACACACGACGCGCAGGTCATGTCCTCGATCGCGAGCTCGGTGGTCTCTTCGCGGACGGCGTAGCCGGCGCTCTCGATGGCGTGAACAGCCGCCTCCGAATCGGCTAAACCAGTAAAGGTGATGTCAGCGCGCTCGGTGGCGAGATTGACCGTGGCCGTATGCACGCCGGGAACCGCTTTCAGCGCGCGCTCGACACGGCCGACGCACGATGCACACGTCATCCCTTCGACAGGTAGGCTCAGACGAGTGAGCGGGGGCATGAATGGATTGGAATCGTGCTGGAGGGCAAAGGAAGTCATTGAATTACTCCTTGAATGTTTATGGTGATTTGAGCTTAGACCTTCCCACTATGGGAAGGTCAAGGCCTGTCAGTGATTTATTTCGCGAAGCCCAGGTTAGGAATACCGTCGGCTCCGCCGCAGTCGTGATCCGCCTCTGCGCAAATCTCCCAGCCGCCGCCCAGCGCCTTGTAGATGCTGACAACGGCAAGCCGCTGGTTGGTGCGAGCGACTGCCAGCGCGCGCCGGCTTGCAAAGTCAGACCGTTCGGCTGCGAGCACATCCAGGTAGAGACCTTCACCTGCCGAAAACCGCGCCCGGGCAAGACGAGCCGCCTCGCGATTTGCCGCTGACTCAAGCAGGCGCAGCCCAAGCGTGCTGCCCGCGGCACTATAGGCTTTGAAAGCATCATCGGTTTCCTGCAATGCGCGCAGCACGGTCTGCTCGAAGATGATCAACGACTCTTTGGTGCGGGCCTCGCTGGCGGCAATCCGGGCGCGCACCCGTCCGATATCGATAAGAGACCAGCGAATAATCGGGCCGAGGAAGCCGGACAGCGCTCCAGCGCCACTCATCGCATCGAGACTCCCCGCAACGAACCCGATCGAACCTTGCACCTGGACTTCGGGGAAGAGCCCGGCCGTCTCTATCCCAATCCGGGCGGTCGCCGCAGCGAGGGTCCGTTCGGCCGCCGCAATATCGGCGCGCCGTGAGAGGAGTGCGGCAGGATCGCCCACGGCGATCGTTCGAACTGTCAGCGCGTCACTGGCAGGCGTGGCAGCGGGTGCTCTGAACGTCTGGGGCATTTCGCCAAGGAGGATGGCCAAGGCGTTGACGGAGGCCGCGCGGCGGCGCTCCAGTTCGGGCGCGGTCACCTCGACATTGCGCAACAACGCCTCGGCACGGAGCCGGTCGAATTCGCTGGCAGAACCGGCGCTCACGAGACGTTCGACCAAGCCCAGGCTTTCGAGCTGGCTCTGGCTGATGTCGGCGACGACAGCGAGTTCGGCCTCGATACCGCGTAGCTCGAACCAGGTGGCGGCCACTGCGGCAGCGATGCCCGCCTGCACACCGCGCAGCAGCGCTTCGCGGGAGCCCTCTTGCGCCCGAGCAGCCTCCACTGATCGCCGCACGCGGCCAAAGAGATCGATTTCCCAGGAAGCGTCGACCGCACCGCGATAGGTTTCGATCTGACGCGGCTGGCCCTGCGGCGTCTCGACTTCACTCCGGCGACGGTTCTCATAGCTGAGCGCGGAACCACCGCGCGGCAGGAAGCCCAGACTGTTCCCGCGCAGCATGGCCTTTGCCTCTTCGAGCCGCACGGCAGCGATTCCGACGTCATGGTTCGCCGTGAGCGCCCGCTGGATCAAGGTGACTAGCGTTGGATCGTCGAAGGCGCGCCACCACTCTACCTCGACGGTCCCCGAACCGAGACCGGCAAGCGGCTCGCCGAAGCTGGCGAGGAACTGTGACGACGGCAGCGAAGGTAGTAAAGGTGGTGAGTAGTTGGGACCTACCGTCGCGCATCCGGCCAGCAGGATGAGCGCGCTCAGGGACAGAACTGCTTGATAGGGACCTCTCATGACTTGCTCTCCTCCATGTGGGGCTTCGATCTTGATCTGTGTCGCTCGAAGCGGGCCGCCAGACCGCGCATCACCACATAAAAAACCGGCGTCAGGAACAGTCCGAACAGCGTCACGCCGAGCATGCCTGCGAAGACAGCGATCCCCATGGCCTGGCGCATCTCAGCCCCAGCGCCGCTGGCCAATAACAGCGGAACGACGCCGGCGATGAAGGCGAGTGACGTCATCACGATGGGCCGCAGCCGCAGTCGGCAAGCCTCGATGACGGCATCGAGCGCGCTTGATCCTTCGGCTTCGAGGCTGCGGGCGAACTCGACGATAAGAATCGCGTTCTTGGCGGCCAAGCCGACGAGCACGATGAGCCCGATCTGGACGAAGACGTTGTTGTCGCCGCCCGCCAACCAGACGCCGATGATCGCGCTCAACAGACACATCGGCACGATCAGCAGGACCGCCAAGGGCAGCAGCCAACTGTTGTATTGCGCGGCGAGGATGAGATAGGCGAGCAGCACGCACAGCGGGAAAATTAACAGCGCCGAATTTCCGGCCAGCTTTTGCTGGTAGGTGAGGTCAGTCCATTCGAAGCTCATGCCTTCAGGTAGGACCTCCTTTGCCAGGCGCTCCATGACCGCAACCGCCTGCCCCGAACTGACCCCCGTCATCGCGCCGCCGGAGATGTCGGCCGAGGGGTAGCCGTTGTAGTGGATCACGCGGTCTGGACCGGAGGTCGGGGAGACGGTGACAAACGAGGACAATGGCAGCATGTCCCCGGCCGCGTTGCGCACTTGCAAGCGGCCGATGGCTTCGGCCTGCATGCGGTGGTTCGCATCGGCTTGGGCCGTCACCTTGTAGGTGCGGCCGAAGCGATTGAAGTCGTTGACATAGAGGGAGCCGAGATAGACCTGGAGCGACTCGAATACATCTGCCAGACGGACTCCCTGGCTCTTGGCCTGGGTACGATCGATGGCGACGTCGAGCTGCGGTGCGTTGACGTCAAAACTGGTGAGAAGTCCGGCCACCTGTCCCGACTCGGTGGCTCTCGTCATCAGGATTTGGGTCTGCTGAGCCAAGGCGTCGAGCCCGGCGCCGCCGCGGTCTTCGACCTGCATTTTAAAGCCACCGGTAGCGCCAAGGCCGGGCACCGGTGGTGGCGGGAAGACGCCGAGAAAGCCGTCGGGGATGCTGGCGAATTTCGCTTGCAGGCGCCCGGCGATCGCGGTCGCGGTTAGATCGGGCGTCGCGCGATCCTTAAACGGGTCGAGCATGACGAACATGACCGCGGCGTTCGGCACGTTGACGAATCCGCTGATCGAAAGTCCCGGAAACGCAACGACGCTTTCGACGCCAGGCTCAACAAGCGCAATCTTCGACATCTGCTTGACGACTCCCTCGGTGCGATCCAGCGATGCCGAGTTTGGTAGCTGGGCGATCCCAACAAGATAATATTTGTCCTGCATCGGCACGAAGCCCGGCGGGACAGCCTTGAATCCGAAGAGGGTTAGCGCGAGGAGCCCGCCATAAACCAGAAGCGCCATTCCGCTGAGCCGCACGACCTTGCGGACCGTATTGCCATAAGCGTCCGGTGCACGCTGGAATGTTCGGCCAAGCACCTGAAACAACTGATCAGCGCGGCCACGCAGGCTGTCAGGATCACGTGCGATCGCAGCCCCGCGCGGTCGCAGCAAAAGTCCGGCGAGCGCCGGGCTGAGCGTGAGCGAATTGACCGCCGATAGGATGGTCGAGATGGCGATCGTGAGCGCAAACTGGCGATAGAACTCACCCTGCAGACCGGTCAGGAAGGCGGTCGGGATGAAGACGGCAGCGAGCACCGAGGTGATGGCGATGATGGGACCGGTGACCTCGTTCATCGCGTGCCTTGCGGCTTGAGCGGGCTCCTCGCCATTTTCGATGTGACGTTCGACATTCTCGACCACGACAATCGCGTCGTCGACCACGATCCCGATCGAAAGCACCAGGCCAAACAGCGACAAGGTGTTGAGCGAGAAACCCATGAGATGCATGACGGCGAAGGTGCCGATCAGCGATACCGGCACGGCCATGAGGGGAATTAGCGAAGCCCGCCAGTTGCGCAGGAACAGCACCACCACGATGACGACGAGAAGGATCGCCTCCAACAAGGTAGTCGCCACCGATTCAAGCGAGGCCCGGACAAAGACCGTCGGGTCATAGGCAATGCGCGAGCTTAGCCCTGCTGGGAACTTGCCTTCAAGCCGCTGCATGGTTGCCCGCACGGCCTGCGAAACGTCGAGAGCGTTGGCGCCAGGACTCTGAATGATTTGCAACGCAACGGCCGGCTCGCCGTCAAGCAGGCTGCGCAGTGCGTAGGCATCGGCCCCCATCTCGATGCGTGCGACATCGCGCAAGCTCGTCACTTGGCCGTCACCGCCTGTACGAATGATGATGTCACCGAACTGCTCCTCGTCGGTCAACCGCCCAAGCGTGTTCACCGTCACCTGAAATGCAGCGCTGGAATTGGGCGTCTGACCGACGGAGCCAGCCGCCACCTGAACGTTCTGCTCACGCACTGCGGCGATCACCTCGCCAGCAGTCATCCCTCGTGCGGCGATCAGATCCGGATCCAGCCAGAGCCGCATGCTGTATTCGCCAGCGCCCCAAACCAGGACATCGCTGACCCCCGGGATGCGGGACAGTTCGTCTCGCACCTGGAGGTAGGCGTAATTTGAAATATAGAGGGGATCGTAGCGTTTGTCGGGCGACAGCAGGTGAACCACCATCAGGATGTCCGGCGAGGTCTTCTGCGTGACAACACCGTGGCGCTGCACCTCGTCAGGCAAACGCGGTAGTGCGCGCGAGACCCTGTTTTGAACCTGGATCTGTGCCATATCGGCATTCGTCCCCTGCGCGAAGGTGACTGTCAGTACCATTCTGCCATCGGTTGTCGATTGCGACGACATGTACAACATGCCCTCGACCCCCGTGATCGCCTGCTCAAGCGGCGCTGCCACCGTTTCGGCGATAACCTTGGGATTGGCGCCCGGGTATGCAGCGCTCACTTGGACGGTCGGCGGCGTCACCGCCGGATACTCGCTGAGCGGCAATTGGAAGAAGGCAACGGTTCCGGCGATCACCATCAGAATCGAGAGGACGATGGCAAAGATCGGGCGGTCGATGAAGAAACGTGGGAAAGTCATTGCGCGGCTCCCGAGGTTTGCGGCGCCGCAATGGGCGTACCGTCAATCGTGGCTGCCTGTGGCGTGACCTGCATGCCCGGGCGCACCAGCCCTTTGACGACGATGCGTTCGCCCGGCTGCAGGCCTTGCTCGACCACGCGTAAACCATCCACCACCGGGCCAAGCTCGACTGGTCGGTATTCCGTCTTGTCGTCCTTGCCGACGACGAGCACGTAGCGGCTGCCCTGATCGGTGCCGACCGATTGATCGGAGACCAGAACCCTGGCTTGCGGCGCTCCGGTCTCCAGTTTGACCTTGGCGAAAAGACCGGGAGCCAATTGTCCATCGGGGTTATCGACAACAGCGCGGATACGCACCGTTCCCGTCCCTCGATCGATGGTGTTGGAGAGGAAGTCGACACGACCAGGCCGTGAATACGTCTTGTCGGTGAGCAGTGCCACCATGACCGTTGCCGCCTGCCATCCATCCGGGGCTGCATCAGCTCGAGCTGCGGCGAGCGATCGCAAATACGTGCGTTCGTCGACATCGAAATAAACATGGAGCGGATCAATCGAAACGATCGTCGTGAGTGGCGTCACGCCACTGGCAACGTAGTTGCCCTCGGTAACGAGAACTTGGCCGATACGTCCGCTGATCGGCGCCGTAACGCGCGTGAAACTCAGATCCAGTTGCGCAGCATCCAACGCAGCATTTGCGCCGTCGACCTGCGCTTTGCGCGCATTCAGGGAGGCGGTCGCGGCATCGAGGCGCTCGCGAGCCACGACCTTTTGGGTGAACAGCTGTTCGGCTCGCTCGTATTCCGTCTGGGCGAGTGTCAATGCCGCTTCAGCCTCGCGTAGCCGCGCAGTCGCGGCGTTCAGTGCGGCCTGGAACCCCCGAGGATCGATGAGAAACAGCTCGCTGCCCTTCTCAACAAAACGTCCCTCGGGCACGCTCACGTGCTGAATATAGCCGGCGACCCGCGGGCGCAGTTCAACTCGTTCTATGGCGGCGAGCGAGCCGGTGAACTCGGCAAAGGTCGCCACCGAACGGATGACGACCTCGGCCACCGGCACACCGGGCGGCTTAGCGGGCGCGGTGGAGGGCGCTGCCTCCTTGCATCCGGCGATAGCGAGCATGGCGCTTATTGCCGCGGTGATCAGGGTGACACGTTTACCTTTCATCATCTTGTCCTCCTCCAGTTGAGTCGACTAGGTTTTGTTGAGCCGGGGCGGCTCCCATTCGATTTCGTCAACTATCCGGCTTCCCACGCTTGGAAGGTCAAGCGGTTATTTTTAGATTCGACAAGTATCGCCTGCATAGAGGACCTGGCGGTGATCCGGCAGATTCTGGCGCATTTGAGAACCAGAGAGTCTGCCGCTTCTCAAGCCCGGTTACCACCGCAGCGGGCCCCGCCGCAGACCGGACTGTTCGACGAAGTATGAGTCACCAACAAGGAGAAATTACAGTCTGCCAGGGAGGGCGGCCGGCAGCCACTCGGTCTGGTGGTGGTCTGGAGGGGTAGCAGCCAGCCAGGATGATCCGCTCGGGCCGCGTTGGATAAAGAACAGTCGATTTCCCGGGAGTTCTGGCTACAGAAGGGCCGATGCCTGGCTTGCCCGTCACCAAAATGGACAACTCCCTGATCGGGTGGTACCTTTTGTTCTTCCTATACTCACCTTCG